>Ga0182014_10001847_pt1 | contig 27612 bp, 17 predicted proteins | sample 612S2DmetaG_FD_120489 | JGI IMG/M metagenome (GOLD analysis project Ga0182014, IMG submission 120489) | Permafrost microbial communities from Stordalen Mire, Sweden - 612S2D metaG | ecosystem: Environmental > Terrestrial > Soil > Wetlands > Permafrost | place: Sweden: Stordalen | collected... | reverse complement strand
GCTGCGCAGCACCCCGCCACGGTGCGGGAGACCGGAGAGCCAGGCGAGGACGGCGGGGCGGGACCACTCCTGCTCGCGCAGCCGGATCAGGCCGAGCAGCCCGCGGGCCGCCGCCGAGTCCGCGAGTGGCCGGCCGGCCAGCGCCACAGGGGTGATCCCGGCCGCACGGAGGGTGTCGCGCAGGGCGGTGCCGTAGGTGTCCTCGTCCGCGTACACGATGGCGGCTCGATGGAGGGGGACGGCGCGTTCACCCTCCATTGCGGCGAGGACGCCGCGCACGGCCGCGCGCACCTCGTCGATGGGGTCGGCAGCGATGACCACGGTGCCGGCGGCAGGGGGCGCGGCGGCGGGGATGGCGGTGGTCGGCAGGTCCACCCCCAGACGGGCGGCGAGCTCAGCTCCGCCAGCGACGTCCAGGTCGGGCGGGGCCACGACCACCTGGGTGTGCCCGGCGAGCGCGCGGATGAGCCGGGCCTCGGGCCCGTCCACCCGTGTTGGGAGGTGGACGAGGAGGGTGCCCAGGTTGCCGGCGACTCCGGCTGCGCCGCCGGCCTCGAGCGCCGCCGCAGCGGCCTCGAGGAGGTCCACCTCGTCGTACTTGCGGGCCACACCGCGAAGCCGCTCGTACTCGGCGATGGCGTGCAGGGCGGCCCGTGCCGTCGCCGTGCCGGTGCCGAGGATTCGCCGCGTGTCGGCGGGGAGGTCGCCGCGGCGGCGCAGCTCCAGCGCCAGCGCGGCGACGAGATCGACCAGCCCGGCCTGGTCGGCGCTCCCGGCGAGCACCTCCCCGGCGCTGCGCAGGGCACGACGGACCAGGGCAGCACGGGTCACCGCCGTGAGCGGGCCGCGCCCCTCGGCTGCCAGCCGCGCAGCGCCCAGGGCCTCCGCGAGCTGCGCCAACACCAGGTAGCGCACGCTCGCGTACCCCTCCCCGGCCAGCCTGCGGCGCAGGTGCAGCCCCAGTTGGTGTCCGGGAATCACCACGGTCACCGGGCGGAGCGGGTCGCCTGCCTGGAGCTCGCGGATCCGCCCGATCAGCCAGGCCGTCGAAGTCGGGCCCGGGCGCACGCGGACCACCTCGGGGGACGGCGTGGAGGCCACCTCAGCTGACCTGGCGGACCATGGCGCGAACTCTACGGCTCAGGCGCCGTCCGCGCCCTGGCGGTGGCTGGGCTGCTCGTCACCGCTCCCCTCAGAGGCGCCTCCGCCGGCAGCGCTGGGGGTCCAGAACTCGATCATGGAACCCACCGTCCGCTCCGTGAAGGTGTCGAAGAGGCTGCGCGTGATCCCGGGCGAGAGGTCGATGTCCGCCCCCAGGACGATCCGCCAAGACCCGCCCTCCGCGTCCATCACACACGCCTTTGGCCACCGGTGCTGGCGGTTCCAGGTGTTGCAGCGCTCCAGAGCCTCTGTCCGCGTCGACGGGCCCTGGCCCTCGGCCAGGTGCGCGTGGACGTGGTAGATCTTGCCGTCATTCCCGTCGGCCAGGAACCAGAGCACGATCCGCCCGCCGCTGTCGGGAAGGTTGAGCTCCACCCGGAAGTCGCCGTCCTCGTCGCGGAGGAAGTGGGTGGCGTGGTCGCGCAGGTGGGCCGCGATCATCTCGCGGGTGAAGGGCTCCGCCCGCGGCAGGGTGACGTCATTCAGATGGATCTCGTGCACCACCGGGGAGAAGTCCTCGTCGAGGTCGTACGCGGTGCGCAGAAGGGTGTCGGTGAGCTTGGCGAGCTTGGCAGCGGAGCGTGGCAGCCCGTCCCGGGCGAAATTGCGCTCCGGGCCGCCGCCGGTAAAGCCGAGGCGCTCGAGGGCCTCGACTGCGGGCCCCGGAAGGGGCCGTTCGGGTTCCGACCACTGCCGCGAGCCCACCTCGCCAGAGACCCGGTCGTCATGGAGCATCAACTGGACGTACTCCTCGGACCGTCCAAGGACCCCAATGACGATGTGGCCCTTTTCCTTGGCACGAGACAGAAAGGTGGTCAAAAGGCTCTGGTACAGTCCGAAGCGGTCGCTCGGATTCATGGGCGTTCGTCGTCCCTCTGGTACTGGTTCCGATGTGCCCAGTGTCGCCCTCCAGCGCGACATGAGCCTGTCGCGCCGTCCTGTGCTCAAGCAGGCCTCGGCGTGCTCCCTACCAGCGACTCTCCGCGCGCCGAGGCAAGGCCATGACCGACCGCCCTGGCGGCGGCGCCCCCTGGTCTCTAACGCGTTCGATGCGCTCTCTCGAGCATCGCAACGGTCGGGCCCTGCCATCGCCTATCGCCCATTGTCGGCGACGACTTGCACCGGTCGCGTCTATACTCCAACTCGATGCGAGGCGACCCCTTTGATCAGAACGTGGGCTGCGGCCGGTCCCCCTGCGCCTCGGCGCCTCTCACCTCCTCCCGCAGCGGACTTATGGGCCACCTCCACTGCGACCCGTGCGCCGGTGACTTCTCCCGTTGGCGCTCAGCCTTCCGATCAGGTCTGCCCACACGCGCTATGCGCGTCCCCAACGCCTGCTGATGACTCGCACCAGCGGGGTCAAGGATCTCGCCGACCTTCATCGAGAGATCACGGAAATCAAAGAGCAGAACGGGATAAAGCCGGATGAAGCTTTCATAGTCTGGTTTCTGCGCGCCTTTACGGCCAGAGTCGACGACGGCGACGCCCAATGCATCGCCGCGTTAACTGGTGGAAAGAACGACCGCAACATCGACGCAGTCTACATTGACCATCAGCCCCAAATCGTATTTGTTGTCCAAGGCAAGTACCGCACCACGCCGCTACCGCACGCCGAGACTCGCTCGGACATTTTGGCCTTCGCGCAGCTGTCACAGGACTTCCTCGGGCCCCCAGAAGATCTCCTAGCCCAGGCTGACGCCTCCATCAAGGACCGCCTAAGAGAGGCGCACCGGTGTCTCCGCCGCGGCTATCGATTGCATCTTCAGTATGCGACGACAGGCACCGTCAGTCCCGCCCTTCGAGACGACGCCGAGCGCCGCATTGCCGGAAATGCGCAAATCACCATTCTCGATCGCCGGGACATAGCCGTTTTGGTTGCTGACTACCTCGAGGGCGCCGCGCCACCCATTCCCTCGCTCGATTTGCCAGTACAGGGCGAGCACGTCTTCAACCGATACGACCCAATCAGTAAACTCTCGTCTTGGGTTTTCACGATGAGCGGCCAAGACCTCGCGGCCGTCCATGACCGTCTCGGTTCAAGGCTATTTGCTCGCAACATCCGCGGTTTCCTGGGCATGAAGACGCCCGTCAACGAGGCGATGCTTCACACGATCACATCGGAGCCGGCCAAGTTCTGGTACTTCAACAACGGTGTGACGATGGTCTCTGACAAGGCGCGGCAAGTCACCGAGCGTGGGAGGCAGTACCTGCGTCTACAGAACCCTCAGATTATCAACGGGCAGCAGACGACTCGGGTCCTTTCTTCACTCACGGCAGGATCCGGCCGCCCGGGAGACGTCAGCGTCTTGGTAAAGCTGCTCGAGATTCCACGGGAGCAACACGCCGCTGATTATGGCGGCCTCATCTCCGGTCTTGTGGCGGCTACTAACTTCCAGAATGCCATAAGCAGCTCCGACCTTCAGGCCAACGATCTTGAGCAGGTTCGCATCGACCGCGAGTTGAGGAAGCTCGGTTATGTCTACCTTCGCAAGAGACAAACCAAAGCCGAGGCCCGCGCAAACCTTGGCCGGCGTCGCATCTACTTCATCAAGAAGGAAGAGCTCGCGCGGGCAATTGGATCATGCTTGCTTCCTCCAGAGTTCTGGAGGCGCGGCAAGCGTCAGCTCTGGGAACACCCCGTTTACGAGCAGATCTTCGATGGTAAGCGTACGGCCGCAGATTACTTGACCTTCTACTGGTTAGACCGGCAGGTACGTCGATGCGCCCGCGGTGACGTCCGCAAAGGCTACGCGGTCTACATGCTCTTGAACTTTCTCTGGCGGCGAGAGGGGGCATCGTTTCGCCGACGCGATAATGCTCGTCGGCTGTCCGCTATGGCGGAACATGAGAGAGACAGGAACATCGCCCCGGCAGTGACATCTCTCGACCACGCCGTCTCCTCACTAATGAGTGCCGCCTTGGCCTTCTTCAGGGCAAACGCGCGAATCGAGGCTGGACAACTCGACGAAGCGTCCTTCTTCCGTCGCCCGAAGTTGGTTGAGGACTTTGCACGCTTCTGGGACTCCGACGAGAATCGCCACCATGAGCGCTTTCTAACGGAGATGTCGAGGTTCTGGGGGAGGTTAGCTGAGATTCCGGTCTGAGAATGTGTGAGATCTGAGATACGCGCGGCCCAGGGGCGCTTGCCGGTGACCGCTTGTCCTTCACCCTCACTGGAAGGACGTCGCCAGCCTTGACGCCTGTGCCTTCCTTGTCGATGGCACTGGAATTACCGCCTCGGCCATCTAGGTCGGATATCGCGATCCTGCTGGTTACGATCTTCGACTCGAGCCGAGCATCACTCGGAGCGGTGGCGGGTGGCATTGAGGTCGCACCTGGGATCGTGCCGCGGGGTAGCCGCCCGCACGTCCGGATCTGCCGCCGCCGCCCCGTTTTAGACAAGCCTCCTAGGGGGCGCGCACGCGGCCGCTAGCCCGGATGGTACGCCTCGCGACCGCCGCGGCCCCGGCCCAATCGGCACCGCGGGCGGATAGTGTTGCGGCCGCCACATCGGGCGGCAGCAACTCGGAGAACTTCAGCTGTCGCACCGCCTCGTCGCTGATCTCGGCGACCACAGAGCTCAGGTCGTCGCCGTAGCGCTGTAGCATTGTGCGGAGAGCCGTACCGAGTTGGCGCACGGAAATCGAGCTGGCGAGCCGAAGGAAGCGGTTGTCGAGACGCTCCGCATGCTCCACCATGTCCGGTGCCACCTCGCCGAGGCCTGCCAACAGCACCGCGTTGGCGCGAGCCCCCGCCCAGGTCCACCAGCGGCAACCCTCCCCATCACCGGCAGCGAGGATTGATGATTCAGGGTCGACGCACGACGCGAACTTGGCGCGGACTAATCCGAGTCGGCTGCTCGCACGACGCGATAACGTCGCTCCTTGCAAGGTTCCGTCGACAACAACCCGCCGCACAGAGTCCGTAAGAGCAAAGGACAAGGGCTGGGGAAGACCGAACCACCGCGATGAGCCCTGGAGGTCAGTCGGTTCCACAAAGGCCCGCTGCCGGCGCCACTCCACATGCGTGACGAGCCAAGATCTACCCGCCAGCGCCAGGATTCTGGGGCCCTCGACACGGCGGGTGAACATCATGGGGTCCACCGTACCGACCTCGGCGCGCCCGTGTAGCACGGTGAACTGAGGATCCGCTGTGAACACGGAAAGCAGTTCGAGGAAGTTCCGGCGACCGAATCGGCGTTCTGCGGCCGGGCCGACGAAAAGCATGCCGCTCTCGCTATCGAGGTGTCCGCTCTCGCACAGCCAGCGTAGCAATGCGCCGCGCTGCTCGCCGGTTCCCGTCCATGAACCTTCCAACCATTCCACCCACGTGGTGTCCCCAACCTGCCCCTCCTGGAGGCAGAGCGCTACGATCTGCTGCGCGAGGAGGTGGAGCGGCGCTGGTGGAGCGACGACCGGCTCCACGTAGCCCTCCCCCAGAAGGCGCAGCAGTCCAGCCGCCTGCAGAAGCTCATCGTCGGTGGTGGCTAGCAGCAGGACATTGCGGAACCTATCTGGGCGCCGCCCAGTGCGCCCTAAGCGCTGTAGCAGCGACGCCACGGTTCGCGGCGCGCCAATCTGAACGACACGGTCGAGGTCGCCCACGTCGATGCCGAGCTCAAGTGTTGACGTGGAGACGATCACGCAATCTCGCGCCTCCTTGAATGCCTGCTCCGCGCGGTGCCGCTCGTCACGCGCCAGCGAAGAGTGAGATACGAACGTCGCGACGCCAAGCCGACGAAGGCGAACTGCCAGCGCCTCGACAGTCCGACGGGAGTCCGCGAAGACCAGCCGCTTCTCGCCGCGGTGCAGGGCCGCCACCACGGTGGCTGCGTTGTCGATACTACCCACGTAGTCCAACTGCAGGTCAGGGGCGACGCCGGCCGAGGACGACGTTACTGTTGAGTTGACAACTACCCCAGGCGCGCGGTCTCGATTCGAACCCTGTAGCCAACTCAGCAGCGTATCGGGGTTGCCCACTGTCGCCGACAAGCCGACACGTTGCAGTGGCCGCCCGGCCAGCCGCGACAACCGCTCCAGCAGGGCGAGCAGGTGCCATCCCCGGTCGTCACCGGCGAAGGCATGCACCTCGTCGATCACCACTACGCGAAGCGAACTGAACAGCTCGCGATGTGGTACCCGCACCGATACCAGCATCGCTTCCAGCGACTCCGGTGTTGTCATCAGAAGGTCGACTGGGTCCTCAAGTAGCCGTCGACGCGCGCTCGCCCCCGTGTCGCCGTGCCAGAGCGCGGCGCGCCGCCCCAGCCAGGCGCAGTAGCCGGCCAGTCTGGGTTCGAGATCGTTGAGCAGGGCTCGCAGCGGGCAGACGTATAGCACCGAGAGCCCCGTCCACTCCTCCACCGCCATCCGTGAGAGCAACGGGAAGATCGCCGCCTCCGTCTTACCACCTGCCGTCGGCGCCAGCAGAAGAGCGTCGTCACCCCGCAGCAGCGGTGCCATCGCCTCGGTCTGCAGCCGACGCAGCGACCGCCAGCCCAGCGTGTTAACGAGGTGGTGTTGGATGGCGGGATGCAGCGCAGCCGCAGGGGCCGCCTCGCGGTTCAGAGGTCGATCCGCACGTCGTCCGGGCTCTGGGCGCCGGTCGAGACCAGCGCGTTGCGCTCCACCTCGGACAGCTCGTCTCGCTGTAGCGTCAGCCGGTAGTCCCTCCGGGGGTCGAAGTCGCCGAACTGGTCGACACGGTCGAGTACCTCCCCCACGAGCTTCTTGAGGAAAACCCGAGGCGCCACGCCTGCGCGACCACCGAGGGAGCCAGTAACCGCGTGGGCGAGCACCGCGAGGTAGGAGTCGTCGACCACGCGGCGCACCCGTTCGGGCTCCGTTGACCCATCGGCGTAGAGGTCGCGTACCCGGACCCCCAATGTCACGAGCGCCTCCTCGTCGAAGCCGGGGAGCCGGATCTGGACAGCTCGGGGATTGTCGAAGCGCGGGTCAAGCGAGAGATCAGTCGCCAACCGCTGAGCCAGCGGTGGGAGCCTGCTAACCCCGCTCGGGCCGTCGAACAAGGCCGGAGTGCCGGTCACGACCAGGAACAACCCCGGGAAGCGGCCGGCGTCGACCTCGTCGATGAGTTGGCGCAACGCGTTGAGCGCCTTATCTCGGGTGTCGCCCCTGACGCGCTGGAGAGTTTCCACCTCGTCGAGAACGACGAACAGCCCCGGGTGCCCGGCGTCCCGAAGCACGGTCAGCAATCCCTGCAGGAATCCGAGTGCACCGAAGTGATCGAGCTCCCCGCGCACCCCCGCGGCGCGCTTCGTAGCGGCGGCGACGTGGGGCTGGCCCCCGAGCCACGCGACCAGCCCTTCGGCCAGCCCGACGTCACCCGCGATCTGCAGCCGTCGGTAGCCCCGCAACACCTGAGCAAAAACCGGCGTGCGGCTCGAAACCTGCGCCAGGCGGCGCTCCAGAAGCGTGTCCACGGCCTCCCCATCCGCCTCTCCCCCGCCGAGCCGCTCGATGTCTGACTCCAGCGTGTAGAACCAGGCGTCGAGCACCGGGCGGAGCGCACTCGGCGGGAAACTCGCCGTCCGCAAGCTCTCGGTTATGCGTCGATACACCGTTTCCAAGCGATGGAGCGGCGTCTCAGCTTCGCTGATCTGCACCTCGGCAGCGGCCATGCCCTGCCGGAGCGCCCGCTCGGCGATCCACCGCGTGAAGAAGGTCTTGCCGGAGCCGTACTCGCCGCGCACGGCCTTGAAGACAGCTCCTCCACCCGCGATTGACTCCAGGTCGCGGTCGATCGCTGCCACGAAACGCTCCAAGCCCACCGCCAGCAGGTCGAGCCCGTTGGCCGGCACCGTCCCACGCCGCAGCGCATCGATGACCTCGCGACGGCGCCGGGGCGAGACCTCAGGGATCACCCTGACTGCGCGAACTGTTCACGCAGCAGCGCCTCGCTGAGGACAAGAGTGGAGCCATCGACGTCGATGGTGAGCACCGGATACCCCTCGACGTTGAGCATGCGCTGAAGCTGCGCAATCGCACCGCGCAGGCGTCCTATGGGTTCCGCCAGCGCAATTGCGGCGGCTTCCGGCGCGAGCCGCTGGCCGGCAGCCTCCGCCAACGCGGCGACCAGTGACTCCACCCGGTCGTCGGGGAGCGCCGCTCGCCCAGCGAGCCTGCGCTGCTCGCGGTAAGTCGAGGATCCCACTACTGCCGCCGCCAGCCGAGCTCCGGGTGAGGAGGCCACGGCGCCTGTTCGGGACAGCTCAGCGAACAAGGGCAGCTCGTCGCTTGCTGAGCGTCCGCCCGGCACGATGGTGCCCTCGAACGCGGGCGGGGCGACATGCACTGGCGACCACCACCACGCCGGCTCCTGCGGTGGCGCCAGCTGCAATGAGAGGTCCGGCGGCACGCCCTGGACCAAAATGCAGACCGGCACGATCACCTCGGCGGGGCTTGCGCCACCATGGTACCCGGCCTTGAGCGGCCCATAACGGAGGTCCTCATCTACGGCCAGCACCGCCGCTCCCCCGGCCGCCAGCACCCGTCGACCGCTGACCAAGACCTCATCCTCCTCTGCCGGGGGCATCACCCCGCGGGAACGACCGCTCGACAGCTCAATTGCTGGGCGCTGCGTACCCATTCGCCGCTCAATGACGTGACCGTGGTCGGCGGTCAGGACTACCGTGCGCCCCGCCACCCGCGCCCGCTCCAGTAGAGGTCGCAGATGGCGAACGGCGTCTATTCCCCAAGCCGTGCCACCCGGATCCGAGCGGTCAAGCGCGTCGTCAATCGCGTTGAGCACGCATGCCACCAGCGGTCGACCGACCACATCGTCGAGAGCGGCGGCGACGTCGGGGGCCAGCGCCTGCCCGGGAGGCGACACCTCGATCGGCTTCTTGTGGAAGAGCGCCGCCCCCAGCATCCCGGAGCTGCGCGTCAGACGCTCGAAGCCGCTCAACTCGGCAGCTTGTGCCCCCCTGGTCAGTTCACCGCAGAGCAACGATGTTCGGCTGTAGCTGGTCAGCGTCGGAAGAACCGCGAGGGCCACGCCGCGGCGGCTTTTCCCAGCGACGAGCGCCTCGACCCAGCCGTCAGCAGCGCGGCTTGTCACGCTCGCCATCACCTCGGTGGCTACTGCCGCACTCATCCCATCGAGAACTAGGAGCAGCACGGGCATGCGCCTTGCCAGGGGGATCACGGTTTGATGCAGCACGTCCTCGACACCAAGGAGTCCCGCACCCTCGGCGCGAGTGTCGTCGGCGAGCGCGGTGGCGAAGGCGCGATCGTGCGCCCGGCGCCGGTTATGCACAACGGAGAGCACCGCGTTGAGGGCACCGGCGAGGTCGGCGTCACCCACGCCGGAGGCGGCGTCGCTGACGGCGGCGTCGACCCAGGCATCGACGTCGCGGTGGCGATCTACCAAGGCAGCGAGCGTGCGCCCCGCGGCGCCCGCGGGCAGCGAGAGCCAGCGGACCAGCCGGACGGCACCTCGGAAAGCGTCGACGCGGTGATCACCCTCGGCGAGGTGATGGTCCACAACCGCAGTCCAGGCCAGTTCGACCTTCTCGCAGGAGTCCTCCGGCACGGCGGGTGCGTCGACGTCCCGCGTCGCCGTGGCGTCAGCCCCGGCAACGGCAAAGCGCATCACAGCGGCCAAGCGCCCCAGGCGGTTGGTGAGACCGGCGGGCAGCAACCGTGACCGCTCCGCAAGACTGCCGGCACGGAGATCGCGTAGGAGTGCGTCCGCACGGGCGACGAGATGTTCCCCGATCTGCTTCCCGACTCGGTCGAGCAGTAGGCCGCTCACCAGGTTGGTCGCTTCCCGGCTCCAGACCCGCACCGCGCCCCCACTCGGCGGGACGCCGCCGAGGCGGACCTCAAGTCGAGCCATACCTTCACGCCCCAGTTGCAGAGCCTCAGACGTGACTTCCTCGTCCTGTGGGCTGAGGAGCTCGACCACCAAGCCCAGAGGAACCACGTCCGCAGTGAGCCCGCCGGCCAATAGTGCCCCCACCGGCGCCCCGGCAGCTCCCAGCAATCCCGCCATCCACTCCAACACGGCGTCGGTCAGGGCGTCGCCACCGCAGGCACGCAGCGCGGCCACACGCGCGGATGCGTCGGCGGTGATCGTCCAGCTCAGCACCGTTGTGCCATCGATGACGGCACCGGGCTCGGCCAGTCTCAGGTGCGCCCGTGCCGCAGCGGCGAGCGCGTGGCCGCGAGTCAGGACCCCGCCCGCGGCGGGGGGCCAACCGATCCCCGAAGGCGTGGCGGCCAGCAGCCCGCTGGCTAGGTCCCGATTCCCCGGCGCAGTGAAGAGGAGCGGATCAATGCCGTCCGCTTGGAAGCGGTGGCGCACCGCGTCCCAGGGATCGGGCGTACGCAGCCGGTGCCAGACGAGGTGAGTGAGGATACCGGCGCCGAGGTCGACTTCGTCACGATCAGTCAGGATCACCAACCAGCGCATCGGATCGCGCTCGAGGAGGGCCTCACGCACGGCCAGGGCCGAGGGGCAGGCGACCACAAGGACTTGTGCGCCGTCGTAGTCGAACCGCGGGGCGTCGGTCCAAACAGGCCTGGCACGGACGCCCAGCGCACCGCCGTGGTAGCCCTTGTTCCGCGCTTGGTCCAGCAGGGCGCGGATGACGCCCACGGTCGCTGCCGTGGTGGAGGTTGGAGCCGCAGTGCTGGTCATCGCGACGTGTCGTCGACTCGCCAGTCGACCACCACATCGGCATCTGGATGCTCGTCGAGAAACGCCCCCAGCGCCATCAGAGTATCCGTCGCGTCCTCACCTGCACGGCGCCGGCGGGCTCCATGGGCGCCTGCGGGTGGAGACGGGGGCACTGGGGAGTGTGGTACCGCTGCGATGCCGTCAGCGACCCACTCAAATGCGGCCGCTTCGCAGCGAGTCAGTGCGTCGCCAAGCCGCACGGCGATCTCGTCGGCGCGCAATGCCTCGCGCAAGGAGTCGAGGATGGCCCGCGCCTGCCTAGATCGCTGTTCGTCTCCACCCTCGGCGGCTTGAAGCGGAGCCATGCGCTCCCAGTGGAAGGCGCGCAGCGCACGGCCGACGTCGTCAGCGCTACTCGCCGACGCGGCAACCGCCTCCTCGGTGGCTGGCAGCACCGCCGATGCCAGCGCGCCGATGAACTGCACCCGGTCGCTAGTTTGCGCGAGGGTCTCGATGAGCGCTGCCGCCGCTCGGGCGCTTGCCAACCGACCCACCGTCGCGTCGACGTTCAGGCGTCGGTACGCCGATTCCAGCTGGAGCACAAGAGCGACAGCCGGGGACGACCAGCGACCCACCACTCCACGGAGCTCGTCGATCAGCGTAGCGACGCCAGCGGCGGTCAGATATCGGTTGGCGGTCACCCCGAACAGTTGCGCTGCGCGGGTCACGGCACGGTCCCAGTCCGCCGGCGCAGGGAGCGCCTCCGGCCGCAGCTCCATCTCGCCGCGGAGCTGCCCGGGCCTGGGCGTCGGGATCGAGGATCCGTGCAGGTACCAGGCGCGCTGGCGTAGCGCCCCCCACGCCAGAATGACAAGGTCCTGCACCTCAAGACGCAGCCCCATCGCCGGTCGGATGGCCTCCATCCAGGCGCGCACACGCTCGACTCGCACCGGGTCGTGCGGACCCAGGCCATCGCGGGTCAAGGCACGCTCGAACTCGGCGCCCCAGGGGCTGAAGCGGTCGTCGCCGAACAGGTAGTGGGTCTCAGTAGCGGTTCCCACTCCCAGTGGCGATGCCACGCGCCGAACTGCAGGCCGATCACTCGGCTCCATGAAGACGCGGCCATCGGGGTCCGCAACAGCCCTCTCGACTAGGGCGTATGTTGTCACCAGCTCACGGGTGGTGACCTCCTGACGCGTGGGCTCAAACCGGGGATGCCCCGGAGAGCTGGAGGAGAAGGCTCGGTCCACCAGGTCAGCGAACGCCGCGGCAAGGTCGACCCCAACGGGAAGGGCAGCGTCGAACCCGGGATCGAGCGAGATCAGGACCCGGTCGTGTCCGGGATCGTCGACCACGGTGCCCCCGGTCGGGGCGGTAGCCCCGTACGCCTCCTGGAGGGCGCGCCGAACACGCTCGCGGAGATTGGCTCGCTGTGACTCGAGGATGGCCCGCGCCGCACTCCTATCACCCTCGGACAGGTGGTCACTGTTGGTGGTCCAGCGTTCACCCGTCCCTCCCAGAAGCCATTCCAACAGGACGAGGCGGCTGACCTCCGTCATCCGTTCCTGGGTCAAGAACCGCGGCAGCCACACCACAGTGGAAGAACGAAGGCCAGCGTCGCGCAGGCGATCCAGCCGAGCCAGGTCGTCGCCAGCAGAGTGACCAGGATCGTCGAATGGGTGGTCGACGACAAAGCGCCAAGTGCCGGGATGGGCACGGAAGTGCTCCTCTGTCAGCCAGCCGGCGTCGCGGACATTGCCGAAGACCAGATCGACCTCACGCCGCGACCCACGCCAGACTATGGGATGAGCGATGGCGCCGAACATGTCCGCTTCGGTAGCGGCGACACCGACCGCCTCGCGCACCAGCTGCTTGACCAGCTCCCGACGCCGCCCCTCATTGTCCTCGCCCCGGACGCGTTCGACCACCGACTCGTAGTTGACATCAGCGAGCCGAACCCCGATCACAGGGTTGCGCGGATCGTCGCCGATGTGGATCTCGGGTATGGTCCCCGCCCACTCCCGCACCTTCCCGAGAACGATGGCAGCCTCGTGGCCTTGGAGCGGGGAGACGATGGAGCCGTGATTGAGCGAGGCGAGCCGACCCGCGGTCAGCTGCTTCAGCGCCGGTACATCGGGTGCGACGGCCGATAGGAGCAGCGTCTTCGCCAAACGGTCATCGGCTTGGAAGCCAGCAGGTGCGCTCTCGGGATTGGCGCGTAAGTCGGCTTCATTCACCGCGTGGGTCTTCATGAGCAGAGGACGCAGCTTGTCGTGGTACAGCACGCTGGCGGCACGGAAGCGAGCGGCGGCCTCAGCATCGAGCGCATCTCGCCCGTCCACGAGATGAGAGAAGGCGTCACCCACGGGAATGAGGTCGTCGACGGTTAGTGTGTCGCGCCGCTCCACGAGCATCTGCTGCATCACCTTGAGGGCGGTGCGCTCACGCTGCATGACGCCGGCTAATGCTCGGAGAGTGGAGACAAGCGCGGGAGAGAACGGGTAGGTCAGCCGGAACGCCGCCTCGTCGGCCCCGCGGTGCTGGTCGTCAGTGTTAACTCCGTCGAGTAGAACATCCCATATCTGAGGCTGCCGGTCGAGCCGGGCGAAGGCGTCGGCGATCACCTGTTGTGCGGCCTCGTCCCGCGGGCGGAGAAGACGCTGAGAGGCGACGTACGGCAGGTTGTCGTCCCCGAGAACGATGGTGCTAAATCGCCCCTCCTGGTGGCGGAAGGCTCGGTCGAGTGCATCCTGCTCCGCCCCTGACGCCCCCGACCCGGCAAACCAGCGGCGCAGGTCCATCTGCCGGGCAACAAACGAGACCAGCGGGATGGCGCGATTGCCGCTCGACGACTCAACAAGCGTCGTGAGCTTCTGGGACTCGCGCCGGAAGAATTCGCGGTCGAGCACCGAGAAGGCGAGCCATAGGACCAGCTCGTCGAGGAGAAGGACGACCGCGTCGTAGCCCAATCCCTTGGCGTGCTCAGCGATGCAGGCCAGTCCGTTGTCCAGGTCGACGTAGGCAGCCTGTGCGGTGTACGCGGAGAAGAAGTGGCCCGCGAGGGTCGTAACCAGCTCTTGCCGAACGCTGGCGTCAGGGCTCGCTGCCCGCGCGCCGTCGTACCGGGCCGCGTCCCAGGTGCCGGCGCCGAGCAGACCGGACCATGCGTCGGCACCGCTCGAGGCATCGTTCAGCTCGAGGAAGAACTCGTCGTTACCGAGGCGCTGGCGGAGGCCTTCGGCGTCCCGCAGGATGGCGTCTGACTGGTGCACCGCCGGCAGTGGTGCGTCTGGGTGGAGCGCGCGGATCTGGCGGACGTAGCCGCCCAGGATGGCTGCCTCCAGTGACTCGGCCCCCAGCAGGTGATAGGCGAGGGGGAGGATGCGCCTGTCGCGCAAGGCAGGGTCGTGGCGCGCCACGGTGGGCTGGAGTGCGCTGATGGCCCGTGCTCCTGGCTGCTGCTCCAACAGTGCGTACAGCACCGCCATGAAGTGGCTCTTGCCAGAACCGAAGGAGCCGGAGAGAAAGGCGCCACGGCTCTGATGTCCGGCTAGAGCAGCGGTGACGAGGTCGAGCGCCTGGTCAAAGGCCTGAGCTAGCCCGTCGGTGACCACATAGTCGCGCAGCGTCTGGGCCATGCGCTCGGGGCTCACCCCGCTCGTCAGTCGCAGCACGTAGTCCTCGGCACCCGCGCGCTCGGGGATGGTGATGACGTCGCGTAGGAGGGTCGTCAACGGGTGGCTCCGATGATGCGGGGGCGGCGACCGCGGCGGGCGACGTCCGGTCGCCACTCCGCGAGCTGAGGGATCGTACAGCCGACCTGGGCCGCGCGCGAGGCTAACAGCTGCTGGCAGAAGGCGGAGAGGTCGACACCCATCGTGGCGTCGACGCCGCCGTGCCACTGATCGACCCAGGGTTGCAGCTCAGCGAGGCCTGCGACCAGGGGAACGAGTCGCTCGTCGGCCCAGCCCTCGGCCTCGCGCTGCTCAATGACGATGTTGAGAGCAAGTGACCGCTGGGCGTGATCCCAACCGGCCCAGCCCAGCAGCGGTGTCGGGTCGGTGTCGCGGCTGGCGCCCGGATAGAGGATGAAGCGCTCCTTGGGCACGTCGAGCTTGCCGCGTGCCTGCCAAGAGCGCGTCTGCCGGAAGTCCGCAGGCGCGTATTGCGGCGGGACAGCGATAGGGCCGACCACCTCGCCGGCGTCTTCGCGCCGCTGCAGCGTCCAGGTCTGCTCCCACGCCTCGCGCTTGCGCAGGCCGGAGCCGGTATAGCGGAACGCGGCCAGATAGGGCACGGCCTCGTCGGCGACCAGGCGCGTGAGTGACTGCTCTGGAGGAACATCGGGTCGGCCTTCCCACAGCGAGAGGACTCTGACGAGGTCGGGGTCACGGGCGACCTGGTCCGCGAGCTGGCCGATGCTCCGCGGTGCAGGGCGACCTTGCCTGTCAAACCAGAAACGACGATCTTCGAGGTGATCGAGCAGCCAGTCGTGGAGCGCGGCGGTCTCGCGCTTCTCCCACGACTCGGCGGCCCAGCGGCGCTTGTACTCTGGCTTCTCCAGAAGCCGGATGCTTGGGTTCGAGGTGATTTGGTCGATACGGCGCTGGACCACCTCGCGGTATCCCGTTGCCCAGTGGGCCGGAAGCTCACTGACAGGCGTCGAGCCGTGCCGGGAAAACCAGGTTGTCTCCTCTCCCCCGGCCGCCACCGCGCGCGCTAGCTCGATCTCAAACGCTCGTTCCCCAAGGGCAATTTCGGGGACATCTTCCCCGCGGTACGTCAGATCCTCGTCGAGGAAGCCAAATAGGCGGTAGACCTCCCAGTCGAGCTCCTCTTGGAGCGCAATCATCCAAGAAAGGATCCGGTCATGGTCTGCGTGTGCGACCTCGAGGCGGTGCAGGGAGGGGATGGCATCACCAGAGCACGCGACAGACGGTAGAACGGCAGCGAGTTCCTGCGCAAGGCCATCCAGAATCCGCGCACGACCGAGGGGCAAGGTCTCTGGAAGGGGGAATCCCAGGAGAGTGGTGCCCGTGAACTCGTACGTGTCCCTCCATGCCTCGCCGCGGGCCGCATACCCGGCATCCACCCGCGCTCCACCGCCTTCGCCCTTGTTATGGCTCTTCTGTTTCAGCCAAAAGCATGCTATCGACGAGTTGAGGACTCCAAGCAAGGCCAGGTGCTGATCCTCCGAGGCGCCCTCTGGCAGCTTGATCACCGGCGCCGACCGGTTAAACACTTCGTTGCACCGGCGCAGTACGAAGTGGTTGTGGGTAGCGACGAAGGCGAAGGACAATGTCAGGCGACTAACTCCCGCGTCCTTCGGTAGCTGATGCCACTCAAACCACTTACGCCCAGAGCTCACGTACGACTCGCCGCTGAAAGTAGCTCGCGCTCCTAGGGTGGACCTCAGACGCCAGAGGAACTGCTCAGCTTGTACGCCCAGCGAAGGCAGAGCAACCAGCTCGTGGGCGGCGTCGTACGGAAAGATCGCCCTCTCAGCCACGGCCTCCGCCGTCCAGTCGCGGACACCCTCTCCACGGACGGCAGCTGGACCAAAGTCAGCTGGCATGCAGAGTGCTTCGATCACCCTCGCCGGCTGGAAGAATGCCTCGTCAGCATGCGAGTCGGCGAAGAACCCAATGCGGCGAGTCAGGGACCCGAGGCGGTCTGGAGCCTCGGTTAGCTTCCCGAGTACCTCCCTCGCTCCGCCGCCTGTTAGTGTCCACGGATGCCTGGCGAGGATAGTTCGGTCAAGCTCGGATACGGTTATCCAGAGCGAGTCATACCCCGGGGAGTCCACGTGTTCAACGATGGAGCGCCAGACGACGCCCTCGGCTGGATGCTTCGGGCGCCCCGGCTCCCCACGCACACCAAGCACGGCGCGCACCGAGATTCCCACGGGGCGCTGGTTGCGACCCACAATGATGACCGTCGGAGTCCCGTGCCCTGGAATGTAGGCGCCCGACGTATCCACGACCAGCCGGAGGTCCTTGTTAACCAGAAACTCCTCAATGAGCCTGGAACCAAACTGACGCCTCATGAAAGAGTTACTCGTGATCTGTCCTACCCACCCTGCTGGCCGGCCATTGCCTCCTGCGGCAGCCAAACCGAAGCATCGCTCCATGAAGGGCACGGTCAGCGCGTAGGTGCCCTTGCAGCTCGTGTAGCGCTCCCGATAGGCCGCGTTGAGCGACTTGTCCTTGACCGTGATGTACGGCGGGTTGCCCAGAACTGCGTCGTAGCTGCCTGGTCGCAAGATCCGCCGCAGTAGCTCGAGGTCCTCCGTGGCGTACGCGAAGCCCAAGAGTGCCTCGTCAGGCTCCGAGGCATCGTGCACCTCGAGATGCAACTGCTCGGTGCCATGCAGGAGCGAGTCCCCCACGGCGAGATTAAGGCGAAATGCTGGCGCCTCCGCCAATCGCCTCAGGCCGCACGCCTGCAGCGCCGCAATCACCAGCCGGAAGCGGGCAATCGCCACCGCGAACGGGTTGAGGTCAACTCCGTGGATCGCGTCCAGGGCCATCTGCACGCGCGCCTGCGCGTCAAGTGCCGGCGCTCTGCGGTCCCAACGGTCGAGTAGGCGCGCGAAGGCGCTGAGCAAGAAGTGCCCCGACCCGCAGGTCGGATCGATGAGCCTGAATCCTTCGAGCGACCTCTCGCGCAGGGCCGGCTCCAGGGTCTGGTCGAGGATGAAGTCCACAACGAACTGCGGGGTTTGGAGCAACGCGTAGGTCTCGCGGGCATGCTTGGACAGGTCCTGGTATAGGTCGCCGAGGAACCGCGTCGACAGCTCGGGATCCCTGAGGTCGTGGATGAGCACGCCGTCCTCGCCGCGCTCACGCCAGAGCGCGATCAGCGCCGACGCAGCGTCGCCGGACGGCGAGACCAGGTCCAACGCAGCATGTGAGTCCACGAGTGCTGCCGTCGCTTGCAGTCCGCGCAGGTGGGCGATCGCGTCCTCCAACCATTCTCGGTCGGTGGCCTCCGGGTGAGCGCGGAAGAAGGCCAGCTGGGCGTCTAGAGCCTCCTGGCGGCGCGCCTCCGGGCCGGCGATCCAGACCGGGTCCACGAGCGCGTTGTCCTCGCAGAAGCGCACGAAAACCGTGGCCAGCACCCAGGCCACCGCGGCCTGGGTCACTCGGTCGTCGCGCCACGCTTGCCACGTCGCCGCCGTCCGCCTCCTCGCCAGCGCCTCGTTATGCTCAGCGTGCCACCGTCCGGCCACCTCCGCGCTCGACTCGACCCGCGTTCGTAGGTCCTCCTCCAGCACCAGGACGTGACGCTGCAATGCTGTTGTCAGCGCAAGCGTTGCCGTCATGCGGCGACCCCCTCCGCACCGGGTTCGGGGCTGAGCCAGACGGCGTCGAGGCGAAGGAACTGCCCAGGAGCAGCCAACGGAAGGGGTCGGCCGTCGATCACCGCCCCCTGAGCGCCGGCGAGCTGGGGCACCAGCGCCCACACCGCCGTCGGGCGCCCTGCTGAAAGGTCGGTCCACCGCGCCAAAATGCTCAAATGACCGTAGCGGGCCAGCGGGGCGAGATCGGTGAGCAGCAGCGGTCGCTCGCGATCTCGTGCCTCGGTCGCCGCGCCGTCCAACGTCGCCTCCAACCGTGGGAGGCTGCGCCGGACTAGCGCCCTGAGGCCTTGAGCATCGCGGCTACCCTCCGTGGCGGAGTCGGAGGCAAGCACCAGCGCCCAAGCTAGGTTCGCCTCCCTAGCCGTGTCACGCATCCCCTTGAGAAGGACCTCGGTCACGTCGATAATCCGGACGTCATGGCGGAGCAGGAGCAACTCAGTGGCGCGGTCGACGCGATCGGCTACAACTCCGAGAGCGAGAAAAGAACGCCGGTACAAGCTGTCAGCGAGGCGCTCCGCAACGTGACCGCGGACCTCCGAGCCCGCCGGAGCAGATACGACGTGGGTTACCTGACGGGAGGCCAGACCGCTTGTATCCACGACTGCCGCCGGGCCATGGTAGTGCCGCTGTGCTTCGTCGTACTCGAGGGCAAGACCGGCTTCCAGCAAAAGTGCGTCGAGCCGCGGGCGATCGGGTAGCTGAGCGAGCACCGGGAAGCGGGCCCTGACCCGGCCGCGGACCTCCTGGGCGGTCACGGGCTGAGCGCCAAGCCCGGCCAGCGCCAGCCGGACGGCAGCCTGCGGGGAGAGCTCACGTGAGTGCAGCTCCCCCCGGCCGGAGACCGCAGCCGTCCTGGAGAGGGCGGCGGCAAGCCGGACAAGCCGAGCGTCGTCGATCCGCTGCATGGCAGTGCCGTCGCCACGGAGTAGCTCTGCGGCCCGTGCCTCGGGGACGACCAAGTCGTGCGGGGTCGGAGCAACGAGCTCCTCGGCGCGTTGCGCCGCGGAATCGGCAGCGTCGAGTAGCGCCGATTCGGTCGCAAGCATCGCCATCTGCCCGTCGCGCCCACGTCGGAATTCGAGCGTGCCAGAGCCGCCCCCCTGGCGCTGCCCCAGGGCGACCCCAACCAGCGACGCTAGCGCGCGGCGCGCCTGCGCATCGGCCGCGACATCTCGTCCCATCGGCAGCGTGGCGGCGACAGCGTCGACCAACTCGCTGACCGCGGCCACACCGCCAAGACGCTCGAGCGCATCCAGCGCCGCCGCACTCACGCGGCTCAGCTCGGCTCGGCAGGCATCGTCGTTCAACCATGCGTCGCGGAGGCTAGCGATCAATCGCGCTGCCCGGGAGCGCGGGGTCCCCAACGCCGCCGCCAGCTGGCCTGGCGTCGCAAAAGGTGGTAGGCCTTGGTCAAGCCCGAGGAGGAGGCGGGCGGCGCGGCGCTGCGATCTGTCGGCCTGCGCCGCCAGCGCCATGGCTGTCAGCGGCGCATCGAGCACGTTCTCGGCGGCGTCGATACCGACCGACCGAGCGGCGTCCACTGTCGTGAAACGGTCTCGCCACAGCCGTGCCCGATCTCTGATCTCGCGTCGCGTCGCGTCAGCCACGCCCTTGATGACGGTCAAGCGCCCTGGATCGAGGGCGGCAAGATCACCTGCGGTCTCGACCGCAAGTGGTTCGAGGGCGGAGATTGCCCGGGCGGACAGGCCTGCCTCGGCCAGGCGGGTCTGCGGGCTGGCGGCCACCGCCCGCGCCCGTCGGGCGTCCGCATCCTCGCCCGGGCGGGACACTCGGGTGAACACGGCGCGCCACGTCGCGAGCATCTCTGTCGCGGTGTCATGCCGGGCGGCGGCGTCGCGCGCAAGCGCCTGGCGGAAGAAGGGCACCAGCTGGGCCGCGACGGAGGAATCAAACTGAGCCGGCTCGACGGTTGCCTCCTCTGTCGTCAGGAGAGGGTGCGACAGCCCATCACCGAATACCGGCGGCCGTCCAGTTGCCATCTCGAAGAGGACGACGGCCACCGCGTAACGCTCGGCAGAGGAGTCGTAGCGACCGCGCCCGGGAGCCTCCAAAAAGGGGTCGAGATAGGGCGGCGTGCCCGCCGTTACTGAGTCGGCGGCAGCGCGAGCCAGCGAGAAATCTAACAGCACCAGGTGCTTTGTACGATCGCCTCGGCCTTCTAGAACGCCGAGATTGGCTGGCTTGATGTCGCGATGGTTAATCCCCGCCTTGTCGAGCGCCACCATAGCTTCAAGCAGGTCGATCCCCCACCGCTCGAGGAGGTCGAGGGAGAGGCGCGGACGCGCCCGCAGAGCGTCAGCCAGGGTCTCATCGCCGGCGTTGCTGAGGAGGAGGCAGGCTCGTCCGCCCACTTCTAGTTCCTCTACCAGAGTGACCAGCCGGGGATGCTGGAGTACACGAAGGACGGCGGCCTCGTCACCGAGTCGGCCGCCGGCGGCTTCGTTGAGGGCCACCTTGAGGACCCGTCGCACCTCGCCGCCAGCCTCAGCCTGAAGGTCGGCGACAAGGAGGCCGACCGCGGTCGAGCCTTTTCCCAGCCTCCGCTCCAGCCGAAATCGCCCATCGAGGACAACGCCCGCGACCGCGTCGAGAGGGTCGACCACCTCAACTGGTACCTGAACTGCCGCCTCCGCCACGGCCAGCAGCTCGAGAAACCGGCCCACGTCGCTCAGCCGTCCGGTGACCGTTGGACGTGTGGCCTCGAGGACCAGGGTGCGCAGCGCCGATTGAACCTGAGGGAGGTCTGCAGCGAGGTCAAGGCCCCCATCGTTCTGCAACCGACTGCGGAGTGTGGCTCGATCGGGGGCGGCAGGGCGCCCGGCCACCACGTAGTAGGCGAGCGCACCGAGGGCGAACACGTCGAGACGCACCCGGTCGGCGTCCGCGGACCACACTCCCTCGGGGGCTTCGAAGGCCTCGACCAGCGCCCGGCCCGTGTCGGTGCCCCGATCCGGCCCATCCTCAGCCGCGGCACGACGCGCCGCCTCCGTGTTCTCGCCGCTCTGGGAGGTGGCCAGCCCGGTCAGCCGAACACCTCCAACGGTGCCGGCCGCCTGCCAGTCGCCGATGAGCACTCTGACCGAGCCGTCGTCGAGTTCCCGGACTTGGACTGCGGCCGGGCACAGCCCCCGGTGGACGACCTGGTGACGATGCGCGTACGCCACTCCCTCGGCGATCTGGCGCAGGAGTGAGAGCTGCATCTCCATGGGGATGCCATCCGGGTGTTGCGCGAGCCAGAGGTCGAGGCGCTGGAAGCGCTCGTCAGCCGTGAACACAAGGCCAACGCCGAGCTCATCCTCGACCAGGTCCCGCGGGCGTAGGAGGCTGTCGTGGGCGAGCCGGGCCGTGAGTCGGTACTCGTGCTGCACCACCCGCCGCGAGCGGGTGACGACCTCGGCAGCGGAGCCAGGTGGCGTGATGAAGAACCGGATGCGTGCCCGATCGGTCATCACCACGCGGTGGCAGGCCGGCCAGTCCTGGTAGCCATCGCCGTCGGCCAGCGGCTCGTCATCGAGGACCCAGGAGCCCACCTCGTGCTGGCGCCGCTGCACGAGGCCGATGCGCCCGAGCAAGGTCACGACGGTTCGCTCTATCTCCGGGCTGACGGAGCGATTCGGCAGGCCCGGCTCGAGGATCCGCTCGCTAATCCCGGGAAGGCCGGCGGGGCGCTCGCTCCCGTCGGGGCAGAAGAGGTCGACGCGCGACCCCGGCGGCAGCAAGCATCGGAACTCGGGATGGTGGAGGTAGACGGCCTCCTGAACGAACGGCAGGTGGTCTCGTGGATCGATAAACCCCCTGCCACCTTCCCGGGCCCAGCGGAGCAGTTCGTCGCGCAGCCGAGAGGCGAGGCGCTGCGCCTTGCGACGGGCCAGTTTCAGAGCCGAGTCCTCAGGGCGGTGGCCTTCGCGGAGCCAGGTTAGGTCGTCCCCTCGCAGAGTGCCCGAGTAGTACTTGAGCTCGATGAGATGAAGTCGACGCCGGCCGAGGAGGAGAAGGTCGACCTCCTGCCATTTGCCCTGGCCGTCCCGGAACTCCACGTTCGACCAGGCCCGGAACGGGGCTACGTCGGGCATCAGAGCTCGGAGCTGGCTGAGCCCCTCCGCCTCGTGCGAATAGGGTGACGGGGTCACCTCGACCCAACGCGCAGTCGGAGTCGTCGGCTCAGGGCTCATCGAGGCGGCCTCAGGTCCTCTGGAGACGACACAGGCGCCATTTTCGCGTACCGCGACGGTGGTTGGGGCGATCTGGACTGTTCTAAACGACAGTGGGGGCTCCGTCTGGCTCAACCCAGTCGAGCCGGAATCTGTACGTTCTCCGCGCCCACCGCCTCCACGAGCGCCTGTGGGAGCTCCTCCTCGCGCTCGCCGAAGGGGCGCATCTCACCCTCTGGCTGATCCTCCACGCCGAGGGCCCAGCCTCGCTCAGTCGCGCCGTCTCGTGGGCTGCGACCTCCAGTGGCACCCCCCACCTCCCCGCCACAGCCAGCGCCGCGAGCCACGGGAGTGGCGGCCTCGAGCAGCGCCAGCGCTCACCTCCTGAGGTCAGACGCCACTGACATTTCAGCGCGGCTTTCCACTGACGTCATCCTGCGGTTTCCACTGACATTTCAGTGAGGGTTTACATCCAGGGCGCGTCGGTCGGTGGTGAGGTGCAAGACCCGGGGGACGGCCAGCCGCACTCCCACCCAGCGCAGCACCCTCATCTCGATGGGGACGGCTGCCGTTGGTGGACGACCAGGATCAGCCCGGCGCGGATCTCCTCGGCCAGCTGAGCGAGGTAGTCCCAGCCCCCGACGGTGTGGGCTCGGAGCACGTAGACCTCGCGGACGCGCTGCCCCCGAGGGAGGCGTCGCAGGCGGCTGACCGTCTGCTCGTGTATCGAGCTCGCCCGCCATCCTCGCTGGAAGTTCGGTGTTGTACCTGTGCACGAACTCGGCAAAGCAGGTGACGACTACTGCCAGTTTTCGTGCTCGTTGATCGTGCCAGTTTTCATGAACGTTCACACCAGCCCGTGGTGGGGCGCATCGAACCAGCCTTATGGAACGGCTGTCCATCGGCCACCACTCGCGGCAAGGGTCGGCCCGGTCGCCTCTGGGGGCAAAGGCTATTCAACCGTTCGGATCACCGCCTTTTCGGGATATGAACTCTTTGACCCGCCGCGCGCGGACAGCCATCCCCATGATTAGGTTGAACATCAGGGTGGCGCGTTGTGGGGGTTGGAGACCACGCGCCACCAGGGAGGGCACGAAGCACAGGAACCAGATCGCGGAACCTTTCGTGCACCACGATCCCAGAAGATGCGTATCGGTCCACTGCTTGGCCTCGAACAGGTTGAGATCGTTGGCCAGGCGACTCGCGGGGCCTGCCTCCAGGTCGAGCGGAAGGCAGAGACGCAGGAGCAGCCCCGCTCCAACTCTCGGATTCCGCTCCGTTCCCGAAGCCATGAGGAGAGCAGTACGGCCTTCAGAGTGCCCTCCCAGCAGCTCGAGCGCGTGTTCGCCGAACATGACGTGCGCGACCGCTGGGACGTCGCCATCGAAGGGGAACTCGGCTGTCAGTGCCGCACCGTCGCCGGTGGCGAGCAGCCATGGCCGTGGCTGCATCTCAAGCACGGCATCGAACACCTCCGACGTGAAGGGCGATGGCTCGGTCTGTGCCTGCATGGTGACGTGGATGTTCAGCATCTCGTCCAGGTCCGGTCTCTCGCCGGAGCTCGGATGATTCGAGATGTCAGGCTCGCCGCCACCGAGCGCCGCCGGCATCTGGCGCGCGGTGAGATGCGCCTCCGCGTCCTGGAGGGCGACGGCCATCTTCAGCAGGCTCTCCATCCAGCGGTTGCCGGGGTGCAGATACATGCTGGCGTGGCTCCGGATGACATGCGCATCGGGATCGAAACAGAGCGTCGATAGGGTGGCGAGCTCATTGGCCGCGGCCAATACCGCATACGTCTGATCACGGTCAGGAACATCCTTCACGTAGTCCGTTTCCGAGCGTATGCACACGAGCGGGCCGTCGTTGATCGCTCTGGCCGGCTCGGCCCATACCCGCTGGCGCAGCCGATATGCCCACCACCGGAACTCCCGCGGATCACGGAGGCTCCATTGTGCGTCGATCTGGAGGGCTCTGTACACGTCGTCGAGCACGCCGGGTGCCACCTCCTCGGTAGCCGTGGCCGTCTTGCTCGCCGCTGGCGGGTCCGAGCGACGTGGAGGTCGACGGGCGGTCTCGCCAGACGATCTGGGCAGTATCGGTTCAACTGGTGATGCCGACGCCATCGCCGGCGGTGTCGCTTTCACGGGAGGCGTGGATGGGATCGGAGTAACCGGGCCCGCGGCCGGTGCTTCGCCTGCCAGGAGAAACTGGGCGAGGACGATGTCCTGCAGGCTTCGCTGGTTGCGGCACGAGCGCAAGTAGCTCATCTGCTCGCTCGCCGACGCTATCGGGCTGCTACCAGCGCCGAGTCCTGAGCCGCGCAGGCTCGTGATGATGACCGTGCGCGAGAGCTCGTCGTCAGCGAGCCACCGGTCCCGCAGCACCGGCCAGCCATCGTGGACGAAGTCACTCCTGGGCCGGACACCATAGGCTGATCGCAGGACCCCAGCCGGGGTCGCACCTTGCAAACCGAGCGCTTCGGAGATCGCCGCAAGCAATCCAGGGGCCAGGTTGTCCCAGCTGAAGCGGTAGCGCGGCATCGGTGACTCCCTCACAACCCGGTGGTACTCATCATATGGCGCCGGGCAGGTTCGGCACTGCTCGCTGGTTAGCCCGAGAGAATCGACCCTGCTTGACGACGAGCTCGTATGTTGGCTCGGCGCGGAGGATTTCGACCAGGATGTCCTCGCAGAGCAGGGCGAGGATCTCGCTCGGCTCGGTGAGGCTGCCACGGCAGAAGTTGAGGCACGTGTGCGGTCCGCCGCCGAGGCGCAGGCCTATGGCGTCGAAACCCGCGACGACCGTCTCATCATGGGCCAGGCTGCGAGGATCGCTGCCGGGCCAGAGCCCCGACGAGACCTCCATGAGCAGCGGCTCATGGTCGGGCTCGCCGTAGAACGGTCCGACCGAGATCCATCTCGGTTCCTGGTCTGAGGGGACGAGCGTAGGGGCCCGCCCGCTAGTGCCGACAGGGACGGCGGACGCGAGAACGGGCAGCGGGGCCGCGACCGAGATTTCCGCGTGGTCTGCGGCTGATCCTCCCCGTCGGTTGGCGAACTGGATGTAGCGGTCCGGGCGGGAGCGAGCCTCGAAGATGACATAGGCATCGTCGATCTGGCGCAGCCGCGTGAGCGCGACCGTCATCCGCTCAATCCGACGTGACCGATGAGGATCACCGCTCGATGCCTGCCAGTACGGTCGCCTGTCCATGGCCGTGCCTCCTGCCCAGGGCTCCAAGCCCCGCACTGACCACCACGATATGGCGGTCCGGTCTTCTCCCAGGAGCACCGTGCGCGGATGCGCGGTTGCTGAGCCTGCGGCTGGGAGGCCTCTGCCGTCTCTCCTGACCCGACCAGAGGATACCGCTGGGCGGCGACAACGCTCTGTCGCAGCGCGATGCGGTCACGACGACAGCGCTCCCCGCGCTCGATCGATGGCGGTGAGTCGTGGGCACACGCTCTCACGCCGCCGGGGGTCCCCGTTTCCGCTCGCCGCGACCACCTCGGCGAGATCCCACACGGTCTCCAGCCAGCCTAGCAGCTCCTGGGCAGTGGGGGCCAGCTCGTAGACCCGGAGGTGGCAGGCGCGGGTGAGGCCCTCCCAGGTCAGGTGGACGCGGCCGGCGAGGGCGGGGTCGCGGAGGAAGTCGGCGAGGCAGAGGAGTTGGCAGCGGAGGGTCGCCGCTTCCAGCCCGGGGGCTGAGCGCTCCCAGAGGCTGGCCATCGCAGCTTCGAGGGCCTGGCAATCGAGTAGCGCGGCCGCGCGCGGCCAGAGGCCGGCGGTCTCCGGATCGTCGATGTGGACGAGGTCGCGGGCCGCTGAGAGCAGGGCCTGGGGGGTGGTCGCCTCAGCGGTGGCCACCGTCGCCCTCCCGCATGCTGGTGGTGAGCCGCTCGACCGCGCGGATGGTGTCCAGCATCCCGCCCCCGATGGCGCCGTGGGAGCCGCGGTTGCAGGTGGCGACGGCGTCAGCGGCCCAGGGCCACCTGCTGTTGAGGTGGGTCATCACGTCGCCGGCGCGGCCCGCGTCCCTGAGGTGTGAAGGTGCAGCAAGATGTCAGTGCGAACGGGCATCAACTGACACTTCAGGAGCCTGCCCGCGTCTCCGCCTCCACCCATCGAAACCGGAATACGAGTCAGCTGCCGACCTGCGCGGCAGCCGCTGCACTTGCACCGCTCGACACCGTGACCGTCGACCGCCTACTGACTGAAAGAATCTGGGGCAAGACCACCGGCCGCCATCGGCTCAACCGCGGCGGCAACAGGCAGGCCAACAACGCCCTCTGGCGCATCGTCATCGGTCGCCTTCGGTGGCATCACCCGACCAGGGACTACGTGACCCGCAGAACCGCCGAGGGCCTCTCCAAGAAGGAGATCATCCGCTGCCTCAAGCGCTACGTCGCACGTGAGGTCTTCCGAGTCATCGTCGCCGAGCGCGAACTTGCCCGGGCTGCTTGACAAACCATAGAAGCATCACTTTAGGAGGAGCCCCCCGTCTCCGCCTCCACCTATCGAGACCGGAATACGGCGGTCTCGCGTGTGAAGGTGCACGAAACTGGCAGGAGAGCGAGCGCGAAACTGGCAGAGAATCGGGCATCAAACTGGCACCAAAAGTCTCCATCACCTCGCACGTCGCCCCTGCTGAGATCGGAGCGGGGGTCAACCCGGTCTCTTGACGCCCGGGCAATCCGATCAGGCGGAAGAGCCCTGCCAGTTTCGTGCTCCTTCCAGTGCCAGTTCTGGTGACCGCTGATCGTGCCAGTTTCGTGCACCTTCACACCGGGGAGGCGAAGTCGGCGCCCCCAGGCCCCGTAGTGGGCGCGGTCTAGGTTGTGGGGCGCGGCCAGCGCCTGTTCGCCTCGGCGGTGATGTCGTCCACGACCCTCGTCAGAGCGGCACTGATGGTGGCGAGGATCCGCCTGGTTTCGCCCATTACGACTCGTTCCCATCCGTCGTCCTCGGGGTGAACCGGTAGGCCCTTCCTCCGTGCCTCTTCGACGTGGCTTGCCGCCATCTCGCGGGCGCGGTCTATAACCTCAGCGACGTAGTTATCCACGTCAGAGGAGGGCGTCGGGTCGAAGGCGTCGAAGTCGGTCATGACGAGATCCTAGACCTCACCGCGCACCGACAGCCCGCTGTTGCCCATAGAGAGCAGCGCGGACATCCGCCATCAGCGCCTCGGTCTCCTCGTCCGGGCCCTCACCGCTGCCATCGGGCATGTCCCAAGCGAGCTGCGCGCTGAGCTCGGCGTAGGTGGCCAGCGCGGCGCGGTTT
>Ga0182014_10001846_pt1 | contig 27621 bp, 19 predicted proteins | sample 612S2DmetaG_FD_120489 | JGI IMG/M metagenome (GOLD analysis project Ga0182014, IMG submission 120489) | Permafrost microbial communities from Stordalen Mire, Sweden - 612S2D metaG | ecosystem: Environmental > Terrestrial > Soil > Wetlands > Permafrost | place: Sweden: Stordalen | collected... | reverse complement strand
GAGAATACCCGGCGTCCAAAAAAGCGGACAGGTTTGGGTCCGCACCCCGCACCACCACGAGATGAGCTAAAAGCCCGCCAATATGCAGGAAATTGAGATCCCTATGTCAGGAGTTCTGGAATCGTAGTGAAGATGAACACAGATTCTGAGGGCTGAATTCAGGTTTTGCTTCGCCTTGCTCTGGGTCATTGTCCATTGGGCGGAGTCCCCCCCCCCCTATCGAAAAAGGCGGCTTTAAGCAGTCGCTCCCTGTGTTAATCCGTGTCCATCGGCGGTTCAACTCTTGGTTGCGGCGTCAGCCGCGCTGGGTCCATCCGTGGTTGAATTGAATTGCGACGGCCAAGGTGTGGCGTTTTACAAGGCAGGGGCTAAAAAGCGCGTTCCGTAGTTACACTGATGCGCATTCCGTATTCAAAGGAGTTGCCGTTTTCGGCTTCTGGCGGATGATAAGCGCACGTAAATATTGGATCAGAGTTACTGGATGATTTTGTGGAACTGAGTTATGGGAAGACGGGACATTAGCCAAAGTGGCGTAGCGGGTGAACCAACGACGGGGCTTCCAGCTTGGAAGCGGCTGCTCGATTTGGCGCTCATCGTGGCTGCGGCTCCAGGTTGGCTCATTCTCGGCCTGGGTGTGGCGCTGGCGGTGATCTGCGGCTCGCGGGGGCCGGTATTCTTCCGCCAGCGGCGCGTCGGCTACAAGGGGCGCGAATTCAACTGTTACAAATTCCGGACCATGCAGGTGGATGCGGACACAGGGACGCACCGGGACCATTTCCGGTCTTTGATGGGCAATGAAGCTCCGATGACCAAGCTGGATGCCCGACGGGATCCCCGGCTCATTCCGCTGGGCGCACTGCTGCGCGCGACGGGGCTGGATGAATTGCCCCAGCTCATCAACGTCGTGCGCGGCGAGATGAGCATCGTGGGGCCACGGCCATGCATCCCTTACGAATACGAGCTTTACCAGCCGTGGCAGCGGCGGCGTTTTGATGCGGTGCCGGGCCTGACCGGGCTGTGGCAGGTCAGCGGCAAGAACCGGACGACGTTCAACGAGATGATCCGGCTCGACATCGAGTATTCGGAACGCCTGAGCCTTTGGTTGGATTTGCAGATCATTCTGAGAACTTTGCCCGCCCTCTGGCAACAGTGCCTGGATTCCCGCGCGCCGAAGCGCCGGCAGGCAGGGGCGCCAGTGGCGGGCATGGCAAAATCCGTAGAGTTATATCGCTTATGAGAACAACGAACGAAACAATCAAGGTAGGTGTGGTGGGGTGCGGCTATTGGGGCCCAAACTTAATTCGGAATATGCGGCAGACGCCGGGCTGCGAGCTCAAGCTGCTATGCGACGCGAGTGAGCAGCGGCTGGCGCACATGCGGCGACTGCATCCCGGGGTCGCCACCACGCAGCGGTTCGAGGACCTGCTCAATGGCGCGGACTTGGATGCTGTGGTCATCGCGACGCCCGTGAGGTTCCATTATGAAATGGCCAAAGCATGTCTGAGCGCGGGGAAGCACGTTTTTGTCGAGAAACCCCTGACGCGTACGGAAGCGGAGGCGGAGGAATTGGTGGACCTGGCGGAGCGCGAGGGCCTGGTGCTGATGGTGGGGCACACGTTTCTATTCTCCCCGGCGGTGCGGCGTATGAAGGAGATCATCGACGCGGGCGACGTCGGCGAAGTGCAATACATCGCGGCGCGGCGGCTGAATTTGGGCCTCTTCCAGAAGGACATCAACGTGGCCTGGGACCTGGCGCCGCATGACATTTCGATCCTGCTCCACCTGCTGGAGGAACGCCCGACCAGTGTCTCCTGTCAGGGGAGCAGCCACGTGACACGCGGCATCGAGGACGTGACGATGATGTATCTGAATTTCGCCAAGAACCGCTGCGCCTCGATCCACAACAGTTGGCTGGACCCTAAGAAAGTGCGCCAAATGACGGTGGTGGGCTCGCAGCGGATGATTGTGTATGATGACATGGAGCCGCTGGAGAAGCTGAAGATTTACGACGCACGCGTGGAGGTGCCGCCACATTACGACACCTTTGCCGAGTTCACGTATTCGTATCACTACGGCGACGCTTACGTGCCTTACATCAAGCAGGATGAGCCCTTGAAGCTCGAGTGCCAGCATTTCATCGAATGCATCCGCGAGGAAGGCACGCCGATAACGAATGGGCGGCTTGGCCTCGAGGTCGTTCGGATCCTGGAGGCGGCCGGAGAGTCGCTGCGCCAGCAAGGATCCTCCGTGTCCCTTAGCGCCGTAACGCAATGGAACAATGGCAAAGTCAATGGCAACGGCAAAGTCAATGGCAACGGCAAAGGCAATGGCAACGGCAACGGCAACGGGAATGGCAACGGCCACAGCAATATCGTCATTCCGAACGCCGGGCGAAACGTGGTGGCGGCGTGAGCAGCAGCGAACAGCTCTTTCAGCGCATTGCGCCGGATGTGAAACTTGGCCAGCGGGTCAAGATCTTCGCCTTCACCAACCTTTATGGTTGCGAGATTGGCGACGACTCCAGGATCGGGGCGTTCGTCGAGATCCAGAAGGGTGCCCGGGTTGGAAACCGTTGCAAGATTTCCAGCCACAGCTTTCTGTGCGAGGGGGTGACGGTGGAAGATGAAGTGTTCATTGGCCACGGCGTGATATTTATCAACGACCGTTTTCCACGCGCCACGAATGCGGATGGCAACTCCCAGACCGAGGCGGATTGGGAGTGTGTTCCGACAACAGTCAAGCAGGGGGCCTCGATCGGCTCCGGCGCGACGATTCTGTGCGGGGTGGTGATTGGGGAACGGGCGACGGTGGGCGCCGGCAGTGTGGTGACGAAAGATGTTCCGGCCGGCGCGGTTGTCGCCGGCAACCCTGCGCGGCTGCTGCGTCCCGCCCCTGCGGGCAATCCGTCAGCTAGGTCGGGCGGGGCGCCGAGCACCGCTCTGCCGACCGAGGGGGTCAATGTTGTCCCGGCGGAGCAATGCTCTGTCCTCCGGCCGGCTGGCGTCGGCTGATGGCTGTGCTAGGGTGATTATATGCAAGTTCCCTTCCTTGATCCGTGCGTACGGCACGAACCGCAGAGGTTCGAGCTGGGCGATGCGTATCGCGAGGTTACCCCGCTATGAACCCTGCCAATCCTCCTCAGGCCGCCGCCGCGGCTCACGCCTCCTCGGGTTTTAGTGCGGATGACGCCATCTATAGCCTTTTCCGGCACAAGTGGCTGATCCTGGCGTTTGTGTGCCTGGGCGTGGCGGGCGCGGTCGCCGTTCGGTTCCTGCGGCCGCCGCCCTACGTTTCAAAAGCCGAGTTGATGGTGCATTACGTCATGGATTCCCGAGCCGCTACCACTGCGGACTCGGGGGGGCAGAATGTGCAGTCAGTAGATGTTGGCGGCCAGAACATTATCAATTCGGAGATCGAAATCCTGAAGAGCCTCGATGTGGCGAAGTCGGTGGCAGCCGAGGTGGGGCCGGAGAAGATTTTGGCCAAGAAGGGCGGCGGCAGTGATCCCCTCGCGGCAGCAGGCGTGGTTTGCTCCGGCATCGAGGTTGCGCCGCCCAAAGGGAACATCCTTACGGTTTCCTTCAAACACCCCGACGCGGATCTGGTTCAACCGGTTTTGAACGCCATCATTCACTGCTACATGCTCAAGCATCTGGAAGTACACGGGGGCGGGGGCGAGCTGGAAGACTATTATATCAAGCAAAGGGAAGACAAGCGCAATAAGCTGGGGGAGGCCGAAGTGAAACTCAAACGCCTCAAGACCGAAGCGAAAGTGCTGTTTGTGGAAGACACCAAGAAGGCTTACCAACTCCAGCTCGCGAAAGCGGAGGACGAGTTGATGGACGCGCGGCGGGAAGTGGCGGAGCGCAGGGCCATGCTGGGCGATCTGGGTACCGGCTTGTTGAACCAGGGCGCCACGAATGGCGCAGGAAGTTCAGTGCCACCGGAGAAACTGAGCGATTACAGTGAGATCACGGCTCAGTTGGACACGCTAAGGAAACACGAGCGCGACCTGCTGTTGTTGTATAAGGAAGCCCACCCGCTGGTCCAAAGAGAGCGCGGCCAGATGGCTGCGCTGTCGAAGCAGAAAACCGAGCTGGAGCAGGCCTTCCCCATGCTGAAACTAGTTGCTTTGGGCAGCGGGCGAGGCGCCACCAATGCGCCGGGAGGTGACGTAACCGCGCAAGTGCTTGACGTGAAGCGGCTTGAGGCGCGAGTCACCGCTCTACAAATAATCCGCAGCAACATCCAGGCCGAGGCTTCGAGTGTGTTGGAGAAGGAGCCCGAAATTGCCGAACTCGAGCGCCAGCGCAGTGAGCTACAGAAGAGCTATGACCTCATCGTCGCTAACCTGGAGCAAATTCAGAAGGGGGGAACCATGATGGCGGGGAACGCAATAAACATGACCATAGTGGAAAAACCGACGCCCCCGGCCTTGGACACCAAGAAGATGATGAAGCTGATTGGGGCGGTGCTGGCCGGATGCATCGGCATGGGCGTTGGACTTGCGTTTCTCATTGACTTGATGCTCGACCGGACCATCAAGCGTTCACAGGACGTGGAGCGGCATCTGCGGCTGCCAGTCTGGCTGACGATTCCTGATACCGAGTGGACCAACGGGCGGCGCTGGGGCTGGCTGTCCGGCCGCCGGACCCGGCGGCCGAAGCCGGCCGAGGCGGTCGCCGCCGGCAACGGTTCCGGGGCGGCCCAGATGGCACTGGCGCCCTGGGACGCCACCCACCAGTTGCAGAGCTATGCTGAAGGCTTGCGGGAACGGATCATGACCTATTTCGAGGTCAGGGACATGGGCGCGAAGAAGCCTAAGCTGGTCGCCGTGACCGGATGTGGCCGCGGGGTAGGTGTGTCCACTCTGGCTAGCGGCCTGGCGGCCGAGCTTTCCAAGACGGGCGATGGCAATGTGCTGCTGGTGGATGTAAACGGGGATCAGGGCTCGGCTCATTCCTTCCACAAGGGAAGGCCGGGCTGCGGCGTGGGGGATATCCTGGAACCTGACAGCCGGGCTGAAGGGCAAGTGCAAGAGCGTCTCTTCGTCGCGTCGCTGCAGGAAGGAACCAGCGCGGAGTTGGCCATGGTGCTGCCCAAGCGTTTCAATCACCTGGTACCCAAGCTCAAGGCGAGCGACTACGACTACATCGTTTTCGACATGCCACCGGTGACGGCGACGAGCGCTACTCCGCGGCTGGCCAGCCATATGGACATTACTTTGCTGGTGCTCGAGTCGGAAAAGACCGGGCAGCACTCAGCGAAACGGGCCAGCGCGCTGATGCGCGAGTCCCGAGCCAACGTGGCGGCAGTCTTGAACAAACACCGCTCCCACGTGCCGGCGTCGATGGCGCAGGAGTAGCGAACGGCCCTGGGGTTTCTAGTGTGCCGGAGCCGCCAGGCGGGGGCTAATGGCTCACTTCCTGCTCAAACACGGAGTGGCAGGCAAAACAAGAATGAACATGACCAGCAAAGGTCGCACGGTCTTTCGCCGAGAGTGCGAATTGACGGGGACGAAGTCTGCGCTCCGCCGGCCCAGACATGGGAAAGCTGTCTTCCGCACATCTGCCGGAAGCCTGGCTTATATTACGGGGTCCGGCGGAGGCGTGGGGCGTTCCCAGGAGTACACGGCGAAGTAACGGTGACACTCGCATGACTCTCCCCGGCTCCCACTATCGGTATGGCTTATGCAACTGAGTTTCCAGCGATGTGTCTAAATAAAGGACACTGCTCCCCCGCGTGACTCGATTAGATTGTCGCTCCGGAGATAGGGCAGAACAAACATAAAGCCACCGCGCTCAGAAGTCGTTTCAAACCTAGGTCTAGTCATGGCAAAAATCTGCATGATCGCTTACACGTTTTACACTCGCGATCCCCGGGTCCGCCGGGAGGCCGAGGCGCTGGCGGGACGAGGCGATAGCGTGGATTTCATTTGTCTGAAAGAGGCGGACAAAGCCGGGCGGCGAAGCTATGACGGGGTCAACCTCTACCCGCTCTCGGCGGGGAGATACCAAGGGGACAGCACGCTTTTATACCTGGCGAAATATGCGAGCTTCTTTTTGCGTGCTTCCTTCCTGGTCAGTCTCCTTTTCATGAGGAAGCGCTACGATATCATCCAGATCCACACGATGCCAGATTTCCTGGTCTTCACAGCGTTCATTCCGAAGCTGTTCGGGGCGAAGGTGATACTGGATGTCCATGATCTCATGCCGGAGCTGTACATGTGCAAGTTCCGATCGGGGCCGCGGCATTTCATCGTGCGGCTGATTACCTGGATTGAGAGGCGGAGCATCGCTTATGCTGACAAAGCGATTTCCGTGCATATTCCGCATCGTGACGCGCTGGTTGGGCACGGAAACGCCGAGCAGAAGTTTGCGGTCCTGCTGAATGTACCGGATACCCGCATTTTCCATAGGAACGGCGGCCGCGAGGCGGACGGCAAATTCAGGCTGATTTATCACGGCACCGTGGCGCGCCGTCATGGCTTGGAAGTGGCGCTGAGAGCGGTGTCCAATGTGAAAGAGAGCATTCCGAACCTGGAATTTCTGGTGATTGGCGGCGGAGACGACCTGGGCCGAATCAAGAAGCTGGCTGAAGAGATGGACCTGGGGGACTGTGTACGGTTTTTGGGGACAATGCCGACCGAGGAGTTGCCGCAGTATCTCCGGCGAGCCGACCTCGGCGTGGTACCGATCCTCTACGATCCTTTCACGCGTTACATGCTACCACTGAAGCTGCTGGAGTATGTCGGCATGGGGATTCCCTGTATTGTGTCCGAGACAGAGACAATTCGAGCTTATTTTAGCGACGAAATGGTTCGCTTCTCCAAACCGGGAGACGAGCGGGAACTGGCGGACGGCATCCTGGAGCTGTATCGCGATCCGGACCAGCGGGCGCGCCAAGTGGCGGAGGCGGCCAGGTTTAACGCCTCATTTAATTGGGAACAGCAAAAGAAGGGCTATTTTGAAGTGGTGGATTCGTTGCTGGCGACAGCACGCCGCTGAGATCAACAAACCAAGAAGGAAGCACAACGCGATGAATGAGAAGGTACTGGTGATTGGAGTCGGAGAAATTGGAGGGCCATTGTTGGAGCTGGTTCGGGAGCGGCATGAAGCGTACGGCCTGGATATCAAACCGACAGGCCCCATCCCCGAATGCGGGATTATGCATATTTGTTTTCCCTATGACGGCGAAAACTTCGTGCAGCACAGCCTGCGCTACATCGAGAAGTACCGCCCCTCCCTGGTGATCGTCAACAGCACCGTGGCGCCCGGCACGACCCGGAGGATAGCGGTCGAATCCAAGACCGACGCGGTAAACAGCCCCGTCCTTGGCAAGCACGCGAGGATGAAACAAGAGATGTTGCAGTACACGAAGTTTGTCGGGGCGATTACGAAGGAAGCCGGTGAAAGGGCCGGGCAGCATTTCGCCAGCCTGGGCATTAAGGTCAAGCTGCTGAGTACTCCCGAAGCCAGCGAGCTGGCGAAGTTGACGGAAACCACCTACTTCGGTGTTTTGATTGCCTGGGCACAGGAGGTCGAGAGGTATTGCAAAGAAATTGGGGCGAATTACGACGAGGCTGTATCCTTTTACGAAGAGATTCCCTATTTGCCGCGGGTGAAGTTCTTTCCGGGGGTGATTGGAGGTCATTGCGTCCTGCCTAACATCAAGATACTCAAGGGAATGTTCAAGTCCGGCATCCTGGACGCGATCGAACAGTCCAACAGAATCAAGCAACAAGGCTTGGGTGCCGAAGGCTGGAGCAAGTGAAAGCGGCGTGATTCTGAGGAGTTCTCATCTTCGTTTATCTGTGCTCATCTGTTGTTGTGTTGAATTGTTGCGCTTTCATGGGGAGCGCAAGCCGCTGACCGGAGGAGAGGGGGAGCGGCCTATGGCCTGCGGAGATCGCCCATGATCGGCGTATTAGTCCACTCGACGCAAGAGGAGATAGCCCGGGAGTTCTTCGAATTGTTCAAGACGCCCTGGGAATTCTGCAAGAGCGGGCAGCGATATGACGTACTCATCAGCACCCGCGATGAATGGCCGCACGACCAGGCGAACCTGACACTGCTCTTCAACGCGGAGCGCATTTCATTCGACGCGGACAACCGCATTCCCGTGCGAGCCTGCAGCGAAGGAACGGCACTTTCCTATGGCGGACGTCGTTTCCCGATCTATGGCAAGGCGGTGACTTTTCCCGCCAGTCGGCTGGCGCTGCTCGATGACGAGCGGGGGCAGCAGTCGATGGCCTGGATGAGCGACTCAGGTCACCCTGCGGTCGTGCGGCTTGGATATGATTTATACGAGGAGGTGCGCTGGTTGTTGTCGGCGGGCCAGCCGCCCGCCAATGCCGGGACACCCGCCTTGGAGTTGCACATTGCCCTGTTGCGGGAGCTGATCACCCGTTCCGGCATGCCCTTGGTGGAGATCCCGCCCATCCCGGACGGTTACAACCTTATCGCCTGCCTGACGCATGACATCGACCATCCGGTGTTGCGCAATCATTTCATGGACCACACGATGCTTGGGTTCCTGTATCGCGCTACCGTCGGCTCGGTGATGGAAGTATGTCGAGGCCGCAAGGGGGTGGGGAGCCTGTGCAAGAACTGGGGGGCGGCGGCCAAGCTTCCGCTCGTTTACCTGGGAATGGCAAGAGACCCCTGGCGCGGATTTGTTCGCTATCTGGAAATGGAGGAAGGGCTGGGTTCGACATATTTTGTCATGCCACAGCGGGAGTATGCCGGACGGTGCGCTGACGGGCCGGCTCCCGCGAAGCGCGCTTCGCGTTATGCCGTCAGCGATATCACGTCGGAGCTGAAAGAGATTGTTTCGCGGGGCAACGAGGTTGCGCTGCACGGGATCGATGCTTGGCTCGACCCTGACAGCGCCAGAAAGGAACAGCAGGAACTTACCCGGGCGCTGGGGGATGCGGGAAGCGGCGTGCGGATGCACTGGTTGTTTCTTGACGGCAATTCACCCGCGCTACTTGAAAAGGCGGGGTTTAGCTACGATGCAAGCGTCGGTTACAATGAGACAGTAGGATATCGCGCCGGGACGGCGCAGGCTTACAAACCCTGCGGAACCGCCACGCTGCTTGAGTTGCCGCTTCAGGTAATGGACACAGCCCTCTTCTTTCCCGAGTTTTTGAACCTGAGCGAGGCAGACGCTGAACACCTGGTTTGGGGGCTGCTGGACGACGTGGCGCGGTTTGGTGGGGCGCTGACGATCAACTGGCATGACCGCAGTATCGCTCCGGAGAGACTTTGGGCTGGCTTTTACCTCAAGCTGCTGTCTGAGCTCAAGAAGAGGGGGGCTTGGTCCCCGACGGCGGCACAAGCAGTGTCGTGGTTCAGAAAGCGGCGGTCAGTAACTTTTGGCCCGGTGAGCTGGGAGGAAGGACAGGTGAGCCTCAGCGCTTCGGCCAGCACGGACCTGGAATCTCCTGGTTTGCGGTTTAGAGTACACCGACCACAAGCGTACAATCTTATCGATGAGCCGCCGCGCAACTCGAGCGCGGCCTTTGTTGACCTGGGCTTCAAGACCAATCTCGATAAAAATATCACCCTGACGGCTTTCGGTTCGAGGAATGCTTGTTGTTGGGTCGCCCAGGATGGTGGTCTGCAGCCTCCGCTGGCGCAACCTGTCTCCGCCAATTGAAGTATATCGTCATATCGCCGGTCCGGGACGAGGAAAAGCACGTGCAGCGCACGTTGGAATCGATGGCCCGCCAGTCGGTCAAACCGGTGCGTTGGATCATCGTGGATGACGGGTCCCGGGATCGGACTCCGGAAATGCTCGACCGTTACGAGGAGGAAGTAGATTTCGTCAGTGTCGTGCGCGATCGTGGGGGACAGGTCCGTCAGCCGGGGGCGGCGGTTGTCCGGGCTTTCAACCGGGGTTACGAGGCAGCCAGGGGCTTGGACTATGACTTAATCGTCAAACTGGACTGTGACCTGAGCTTTGAGGCTGATTATTTTGAGCGGCTGCTGGGGCAGTTTGAAGCTGATCCGAAGCTGGGCATCGCGTCCGGCGTGTATTTCGAAAGCCCCGATGGCCTCACTTGGAGGGAGGTCGCGATGCCGTCGTACCACGCAGCCGGCGCGTCAAAGGTGCTACGGCGAACTTGCTTCGAGCAGATTGGCGGGTTTGTTCCTGTTCGCGGCTGGGACACCGTGGACGAGATTCGGGCCATGGCGCGTGGGTGGCGCACCCGGCATTTCCGTGAACTAAAGATGAAGCATTGGAAACCGGAGGGGACCGGGATTGGAGCGTTGCGCACCAACTTTATGCACGGCGAGGTTTACTACCGAACCAGTGGCAGCAAGGCCTTTTTTCTGTTGAAGGTAGCCCACCGGCTCACGTGCCGGCCGCTCCTAATTGGCGGGCTGGCATTGTTCTGGGGCTACGCGCGAACCATGCTGGGGCGGCAGGAGCGCCTCGTGACCCGGGAAGAAGCTCGCTGCTACCGTGCGCTGCTGATTGGGAGGATGACCGGCAGGTTGAAGGGCTTGCTTCAGACCGCTTAACCCACGTTTGGCCTGCGCCACTTTTATTATGTGCGGAATTTGCGGAATCTTCGATTTATCGGGAAAACCCATTGACCGGGCCCTGCTCGCCAAGATGAACTCGGTCATCCGGCATCGCGGACCGGATGGAGAAGGAGAGTTGGTAGACAACGAAGTGGGGCTAGGCCACCGCCGCCTCAGCATCATTGACGTGGGAGGCGGCGCCCAGCCGATTGGCAACGAGGACGGCAAGATCCAGATCGTTTTCAACGGCGAGATTTACAACTTCATCGAATTGCACGACGAGTTGGTGAAGCTTGGCCACCAGTTCAAGACACGCTCCGACACCGAGGTCATTGTTCATGCCTACGAGCAATGGGGTTCCGGCTGCGTCAAACGTTTTAATGGCATGTTCGCCTTCGCCATCTGGGATGCGCGCCGCCGGGAGCTGTTCCTCGCTCGAGATCACCTGGGCATCAAACCGCTTTACTACTTGCAGCTCGGCAGCCAGTTGCTGTTCGGGTCGGAAATCAAGACGCTGCTCCAGCATCCAGCTTGCCCGCGCGCGGTTGACGAGCAGGCATTGGCGGAATTGTTTACTTTCCGCTACGTGCCGTCGCCTAAGACGCTCTTTCAAGGCATCAAGAAACTCCCTCCCGCGCATTCGATGATGGTGTCAAAGGCCGGCGTGCGGATTGAACGATTCTGGGATTGGATCCCGCGAGAGCGAAAGAATGTTCGCGAAGAAGAACTCGTTGAGGAATACCAGAGCTTGCTGGAGGATGCGGTGCGATTGCAGTTGCGCAGTGACGTGCCCCTCGGATTGTTTCTTAGCTCAGGCATCGATTCCGGAACACTGCTCGCGATCATGAGCCAGCATTCCAGCGGGCCGGTGCAGGCTTTCACCATCGGGTTCGAAGGGGGGGAGAAGACCAACGAAGTGGAAGATGCGAAGGCGCTGGCAAGCAGGTTCGGCGCCGACCACTACTTCGACATGCTTACTCCGGAGGACTACATAAAGTACTACGAGCGCTACATGTGGGACCTCGAAGAGCCGGTTGGCAACGAGACGGCGGCGGCGTTCTATTTCCTTTCCAAGATTACCAGCCAGCGGGTGAAAGTGGCGCTGACCGGTCAAGGCGCGGATGAACCATGGGCGGGTTATGACCGGTACAAAGGCATAAAACTCTCCACCCTCTACAGCCGCTTGCCGGGCGCCGTCACCAACGGTCTGGTGCCGCTGATGGCCCGGATGGCCGGGAGGACGGAGAAGCTCAAGCGCGGCGTCGCTTCCCTGGGCGAGCCGGATATGCTGACGCGGTTCGCGAAAGTCTATTCCTTTTTCACCCCGGAGATGAAAGCGCAACTGTTCAAGGGCGCGCTCAAGGAGAACTTCGAGGCCGATCATTTCGGGACGCGATGGGCGCTGAGCCGGCTGCAAGAAGAGGTCAAAGACCTGGACCCGCTGACGCAGATGCTTTACATAGATACGCGCGCCAATCTGCCGGACGACTTGCTGATGGTGGGGGACAAGACGACCATGGCCTGTTCGCTCGAGGGAAGGGTTCCGTTTCTGGATGTGCGTTTGGTGGAATTCGTCGAGAGCCTGCCCCCCAAGTTCAAGTTGCGGGGGCTTACGGGGAAATACCTGCATAAGAAAGCCTGCGCGAAGTGGCTGCCAAAGGAGATTATTAATCGGAAGAAGAAGGGCTTCGCGAATCCCATCGAAGACTGGTTTCGGACGCGGATGAGCAATTTCATAGAGGAGTGCCTGTTGAGCAAAGACTCGTCGATGGCGCGCTATTTCGAGCAGAACTACATACGCCAGATGATTGAACAGGACCGGAATGGCAGCCAGCAATATCGGCGGCACCTTTACCTGCTCGTCTCGCTGGAGCTTTGGCACCGGACTTTTCTGCGTAACTAAGCTCAACAACCCTGCCGATCTACATGCTTGGCACACAACGGGTTTGAGCCCGCGATTCGCGGACGGTTTTTGTGGAGCTCCCCGCACTCATATTTACGATTGTGGCCGGTTGGCTTTTGTTTCGGTTGCCGAAACAATGGGCTCCGATGCCATTGCTGGCGGGAACGATCTACATGACGCTGGGGCAGACGGTGGACGTGGGACCTTTCCATTTCTCGGTCTTACGCATCCTGGTTGCTCTGGGCGTGATTCGAGTTCTGGTGAAACACGAACGCCTGAGCGGAGGATGGAACCCGCTAGACAAAGTCATGCTTGCGTGGGGGGCCTGGGCGCTGGTCAGCAGTGGCTTCCACAAGGACGTTGCGTCCACTCTAGTTTCACATCTCGGCCTGGCTTACAACGCGCTCGGGCTCTACTTCCTCCTGCGGGTTTTCATCTCTGGGGCGGAGGGTGTTTGGTCCGTGGCGAGAATCCTTCTCATTTTGCTCGTTCCGGTGGCTCTCGAGATGGTCCTGGAACGATTGACCGGGCGCAACCGTTTCAGCGTGTTCGGCGGAGTAGAGGAGATGTGCGAGGTGCGTGGGGGAAAGATTCGCGCAAATGGGCCGTTTCTGCACTCGATCCTGGCTGGCACCGTCGGGGCCGTGTGCCTGCCGTTGGCGGTTTTGTTTTGGCATAGGAACCGCAAATTATGCCTGCTGGGAGTCCTCGCGACTGGATTGATCGTAGTGTCAAGCAGTTCCAGCGGCCCAATCCTCACCATGCTCTTTGTCTCGATCGCGCTGGCATTCTGGAGGTTCCGGGAGCGCATGCGTTTGGTCCGGTGGGTGGCGTTGCTCTCAGTCCTCGCGCTTAATATGGTGATGTCGGCGCCGGTTTACTATTTGCTAGGACGAATTGACTTGACGGGGAACAGCACCGGCTTCTACCGCGCTGCCTTGATCGAATCCACGGCCAAACACTTTAACGAGTGGTGGCTAGGGGGAACGGATTACACCCGGCATTGGATGGCTTCCGGGGTTCCCTGGAGTCCAGACCAAGCTGACATTACCAATTACTACATCCGAATGGGCGTGGATGGCGGGTTGCCATTGATGCTCCTGTTCATCTACATCTTGGTCGTCGCATTCCGGTTGGTGGGCACGGCCCTCAGTAACAGTCAAGGCCAGCCCTTCGAGCAACAGTTCATGATATGGACGCTCGGCGCCATTCTCTTCGGTCACGCGGCAACGTGGATGTCGGTTTCCTATTTTGATCAAACTGTGGTGTTCCTTTACCTCATTCTGGCGGCCATTGGCGCCGTTTCCGCCCTCCCGTTCCAGGCGGCTGAGGTAGTGGCCGAGCCCGCGGGGCGAATGGATTTCGCGCAATGAATCCTCTTTCAACGATTATTGTCAGTTGGAATGCCTGGAAGTATTTGCACGACTGCCTGGTTTCGCTCCGTCAAACCAGCGCTGGAATGGTTGGCCAGGTTATCGTGGTGGACAACGCGTCCAACGATGGTTCGCCAGAGATGGTGGCGCAGGACTTCCCGGAGGTGGAGTTGATTCAAACCGGCGCGAACCTGGGCTTTGCGCGGGCCAACAACATTGGACTCAAACGGGCCTCGGGGTCGTACGTCGCCCTGATCAATTCCGATGTGATCGTGCATGAGAAGTGCATCGAGCGGCTGGCAGAATTTCTCGATCATAATCCTTCGGTTGGGCTGGTGGGGCCGAAGATCTTAAGCGGTGACGGCCACGTGCAGCCGTCTTGTCGGCGGCTGCCCACGCTGTGGAACACCACGTGCAGGGCGTTGGCGCTGGATGGCTTCCTGTCGCAGCGCCCCTGGTTTTCAAGACAGGCGCTCCGGGATTCGGACCCGAAGGCGGCGGCAGTGATGGAGGCGTTGAGCGGCTGCTTTTGGCTGGCACGGCGCGAGGCGGTGGCGCAAGTAGGGGGGTTGGACGAAAGGTTCTTTTTTTACGCGGAAGATTTGGATTGGTGCAAACGGATGAGGGACGCCGGCTGGCAAGTCGCGTACGTGCCCGAGGCCAGCGCGACGCATTTTGGTGGTGGGAGTTCCGGCAAGGCGCCGCTTCGCTACAGTATTGAGATGCTCCGGGCCAACCTCATTTACTGGAGAAAGCATTACGGACGGCCAGGGCAGACATTTTTCTATCTGCTTTCTGTGTTGCATCACGCTCTTAGACTGATTGCGCGCGGTTCGAAGCAGCTTTTCGGCAACGACTCAAGTGGTGAAAACGCATATAAACGAATGCGGAGTTTCATTTGCCTCCGCTGGCTGCTTACCGGCAAGGAAGCCTGAAAATGCCCATTAGCTTAACGGTCTGCCGCCCTCAGGGCGTCCAAAAAATGGCCAGTGCTGGGTACAGGCGTCGCCCAAAGGCGGGGCATACGTGCGCTCCGGTTGGAGTTGCGTGTGTCCCAAGACCAAGGAATTCCCCCAGACCCGCAAGGAGACTCCCAGTGGCCTGCCAACCCGCAAAATGGGAAGGTAGCTGCATGATGATTGCAATGGATAAATCGAACGGGACCGGCATGTGCGAAAAGACCACACAAAGCGGCACGTTAGGTGCTAAAGGAGTTGGCAATATGAAAAAGTGTTGCATTGTGACCGCTTTGGTGACTCTGGTTTTCCTCGCAACTGCCCTTGCGGCGGACGCGGCGACCTATTGCGTCGGGCCGTCCGCGACCGGAAGCGGGAGCGGTGCGGACTGGAACAATCTCAAGGCGTGGAGCGGAACGCCTGCGCGGGGCGACACTTGGTATCTCGAAACTGGTTCTTACGCCGGGAAGACGTTTAATACGGCGAACTCGGGCACAACCCTTATCTCGATCAAGAAGGCCATCGCGTCGGATCATGTTACCGATACTGGATGGGTTTCGAGCATGGCCAATCAGGCGACGTTTACTGGCGTAATCCTGTTCGGTTCAAGCTACTGGACACTTGACGGCCAGGTTGGAGCCGGCGCGAGTGTGTCGCCGCCCGACACGACACCATCGGACTATGGGTTTGCTTCTGGTGGCGGCACTCAAGGCTTTGGGATTTCTGTGCCAAGCACGGTAATCACAGGAATCACCATTAACCATGTGTACGCCCTGGCGAGTTCAAGCGACACGCAGAAGGAGTATTTCTACGGCTATCTTGGCGGCGGGAGTTACGAGGTGAACAATCTTACGATTGCTTACAACTATCTGGACGGCTGGCAGGGCGCGCTTATGACGAAGGGACAAGGCAGCCATCCTTACACGGGTTTCGTATTTCAGTATAACCTTTGTTTCAACGGATTTAGCTCGTCGGCTAATCACGGTGAATGGATCAACCCCAATGAGCAACCGCTTACCGGAGCGATCATCAGGTATAACATCTTCAAAGGGTATAGCGGGAGCGCAGGCATGACCGGAACCATTGTTGCGAACAACAGCGCCAATACCGGGGCGCAGGTTTATGGAAACGTCTTCGACACGTTGCGGGTAGGAAATGGATGCATCAGCGCCACGTCAGCGGGCAACATGGTGAACGCTGCTGTGTACAACAACACCTTTCTGAATTTTACATCGGACTCGGGGGCGTGGCTCGGCGGCCTTTCCGGGCAGGGTAGCGGGAATGTTGCCTTAAATAACTTGATCTATAATATGGCCGGCAGTTGCGATCCAATTTGGAGCTCGGACTATGATGCGTATTATTCAGCGAGCGGGAATCCCGGTGAGTCGCACCAGCAGACCGCATCGGGTAGTCCATTCAAGAATTCGGCTGGGCAGGTTTATACGCTTACGGCTAACACGACCGCAGGCGAGAATCTGGGCAGTCCGTATAACGTGGATGCCTTGGGAAATACGCGAACGACCTGGACTCGTGGGGCTTTTGAATTCGGCACGGCGAGCACGAACGCGGTAATCTCGGTCGCGCCAAGCAGTCTAAACTTCGGTTCAATTCTCACGAACACCACCAGCCAATTGAGCTTGACGGTGCAGAACGTGGGCGCTGGTACTCTAGCGGGCACGGCGAGTGTGGCAGCGCCGTTCTCGATTGTTTCTGGCGGAACGTACAGCCTCAGCGCGAATCAGAGCCAGTCGATAGCTGTTCGCTACAGTCCTACCGCAGCAGGCAACAGTTCGCAGAACGTGACTTTTGCCGGAGGCGGGGGTGCAACCGCGGTAGTGACGGGAGTGGCAACCGCAGTCGCCAACCTGCCCCCTGTGGTGTCAGCGATATCTGCGAACGCGGCGGATGTGGATCCGAGCGTTGCGGGGATTCAAATCTATCAGGGCTCCGTGGTGCAATATTCAGGCTCCGCCTCAGACCCGAACGGTGATCCGCTTACCTGGCAGTGGATTTACACCGTCAACGGCGGACCCGAGACAGTGCTGCAGAGCGGTTCGGGCAGCGTGGCACCCGCCAGCTTTGCCTATCCTGCCAACTCGGCCGGCAATACTTATGTTTGGATGCTACGTGTCAGCGACGGCCTGGCTACGGCGGAATCAAGCCTGACCGTCGGTGTGGAAGCGCCTCCAGCGCCTCCGGGGAGCCTAACATTCCAGGCAGCAGCCGCGACGGTCACCGCGCCCTTCCTGGTGAGCAACGGCATTCTTTACCAGACGACGACCGTGTCAGATGCGACATCCGGTGGCACCGCCGCTTTCAATTTCAGCCTTGCCAACGCGGGCAGCTTTGTCATCCAGGCCCTGGTCAGCGCGACCAACCTGGCGAACAACTCCTTATATGTGAATATTGATGGGGCGCCGCAAGACCCCGGCATGTCCTGGGATATTCTGCCAGTGACCTCGGGGTTCGAGCAGCGGCTGGTTAGCTGGCGGGGCACCGGCACGTCGGATGCTGATCAATTCGTTCCGCAGATATTCGTGCTGAGCGCCGGCAATCACCAGGTCATTATCAAGGGCCGTGAAGCCTATACGCAGTTGCAGAGCTTCTCGCTTCTTCAACTGCCGTCGCCCCCGCTGAACCTGCACGTTGTAGCGGGTCCGTGATCTGAGGTTGGTCTCTTCGTAAGGCGTGCTGCGGCTGCGGTTGGCCGCGGCACGCTTTGTTAGTGGAACCGGTGGCCGTGAGCGCCAAAGGCTGAGCCGCTTGTAAAATCACTCTGAAATCAGTGCGATGAATTGGGGTCTCATCTCGGCAGTGAACAGCGAGGAGGTGGTGAAGAACTGTTTGCTGAATTCTCCCGGCATCCAGACCGGCACAGAAGTCCTGTTACAGCGTGGCTTTGTCAGCGCTGCGGCCGCCTATAACGCAGCAATCGACAAAGCGGAGAGTGACCTGCTGGTCTTTGTGCATCAGGATGTCTATCTGCCGGAAGGCTGGCTCACGATGGTGCAGAATGCGGTGGACGTTGTGTCAAAGACCGACCCGGATTGGGGCGTATTGGGATGCTGGGGTATCAGGCCGTCAGGCGAGAGCGCTGGCTTTGTGTACGACGGCGCATGGAGGAATGTGCTGGGGCAGCGCTTTGATGGAGGTTTGGAGGTGGAAACGCTGGATGAGGTGGTACTGATCTTCCGGAAGTCAAGCGGGTTGCGTTTTGATCCGCAATTGGCGGGCTTCCACATGTATGGCGCGGATATATGCCTGGAGGCCCGGCACCGGGGGACGAAATGCTACGCCATCGCGGCCTTTTGCGTTCACAATACAAACCAGTACGGGATGCTGCCTTGGCAGTTTTGGAAGGGCTACCTGCAGCTCCGACGAAAATGGAAGGCCCAATTGCCCATAAGGACAAGCTGTACGGAGATTACCTATTGGTGCTGGCCGGTGGTGCGATGGAACCTGGTCCGGGCAATCAACCTCGCCACTGGAAGAGACAAGCCACCAACTCAACGCGACCAGGATCCCAGCCGCTTATATCTGCAACTTATCCAATCTGGGGCCATCGCCCCGCCGCGGTGCCCTTGAATCTGCAGCGATCCTAATTACCAGTCAGGCATCCTATGCTCAGGCTGGCCGGTGATTTACTGGAATCGCATTGAAGGCGCGAACATCGGACTTCGACAGCATAAACCCCGAAGGCGGGTTGATGACCCCGAGGTGCTTTATCGGGATGTCATCCAACGCAGTTTCGTAATATGACCATACCTGAAGCAAGAGGTCGGGCAAAGACAGCTGTTATCACGCGAACGAAGAACCGCCAAATCCTCCTGAAGCGGGCCGTGGCGAGCGTGCTCGACCAAAGTGACAGGGATTTTGTCCATGTAATTATTAATGATGGCGGCGAGAAGGCCGAGCTGGAATCGTTTATTGACGCTTATCGGGACGATTATGCGGGGCGTTTGCTGCTCATTCACAACAACAGTTCACTGGGCATGGAGGCTGCATCCAACATGGGGATTCGGGCGTCGGACAGCAGGTATGTGGTGATTCACGATGATGATGATAGTTGGGACCCGGAGTTTCTGTCGAAAATGACGGCATTCCTGGAGCGCGAATGCCCGGTTAGAAACCTTGCTGGAGTCGTATGCTATTCTACCTCGGTTCAGGAAGAGATTGTGGCAGATTCCGTCAAAGAGCATAGCCGTCATTCAATCGCATCATTGGTCCGGGACCTGACCCTTTGGAGGGTTTGTGCTGGGAATTGCTTCCCCCCGATTTCCTTCCTTTATAAGCGCGAAGTATATGAGAAAACAGGCGGCCTCTACCGCGAGGACTTGCCGGTCCAAGGGGATTGGGAATTCAATCTGAGGTTCATGCAACATTACGACATCGGGATTTTGAAGGAACACCTGGCATTTTACCATAAGCGCATTGGAGCCACGAGCGTCAAGGGTATCTACAGCAATTCGATTTCGGTCGCAGATCAGCACGAATTCATTGTCACGCACTTGCGCAACGAGTTTCTTCGCAAAGACCTTGCCGAAGGCAGATTGGGCTTGGGTTACCTGATGAACATGAATCCGCTCTTGCTGCGGTTGGAACAGATCTCGTGCCGCATGATGTATACCTGGCTGAAGGCAAAAGCTCCTCTGGAAACAATGCGAAGATGGTGGTGTAGGGTCCGTGGGAAATGAAGCGATGTTGTATATTAAGGGGTGCCGTTTGCATCTGGATGACAAGAATTGAAAGCGGGTTTTTGCGCGTTGCATGAGTCAAAACCTTCCAAACACACTCTCAGCGCTGCCGGCTGGCGCGGCTCCGACGATCGACTGTTCAAAGTTGTCGCCTGCACAAACGTACGGCCAGATTTTAAGATCCTCTGCTGTGATTGGTGGATCATCGGTGCTCAAGATCGGGCTGGGGATTGTTCGGGCGAAGGCTATGGCAGTCCTGTTGGAGCCGGCAGGATTCGGCTTGTTGGGTTTGTTCGGCTCGATCGCCGACCTCGCGCAGAGCGTCGCGAGCATGGGCATTAACAGCAGCGGGGTACGCCAGATCGCCGCGGCGGTCGGTTCGGGCGAAACGGCGCGCATCGCCCAGACGGCCACGGTGCTGCGCCGGACCGCAAAAGTCCTGGGCATTCTGGGCGCGTTGCTGCTGGTCGTTTTTTGCCGGCAGGTGTCGTTCTTGACGTTTGGCACGTACGAGCGGGCCGGAGCGGTGGCGCTCCTGTCGCTGGCGGTGCTGTTCGGTTCGATAACCGCCGGCCAGACGGCGCTCATTCAGGGAATGCGGCGCATTTCCGACTTGGCCATGATGGGGGTCCTTGGCGCGCTGTTCGGGACGGTCATCAGTATCCCGCTCGTCTATATTTTTGGTGAACGAGGCGTCGTGCCGTCGCTCATCGCGGTGGCGGCGATGTCAATCCTGACCTCTTGGTGGTACAGCCGCAAGGTGCAGATTCAAGCTCCGGCAATGACGGGTTCGCAAGTCAGGCAGGAGGCCGCGGCGCTGCTGAAGCTGGGATTCGCTTTCATGGCGAGCGGATTCCTGATGATGGGCGCCGCTTATGCGATTCGGATCATGGTCGTGCGCAAGCTTGGGCTCGAGGCCGCCGGTCTGTACCAGTCCGCATGGACGCTGGGCGGGTTGTACGTCGGATTCATTTTACAGGCGATGGGGGCGGATTTTTATCCAAGGCTGACCGCCGTGGCTGAGGACAATCGGGAATGCAATCGACTGGTCAACGAGCAAGCGCAAGTCAGCCTGTTGCTGGCGGGGCCGGGTGTGATCGGAACGCTGACGTTTGCGCCGCTCGCGATCGCGTTGTTTTATTCCGCGAAGTTTGGTGACGCCGTCGGCATCCTCCGCTGGTTGTGCTTTGGGACGGTGCTGCAAGTGATCGCATGGCCAATGGGGTTCATCGTACTGGCCAAAGGAGCGCAAAAGATCTTTTTCTGGACGGAGCTAGCGGCTGCCATCGTTCAGGTCGTGCTGGCATGGTTTCTGGTCGCGAGGTTCGGTCTGGCTGGCGCGGGTGCGGCTTTCTTTGGATTGTACGTGTGGCATGGGCTATTGATTTACTTGATTGTACGGCGGCTCACCGGTTTCCGCTGGTCGGCCGCAAATCGGCGCATTGGTTTGTTCTTTCTTTCCCTCATCACTGGCGTGTTCTGCGGCTTTTACGCGCTCCCGTTTTGGGTCGCCAGCAGTTTCGGGGTGGCGGCGACGTTGGCGAGCGGGGTTTATTCGGTGCGCACGCTTTTGCACTTGACTTCGTTAGAGCGAATTCCACCGCCTATCAGGAAACTGCTCGTGCGGCTGCGGTTTGCGCCCCGTGATATGCTTGGCTGAGGTTTCCGTAGAAACCAGCATTTGATGCAAAATCCCACGGTTAGCTTTGTCGTTCCCTGCTACAAGCTGGCACATCTGTTGCCGGAATGCGTGAATTCCATCCTCGGCCAGACGTACCGCGAGCTTGAAGTGTTGATCATGGACGATTGTTCGCCGGACAACACGGCGGAGGTCGCCCGCTCCTTCTCGGACTCGCGGGTAAGGCATATACGGAACGACCCGAATCTGGGGCATCTTCGGAATTACAACAAGGGGATGGGCATGTGCCATGGTAAGTACATCTGGCTGATTTCGGCGGATGATTACCTGCGCAAGCCGCACGTTTTGGAGAAATACGTAGCTGTCTTGGATGGAAATCCAAGGGCGGGTTACGCTTTCTGTCCTGGGTTCGGGGTTTTGAATGGACGGGAAACCGAGATTTTGGGGCGTTACCCGGTGCGCTGGCAGCGAGACGGGATAGTCCGCGGGCACGTGTTGTTGCGTAAACTGCTGTACTGGAATTTCGTGCTCGCCGCCTCCGGCTTGGTTCGTCGGGAATGCTACGACAAACTCGGCGCTTTTCCATTGGATATGCCTTGGGCTGGGGATTGGTATCTATGGTGCCTATTTGCGCTCCATTATGACGTGGCGTATTTCGCCGAGCCGATGGTGTGCTATCGCACCCACGAATTGAGCATGACGAACAAGCTCTTTAAGGAGGATGTCGCAACGTGTTGCGAAGAGGATGTCCGCATTCCGTGGATGATAAAGCAGAAGGCGGACGAGGCAGGGTTTCGAGCTGTATCAAGGGACTGCCTGAACGCGGTCGCGGACATGTACGCAAGAATAATCGCGACCAGGCGTTACGGAATGTCCAAGCCGTCGCTGACCCTCGAACAATTCGAAGAGTCGCTCTCCAGGCACACCTCAAATCAACGAGAGAGAGAGAGGGTTCGCGCGCGAGCGTACGCAGGGGTGGGAAACGAATACTATTGGCAAGCAGAGACGGCCTTGGCGAAGGAATTCTATGGGAGGGCACTTGAGAAAGACCCATGGATGCCAGCAGTCCGAATCAAACGACTACTCCTTTCTCTTGGTAAATCAGGGGATTACGTCAGGAAGAAGATATCAGCATCCCCCTAATCGGTCGGACACGCTGTCATCATGACCCGCCCGCTTGTCATTATCGGAACCAGTGGAAGCGCCTACGACGTGCTCGATATCGTAGGGGGCCTCAACGCGCTGTCGCCGACGTGGGCAGTGGCTGGCTTCCTCGACGATGCGCGGCCGCCGGGCAGCCGTTACTTGGATCTTCCGATTCTCGGGGCGCTGAAGGACGCGAGCCGTTTTCCGGAGTGCAGTTTCATTAACGTGATTGGCAGCGAGACCAGCTACCGGCGGCGGCCCGAGATTGTGCAATCAACCGGTCTGGCTTCCGACCGGTTTGCGACGCTGGTGCATCCGAACGCGTCGGTTTCGCCTTGGGCGCGGCTGGGGCGCGGGGTGTACATTTCCTTTGGAGCCAGCATCGGTGGTGGGGTCGTCACTGGGGATCATGCGTCGTTCAGCCCCGCTTGTGTTATCGGACATGATTCGGTGATTGCGGATTGTGCGCTCATCGCCCCTGGGGCGATTATCAGCGGGCTCGTGCGAGTTGGCCGCAGTTGCTACATCGGGGCCGGCGCGATGATTCGCCAGCGGGTTCAGATCGCGGATGGCGCCCTGGTCGGCATCGGGGCAGTGGTGCTCCGGGATGTGGCGGCGGGGGCCACCGTCGTAGGGAATCCAGCCAGGCTGCTCGTGCGGGCAGGCGTCGGCTGATGTAATCGAGCGGCAATTCCGAGGCAAGCGGTGAGCTGAGACCCCCTGTGACAGCGTGAAAAGGCTGGCACAGGGGGTCTCGGCTTTACCGGCTGTTTCACCTACGAGCCGCCGTCAGGCGTAATCTGGACGCTTCAGCCTTGAGTCTGGCGGCGAATGGGAGTACGGTGTTCGGGAGAGACAGGCTTGTGACCCAAGTAACAGATTCTGTGGACCTATAGGGGTGAACACATGAAGACAGGAAGCATACTGGCACCGGCAAGCTTGTCGGCCCGACAGGGTTCGCATGATAAGATTGGCAGAATAGCCATCGAACTGGAGCTTAATGCAGCCCTGCTCGATGGTTGATTTGCTCCCCATGGGGGATTTCCCCCATTGACGGCTGTCGGTGAACTATTACACTTGAACGTTATGAAGAGAATAATGTTTTCTGTAGCGCTGGCAATGCTGGTTTTTCAGACGTTGGGCGCTGCCACGGTCACTTTTAATGGTGGGGTCACGTATCAGACCATCGAAGGGTTTGGAGCGAACATTAACCACCGGAGCTGGAACAACGACGAATTGAAACCGGTGATCGATGGTCTGGTGGACCAGGCGGGGATGACGCTGTTTCGGGTGATTTACGACAAGACCGACTGGGAGGGGACCAACGAAAATACCAGTCCCTACGTGATGAACTGGAATTACTACAACCAGGTGTACAGCTCGCCTGAATTCCAGAAGATGTGGGGCCTGACGGCGTATCTCAACCAGAAGGGGATCAGCAACGGGGTTATGTTTAACTTTCAAGGGAATGGCCCGGCTTGGCTGGGCAGCCCCGCGCTTAAGACGGGCATGGAACCAGAGTGGGCGGAGATGGTGGCGTCGCTGTTGATCTACGCCCGCCAGGCGAACAGCCTCCAATTCGATCTGGTGGGACCCGACAACGAGATGGATCAGACGGTCCAGGGCGTCAACATGACGGCGTCGCAATATGTGACGGCTTTGCATGATTTATCGCAGCTTCTGGATACCAATGGCATGAGCGACGTTCGGTTTGACGGGCCGGATCTGGCATCTACCTCGACGAGCTTCATGTCGCAGATGATGGCCGATCCGGTGGTGATGGCGAAGGTGGCGCATTTCGGTGTGCACAGTTACAGCGATGGCGGTGGCGGCTCGGCCGGGGTGTATAGTTTTATTCAAAGTTCAGCCTACCCGGACCGGACCTTCTGGGTGACGGAGTTTAACGTCTGGTGCGCAGCCTGCGATTCGGGGGTGCTGGGGACATACAATTGGGCCTTCTGCGAGGGCACGGCAGAGTATCTGATGCAGCATTTGTTGAATAATGCGTCGGCCGGGCTTGTGTGGGAGGGTTACGACAGTCAATACAACTACTACAGCCCGTTGGAATGGAGTTTCTGGGGCCTATTTGGGGTGGATAATCCGAACGCGGCGGTCAAGACGTACACGGCGCGCAAGAACTTCTATACGCTGGCTCAGATCAGCAAGTTCGTCCGCCCCGGGGCACAGCGAATCGGGGTGAATGGATCGGTCTCGTCGCTCTCGCCTTTGCTGGCGTTCAAGCACACGGGTTTGGGCCAAGTCACGATCGTGGGCATCAACTCGTCGAGCAGCGCGGCCACGCTGAGCGGCGCGCTGGCGTCATTGCCAACGGTTCCGTACTTGGAACTTTACTACACGTCGCCCACCGCCAACCTGGCCGATGGCGGCAGCGTGGCGGTCAACAACGGGACGTTCAGCGCGACGATTCCGGCGAATTGCGTCTTCACACTGACCGGGTTCACCGGGGTCAATGTCGCCCTCGCCAATCCGGCCAACGGCGCGCAGTTCAACGCGCCGGCGACGATCCCGCTGGCCGCTACGGCCACGACGACGGCGGGCAGTATTGCGCTGGTCGGGTTCTACAACGGGGCGACCGAGTTGGGCGAAGACACCAGCGCACCGTATGCGTTTACATGGAACAACGTGCCGATGGGCAATTATGCGTTGACCGCTGTTGCCGGTGACACCGTGGGCAACGTCGGCACGTCCGCTGTGGTGAACGTAACCGTGGTCGGCCCCCTAGCGCAAATTGGTGTCACCCCGGCCAACGCCACCGTGGCACCGGGCGGGCAGCAACAATTCAGCGCCACGGGTGCTGACCTGCTAGGTGATACTCTGGTCCCGCAGCCTGCGTTTGTCTGGTCGTTGAGCGGCGGCGGGACGATTGATAGCACGGGCTTGTTCACCGCCGGGAGCCCAGCCGGCGGGCCGTTTAACGTCACCGCCGCGAGTGGAGGCATCACGGGAACGGCCAGCCTCAGCGTAGCGGCTGTGAGTGGGGGCACAATCGGCAACACGAAGGAAGGGACCTCGACCGATACGATGTGGGGCAACGGGGCGTGGATCAATGCCGGCCGGTTCCAGGCTGGTTCGAACATGGTTGTTTCAACGATGAGCGCCAAGGTCGGGGCGATCTCCGGTGGCTACAAATGCGCAATCTACACCGATAAGAGCGGCAGCCCGAGCACCTTGCTGGGCGGCACGGCGGAGATAAGAAATGTCACAAACGGCTGGAATGTGTTCGCTTTGACACAGTCCCTGGTCCTGACGAACGGGCAGTACTACTGGCTGGCCATCTGGTCTGATGATACCAACGGAAAGGTTTACTATTCGGACACCAGCGGCACCCTGCGCTGGGGGCAGTACAACTATGGCACATTGCCAAATCCGATCACCACGACCGGCGGCAACTCGTTTGATTACTGCATCTACGCTCTCGGCAGTGCTGGGCCAGCTCCAACGCTCACGTCCATCGCCGTGACCCCTGCGAACCCGAGCATATTGAGCGGGGCCACGCAACAGTTCATCGCCACCGGGACCTATTCGGACGGCAGCACGCAAAACCTGAGTGCGCAAGCGACTTGGGCCTCGTCTAGCACGGGGGTGGCTTCAGTCACCGCCGGGGGGTTGGCCACGGGGATTTCGGCGGGGACGACGACCATCTCGGCGGCGCTGGCGGGTGTAACGAACGGCACGATGCTCACGGTCAAGACGCCAACGACGTTGACCTCCATTGCGGTGACGCCAGCCAATCCTACAATCGGGGTCGGGGCTTCCCAGCCATTCACAGCGACGGGGACTTATTCCGACAGCAGCACAAAGAACATTACGAGCCAGGTGGCGTGGACGTCGTCGAGCACGCGGGTGGCTACGATCGGTGCAAGCGGTTCGGCCACCGGCGTTTCTGCCGGGGGTACAACCATCTCGGCGGCATTGGCCGGGGTGTCGGGGCAGACCACCCTGACGGTGCAGGCCCCGCCCACGCTGGCCTCCATTGCGGTGACACCCACAAATCCAGCCATGATGATCGGAGCCACGCAGCAATTCACGGCGACCGGGACTTACTCGGACGGCAGCACACAGAATCTTAGCAGCCAGGTGACGTGGACCTCTTCGAAGACGGCTGTCGCCGCGATCAATGCTAACGGGCTGGCGACTGGGGTTTCGGCGGGCGCCACGGTCATATCGGCGGCGCTAAGCGGCGTGACGGGCACCGACACCCTAACAGTGCAGGCTGCGCCGCTGGTGGTGACCACGACCTCCATGCCAACCGGAACGGTCGGCGTGGCTTATTCGGCGACGCTCTTGGCCACGGGCGGAACCACGCCCTACGCTTGGTCGATTGCCAGTGGGTCCCCGCCCGGGGGGGTGTCGCTCAATACCGTAAGTGGAGCCATCACCGGAGCGCCGACCAATGCTGGGACGTTCACCTTTACCGCGCGGGTGAGCGATGCGGGCAGCCCCCAACAGATCGCCAGCAATGCCTTGAGCATTACCATCTCTTCAGCGCCAACCTCCATGACCATCTGGCCGAGTTCGGTCGTGCCCGGGACCGCTGACAGCGGTCCGGACAGCGCCGTGGAGCTGGGTGTGAAGTTCAAGTCGGACGTTGCGGGAAGGGTTACCGGCATCCGTTTTTACAAAGCGACTGCTAACACTGGCACGCACGTTGGCAATCTGTGGAGCAGCGCGGGGACGAAGCTGGCGACGGCCACCTTCAGCGGCGAGACCGCGTCGGGCTGGCAGCAGGTGAGCTTCGCGACGCCGGTGGCGATCACCTCAAACACGGTCTATGTGGCCTCGTATCATTGCACGATTGGCCACTACAGCGAAGACGACAATTACTTTGCGTCAAAAGGCGCGGACAATCCACCCTTGCATGCGCTGGCCAATGGCGTGAGCGGCGGCAATAGTGTCTATGCCTACGGCGCGAGCAGCGCTTTCCCCAACTCAACCTGGAACGCGGCCAATTACTGGGTGGACCTGGTTTTTGCGTCCCCATGAAAGCGTGTTCGTGAAAGTGGCCCCCGCGGTTCCCTGACGTTCTGTTTTTCCAGCACCTCGGCAATATTTCTGCGGGCCGCGGAGTTTCACGCAAAAGCGTAGTGCGGCAGGGCCGCAACCAAAACCGACACCCCGAAAAACCGAAGAGACGCGATGGGCACAGCGCGGCAAAGCCGCAACCGAGTTTGTTGATGCGCGTTGGTATGACGAGCATGACGAAGATGGAGGGTGGAGCGTGGAGGATGGCGGTAGCTGAACCTCGAACTTTGAACCTTGAACTTTGAACCTTGAACTGACAGGACGTGGTTCATGGAGTAGAAGAATTTCATGCAAAAGAAAACACCTACTGCCTCAAACCACGCCCTTAACCCTTT
>Ga0182014_10001845_pt1 | contig 27624 bp, 21 predicted proteins | sample 612S2DmetaG_FD_120489 | JGI IMG/M metagenome (GOLD analysis project Ga0182014, IMG submission 120489) | Permafrost microbial communities from Stordalen Mire, Sweden - 612S2D metaG | ecosystem: Environmental > Terrestrial > Soil > Wetlands > Permafrost | place: Sweden: Stordalen | collected... | reverse complement strand
GTTTGCCGTTTTCGAACTGGGTCTGCTCGATATGAAGGTGCATCTGGTCGATATCCTCGACAAGATCGGCGGCCAGTGCGCCGAGCTCTATCCGGAAAAGCCGATCTACGACATTCCGGGCGTCCCGATGGTCACCGGTCAGGGCCTGACGGAAGCGCTGATGGAGCAGATCAAGCCGTTCAGCCCGACTTTCCATCTCAACGAGATGGTGGAGAAGGTCGAGAAAATCGGCGATCCCGGCTTTCGCGTCACCACGGACGCCGGCAACGTTTTCGAGTGCAAGGTGGTCGTGATTTCCGCCGGCGGCGGGTCATTCCAGCCCAAGCGCCCGCCGGTGCCGGGGATCGAGGCCTATGAAGGCAGCTCGGTGTTCTACTCCGTGCGCAAGATGGAGCAGTTCCGCGACAAGGATCTCTTGATCGTCGGCGGCGGCGACTCCGCGCTGGACTGGACCCTCAATCTGCAGCCGATCGCCAGGCGCGTGACGCTGCTGCACCGGCGGGACGATTTCCGCGCCGCGCCCCACAGCGTCGAGCAGATGCGCGCGCTGGTGGCTGCCGGCAAGCTGGACCTGAGGATCGGTCAGGTCACCGCCCTCGAAGGCGAGGACGGCATGCTCGCCGGCGCCACCGTCAAGGGCAACGACAACAGCGTTTCGAAGGTCGCCTGCAATACCATGCTGCCGTTCTTCGGCCTGACCATGAAGCTCGGTCCGGTCGCGAACTGGGGCATCGCGCTCGAGCACAATCTGGTGCCGGTCGAGACCTCGGCCTTTGAGACCAGCGTGCCGGGGATCTTTGCGATCGGCGACATCAACACCTACCCCGGCAAGCTGAAGCTCATCCTGTGCGGGTTCCATGAAGGCGCGCTGATGGCTCAGAAGGCGCACCGCTATGTCTATCCGGACAAGCGGCTGGTGTTCCAGTACACGACGTCGTCGTCGAGCCTGCAAAAGAAGCTCGGGGTCAACTGACCGGCGCATTCGGCGGCACGGCCGTCAAACTCCGCCGCGGGGTGCCGCGGCAGAGCCGTTGTCGGGCGCCGTTGATTCATTGCCATACATTTCAGCGGTCTCTTTTTTTGGCAGCCAGCCGTCGCTCCGCGCCCCGATATCCGGATGCGGTACTGGAACCATCCGCGAAATGGCCTTAGTCTGGCGCCATTGATTATCAAATGATTGGTCAGGTGGTGACGATGCGGACTGCGATATCGAGGCTTCGATTGGCGTTCCCGCTGTTGGCCGGTCTTGCGCTGCTGCTTGCCGTCGGTTCCGCGGTGCGGGCCGCCGAGCCGACCGCCGCGGGGCTGTGGCAGAAGGTCGAGGACGGCAAGCCGGTGGCGTGGTTTCTCGTGCTCGATCATGACGGCATTTTCGAAGGCGTGATCGCCAAGACGTTCCCGCTTCCCGGCGAAGATCCCGACGCCAACATGATTTGCGAGAAATGCACCGACGATCGCAAGAACGCGCCGGTGCTGGGGATTTCCTTCATCCGGAACATGATACGCGATGGCCTGAAATACGAGAACGGCAACGTTCTCGATCCCCGCGACGGCAAGATCTACAAGGCCAAGATGACGCTCAGCCCGGACGGCCAGTCGCTCACCATGCGCGGCTATCTGGGGATCTCCTTGTTCGGCAAGGATGAGATCTGGGCGCGGCTGCCGGATACGGCGATGGCCCAGCTCGATCCCGGCATCGTCGCCAAATACCTGCCGGCGCAGGCCAGCAAGCCGCCGGTCACGACGGTCAAGCCGGCCGTTGCCGCCAAGAAGGGCGCGCCCCCGCAACCGCCGAAGTGATCGCGCGCCCGTCAGCGCGCGTCCGGCACAATCGGCGGCGCCGGTTCGGACGTCACTTCGGGCACGACGCCATCGAGCTGCAGCACCGACGTCACGGCGGGCAGCGTCGCATCCGCCATCGCGGCGTGGCCTTCGGCGGAAGGGTGCACGGCGCCGCCATACACCGCCGAAAGAATACCCCAGGTGGCGTCGTGGATGTCGGCCGGCTGGCTGGATGACGGCAGTCCCTGCGGATAGGTCATCGCCGCGAAATAACTGTCGTTGGCATCGCGAATCCAGCGCGCGCGCGGAAGAAAGGCGCGATATTCCGATGCGCTGCGGCCGCACAGCATCGGCTGGCTCGCGGCGGTGACGATGTCCGCATCGAAGCTCTCGCCCTTGGCTGAAAAACACTCCCGGTCGAATTCCGGATCGGTTTCCGCACGCGCGCAGAATCCGTGGTCGGCGAACGCCGCCTGATGGGAATCGACGAAAGTCATGCGGTCGCCGGTGGGATCGCGGCACAGCACGCCCGAGCGGCAGAGCGCGAGCGCCTTCAGCTGCGGAAGGAATTCGTTCTGCACATAGCCCGATACGTTGGCGAGCCGCTGCGGCTCGGCGTTGAACGACGGATGGATGTCGAAACCGGCGCGGCCGCCGGGGCAGGGAGCGCCGCCGCCGGCCAGCGTCGGGTTGGCATACGATACGTACACCACGTGCGACAGGTCGCCGCCGACCAGGGGCTTGAGCGCATCTCTCATCCTGCTGAAGCTCTGCGGCAGGTCACGCGCCAGCGCCGCGCGCGAATCGTCGACCGACCCCATCACGCCGGTGCGCCTGAACAGCGCGCGCTCGGTCGGGGTATCCACGATCACGTCGGCGACCAGTCCGGAAAAATTGATGTCGTTGGCGCCGATCGACAGCAGGATCAGATCGAGCTTGCGGTCGGGCTGGCGCTTTTTCGCCGTTGCAAGGGCGGTGCGCAATTCGCCTAGTTGCGCGTTGACCGTGCCCTGGCAAGGTGCGGCCGATTTCGTCGGCGGACATTCGCGCGCGCGTTGCGGCCCGAACAGTCCGTCGGGGATGGTGGCGCCGGTGCAGGCCAGCGGCAGATAGGTCACCGCGATGTGCTGGTAGCGTACCGCGAGCGCCAGCGCGGTGCGGGTCTGATAGCTGTACAGCGAACGATGGCAGGCGGAATTGAACCACTGCGCGCTCTGGTGCTGCCAGTTCTGCAGCGTATCCGGCGCCTCGCACGCCCGCCCGCCCTTGTAGCCCGCGCGGCTCGGACGGTAATACTGCGTGGTTGCGGCACTCAGATAGTTGCGGAAGCAGAAGCCGTCGTCGGCGAGCGCGATCGCCCGGTCCGGATTGCCCTCGCCGGATGCGACGCTGTCGCCGAGGCCGGCGATGAAGATATCCCGCACCGCGATCTCCGTCGAGATGCGTTGCGGCGCCTCCGGGCCCGAGGAGACGTCCACGGTGGCGACCGTGGTGCGGCCATAGCGCACCCGCAGATTGACGGGTTCGGCGCAGTCGAAGGTGGAGATTTGCGGGCCGTCGCCATCGTCGAATGACCAGGCGCAGGTGGCGCCGACCGGAATCGGTCCGGTCAGCCGGACCGTGATCGGATGATCTGAAGGCGTCAGGTAGTTTTCCTTGACGGTGCCGCGGATGCAGGGCTCGCTGATCCGGCCGAACAGATCGATGCACAGCCGGTTCACCGTGTTGCGCGCCCAGCCGCGGCCGTCGCTCTGCAGCTCCAGCGCCTGTTCGGAGGCGAGAATGCTGCGGCCGCGCGCGTTTTCGGTATGGAGCAGGAAGTCGCGTTCCTCGCGGAACAGCCGGAAGCGGTTGCGGACCTCCCACGCGATCTGCATCGCGCCGTCCGGCTCGATCTGTGTCGTCGCCGGCGCGACCTGTGTCGTCGCCGGCGCGCCGCCGTGCAAGATCGGCGCGGGGACGTCAGGGGCCGGTTGCGCCGCGGTCCGCGACGCCGGCAGTGTTGCCGTGAGCAGCGCGCATGCGAATATCGAAAAGAGGGAAATTCGGATCATGGCGCGTTTGACGTTATTGTTGGGGCGGAAATAAGAGAACCGGCCCCAAAACCGGAATAGTCCGGCTACGCGTTGTCGTGGCGCATGAACTGGCCGCCAAACCGCTCACGCTTTGGCGGATCATGCGCTAGCCTTGCGATTGGCGGCTCTTCACCGGCGCCGGCGGCCGGCTTGCCACCGGCTGCAGCGATTGCCGGCTCTTCAGCGGCACGGCGCCGGAGGCCGAACAGGCCTCGTTCAGCCGGCGGCGCTCCTGCCAGGGCCGCATCACATTGAGCCAAAGCTCGCGGATTCCCATGATGCTGATCGAGATACCGAACGGGATCAGGAAATACAGGATCCGGAACACCAGCAGCGTGGCCAGCAATTGTTCCCTGCCGAACTCGGGCAGCGCCACCAGCATCGCGGCGTCGAACACGCCGAGGCTGCCGGGGGCATGACTGGCGAAGCCGAGCAGCGTCGCCAGGATGAACACCACCGCCAGCGAAATGAAATCGATGCCGGGCTGCGAAGGCATCAGGAGATACATCGCCATCGCGCAGAATCCGAGATCGACCACCCCGATCAGGACCTGCAGCAGGGTCAGCCGTGCCGAGGGCAACACCACCTTCCAGCCGTTCTGGCCGAGTTCGCGGCGTTGCTTGCCCATCACGAGCCAGACGAAGTAGGCGGCGATGCCGGCGAGGCAGCCGAGCGCGATCAGCCGGTTCATGGCCGGCGGCAGCAGGTCCATCGCGGATGCCGCCCAGGGGTGATAGGCCATGCCGAAGCCGAGCACGACCAGATTGCCGAGCCAGAAGGTGAGCCCGGACAGAAAGCAGATCTTGGCGACGTCGATGGCGCTGAGGCCGTAGTCCGAATAGATCCGGAACCGGATGGCGCCGCCGGTGAACACGGTGGCGCCGATGTTGTGGCCGATCGTGTAGCTGGTGAAGCTCGACAGTGCCGCGATGCGATAGGGCACCTGTTTCTTGCCGATCGTCCGCAGCGCGAAGAAATCGTAAAACGTCAGGGTACAGAACGCGCCGATCACGCACAGCGCGGCCAGCGCGATATGGTGAGGCGGCAATTCCGTGAGCGCGGTCAGAATCACGCCGGTATCGACCCCCCGCAAGGTGCGGATCAGGGTCGTGATCGCAAAGGCGATAATGAGCAGGCTCGCCGCGATGCCGAGCCGTTTCCAGCCGATCCATCTCTTGAAGCCACGCCCCAGCGTGGTCAGCAGTCCGTGCATTCATCCTCCCGGCAGGGCGGCAACAACTACAGGCCCATCGAAGCGATCGAGGAACAGGCGCCCAATCGCTCTGCGCACCATGACCCATAGGGCAAAAACCCGGCGTTGTGCAGTCCTTGACAAGTCCCGCTTCAGCCTCGGACCGGCGCCGATGTCACATGCGCTACATATGTCTTAAGGCCGCGGATGCGAGCCCCGGCATTGATCCGCGTCAATGGCTGGACCGCCGGCGATGTTCCGGCGTTCCATCTCCCGGTTTTCGCGCCCGGCAGGAACAACCTCGTTTGCCCCTCGTTAGCGGTCGTACCAGCCATCGAACATCGGCGTGGCGGCGGGCGACAGTCCGCCCGCCTTTGTTCCCAAGACCAGGAAGGATGCGAGTGATGGGAATGTTCACCAAAGACATCAAGACCATGAACGACCTGTTCGTGCACCAGCTGCAGGACATCTATTATGCCGAGAAGCAGCTCGTGAAGGCGCTGCCGAAAATGGCCGAAAAGGCCACGGACAAGCAGCTCAAGCAGGGTTTTCTGACTCACCTCGATGAAACCAGGACGCACGTGCAGCGGCTGGAGCAGGTGTTCCAGATGCACGGCGCCGAGGTGAAGGCGGTCGACTGCCCGGCGATCGACGGCATCATCGAGGAAGCCGACGAGGTCGCCGGCGAAGTCGCGGATAAATCGGTGCTGGACGCGGCATTGATCAACGCCGCCCAGGCCGCCGAGCATTACGAGATCACCCGCTACGGCAGCCTGATCGCGTGGGCAAAACAGCTCGGCCGCAACGATTGTGCCGGCGTGCTGCAGAAGACGCTCGACGAGGAGCGCGCCACCGACAGGAAGCTGACCACCCTGGCCGAAAGCAGGGTCAACCTTCGCGCCGCGAGCTGATTGCACCCGCCGAGGCAGGGTTGAGACAAAACGTCGCGCGGCACGCCGCGCGGCGTCCTGTCTCCCGGATCGGGCCGGTGGACGGTCATGCGCCGGGGGGGGGGTGGCGTTACTCGATCACCCGGTCGGCGCGCAGCACAAGACCGGCCGGAAGCTCCAGGCCGATCGCCTTGGCGGTCTTGAGGTTGATGACGAGCTCGAAGTTCGACGGTTGTTCCACCGGCACTTCGGTGACTTTGGCGCCGCGCAATATCTTGACGATCTGCCGCGCCCGTTGCCGGTACATCAGCGCGAAGGGTGGACCGTAACCGATCAGGCCGCCCAAATCCGCCGTCTCCGGCCATTGATAGATCGCCGGCAGGGCAATCCTCGACATGTGATCGAGGATGAGGTCGCGGTTGACGACCTGGAACGGATTCGCCAGAAAATTGATTGCCTGGGCGCCGCTGGCCTTCGCCGCGTCGAGCGCGGGCGCGATGTCGGACGCCTTGTCAAAGATGTCGGACGCCTTGTCAAACGGGAATACCGACAGCTCGATGCCGCGCGCTTGCGCCAGTTCCCGCAGTCGCTCCAGATGCTGTTTCGTCGCGATGGAATGCGCCAGTGCCGCCAGCCGGCGCAAGCCGGGCACGGCTTCGCTCAGGATTTCCAGCCGCTTGCTGTCGAGTTCGGGTGAAAGCAGGCTGATACCGGTAATGTTGCGTCCGGGGTTCGCCAGCGAAACGGCAAAGCCTTCGCCGACCAGATCCTCGCTCATGCTGTCGAGCGGAATGGCGTGCGTCGCCGCCTGCTGCGCGCGCAAATAGGTCTCCGGGCCGCACAGGATCACTTCAGGCCAGGTTTTCATCAGCGCGGTCACGGCGTCGGGGATTTGCTCCGAGCGGACGCTGTAGCTGCCGGTGACGGTGAGGTTTTGGCCCTCGGCGAAGCCGTTGAGACGCATTTCGTCGAAAAACGGCTCGATGGAGGCGCGGGTCGCGGGGACCAGCACGCCGAGGCGATAGACGCGGCCGGTCTCTTGCGCATGGGCTGCAAACGGCAATACGGCGGCACCGCCGATGGCCACCAGGAATTCGCGCCGCTGCATGGTCAAATTCCGATTTCTCGCCGCTAATGGTTCAAACCGACCGTCACCATAACGTATCGCGGCGATCCGAAGCGAGCGAGGTTTTACGCCTTGCGCAGCGCGAAATGGGCGCCGCAGAACGCCATCACCGCGCCGAGGCAAAGGGCCGCGAGGCCGGCGAGCACGCCGGATATGCTCGGGACGGGGGCGGAAGCGGCCTGGCCGGCGCCCGCCAGCACCAGCACACCGACCGCGATCAGGAACTGCCGCATCCGCTGCGGGATCTGCCCGGAGACCGCGCTGTGCATCAGGGTCGCGGTGAAATAGCCCCCGCTGAAACCGACGGTCGCGATCAGCCACCACGCCACCGCCGCGCCCGCGGGCATGAAATCGTGGATATCGGACCGCCACAAGCCGCCGAGGTCGAGCCCGAAGCGGGCGCCCAGCATGTGGACCGCGAGCGCCAGCAGCACTCCCGAAATCATCGCGCCCCCGAGGATCAGGCGGCGCGGAAAATAGGTCGTCTCGGCCATGCTGCGCTTGTAAGATAAAGCAGGCGCGCGGCGCAAGCCGACGCTGATCGTCATCATGGGATGGATCGTTTGCCAGATCCGCTGCCGAGCCAGCCAGCGATGCCGGCGGAGGGCGCGCCCTTCCGCTACGCCTACAAGGCGTCGCTGGTCGGAACCGCGCACCAGTTCGAACTGACGGATACCGGGTTGTCGTGGCGCATCGCCGGCAGAGCGGGGCTGTGGCCCTATGCCGCGATTTCAGCGATCCGGCTGACGTACCGGCCGGTGTCGATGCAGTCGCACCGGTTTCGCGCCGACATCGACGATGCCGGCGGCGGTCGCCTGGCGATTCTCTCGACCAGCTGGCAGACCGCGGCCTTGATGGCGCCGCAGGACCGCGATTACCGCGCCTTCATGACGCAGCTGCACCGGCGGATGGCGGAGGCGGGAAGCAACGCCACGCTGGCCGGCGGCCTGACGCCGCGCATCTATGCGGCCGCCGTCGCCATGCTGGCGCTGGTCGCGATCGCGATGACGGGACTTTTCGTTCGCGCCATGGCGACAGGCGAATTCGCGGGCGCGCTGTTCCTGGTCGGTTTTGCCGCCCTGTTCGGCTGGCAGATCGGCGGCTTCGTCAGGCGCAACCGGCCACGGGCCTACACGTTCGACCATGTGCCGGAGGTGCTGCTGCCGTAGTGCCGCGGCGCAATCAAACGCAATCAAATGTGACTTCGCGCCGCGGCCGGCGCACGGCATCGTGGTCGCGTCGATGCGGGCTGCGAGGCGAGGGGATGATGGACGATCGGCGAAGGCGGCTGCCGACCGAGGCCGAGATCGCGCAGATCAACGCCAGGCATCTGATCGACACGCCCATCAGGCCCGCCGACCTGCTGTTCGTGTTCGGCACGCGCGAGGATGTCGGGCGGCGTGTCGATGAAGCCGTCAGGCTTTGGCGCGGGGGTCTGTTTCGCTGGTCGATCGTCAGCGGCGGCGTCACCCCCGGTTCGGCGCTTTCAGAATGCGAGATCATCAAGGCCGCCATGGTCGCGCGCGGTATCCCCCCGGAATGCATTCTGGAAGAACATCGCTCGACCAATACCGGCGAGAACGTCCTCTTCTCGCTGCCGATCCTCGAAGCTGCGCTCGGGCTGAACAACATCCGCAGCGTGATCTGCCTCGGCAACACCTGGACGGCGCGCCGCTATCCGATGACGCTGCACCGGCACTGGCCGGATGTGGAGAAGATGCTGATCACGGTCGACAGTTTTGCAACATCGCAGGCGCTCTGGCACACCGATCCGGAGTTCCGCCGCCGCGTGCTCGCCGAATGGGACAAGATCGAGCCATACAAGGCCATGGGGTTCATCGCGGAGTGGCCGCTCACTTGAGCACTTGACGACCTAGTGCCGCACCACCAGCACCGAGCATTTGGCGTAACGCACCACATGGCCGGCATTGGAGCCGAGAAAATAGGTCCGCATCGCCGGCCGGTGCGAGGTCATCACGATCAGCTCGGCATGGACGGCAGCTGCCTCCTCGAGAATCTCGTGATAGATGCCGCCCTGCCGTACCACGCTGGAGATCCTGGACGGCTCGATGCCGGATTCGCGCGCCACGATGGCGAGAGCCTCTTCGGAGGTCTGGCGCTGTTGGATGTCGAAATCGGCGGGCACATATTCCGCCAGCATCACCGGCGTCATCGGCAGCACGTTGAGCAGGCGCACCGTGCCGTTGCAGGTCTGCGACAGCGTCGCTGCCGTCGCAATCGCAGGTTTCGCCAGATCGGTATCGGCGAGATCGATCGGCACCAGGATGGATTTGAACATCTGCCCCTCCATGTCCCGCGATCAGCCTAGCATGATTTGGCGGCCTGGCGAGGCGGATGGGCGGACTGCCTCAATCGTCCGAAGCGTGCTTCAAAAGCTTGGGGCTGACGAAATGCATCAGCCGTCCGCGGCGGAATGCCACGTCGGTCCAGTCGTCGATCGCAAAGTCGAAAATCACGAGACCCGAGGTCGGCAGATTGTCGGCGAGCGCCGCGCGCCCGGCAGCGTCGCCGCTGCCGGCCAGTGCCAGCGCCAGTTCGTGCATGCCGGGATTGTGGCCGACCAGCAACAGCCGCTCGGGATCGGCTTCCGATGCGCTCCGGATGATGTGCAGCAGCTCCGAGGGGTCAGCGCCGTAAAGCTCCGGCATCAGCTCGACCACCGGCTCCGGAGCCAGATCCTTCATCGCCTCCCAGGCTATTTCCCAGGTCTGATGCGCCCGGATCGCATGTGAAACCAGCGCCAGATCGGGAAACGGCGGGTGCCGGCCGATCCAGCGGCCGATCTCGGCAGCGTCACTGCGGCCGCGGTTGTCGAGCCGGCGGTCCTGGTCACGGCCGGAGGGCGCGTCGTGTTCGGTCTTGGCGTGACGCAACAGCAGCAAACGACGCATGGCGCAATCTCGATTCGTTTCAAGTCCGCGGATTAATGTACAGGCTGCACCACCAGACAAGGTGACAAGTACCGCATCGGTCCGTAAGAAAACGATATGAGCGAGGCTTCCACAAGCAAGAACATCGGACCGGGTGCCGCCGTCCTGCCGGAGCGACCGCGGCTGTCGTTCGATCTGGATGTCGACATTGCCGTGGTCGGCGCCGGGCTTGCCGGCCTCACGGTGGCGCTGGAGGCAGCCAGGATGGGCGCCAGCGTCGCGGTGCTCGAAGGCCGCCATGTCGGCTGGAACGCATCCGGCCACCAGCTCGGCACCGTCATGCCCGGCTTCGGTCTGCCGATCGGCGACCTGATCGCGCGCATCGGCTTCGACGACAGCCGCGAACTCTGGGCGCTGTCGCGGGAAGGCGCTGAATTCGTTCGGGCCAACGCAACCGAGGAATTGATCCCGGGCATTGCGCTGAGCGAGGGCGCCCTCGAAGTCTCCAACGTCGAGGCCGGCGATCAGCTGATCGCAAGGCTGCAAATGCTCGGTGAGGATTTCGAGACGGAAGTTGAAGGCTGGCAGGTCGACCGCGTGCGCGCCGAACTCAGGACCGATCATTACTTCCACGGCGTGTACTATCCGAAGGCTTTTCAGATCGACGGCCGCAAATATGTCCACGGTCTCGCCGCGCTGGCGCGGCGGGCGGGGGCGCGGATCTTCGAGGATACGCCGGTGGTCAGCATCGATCCGTCCGGCATTCGCAAGCGCATCGTCACGCCGTCGGCGCGGCTGCGCGCCTCCCACATCGTGCTCGCCGGCAACATCCATCTGGGCGCGCCGTTGCGGCGGCTGTCGGAAACCTTGCTGCCGGTCTGGCGCTACGCCGCGGTGACCGCGCCGCTCGGCGAGCGCCTGGCCGAGACCATCGCGTTTCGGGGATCGGTGACCGACAGCGACGGCATCGATCATTTCCGGGTGGTGCAGGGCGACCGGCTGCTGTGGGCCAGTCCGGAAACCACCTGGCCGGCGCGGCCCGAGCGCTTCGCGCCCGCCATCGCGCGCCGGATCCAGACGATCTTTCCCCAACTCGGACGGGTCCAGATAGCGGAGGCATGGGGCGGCGCGATCGGACAGACCGTGCACGGCATGCCGCAGATCGGCCAGTTGCGTAAGGGATTGTGGGTCGCCAGCGGTTTCGGGCGCCAGGGGCTCAACACCACGGCGATGGCAGGGCAGTTGATCGCCCGCAGCATTTTGTGGGGCGACGAACGCTGGCGGCTGTTTTCGCCGTTCGAGCTGGTCTGGGCGGGAGGCACGACCGGCCGGGTCGCCGGATACGCCATCGGGATGTGGGCGCGGGGCAGCGCGGCCGCCGCCGGCGCGCTGGCCCGCCATCGGGAGCGGGTGCGGGTCAAGGAGCGGATTCGCGAAGTGCGGTTGGCGGAAGCCAACCGTCAGGCCGGAACCAGGGGGCCCCAGCGCCGCCCGCCGCCGGGCAGCCCGCGTCCCCAGCCGCCGGCAAACCGCGAAAGCGAGGGCGGCTGAACCGCCTCTGGCCTGCCTCTGCCGCCGGCAGGGAGGGCGGGGAAGGCAAAGCGAGGCTGGTGGATTACGCCGCCTCGCAAGAAAGTGAGAAATATCCACCCCGATCGGCGTAACTTTGGCGGCTGAGCCCCGTATTTGATGGCGAACCATTAGGTATCCCGCTTCAACCGGAGACCATCATGATCGACCGCCGTATCCTGCTCGCATCCGTCGCCAGTCTGCTTGGCCTTGCCGCCTTCCGCTGGCTGCGGGGTTCCCCGGCGCATGCCGCGGAGAAATTCGAGATCGAAAAAACCGATGCCGAATGGCGTGCGCAGCTGACGCCGCAGCAATACGAGATCCTGCGCAAGGAGGGCACCGAGCGCCCGGGGTCGAGCCCGCTGCTCAAGGAGCATCGCAAGGGCATCTTCGCCTGCGCCGGCTGCGACCTGCCGCTGTTCTCTTCGGAGACGAAGTTCGAGAGCGGCACCGGCTGGCCGAGTTTCTACCAGCCGCTGGAAAATGCCGTCGGCAAGACCGAAGACCGCACCTTCGGCATGTTGCGCACCGAGGTTCACTGCCGCCGCTGCGGCGGCCATCTCGGTCACGTCTTCGACGATGGGCCGAAGCCGACCGGCCTGCGCTATTGCATGGACGGTTTTGCGCTGGTGTTTCATCCGGCGTCGCCGTCGGCGACCTGAAGCGCCCGGCAATTGTTGCCCGCCCGGCAATTGTGCCCCGGTCATCGGACCGGGGAATATTCTTTCAAGCTATTGAATTGATTGTATTTTCCATTTTGGCATAGCGCTTGCGACAGTCTCCTTCGATTGCGGTCATGGTCGTGCAGATCGGCTGGCCGCCTGGATCGAATTTGGAGACGATGTTATGGGTATCTTCGACGCTCTCAACACTTCGGTGGGTGGCCTTCAGGCGCAGTCCTTCGCCCTGCAGAACATCTCCGGCAACATCGCGAATGCCTCGACCACGGGCTACAAGGGTATCGATACCAGCTTCGAGGATCTGATCCCGGATGCGACGTCACCGAGCCGGCAGGTGGCCGGCGGCGTGACCGCTTATGCGCAAGCCACGATCACCACCCAGGGCACCGTGACGACGACGACCGTCGGCACCAATATGGCGATCAACGGCGACGGCTTCTTCAACGTGCAGAAGTCCACCGGAACCGTCGACAACGTGCCGACCTTCAACGGCGTCACCGACTATACAAGGCGCGGCGATTTCCAGGTCAACTCCAACGGCAACCTGGTCAACGGCGCCGGCTACTACCTGATGGGCGTTTCGGTCGACCCGAAGACCGGCAATCCGACCGGCAACGTTCCCCAGGTGCTGCAGTTCGCCAACAATTTCATTCCGTCCCAGACCACCACGTCGATCAACTATGCCGCCAACCTGCCGTCCACCCCGACGACGACCATCAGCGCCTCTGCGGCGTCCGGTACGATCGTCGCCCTGGGCGGCCTCAATCCGCTCGATTTCAGCCAAAACCCGACGCTCACGGCGGCCACCGGTTACAGCGATACCACCAAGAGCGGCACCGCCAGCACGCTAGCCCAGGGAGGCAGTAACATCGACGGCAGTACGACGCTGCAGGCTGGCACCGGCAATTTCCTGACGGCGGGATTTGTGGCTGGCAACACCATCACCGTGGATGGTCAGACCCTCACATTCGTAGCCAGCGGCGCGTCGGGCGCCAATCAGATCAATGTCACCGACAACATCACCACGTTGTTGTCCAAGGTCGACGCCTTGAGTGGAGCCACCACGCCCTCATCGGTCAGCGGTGGCCAAATCACGTTGCACACCGGTACGACGAACGACCTTTCGGTCACGAGCAACAATGCCGCCGCCATGGGTGCGCTCGGCTTTGCGACGCTGCCCGTCACGCAGGCACGTACCGTCGTCAACAGTCCGGCAACGGGCGCGGTGAGTGCCAACGACCAACAGACCTTCCTGAACGAGTCGATCAGCGGCAGCGCCGTCACCGCCTATGATTCGACGGGCACCGCCGTCAACCTGCAGCTGCGATGGGCGAAGGTCGACAGCGCCACGCTCGGCGGAACGCACGCCAACACCTGGAACCTGTTCTATGCGTCCAATCCCGGCGCGACGGGCACCAATACGGTTTGGACAAACGCCGGCACCAATTTCACCTTTGGCCCGTCGGGAGCGCTGACCAGTCCAAGCGTTCCCGCCATCACCATCCCCGGCGTCACGGTCGGCAACCAGTCGCTCGGAAACCTTTCCTTCAACATCGGCTCCGGCGCCCTGACGCAATATGCCTCTGCCGGCGGCACCGCCACCATCAACGCCGTGACGCAGAACGGTTACGCCGCCGGCCAGCTCCAATCGGTCGCCATCAACAATAACGGCATCGTGGTCGGAACGTTCTCCAACGGTCAGAATCTCGATCTGGCGTCGGTCTCGCTGTCGCACTTCAACGGCACCAACTATCTCAAGAGCCTCGACGGCGGCGCCTACGCCGTCACCGAGCAGTCGGGACCGGCCATTCTCGGCGCCTCCGGCTCGATCAGCGGCTCGTCGCTGGAAGGGTCGAACACCGACATCGCGTCCGAATTCACCAAGCTGATCGTGACCCAGCAAGCCTATTCCGCGAACACCAAGGTGATCACCACGGCCAACAGCATGGTCCAGGATCTCTTGAACGTGCTGCGCTGATCGTTCTGCAAGAGGCCGGCACGGTTTGACCAGAGGCTGCTAATATGAGTTTGGGTTCAGCTCTCTCCACTGCGATGTCTGGCTTGGCGGCCAACCAGGCCGCGCTTTCGATCGTGTCGTCGAACATCGCGAATGCGCAGACGGCCGGCTACGTGGCCCGGAGCGCCAATCAGGTCGAGGTGGCGACCGGCGACACCGGGGCAAGCGTTCTGGTCACTGGCGTCAATCGCCAGCTCAATCAATTCATCCAGACCCAGTTGCGGACCGAAACCGCCGGCGGCGCCTATGCCGACCAGATGGCGAGCGTCCTGACCCAATTGCAATCCGTCTACGGAACCCCCGGATCGGCCGGTTCGCTCGAAACCGCCTATTCGAATTTCACGACGGCCCTGCAATCGCTGTCGACGACCTCGGGGAGCTCGTCGTCGCAGATCGCGGCGTCGAACGCGGCGCAGGCGCTGGCGCAGCAGCTCAACGCGACGACGCAGGGCATCCAGACGCTGCGCACCAATGCCGAGCAGGACCTCAATGTCTCGGTGGGCCAGGCCAATTCCGCCATGAGCCAGATCGCGTCGATCAACACCCAGCTGCAGGGATTGAGCCCGACCGATCCGACCGCCGCGACCCTGATGGATCAGCGCGACGCGGTGATCAACCAGCTGTCGCAGCTGGTGGACATCCGCGTTTCCATCACCGGCAACAACCAGGCCTCGGTCTACACCACCAACGGCGTCGAGCTGGTCGGGGTCCAGGCGTCCAAGCTTACCTTCAATTCGCAGGGAACGTTGGGCGCCAATTCGCAGTGGAACAGCAATCCGGCCAAGTCGTCCGCCGGCACGATCACCTGCACGCTCGCCAACGGCGCCACCGTCGACATGATCGCGACCAACTCGATCAGCTCCGGCCAGATCGCCGCCGACGTCACGCTGCGCGACAAGACGCTGACGCAGGCGCAGACCCAGGTCGACCAGCTGGCGGCATCGATCTCGAGCGCGCTATCGGATACGACCACCGCCGGGACCGCGGTCACCGGACCGCCCGCAGGCTTCAACCTCGATGTATCGAGCGTATTGCCGGGCAACACGGTCAACCTGACCTACACGAACAATTTAACCAGTACCCAGCAGCAGATCTCGATCGTCAACGTCACCGATCCGACCGCGCTTCCGCTGCAAAACTTACCCAACGCGAATCCAAAGCAGATCGGGGTCAGTTTTTCCGGCGGATTGGCGTCGGTCGTTTCGCAATTGAACACGGCGCTCGCCGGCAGCCATCTGCAGTTCTCGGTGTCCGGTTCAACGTTGCAGGTCACCGGTGACGCGAGCAACGCGGCCACCGTCACCGCGGCCTCGGTGACGACAACGGCTTCGTCGCTTGCGAACGGCACCTCGCAGCTTCCGCTGTTTACCGACGGAAGTTCCCTGTACACGGGAGTGATCACCGGCACCGGCTCGCAGATGACGGGGCTTGCGGGGCGCATCACGGTCAATGCCGCGCTTCTCGCCGATCCCAGCAAGTTCACGGTTTACAGCACCTCGCCGGCGACGACCGCCGGCGACACCACGCGTCCCGACTATCTTTATTCGCAGCTGACTACGGGCACGTTCACCTATTCCCCCCAGACGGGACTCGGCACAGCCGCGACGCCGTTCAAGGGTACGGTGAGCGGCTACATGCAGCAGTTCCTCAGCCAGCAGGCCAATGCGTCGACCTCGGCGACCCAGCTGCAGCAGGGCCAGGATGTCGTCGTCAGCGCGCTGCAGCAGAAAATGAATTCCTCCTCCGGCGTCAACATCGATACCGAGATGTCCAACCTGATCTCGCTGCAGAATACCTACGCCGCGAATGCTCACGTGATGTCCGTAGTTCAGACCATGATGACCAGCTTGATGCAGGTCCAGGTGTAAGGCGATCGATATGGCAATCAGCGGCGTCACCTACGGCACCTCTTCTATCCTCAACCAGACGGTGCTGAATCTCAAGAACCAGATGACGACGCTGCAGTCGCAGCTCACGAGTGGGGAAAAGTCGACCACCTATGCCGGCATGGGCGTCAACGAGGGTTTCGCGATCGCCGCCCGGTCGCAAATGGCGAATATTTCCGCCTTCACCGATACCATGACCAACATCAATACCAACATTGGCGTCGCCAACACCGCGTTGCAGGCGCTGGTCAATATCGGAACCACCGTTCAGAACGGCGCCAACAGCACGGCGCAAACCCTGAACAGCTCCGGGCAGACCAGCGCGCAGCAAGTCGCGGCGGCCCAGTTGTCCTCGATGCTCGGAGTCCTCAATACGCAGTCGGGCGACCGCTATCTGTTCTCGGGCAGCGCCATCAATACGCCGTCGGTGGCGTCGTACAACGATATCATCAACGGGACCACCACGCAGGCCGGATTGAAGCAGGTGATCGCCGAGCGCCAGCAGGCCGATCTCGGCGCCAACGGCCTCGGGCGCCTCGTCCTTTCGTCTCCGACGCCGACGTCGGTGCAATTGGTCGAGGATGCCGCCGGCTCGCCGTTCGGCATGAAGCTCGCCGCGGTGTCGTCGACCCTGACGGGCGCAACCGTTACCGGTCCCGCGGGGTCGCCGGCCGCGATGTCGGTCAATCTCGGCGCCACCAATCCGAACAACGGCGACACGGTGAGCTTTCAGTTCAACCTGCCGGACGGCACGACCCAGTCGATCCAGCTGACGGCCTCGAGCGCGACGCCGCCGCCGACCGGCAGCTTTGCGATCGGCACGACCCCGACGGCGACCGCCGCCAACCTGAACGCCGCGCTGAACACAGCGGTCGGCACGCTTGCGAATACCTCGCTCGTGGCCGCGTCGGCGATCGAAGCCGGTAACGATTTCTTCAACTCGGCCGCGACGGTCACGGGCAGCGCGGTCAGCAACAAGGCTGCGACCGCTTCGCCCATCACCGGCGCGACGCTGTTGTCCGGTGGCCCGAACACCAATTCGCTGGGCGCCAGTTTCGCGCCTGGCGACAGCATCACCGTCAATGGTACGCCCATTACCTTCGTCGCCTCCGGCGCGACCGGCAACCAGGTCAACGTCACCGACAGCGTGCAGACGTTGCTCTCGAAAATCGATTCGATCACCGGCACCTCGACTCCGTCGACCGTCAGCGATGGCGTGATCACGCTGCAAAACGACAACGGCACGAGCCTGGCCCTTTCCAGTACGAACTCGGCCGCGTTCGCCGCGCTCGGCTTCGGCGCCGTCGCGACCCAGCCGCCGCTGGGGATCGCGGGAAGCGCGGTCAACAACCAGGCTACGGTTCCCGCGCCGGTCACCGGCGCCACGCTGCTGTCGGGTGCCGCGGGCACGAACTCGCTGAACCCCAGTTTTGCAGCCGGCGACAGCATCGTCGTCAACGGCACGCCCATCACCTTCGTTGCCTCCGGCGCGACCGGCAACCAGCTCAACGTCACCGACAGCATGCAGACGCTGCTGGCGAAAATAGATTCGATCACCGGCACCTCGATCCCGTCGACCATCAGCGGCGGCGCGATCACGCTGCGCAGCAACACCGGGTCGAGCCTGACCGTATCGAGCGCGAACTCGGCCGCGTTCGCGGCGCTCGGCCTGGGTGCGTCGCCCGCCACGGCGACCCTGCCGCCGCTGCAGGTCGCGGGCAGCGCCGCCAGCAACAAGCAGGCTTCTCCCGCGGCGATCACGGGCGCGACGACGTTATCGGGCGCCGCGGGCACGAATTCGCTGGGCACCAATTTCGCGCCCGGCGACGCCATCACCGTCAACGGCACTGTGATCCACTTCGTGAACTCCGGCACGAGCGCTCCCGGCGTTGTTCCGATCAACGTCGATGTCAGCGATACGGTCGGGACCCTGCTCGGGAAGATCGATGCCATCACTGGCACCACGGTGCCGTCGACCGTCAGCGGTGGCGTGGTCACGCTGCGCAACAACAAGGGCGCCAGCCTGACCGTTACAAGCTCGAACTCGGCCGCGGCCGCGTTCGCGGCGCTCGGCCTCGGCGCCGCCGCGCCGGCGACGGTGCCGCCACTTCGGGTTTCCGGCTCGCCGTTGAGTTCCGCAACGTCGTTGGTCAGCGGCACGCCGGCGAATACGGTGTCCTGGTATACCGGTAACCCCGGCCGCATCGCTTCGGCGCGCGCATCGGCTACGTCGAGGGTCGATTCATCGGTGACGGTTGAATACGGGATACAGGCCAATGAATCGGCGATTCGCAACCAGCTGCAAAACCTCGCTGTTTTCGCCGCCTTCACGACCTCGCCGACCGGAACCAATTCGGCGGCCCAAATCAGCGCGCTGAGTCAGGATGTCGCGCAAAACCTTGCGTCCCAGCCGGGACAGCAAACCATCCAGGATATTCAGGCGGATCTTGCCACCGCGCAGGAGACGATGAAGGACGCCGGGGCGCGGCAGACCCAATCGCAATCGATGCTGCAAAACCTCGTCTCCCAGGCGGAAACGGTTTCTCCGGACCAGGTAGCGAGCGAGCTGCTGGCGCTTCAGACCAATCTGCAGGCGTCCTATCAGACCACGTCGATGCTCTCTCAGCTGACGCTGACCAAGTATCTTCCAATTGGTTAAAGCGTTTTCGAGCGAAGTGGAAACGCGGTTCGCGTAAAGAAAACGCGTCAAATCAAGAATCTAGAGTCCCGTTTCGATTCAATCGAAACGGCAAAGGCTCTAGGCGGCGCGGTCACCCGGTGAGTGGATGCGTCGGCGCGGCGCCAGCGATATCGTGGCGTGGGAGTTGAACGATGTCAGGCGTTCGCGTTCGGTTTCATGGTCAGGCGATCCCTCAGGAGCGGTCCGGTTCGGCCTTGGCCGAGCTGTTCCTGCCGCTGTATCGCCTGCTCGGCAGCGGCGGCGATCCGCGGCTCGTGATCGATCCCGCGAGCGGACTCAACCAGTATGGCTGCCAGCCCTTTCCGTGCCCGGACACGCTGAGCTTTGCCTCCAGCACGGCGACGTCGATTTCGCAGCGGGCTTACGACCGTGCCAGCCGGGCGCGGGAGTCGTTGATGCGCTCCGCGATTGCCGTCGGGATCGACGAGGCGTTCGACGCGCGGGTCGAGGCCATGCGCGGCGAATTGAAGCTTCATCTCGGCCTGTCCGGGACCGCTGCCGACGTCGTGTTTTCTCCGTCCGGCACCGACGCGCAACTTCAGGCGCTGTTCCTGGCGCGTGCGCGGCTCGGTTCTGAATTGGTGACGATCGTCGTGGCCGCCGACCAGACCGGAAGCGGAACCGCGGACACCGCGCGCGGGCGACATTTCAGCGCCGCGACGGCGAACGGAAACCCCGTGCAAAAGGGACAGCCCATTACCGGGCTCGGCGATGGCGTCGCCAGCGTCGCGCTGGCGCTGTTCGACGAGAACGGTGATGCCCGCCCGCAGGCGGAAAGCGATGCGAGTGTTCTCGCCGCCGTCGAACGGTCGGTCGCGAACGGGAGCAACGTCCTTCTTCAAATCATGGATTCGTCGAAGCTGGGCTGGTGTGCTCCGAGCGATCTCTGCCTCGACGAAATCTCGAGGCGCTGGCCCGACCGGGTTCAGGTCGTCGTCGATGCCTGCCAAATGCGGCTCGGCCGGCCGCGGCTGCGCAAATACCTCGAGCGCGGGTACATGGTGATCGTCACCGGCTCGAAGTTCTTCACCGGACCGCCGTTCAGCGGCGCGCTGCTGGTGCCTGCGTGTCTGTCGGAAACGTTCGACGCTACCGAGGTTGCAGAGGGATTCTGCGAATACAGCAGCCGCAGCGACTGGCCGATGAATTGGCCGGCGCTGCGGTCGCGCTTTCCGGTCCGGACCAATTTCGGTCAATGGCTTCGCTGGGAGGCGGCGCTGGAGGAAATCAGGGCATATTACAGCGTGTCCGATGAATTTCGCATGCTGGCTCTGGCGACATTCGGCGAGGGCGTGGCGCGGATCATCGCGTCCTCGCCGTCGCTTCGGTTGTTGCCGCAGCAGCTTAGGCCGGCAAGCGGCTGCGTTGACGACGAAGAGCTGGCTCAGCCGACGATCTTCCCGTTTGTGCTGCAGCGTGACGGCCGCGTTCTTTCGCCGGATGATTGCAGGAAGATCTACCGCGCGCTGTCACGGGATGCCGTCTCCGCCGGGGAGTGCCGCGGTGAACCGGAGATCGCCGCGACGATTTGCCTTGTCGGCCAACCCGTCGTCCTCGGCCAGTCCGCGCAGCCAGCCGTGGCGGCCCTTCGTATCTGTGCCGGCGCGCGTCTCGTCACCGGGGCGTGGTCTTCGGAGGAGGATGGCGCGCGCGGAAATCTGTGGCGGGAACTCGGCCATGTCGGGGCGATCGTCGCAAAGATCGAACGGCTGATTGCGCATCTGGATGGCGCAGATCTGCCGGACGTCCGGCCGTAAATCCAGCCGCGGGCCGCCGGGCGGATGCAAGCGGGAAATGATAGATTGAAGGACGTCGGCTGATTCGAAAGCGGTCCGTCGGCCGCCGGATGGTCTGGTCAAGGTATCCGGGTCGAGGTTTCGGTTCGCTTTCGAGGGGTCTTGTTCTCCGGAAAGATTGCCTGTTGTCGGCGAAGCGGAAAAATATGGCCGGGCGGATGCCGAACCTGTCTCGGATGCAGCGGCAGGCCTTCGGTTCCTTTCAACAAGGCGATCTCGACAGGACCGAAAGGCTGTGCGCAGGGATTCTGGAGTACCGGCCCCGGGACTTCGATGCGTTGCACCTGCTTGGGATGCTCCATTTCCAGCGCCGCCGGCTCGCTGAGGCGCTGCGCTTCCTGTCGGAGGCGCTGAAGATCAATTCCAGCTCCGTGGATGCGATGTCCAATCTCGGGCTGGCGCTCGATGCGACGGGACGCCACGAGGAGGCCGTCGCAAGCTATCGCATGGCGCTGCGCCTTGCGCCGGATCACCCGGAAATTCTCTACAATCTCGCCAATGCCTGTCTTGAACTCGGACGCATCGACGAAGCGCTTTCGGGCTACGACAGCGCGCTGGCGGTTCAGCCCGGCCACGTGGGGGCCCTCGTCAATCGAGGCAATGCGCTTCAGCGGCTCAACCTGCCGGTCAAGGCGATCGCGAACTACGACGATGCCCTTGCGGCGATGCCGGGTCATCCGCAGATCCTGACCAACCGCGGTCATGCGCTTCGCCGGCTCGACAGACCTGTCGAGGCGCTCGCCGATTTCGAGGCCGCCCTTGCGGTTGCGCCGGAGTTTTCCGAAGCCCATTTCGAGGCCGCCATGACACGGTTGTCGATGGGCGATTTCACGGGCTGGAAGCAATATGAATGGCGCTGGAGGACGGGTGCATTTGCCCGGCACCGCCGGCAATTCCAGGCACCATTATGGCTGGGCGAGAGCGCAATCGCCGGCAAGACCATTCTGCTTCACGCCGAACAGGGATTTGGCGACACCATTCAATTCATTCGCTACGCGCCGCTGCTGGCCGGCCGGGGCGCGAAGGTCATCTGCGAAGTCCAGCCGGAATTGCAGCCGCTGTTGTCGCAGCTCGAAGGCGTCACGGTCATGGCTGCCGGCGAGGCGCTTCCGGCATTTGATCTGCACTGCCCCTTGCTCAGCCTTCCTCTCGCATTCGAAACCCGATTGGAGACCATTCCTGCCGCCGTTCCGTATCTCGATGCGCCGCGGGAGCGCGTGGCGCATTGGCGGGATCGCTTGCCGGCAGGGCGGCCCCGTGCCGGGTTCGTCTGGTCCGGCCAGCCGTCTCACAAGAATGACAGTAACCGGTCGATAGCGCTCGCACGCCTGTCCGCATGGTTCGACAATCCGCCGGTGCAGTGTTTTGGTCTTCAGAGCGATCTGCGCCGTGCGGATGACGAGGCCTTGCGTGGCCTGCCGAACCTTGTCCACCTCGGCAGCGGCTTTCGCGATTTCTCCGATACCGCCGCCGTTATCTCATTGCTGGATGTCGTGGTTTCGGTCGACACCGCCGTTGCGCATCTGGCGGGGGCGATGGGGAAACAGGTCGTGATCCTCGTTCCCTACGCCGCGGATTTTCGCTGGATGAGGAACCGCGGGGACAGCCCGTGGTATCCGACGGCGGAGTTATTCCGGCAACCGGCATTCGGCGACTGGGACAGTGTCATCGTGCGTGTGCGCGATCGATTGCGGCAACTGAACTGATCCCGCCACCAGCAGGTGTTTTGGGCCAGGCGGCCCACCGGGCGTTAGGCTTTCGTTAACCACGTCTATTTACTGTTTGGTGACGAGTAGGGGCCGCCCAGCCGCTTCGGAGCCGATCATGACCGACCAAATTCACCTCGTGGTGGCCACGCCCTGCTTCGGCGGGCAGGTCTCCAGCATCTATGCCGGCTCCGTGTTCCATCTGCAACGCGCCGTTCGTTCGCAGTCCAACCTCGATCTCACGGTTCTGATGCGGGACGGCGATGCCCTGATTACCCGGGCAAGAGCCAATCTGGTCACGCTTTTCCTCGACAACCCTTTGGCGACGCACCTGCTGTTCGTGGATGCCGATATCGGCTTTACGCCCGATCAGGTCTACCGGCTGATTGAGTCGGGGGCGGATGTCGCGGCCGGTGTTTATCCCATCAAGCGGGTCAACTGGGACAAGGCCACGCGGATGCTGGAACTCAATCGGCCGGTAATGCCGTCGGCCGCGCTCGACTACGTGCTGGAGATCGACGATCCCGATCATATCGCCGTCGTCAACGGATTTATCCGCGTGCGCTACGCCGGGACCGGTTTCCTGATGATCAGGCGCCATGTGCTGGAAAAAATGTGTCAGCATCCCGCCTATGCACCGCTGCAGTTTTTCCGCGAACACTCGATCGACGCGCTGGCGGGAAGTCCGAACCGGTTTGCGCTGTTCGACTGCATGATCGACAAGGCCACCGGAACCTATCTCAGCGAGGATTTTGCCTTCTGCAAGCGCTGGACCGACATTGGCGGTGAAATCTGGGCCGATCTCGAGAGCCGCCTCGATCACGTCGGGCCATCGGTATTTCACGGCGACGTTGCGTCGCAATTTGCGGCGCCCGCGGCGGAATCGCAGGGAAGAGCGGCGAACGCCGCATGAATTCGCGCCGGCGCTGAGCGCGGTGCCGCGCCGCCGTTGAGAGCCATTTTCGCCACCCCGGGAGTTCTTGCATGCAGTCCGATTCCAACGAGAGAACCGGCGCGTCCGCGCCGCTGTGCGCCGACCGGATCGGCATGGCCAAGCTCACGACTCTGGCGTTTCGGGGGACCGATCTCCGCCCATTGCGCGATGAGTTGATCGCCAAGGTTGCCGGCGGAACGGCCGGCGCAGGCGAGGGACTCGATCTGTCGCTGATCATCCAGCTGTTGGGTGACAAGAAGATGGGGATGGCGCTCCAGACCGAGGTGCTCGCCTTGCACCAGTTGTTCCGCTCGCCCTGTTCCGCGGCAAAGCCGAAATTGCGCGTGCTCGCGCTTGCGGCTGACATCGACATGGGCGGCAACACGCCGATCGAGTTTCTGCTGCAGGACTCCGGGATCGAGCTCATGACGCTTTATGTCATTCCGGGGGTGGGGCTGCCGTCACCGCTGCCCGAGCACGACGTCGCGATCGTGATCGCGTCCGATTCCGATGAATGCCGCGACGCGCTTCGCCTCATCGACGAGGCCGCACCGCGCTGGCCGCGGCCGATGCTGAATTCGCCGCGCCTCGTCGGCAATCTGGATCGCGACAAGCTGCATCGTCTGCTGCAGGGAGTCGGGGGGATCGATATTCCGGCGACGCTGTGCGTGACGTCGGCGCAGTTGTCCGGCGTGGCTCGCTCCACGGGGTCGTTGGCGGATATCGCGGCCGAGCTGCGGTTTCCGGTCATCGTCCGTCCGCGCGGTTCGCATGCCGGCGTCGGGCTTGCCAAGATCGACGACGGCGCCGCGCTCGCTCGATATCTGGCGGAACGGATCGAGTCGGAATTCTTCGTTTCCCGCTTTGTCGATTACGCCAATGAGGACGGCTTGTTTCGCAAGTACCGTGTCGTCTTCGTCGCCGGCCGTCCCTACGCCTGCCACATGGCGATCGCCGACCGCTGGGATATCTGGTATCTCAACGCCGGCATGTCGAACAGCGCGGCCAAGCGTCTCGAGGAAGAGACGTTCATGCACACCTTCGACATCGGCTTCGCGCGCCGCCATGCGACGGCGCTCGCCGGCATGGCCGATCGCATCGGTCTCGATTATTTCACGATCGATTGCGCGGAAAACCAGCGCGGTGATCTGCTGGTTTTCGAGGCCGACAACACCGCTGTCGTGCACAACATGGATTCTCCCGCGATGTTTCCCTACAAGCCCCCGCAGATGCACAAGATCTTCGAGGCCTTCGCGGCGATGCTGTTCGGTCGCGCCCGCCAGGGACGGGAGCACGCGGCGTGACCAGGGCGTTGCGCGAGGCGCCACCGCAAACGGAGTCGAGCGAAACGCTCGATCCGAAAAACTGGGACGATATCCGCGCGCAAGGTCATCGCATGCTCGATGACATGATCGACTACGCCGCCAACATCAGGGATCGGCCGGTATGGCAACCGATCCCGGATGAAGTGCGCGCGCGGTTTCGCGCCGCGCTGCCGCGTCAACCTTCCGATCTTGGCGAGGTCTATCGGGAATTCAGCGATTTCATCGTTCCCTACGCGACCGGCAACGTTCATCCGGGCTTCATGGGATGGGTGCATGGCGGCGGCAACGCGGTCGGCATGCTGGCGGAAATGCTGGCCGCCGGGCTCAATGCCAATCTCGGCGGACGCGATCACATTCCGGTCGAGGTCGAACGCCAGATCGTCGAATGGACGCGGCAGATGTTCGGTTTCCCGGCAAGCGCGAGCGGGATTTTCGTCACCGGCACGTCGATGGCCAATCTGATGGCGGTGCTGGTGGCGCGGACCGCGGCACTCGGACGCTCGGTCCGGCAGCACGGCCTCGGCGACGACGGCGAACTGCTGGCCGCCTATGCCTCGACTGCGGCGCACGGCTGCATCGCCAAGGCGATGGATATCGCCGGGTTCGGCAGCGATGCGTTGCGCGGTATCGCGGTCGACCGGTCGCACCGCATCGATGTCGTGGCATTGCGCGAACGGATCGCGCAGGACCGCGCCGACGGCCGGAAGCCGTTCATGGTGGTCGGTTCGGCCGGAACGGTGGACATCGGCGCGATCGACGACCTGCGCGCGCTGAGTGCGCTGTGCCGCGAGGAGGGGCTCTGGTTTCACGTCGACGGCGCCTATGGCGCGCTCGGTATTCTTTCGCCGGCACTGGCGCCGCGGCTGGCCGGACTCGAAAACGCCGATTCGATCGCGCTCGATTTCCATAAATGGGGGCAGGTGCCCTATGACGCGGGCTTCCTGATCGTCCGCGACGGCGATCGGCATCGCGACACCTTTGCCGCGCCGGCGGCGTATTTGCGCCGGGAAACGCGCGGGCTTGCCGCAAACTCACCCTGGCCTTGCGACCTCGGCCCCGATCTGTCGCGGGGGTTTCGGGCGCTCAAGACCTGGTTCACCCTGAAAACCTACGGGACGGAAAAACTGGGAGCGGTCATCACCCGTACTTGCGCGCTCGCCGGATATCTGGAGGCGCGGGTCCTGGCCGAGCCGCGGCTCGAGCTGATGGCGCCGGTTCAGCTCAACATCGTCTGCTTTCGCTACCGCGCCAGCGACGCCAACCGGGTCAACGGCGATATCGTCATCGACATCCAGGAATCCGGGATCGCGGCGCCATCGACCACGCTGCTCGGCGGCGAACTCGCGATCCGCGCTGCGATCGTCAACCATCGCACCGACAGTTGCGATATCGACGCCCTGATAGCAGCGGTGCTGAAGTTCGGAGCGCAGCGATCGGCCGCCGAGGATGGCGTGCTGCTGCAGGTCGAGCAGTCTCCGCCGCTGGCAATGTAGATGTAGGCGATCTTCAGGCGGAATGCAGTTCCAGGTCGGGGTTTGCCAACACGGCCCTGTTGCGATCCAGCAGCGTCTTCTCGTAGGCGACGAGTTTCTTGGCTTCCTTCAGCGCCTGGTACATGTCGCCGTTCAGGATATGGTTGTTGATGCCCTCGATGAGCGGCCACGCGCTCGGCGCGGCGGTCACGATGTCGCGCACCAGGCTGAAGTAGGTGCTGTGATTGACCTGCGGGTCCGGTGAAATATACATCAGCTGCACCGCGAGATAGACCAGCTTGGCGGGCGTGTCGGCGGTTTCCGGCGTCTGGATATCCTTCTCGCGCAGGATCGGGATGTTGTCGCCGTCGATCAATAGCCGGGCGCGCTGATCGGTGTTGGTGATCACGCAGGATCCGATGATGATCCGTTCGTGCGGTTTGAGCTCGACTTTCAAAGCCATGCCTGTTCTCCGTTGCCGCTGCTCACGCGAGCCTGGTTGCTGCTGACGCGATTGGGTGTCGGCTCTGGCCGCGGGATGCGCGCCGATGCTTTTTTGCCGATGCGCTGCAATCCTTTCCCATTGCGGTTAACGCTTGGTAAACGAACGCGACTGCGTGAAAAAACCCAGTGTTATCAATGCGATTTTCAAGCCGCAGGTTGGTAAAAATACGGACTGGCGCGGCATTGGCGCGGCCAGCGGAGCGCCGGAGTACCACCGATTCATGCTTTGTTAGATGCTTGGTTTCACCGTCGACCGGTCGCCCGATCAAAAAAGATTGGGATGCTCGTACTCCAATTTCACACCAGAAAGGTATGAAAAATGACCGGTATTGTTCTCTCGGCAGCTGTTCGCCAGAACCTGCTCTCGCTGCAGTCGACCGCTTCGCTGCTCGCGACCACCCAGAACGACCTCGCCACTGGCAACAAGGTCAACTCCGCTCTCGACAATCCGACCAACTTTTTCACGGCGCAGTCCCTCAACAATCGCGCCAGCGACATCAACAATCTGCTGGACGGTATCGGCAACGGCGTGCAGGTGCTGCAGGCCGCCAATACCGGCATCACCTCGCTGCAGTCGCTGGTCGACAGCGCGAAGTCGATCGCCAACCAGGCGCTGCAGACCACCGTCGGCTACTCCAGCAAATCGAACTTCTTGGTTTCCCTTGGCGCCGGCGCGACCGCCAGCAACCTGTTCGGCGGCAGCTCCTTCACCGCGGCGACGCTGACCGGTCTGACCACCAAGAACAACCTGACGGCCGCCGCCGATATCACCGGTGCGACCTCGCTGACGCTCGCGGCCAACTCGGACACCATCACCTCAACGATCGCCAATGGCGACACGCTGACGGTTGACGGCCACACCGTCACCTTCAAGACCGGTGCGCCCCCGGCTGCGGGTTCGGTTACCGCCGGCTCCGGCGTGCAAGGCAACATCGTCACCGACGGTTCCGGCAACTCGTCCGTCTACCTCAATGGCGGTGCCGGCACCGTCGGCGATCTGCTGACCGCCATCGACCTTGCCACCGGGGTGAAGACCGCCTCGAACTCGGCGGGCGTGGCCACCATCGCCACCGCAACC
>Ga0182014_10001844_pt1 | contig 27633 bp, 17 predicted proteins | sample 612S2DmetaG_FD_120489 | JGI IMG/M metagenome (GOLD analysis project Ga0182014, IMG submission 120489) | Permafrost microbial communities from Stordalen Mire, Sweden - 612S2D metaG | ecosystem: Environmental > Terrestrial > Soil > Wetlands > Permafrost | place: Sweden: Stordalen | collected... | reverse complement strand
CGCGAAAGGATGGGGCACCCGGCAGTGGTTGGGAGGTGGGGTCTCCCACCCTTTCGCAAAGGACGCGAAAGGATGGGGCACCCGGCAGTGGTTGGGAGGTGGGGTCTCCCACCCTTTCGCAAAAGACGCGAAAGGATGGGGCACCCAAGTTGGAGCAGGCTCCACGGCATGAAAATGGACTAGCGTACCAGCAAGGCGAGTTGATTGCGCGCGGCGTGAAGGCCTTCGGGTTCAATACGACGCTTGCGCCGGTGCTGGACCTGGCGCTGCCTGCCTCCGCCGCAGTGATGGGCACGCGGGCCGCGGCAGCAACGGCTGTGGGCGTGGTGGATTATGCGCGTCCCTTCCTTGCCGGACTTGCCAAGCACAAAGTCGCGGGATGCGGCAAGCATTTTCCCGGCCTGGGCGGCGGTGTGCTTGACTCGCACCTGGAGACTCCATCAATTCGGCGTAGCACGCGCGAAATGACGCAGAACGATCTCGTTCCCTATTGTGAGCTGAACAACGAACAGCCGATGGTGATGGTGAGCCACGCGGCCTATCCGGATACACCCGGCAAGGACCGGCCGGCGAGCGTATCGCCTTACTGGATTGCGACGGTGCTACGCAAGCGGATCGGCTATCGGGGAATCGTCTTCAGCGACGATCTGGAGATGGGAGGCATTCTCAAATTCATGTCCATCGAAGAGGCAGCGGTGGCATCGATTTATGCGGGGATGGATTTGATGGAGATTTGCCACAGCCCGGAGCTGATCCTGCGAGCTTACGAGGCGCTGTTGGCCGAGGGCGAGCGGTCTTCGGTCTTCGGGAATCTGCTACTGGAGAGGGCAAAACAAACGGCACGACAGCGTGCAAAGCTGTTTGCAGGCGGAGTTTCCCCTGCGCTCTCGGCGCGGCAATTCGAGGCGCTGCGAACGGAGATTCTTCGCTTTGGCGAGACGATTGAGAAGGCGCAACCCGTCCCGGAGGCCCAACCCGCATGAGCGCTAAGTCCATGACAGTGGCCGGCATCATGAGCGGTACCTCGGCCGATGGAATCGATGTGGCCGTGGTGCGCATCGCAGCCGGAGGAGCGCGGCCAAAGCTCAAATTGCTGGCGCACGAGGGCTTCGCGTTTCCGGCGCCGCTGCGGCGGTCTATTCTTGCTGCAATGAACGCGGCCTCAACCTCGACCGCCGAACTTGCCCGGCTCAACTGGCGATTGGGGCTGGCCTACGCCGAGGCGGTGAGCGTGACTGTCAAGCGTCACAACGTCAAGCTGGACCTGATCGGCTGCCACGGACAGACGCTCTATCATCAGCCGCGCGCCGCATCTTATACGGGCCGGCGATTCGCCTGCACCTGGCAAGCGGGCGAAGCCGCCGTAATTGCCGCGGCGCTCGGCGTTCCGGTGGTCTCGAACTTCCGTCCCGCGGATATGCTGGCCGGCGGGCAGGGCGCGCCGCTGGTTCCGCTGCTCGATTACGTGCTCTTCGCCGATGCCAGGCGCGGGCGCGTGCTGCAGAACATTGGCGGTATCGCCAACCTGACGGCAATTCCCGCCGGAGCCGCGGCCGATCGCATAATCGCCTTTGACACAGGTCCCGGCAACATGGTGATCGACGCGCTGGCCCAGGAGCTCTTCGCCAAGCCCTTCGACCGCAACGGAGCCTTCGCAGCCGAGGGTGCCGTCATCGCGCCGGTGCTGGCCGCTGCGCTGCGCAATCCCTACTTTCAATTGAAGCCGCCGCGAACCGCCGGGCGCGAGCAGTTTGGCCGCGAATATGCGGCGAGGTTCCTGGCCGATTGCCGCCGGCACAGCGAAAAGCCCGAGGACGCTTTGGCCACGGCCACCGCGCTGACCGCCGAGACCATCGCGCGCAGCTACAAGCGATTCGTTTATCCGCGGATGAAGGGCGGTGTGGACTACATCGTCTCCGGCGGCGGGGCGCGCAACCACACGCTGATGGCCATACTGGCGCAGAGGCTCGCACCGCTGGGCTGCGAACTGGCCGCTAGCGAGGAGTTCGGTCTGCCCGTCGAAGCCAAGGAGGCCGCGGCCTTTGCGCTGCTGGCCTGGCAAACCTGGCATCGCTTGCCCGGCAACGTCCCTGCGGCTACCGGCGCGGCTCGGCATGCAATTCTGGGCCAGGTGACCTATGCGTAGGACGATGAATGGGCCGCGGCCGAGGTTTGTAGCTTCCCACCCTAGCCACCAAAACAAGAGCGTGGCGAGGGTGGGGCACCCAAAGCGGTTTGGGGTTGGAGGTTTCCCAGGTCTCAGAATCGAGACCTGGGGCACCCGGTTCTTTCTGTTGACTGCGCTTGTTGCGATAGCGGGTTGTCACGGAGTGCAGCGGGATCCGGGCACGGTCGCCTTTCTCATCGAGAGCAGCCCGGCGAATCTCGATCCGCGCATCGGCGCAGACGCCCAGTCGCAGCGCATCGATGCGCTTCTCTTCGATGGCCTGGTGGCCCGCAACGCCAGCTTTCAATTCACTCCCGCGCTGGCCGAGAGCTGGGAGCAGCCGAATCCCCTCACACTCGTCTTTCACTTGCGCGGCGGCATCCGCTTCCACGATGGCCGCCCGCTGACGGCTCGCGACGTGACGTGGACCATCGAGTCGATGATCGACCCCTCGCTTCCGGGCAGCGTAATCTCGCCCAGGGCAAACTCCTTTGCGTCGGTAAACAGCGTCGAAGCCTCCAACGAGCGCACGGCCGTCTTCCATCTCAAACATGCCGATAACTTCCTTCTGGCCAATCTCTCCACGGGCGCCATCGGTATTGTTCCCGAGGGCAGCGGACGCGACTTCTGGCAGCATCCGGTGGGCACCGGGCCGTTTCGCTTCGTCAGCCAGCAGATCGATCAGGATGTGCTTGTCGAGCGCAATCCGCTGAGCTGGGATGTAATGCCCAAGCTTCAGCGGGTGCGCTTTGCCGTTGTTCCTGACGCCATCACCCGATCGCTCGAGTTGGAGAAGGGTTCGGGCGACGTGGCCGTCAATTCCCTGCCCATGGATTCGCTTGCCGTGCTGGCCGCGCGCCCAAACTTGCGCATCGAAGAGACGGCCGGCACTGAGATTCAATATCTCGGCTTCAACCTCCGCGACCCGCTGCTCAAGGATGCGCGCGTCCGTCAAGCGATTGCCTGTGCCATCGACCGAGAGCTGATTATCAGGATGCTGCTGGGCGGCCATGCACAGCCTGCGTCGAGCCTGCTGCCGCAAAGTCACTGGGCGTGGACCGGCGATCTAGTGCAATACCCTTACGATCCGGCGCGCGCAGCCCGGCTGCTCGATGAGGCAGGGCTGCGGCCCGGCGCCGATGGCGTCCGCTTCCACCTGACCATGAAGACCAGCAGCGACGAGGGAACCCGCCTGCAGGCCGCAGTGCTTCAGCAGCAGCTTGCCGCCGTCGGGATTCGGCTCGAGATTCGCAGCTACGAGTTCGCCACCTTTTACTCCGATGTGACGCGCGGAGCTTTTCAGATGTACTCGCTGCGCTGGGCAGGTATCGAGCAGCCGGATATCTTCAGCTTCGCCTTCTCCACCGCTAACTTCTCTCCCAAGGGCTTCAACCGCAGCCATTATTCAAACCCGCGCCTCGACGCCCTGCTAGACGACGCGGGCCAAGTCGAAGATATGGGCCGCCGCCGCGCGGAATACGTCGAGGCGCAGCAGATTCTGGCCCGCGATCTGCCGGCCATAAACCTCTGGTACATGGATACCATTGTGGTCCACAACCGGCGGCTGACCGGCGTGGTTCCTTCCCCGTCCGGCCGTTATACCTTTCTTGAGACGGCGGAACTGGCGCGCTGATCGCCCGTGGCGAAAGTCGGGTCTAGAAAGGGCATAGTCCTACAGACTACGGAAAACCCTGATCCGGTGGGAAGTTGGGGGGGGGGCCCCCGCATAAAATCCGCAAAATTAGCGCGGGCTTTATTGATTTCTTCAAAAGAAATGTCCAGCACCGTCCCTACGGGACTCCTGAGATTCATGTGGGATCTGCTTCCCCACGCTGAAGCGCGGGGCTAACGAACACTGCGCCTCCGGCGCGGCCACCAGGACATTACTTATGCAGTTATCAATAGCCCCTGAGGAATGTTCTCTAGCAGTTTTAACTTTCACGGGGGCGGCTAACTCCCCGTGTTTATATTCACCAGAACTGGCGCTTCGGCGCCATCTCCGCCCGGCGAGACGGAGTTAGTTTGCGGGGCGCGCCAGTGGTCGATGTGGCTGATCCGGTGCACGCAGCCGATGGTGCAATTGGGCGCGCAACTCTTGGCGGTCAGGAACTCCCGCTTCACATCTGCCGTGGTGTACTCGGCGATGGGCACGCCCGGATACCCGCGCTGCTGGCTGCAATAGTGAACCAGCCCGTTCTCGCAGATATACAGGTAGCGCGAGCCGGCCCGACAGCGCCAGTCGTTCGGTTCGCCCTTCGCGATCGCCTCTTGAAACTTGTCGAAGCGCGAGTAGTTGGTCTTCCTCCGGTTCGTCATCTCGAAGTAGACCCTGGCCTCGTCCTCCTTCAACGGCTTCAGTTGCCCGCTGCCGTCGTGGATGATCCCGATGGTCGACTCAAAGCCCAGCGCCAGCGCCCGCTTGCCGATCACCAGAGCGTCGTTGGGATCCTTGAAGCCCCCGCCCACCACCGAGTTGATGTTCACGTGGAACTCGGCGTACTGGGCCAGCATCTGGAGCTTCTTGTCCAGCACCTTCAGGCTCTTCTTCGAGATCTCGTCCGGTTCCAGATTGTCGATGGAGATTTGCATGTGGTCCAGGCCAGCGCGGTTCAACCGCTCGATCCGATCCGCATTGAGCAGGTAGCCGTTGGTGATCATGCCGGCGATCGCCCCGGTCTGCCGGATGCGCCGAATGATGCCGTCCAGTTGGGGATGTGTCAGCGGCTCGCCGCCGGAGATGCCGATCATGGCCGTGCCCAGCCGGCCCAGGTGGTCGATGCGCCGGTTCATCTCCTCGAAGGGCACCGGCTCCGAGACCTTGTCGTACTCGTTGCAGTAGCCGCAGCTGAGGTTGCAGAAGCGCGCCGGCACAATCTGCGCCAGCACGGGATGGCCTGTATCGAGCAGCGCGCTCGCCACCATCCGCAGCTCGCGCACCTTGCGCGTAGCCGCCACCCAACGTCCGCGCACCGTCGATCTCCGGGGAAGTGCCATCCCTCTTATTGAATCACACCCTGCCGATTGGGATTCAGGCGAGAATAAGGCGAGCGGGGATGGGGATGGAAGTGGCGTTCGAAGGCCATCTTCGGAGGTAATTTCGCGCGCAAAAAGAGTGTGCAGAGTGAATATGAAGATACACACTTTTCAGGGAAGTTTGGGCAATATGCACATTTTCATGGATCGGTAAAGCGATTTATCAAGTGAAAAACCGCTCTGTTTCTTCTTTTCCCTTGCTAATTCCGCGCTAAGTCATTGACCGCATGGAAGATGCACCGTTCCGGCGAGGCGCAAACAAAGATGTTTCACACCTCGCAGAAAGCGCCGGGATTTCTATTCCGAAAGAATTCCGTGTGGATTGCCGGCGGCCCTGGAATGATTCTTGTTACGAGATAAGGCGTTTTTTAGAAGTGATCCGTGGCTGGGAAGGATTCATGCAATCCCAGGTCTCAAAATCGTGACCTGGGGCACCTAATTCTTTAGTAGCTCAGAAGTGGGCACCCGCCTCTGGCCTTTACAATCATTCCTGAATCTGGATAACAAGTATGAAAAAACAATCACCAGGAATTGTTCTGGCCGGAGCGGTTTTGCTCCTTGCCCTGATGGCTCTGCTTGCGGAGGGAGCTGCGCGACGTGAATCCGTCACCTTTGATGAAATTGCGCACATCGGGGCGGGTGTGAGCTATCTGCAAAAGCTGGATATGCGGATGAACGAGGAACACCCTCCGCTGGCGAAGGTGTTGGCCGCAGTGCCGCTTGCGCTGCGCGGGGTACGCGCCGACTACTCCCAGGCGTCGTGGAGCTTCAGCGGCAGTGGGATGGCCAAGCAGTTTCTCGGCGAATGGGTCTGGGGCCACTGGCTGATCACGCAGTGGAATGACCCGATCGCGACGGTCTTCTGGGCGCGGCAACCCATGCTGTTATTGACGCTTCTTCTGGGGATCGTTCTCTTTCTCTATGGCTCTCGCCTCGGCGATTCGTGGGGCGGACTGCTCTGCCTTTGCGCCTACGCCACCATGCCTGTCATGCTCGCCTTCGGCCCATTAGTCCTGACCGACATCGCGATCGCGTTGTTTGCCGTGCTGACATTATGGGCCTTCGCCAGTATGTGGCAGACGCCGTCGCGTAAGATGGTTCTGCTCTTCGGCCTCGCCTTTGGTGGGGCGCTGCTGTCGAAGTTTTCAGCGGGACTTCTCTTCTTCTGCTTTCCTGCTTTCATTCTCAGCCTCCGCTTGCGTCCAGCCCAGCAACAGCCGACGGACAAGCCGGAGCTGCGCGCATGGCGTTGTTTACGCTGGCGGAGTCTCTTCAAGGGCATCCTTATCGCAGCACTGGTCGTCTATGCCGTCTACTTTGTCCTCTCGTGGAATGAGCCTACCGACTCTCTGGATTTTCTTGGACACAACTCGCCGGCCATGCTGCTGCGCAGATTGCTCATGCCACCCTGTGTCTACCTGCGCGGCTTGGCAATCTTTGCCTTTACCGGGAAACCGCCTGCTTACCTTCTGGGGCACAACTACCCGCATGGCGTATGGTTCTTCTTTCCGGTCCTCTTCCTACTGAAATCCTCATTAGCTTTTCTGCTATTGCTCCTTTTGGCGCTGGTCGTTGGCCTTATTGCGAAGTTTCGTCCGGTACGTCTCGCAGTGATACCGGAAGGGATGGAGTTGAATTGGCGGGCAGTGTGGATTTTCCTTGCGGTCTTTACCGGCGCATGTATCTTCGGCCCTTTCCAGTTCAGCATCCGCCACTTCTCTGTTTCCTTTGTGCTCTTGATCCTCCTGCTGGCGCCGTTGCCTCGCGCCCTGAAGCAACTGCGGAGTTCAGGCTGGCTTGCCGCCCGCGCCGGCCTCTGGCTTACGGGCGCCCTGGCACTGGCGTCGATTGCGACGGCCGTTCGTTCCTATCCCTACTATCTTCCATTCCTGAACTCATTGAGCGGCGGCCGTCCCGGCTATGACTTAGTGGGCGATTCCAACCTCGACTGGAACCAGGGCCTTCTCGAAGTCGAGAAGATAGTACACCAACGCGCCCTGCCACACGTCTTGATCGATTCGTTTGGGTTTTCCGATCCCGTAGCCTATGTTCCTGAAGCGAAAGTTTGGAATTGTCAGGAGGCTTTGCCGGCAGATGGAGGCCAGTGGGCCTTTGTCTCCGCCAACATGATTCAGCAAAGTCACAACTGTCTTTGGCTGCTGCCGCTTCCGCATGAAGCCCTGGCAGGCGGAAGTATGTATCTCTTCAAACTCCCGCCCGTGATTCCAGCCGCCGGAACTGCCGGCGGTCCACCGTTGCCGGAAAACTATCACGATTTCGGGAACAGTTCTATTTTCGGAGATATGCGCCTCGTATATCTCAACTGCATCCACAATCCACAACAGCTTCAGTCTATCTGGGACCATTTTATAGAAGTGGGTAAGGAGGAGCAGAAGAAACAACAGAATTTAAAGCCCAAGAAATAGGGCGCGGCCTGGATTCGGGCGGGTGGCCTCGGTTTCGGTGATGTCTCCAAACCAAAATGGGGGTACCCCCTGTACCTCGCAATTAGGGACCGGGAAGGAGGCTTCGGATCTTCCACTAGACCAGATCACTAACGAAAGTCGGCATTTAGGAAGCATGCTTCGCGCCTGACGTCGATAGTGGGCGAATGACGGGCTGCGCGGGTTGGTCCTCAATCCGCTGCTTACAGCTTCTACGTGCGCTGCACGGTGCAGACGCCGCTGGCGCGGCGAAGGCCTCCATCATGTTGGTCAGGATATCGTTGCTGGGGGCTCGTGTCTTGAATCAAAAATTCATCCTATAACTGAGGAGTGCAACCGCAGGCCCTTCGGCTGCGTTTAGCGTAAAAAACACGCCAAACTTCGCTCAGGATGACAGTGTCATTGCGATGCAGACTTTGAACTCAAAACACCAGGTCTTTTTCGCTTTTGGAACCCAGCAAGCCGAACGCCCCCGGCCGTTCTCACGGAGGGAGAAGATGAAAATAGCCCCGGGCCTGGGTCCCAGGCACGCGATCTTTGCGCAATGGGGTGGCAGGGTGAAACCCGGGGAATCCATCTCCCGCGTCCCGTCTGTCCCGTCGAGCCGGCGAGATTTACCCCCTAAAAACCCCACAACCGTGGCCTGGCCGATCTTTCACCCCTTCCGCAGCGCAGCCAGAGTCACACGCATCACGCCTCAACTTTGAGCCAGTCATTCCCGCATTCGGCAGGGCGAACCCAGGGCGATGCAACCAGGTTCTTGCGCGGTTCGCCTGGGGTTGCGCCTGCAGCGCGAGGCATCCGGCAGCGGCGTGGCGCCGGATCCACGACGGCCGATGAAGCCCACGACGAGATGCCCGCAAACCCTTGCAGGAGGCGGTTCAGGCGTAATCCCGCTTCAAAGTACTTTGGTCAGGCCGAATGCCAGGAAAAGAGGTTAACTGCAAAGGAACTTCTGATAGATTAGGGGTTCCGACACACTTGACCCGGCTGGAAGCAAAGCCAACAATCGGATGATAGTGCTTGCTTTCAACCAGGAATCTTCGGCCTTTCTGGGTGGCCGTCCCGTTCCGGTTGAGAGTTCTGTGGAAAACCCCACCTGAGTGAGGATGGCGAAGCCTTGCGAAAGATCCTGATCCCAAGGCCTCGAAGCTGAAAGATATGCATCCGCCGGAGGGTCCTCCGGCTGCTCTTCTCTTCGTCCAAACAGTCCGCGCGGTCTTCAAGCTTCCCAGGATTGGCAACAGTTGCAATGTGCCTGATGGGCAGCGAGGGCACTCCCCGGCAGCGATCCCGCGGCAGAAGGAAATCCATGGCGACAATATCGAATCCCGGACGTGGCGGCGCAGGGGAGCGTATTCTCCTCAGCGCGGCGGGGCTCTTTGCCAACTTCGGCTACAACGGCGTCAGCACGCGCGACATAGCCTCCGCGGCGAGCGTCAACGAGGTAACGATCTACCGGCATTTTCCGCGCAAGCGGGATCTGTATCTGGCCGTACTCGACGCGGAGCTGCAGCAGGTGAAGCTGCGCGGCGATCTGTTGAGCCGGATCGCAGAGGCCACGGACGGGCGGACAGCTCTGGAGCGCGCCTTCGAGCTGATTGCCTCCACCCTGACTCAAAAGCCCGAGCTGCTGCGCCTGATGCAATTCAGCACCCTCGAACTCGGTGAGGATACCGATCCGATGCTGCGCAAGCACCTGGGCCAATTGGTCGAAGTTGTCGCCCGCTATCTGGAGCCCTGGGCCGGAGCAGAGCAGCATCGCGCCGCCAATGCAAAGGCCGCCGTCCTTGCTCTTATCGCCATGGTCGTGAACTATCGCTCGCTCCATCGGTTGTTTTCCCACGGTGGGAGCGGCCAAAAGGAGATGTTCAAGGCTTACACGGACTTTTGCAGCATTTCCAGCGATCCGACCTGCGCGACCTGCACGCCAGGAAATGAAGCGGCGGCAACCGCGGACGCTTAGAAGATTAGTACCTAGACCATGTGGATTTCCAGGTCCCAAAATCGGGACCTGGGGCACCCAAAGTTCTGGGTTTGATTACGAAATCACGAAGTCGAAGAGGTCGCACATTCCGAAGTCACTCATGGTATCGCGCCCTCATCTGCGAATACTTCATGTGATTGGCAGTCTTTCGCCGGCGGCAGGAGGTCCGCCGGAGGCAGTGCGCCAGTTGGTGGATGCATATATCGAGGTGGGGGACGGGATTGAGCTGGTTTGCCTGGACAAACCGGACGAAGGCTTTTTGAAAGGCATCGCCTGCCCGGTACATGCTCTCGGTCAGTCTTTTCTGGGTAAGTACGGATTCTCGCCCAGGCTCTGGCGGTGGCTCAAGAGCAATGCCCATCGCTTCGACGCCATCGTAATGAACGGGATTTGGACCTTCCCCGGCGTTGCGGTTCGATTTGCGGCGCGCCGCGCCCAAAGGCCCTACGGGATCTTTACGCATGGAGCGCTCGATCCCTGGTTTAATCGCAAGTATCCGCTCAAGCATCTCAAGAAGCTGCTTTACTGGCCCTTGCAACACGCAGTTCTCCACGATGCGAAAGCAGTCTTCTTTACGGCCCAGGCGGAGCGCGATCTGGCCAGGACCAGCTTCAGGCCGAGCAATTGGAAGAGCGTGGTCGTTCCTTATGGGATCAACGACCCCGAGAGGGGGAGAGGAGATCCCGGGGAGCAGATCGCGGCCTTTTACCGCAAGATTCCTGAGCTTCGCGGCCGGCCCTACCTGCTGTTCCTGGGCCGGATTCACGAAAAGAAGGGCTGCGACATTCTCCTTCAGGCATTTTCCAAGGCAGCGGCCTCGGTTCCGGAAGCACATCTGGTGATCGCGGGGCCCGACCAGGAGGGGAGGCAGGAAAAGCTTCGGCGCATGGCCGGAACGCTCGGCATCGCCGCCAGAGTTCACTGGCCCGGACTGATTGGCGGCGAGATCAAGTGGGGTGCGATCCGCGCCTGCGACGCTTTCGTACTTCCGTCGCACCAGGAGAACTTTGGCATTGCGGTAGTCGAATCGCTGGCCGTCGGGCGTCCGGTGCTCATCAGCAATCAGGTGAACATCTGGCCGGAGATCGAGAGCGACGGTGCGGGATTGGTGGAAGACGATACAGCGGCAGGCGTGGAGCGGCTGCTGCGCCGCTGGTTCGATCTCGCCGTTGCGGAACGCGATGCCATGTCCAGGCTCGCGCGCTCCAGCTTTCTGGCGCGATTCGCCATGAACCGGGCGGCGTTGGAAATCAACCGAACATTTCTCTCCTCCGAGCAAAGTAATGAGGGAGTATAGAGCCCCAGCATTCGCGGTTTGGCGGCGAGTGATGCTTTCAGTGGCGTCGCCCGGTTACATTCTGGAGATCCCATAGCCCCATCCGCCACGGCGGATTGCAAGAACAGATTCCGTCAACTCCAGGGCTGGTTCCGGTGTTGACGCAGTGAACAACGAGAGGTGCTTCAAAGCAAGTGCAGGAGTCTAAATGACAATCGATCCCCAGCCCGAGTCGCAAGCAGGCCAGATAGCTCGTGGCCGCGCGATGATCGTTCCCAATGAGGAACGGCTCTCCCTGATGGATGTGTGGCGGGTTCTGATGAAACGCAGTTTCATCATCCTGACGGTGACCGCTGTATTTCTGGCCGTGGCCGCCATCTACTCGTTCCATACCAAGCCGGTCTATGAAAGCGTCGCGCGCATCGAAATCAAACCCAACGAGACTCCCAATGTCGGGTTGCAGGGTTTGATCGATGAACAGCGCGGCGGTGAATCCGGCTCCGCCCTACAGACGGAGATACTTGTCCTGCAAAGCAACTCGGTGGTGCTGCAGACGGCCGAGAGCCTCAATCTGATCGACAAAGTTCGTGAGGACGAACGCAATGCAGGCAAGGCCGGCGCTCAAACTCCTTCAGGCGAGATGACGCCGGCCGAGCGTATTGCCCTCATCGATCTCATCAAAAAAGGGCTTCATATCCAAATCGTACCGACGACACAGATGGTCGACATTCGCTACCGAAGCACCGATCCGAAGCTGGCGACCGAGGTGGTGAACAAGCTGGTCGATACGTATATTGACGAGGATCTGCGCTCGAAGTTCGATCGCACCATGCATGTGTCGATCTGGCTGCAGAAACAGCTCGAGGGCCTGAAGCAGGCGGCAGGGGACGCGCAACGCCAACTCGCGGACTATCAGAAGGCACACAACATTGTAGGTACGGATGAGACTTCCAATCTCACCATGCAGAATCTGGCGCAGACCAGTTCCGATCTGGAGAGCGCCGAGGCGGACCGGATTATGAAGGAGGCCCGGATGCGCGAGTTTCAATCGCAGGATCCGGATATGGTTGCGCTGATGGGCGACGATCCCCAACTCGGAGCCCTCCGCAACCAGCTCACCACCTTGCAAACCGAGCGCGCGCAACTCGCCTCCAAATTCGGCGAACACCACCCGAGAATTCTGGAGCTGAACGCGCAGATCGACAAGGTTCAGGCCAGCATCAAGAAGGAGGTCGCACTTGCCCGCCGGCAAGTGCGCGATGAATTCATCGGTTCCCAACGCATGGAACAAATGCTCCAGAAGCGCCTGGAGACGCAGAAGGAAGCCGCTTACCGCCTGAACGAGGACGAGGCTCAATACGCAATTCTCCGCCATGAAGCGGAGCTGAACCGCGATCTTTATGACGCATTGCAGATGAGGCTGAAGGAAGCGAGCGTCACGGCCGGACTTTCGGCGACCAATATCACGGTTGTGGATCGCGCCAGCGTTCCTTTGGTCCCCATCGCGCCGCGCAAGGCTCTGAGCCTCCTGCTCGGACTGCTTGGCGGGTTGCTCTGCGGCGCCGTGGTCGCATTCATGGTCGAGTCGGTAGACGATACGCTCCAGACCTCGGAAGAGGTCGAGAATGTCTCGCTTCTGGCGTCGCTTGCGACCATTCCGCACATCTCGCTCGACGCGGGAAAGCGTAAGCGCAAAGGGGGCGAAGAACCGCCGCTCTCCGCCTCCCAGATGCAGCAGTTAGTCACTCTGAACAATCCAAAATCCCATGCCGCGGAGGCCTATCGCGGGTTGCGCAGCTCTCTGTTGCTCTCTTCGATCGACAGACCGCCGCGCGTTCTGGTCGTCACCAGCGCCTTTCCGGGCGAGGGGAAGACGACGACAGCGGCCAACGCTGCGATTGCGTTCGCTCAGCGGGGTGAACGCGTGCTGCTGGTGGACGCCGATCTGCGGCGGGGGAGCCTTGACCGGGTCTTCGGCCTCGACGAAAGAACTCTCGGTTTGTCCTCCGTGCTCACACAGCCGGGAACACTCGGAGGTATGGCCGCTCCACTGGCCGAACTGCCGCTGCTTGCGGTTCTGCCCACAGGACCGCGTCCACCCAACCCGGCCGAGATGCTCTCTTCGAACCGGATGGAGGAGCAGTTGAGCCAGTGGGCCCTGGAGTTCGACCGAGTAGTCATCGACACTGCGCCGGTGCTGGCCGTGAGCGACACTCAGGCAATGGCGGCTCTGGCCGACACGGTTGTTCTTGTCGCCCGCGCGGGCATGACTCGAAAGCGCGCGCTGATTCGCGCCCGCGACCTGCTGTGGCGGATCAACGCGCCCATCGCCGGCGTGGTTGTCAACGATGTAGACATGCGGCTTGAGAACTTCTACACCTATCGCTACGGCATGTATGGCTACAACTACGGGCAGGGATATCGAAATCCCCGCAGCGGCTCGGACATCGCTTACGGGCATGAGGATGAGGAAAAGGATGAGTAATATGGCCAAGACAGTCGTCATCGCGACGGTCATCTCGGTGTTCTTCTTATTGCAATCCAGCGTCGGTGTTGCCCAACAAGCCGGCATTGCGCCACCCGTTTCGGCGCCGCCACTACGGATCGGTTCAGGCGATCTGATTGAGATCAGCGTCTATGACAGCCCGGATCTCTCCGGCCGTTTTCGGGTTGATGAAAAAGGCGACGTCACCGTTCTCCTGATTGGCCAGGTACACGTCGAAGGCCAGACCGCGGAAGAGGCGGCCGGAAACCTGGGTAAGCGTTACGTAGACGCCGATATTCTGAAGCCCTCCAACGCACCCCTCACGGTGTTTATCGCCGAGTACGCGTCGCAGGGAATCATGGTAACCGGCGAGGTTAAAAGCACCGGTCTTGTGCCCGCTCTCGGGGTTCGCATGTTGAATGACGTAATCGGCTCTGCCGGCGGTGTAACGCAGCTTGCCGCCTCGAAGGCCATCATCACCCACAAAGGCGATCCGGAACACGCGGTAGTGGTCGAATACAACCCCGAGGCTCTCAACCCGGTGATTCCGCAACTCCAGGTATTCCCAGGCGACACGATCATGATTCCCAGAGCCGGCATCGTCTATGTGCTCGGCGATGTCATGCGTTCCGGAGGCTACGTTCTCGATGGCCGGCGGAACCTGTCGGTGGAGGCCGCGATGGCGCTGGCAGGGGGTGGCGGACATGCCGCCGCCTTGAACCGCGTGCACATCGTCCGTACCCTCGAAAGCGGACGAAAGGAGGATATCGTCGTCGCCGTGAATCGAATCTACAAGGGCAAGGCGCCGGATGTGACCCTGAAAGACGGTGACATTGTCTACGTTCCCACCAGCAATGGCAGGCTTATAACCGAACAGGCCATATCTTCCGCTCTCAGCATTGGCACAAATGTCGCGATCTATCGAACCGCATACCAGTAAGGATCCCGTTGTCCGCAAAGTCTCTCAGGTATTTCGCAGCCGAAGGCTTTTCGGTCGAGGATATTGAGCCTGAACTGAATGTTACCTGCTCGTCTAATCTCTGACCGAATGAAGTTGTACCAACTCTTGGTGCCCCAGACACCCGATTTTGGGACCTGGGATAACTTGAACTCAAGGTAAGAAATCATTTGGTCACTGACCTGGTCAGCCTTTGATGCCAGGACTTCCAGCCTGAGCCGGCGGCCATCCGGCCATTCAATCTTCGGATTTAACGAATTTGCCTATGCCCCCAACCGATCGATTGTTGATTCAGGTTGTCTCCCAACTGAAGCCCGAGCGTTGCGGCGTCAGCGATCATGCCATCTTGCTGGCACGGGAGTTGGAGGCCGCGTTTGGAATTCGCACGGCATTTGTTGTCTTGAATTCCTCCGAGTTTTGCAGCTCGCCGTTTCCGCAGGTTCATTGCGCGCCCACTCAATTGCTTGAGGCTTGCGGTTCACTGAGTGAGGACCATTCGAGCGCGATCCTCGTCCACTGCAGCGGATACGGTTACTCTGCGGATGGAGCGCCGTTCTCTCTTGCCGAAGCGATCGAGCGCGTGCGCGCGATCGCGCGTTTCCGGATCGGTGTCTACTTCCATGAGTTGTTTGCAACCGGAATGCCGTGGAGATCGGCCTTCTGGTATACGCATCGCCAGCAACAAGTGGTTCGCAGGCTTACCCAGGCATCCGATCTCGTTGTGACTAACTCGAGCCATCATTTGCACTGGCTGGAACGCGAAGCAATTCAAGGCGGCATGACTCACCTTCGGCTGTTGCCGATGCTCTCAAACGTTGGTGAGAGCCCTGAGCTGCCGCCCAGGAGCAACAGACGGCCGGCGATGGTGGTCTTCGGCCTTCCCGCCTCACGTCAAATAGCTTATCGCCGGCTCTCCGCTCTCGGGAATCTTCTGAATGGCCTTGACATCGAGGAGATCGTGGATGCGGGCCTGGAGTTTGGGGGCCCCCTAACGCTGGGCGGAATCCCGGTAAAACGGATGGGAGTACTGCCTGCGGAGGATCTTGCCGGTATCCTTTCAAAGTCCATCTTCGGGTTTGCGCAACACGAATCATTCGCCCTTGCAAAATCTGGAGTTTTCGCGGGGTTTTGCGCATTCGGCGCCATTCCTGTTATCCCGAAGGCCTTCACCGGTGAGGTGGACGGATTGATTGACGGAGTTCATCTGATAAGTCCGCGGACGGCGAAGGCCGCTCTCTCCATTGGATTGGAGCGCTATTCCTTCGCGGCATGGAAATGGTACTCTGGCCATCGGCTTCATCAACATGCGGCGACTTACGCGCAATTGTTATTCGAGCCGCGGGCCGGGGATGAGCCGGGATTCTCCGCGGTCGCCGAGGCTGCTGGCGCCTAGCTCTACCGTGCTTGACATTGAGGATTAGAAGGCGGCGATGGAAACCTCCCGCGCGGGTGAAACCGAAGTGGTCGCGGACCGCGAGAGCAGGCATGATCCTGCCGTTCTGATCTCTCATCCCACGGGCAATCAGAACGTGCGCAATGCTCTCCGCAGCCTCGTCGAGCACAATATGCTCGCTGAGTTCTGGACAACCATTGCTTGGAATCCGCATTCCAGATGGAATCGGCTCCTTCCGTCGAAACTGCAATGCCAGTTGGACAGGCGCGCCTTTACGGAGGCGCCTGGAGAGCGCATAAAGTGTGTTCCCTCAAGGGAGATTGTTCGCTTGGGAGTCAGAACTTCGCCGCTCGAGCATCTTTTTTGCTCGTCAGAGCGCCCCTTTTCGGTCATCGGCATGTATCGACACTTCGATGGCCGGGTGGCGCGACGGCTCAGGGACATCAGAATCGATGCCATATACGCCTATGAAGGCGGCGCGCTTCAGACCTTCCGCCAAGCGAAACTTCAAGGCGTTGCCACTCTATACGAATTGACAAGCAGTTATTGGTACTGGGAACGCGACCTGCTCCGCCGGGAACAGATGCGCAATCCTGAGATGGCATCTTTGCTTCCAAAGCTCTTTGACTCCGAAGACCACATGCGCTGGAAGGATGAAGAACTGGCTCTCGCCGACTTCGTTATCGTTGCCAGCCACCACGTGCGCAAAACACTGTCCGGTGTAATTCCGGAGGACAAGATACTGGTTATACCGTATGGCGCGCCACCGGTTCGCTCCCGGCCGCAAACCTCGAACGAGCCGCCGCGCCCTCTGCGCGTTCTATTTGCCGGCGCCCTCAGCCAGGGAAAGGGGATCGGTTACCTCTTGAAAGCCGTAGAGATGCTCGGAGCTGATGTGGAGCTGACACTGATCGGGAAGCGCGTGGCTCCTAACACAATCGTCGATGCAGCCTGCAATCGCTGGCGCTGGTTCGAGACGATTCCTCATGAACGGGTGATGGAGATCATGACCGAATCGGACGTGCTGGTGCTTCCCTCCCTGGGCGAAGGATTTGGCCTTGTTGTCACAGAAGCGCTGGCCTGCGGACTGCCCGTTATTGTTACTCCCAACGTGGGAGCTAGCGACTTGGTCTGCGATGGGCGGGAGGGCTTTGTGGTTCCGGTGTGCTCCGCCGAGGCCATCGCCGACCGCCTGAACACGCTCAGCCGAGATCGCGAACTACTTAATGGCATGTCGCGCAATGCCCAGTCAACCGCGGCAAGGCAGTCTTGGGAACTTTATCGCGAGAGTTGGTCGGAAGCAGTGAGGTTAGTATCATGGCAATGACAAGGCCGGCGCGCTCGACCTATCCGAGTCCCCGGATGCCATTGCTTAAGAAGCTATTCTGGCTCTACTTTCTGCTTCTGATCTTTGAAGGCGCGCTGCGCAAATGGGTGCTGCCGCAGTTTTCCGCGCCGTTGCTGGTTATTCGCGATCCGGTTGCATTGTTCATTATTTGGGAGGCTTATCGCACTCACAAGTGGCCGAGACAGTGGTCTGCTGTCGTCGGAGCACTCGCCGCCGGATTTCTTGTCCTGTGTTTTATCCAATTAGTTGTAGGCGATAACCCGTGGTTCGTTGCTCTGTATGGATTGCGCTCTTACCTGCTCCCATTTCCAGTTGCTTTCATCATGGGCGAGAATATCGACCGGGAGGATTTATATAAATTCGGGAACTGCACTCTTTGGCTTCTCTTTCCCCTGACGATATTGGAGACCGCACAATACAATGCGGGAACCGGCTCCTGGCTGAATGTGGGCGCCTACGCAGGCAGTGAACAACTTGGCTATGCAGCCGGGCATGTCAGGGCTTCCGCCACCTTTAGCTACGTTACGGGTCCGACTTTTTATACACCACTGGCGGCTGCATTTATCTTTTATGGAATGGTTCAAGCCAAGTTCGCAAAGAGAGGGCTGCTTTGGGCAGCGTCGTGCGCTCTGATCCTGGCGATTCCAGTAATAGGCAGCCGGACGTTGGTTTTTGAACTGGCGGCGATCGTGGCATGCGTGGGAGTGGCCGCATTTTTCGGTGTATCCCAATTTGTGAAGTCGCTGCAAATAATCGCGGCAATGTTGCTTGTGTTCCTTCTGGTTTCACGATTGCCGGTCTTCTCCGATGCAACCGGCACCCTCTTGACGCGTTTCTCCCAAGCCTCGGGGAGTGAAGGAAGTGCGGGACAATCGCTTTTGTTGCGTCTTGCCGATCCTGTGACGGGAGCGCTAGAAAACACCACCTCAGAGTATAGCTGGCTGGGCCTTGGTGTGGGCTACGGCGCCAATGCGATTTCGACACTGCTGACTGGCACTCAGCAGTTCCTGGCCGGCGAAGGGGAGTTCCCTCGCGTCATCACCGAATTTGGCGCGCCCGGCGGCATAGCATTCATGCTGTTTCGCTGCCTGCTGGAGTTAATGATAGTAGCCAAGGCGGTTTCTCGGGTACGCGAGCACCAACCGCTTGCTTGGCTCCTGATTCCGTTGACGTTTAGTACTCTTGCGATGGGCGTACTGGAACAGCCGACCGCACAAGGTTTTATGGTGATCAGCTTGGCTTTTTCCCTTGTGGCCTTGCGCTTGGCGCCAGACCATATGGAAATGGCGCCGGCTTTGAGTCATCCCTTGAAGCAACGCAACAACTACTTTAGTACTCGGTAATGGCAACCCGGAGTCTCGAATCTCAGATGCCAAAAGGAATCACTGGACCAGGCCTTTTTCGACTATTCTTAGCTCTAATTGTCTTCGTCCATCATTGTTCCCGGTTTGCTGTTGGCACTTCCGCAGTTTTTGTGTTTTTTACACTGAGCGGATTCTGGGTATATAAGATGTACATGGAAAGGTACCGCCGAACTCGACAACCATATTTCACATATCTGGTTTCAAGGGCTTGGCGATTGCTGCCGGCATTTTGGCTGATTACGATGCTTTCCGCTTTGTTCCTGTATTTCAATGGTTCCCTTGCGCAATATTGGATAAATAACGATCGGCTGCACCTTGCTGTTTCGAGCCTTTTTATTTTCGGCTACTCCAATTTGCGAATGTTGCCCATAGTTCCGGCATGGTCGCTGGATATGGAGATGCAGTTTTACGTGCTTGCGCCGGTCATCGCGCTTTTCATCGCGAGGCGCAAGTTAGTCGCGATTTGGGTTGTTCTGGTTTCGGCGGCAGTTTCCTTAACTTCCTATCTGCTACAGAGTTCCTTTCAAACAGCGAGCTTCCTGGTATTCTTCGTAATTGGAATGACTGCTGCCTCCGTAGATTGGCGGCCCTCCAAAAGAGTAGTCATCGGATGTATTGCAGTAACGGCACTCCTGCTCTTTTGTTGCCTGGCTTCTCCGTACCGGGGAATCCTTTTGGTAGGGGCTCACCCCGGGCCAAATTCAATTTACACGCCGCACGCCAATGTAGCTTTGGCGCTGTTGGCAGTTCCATATGCGATTCACACAACGGGCAAGAAGGGCTTCAGAGCCGATGGAATGTTCGCCGACCTTTCCTATTTAATCTACCTTCTTCATTGGATTGGAATTCTTTGGATAGATTCACATCAAGGCACCATATTGCATCGACTTTTATTCATTGCATTGGCTTGGGTCTTAGTTTTGGCGATGGCATATATAATTTGGAGATTCTATGACCGCCCGATCAATCGAGTGCGATCGCGTTGGGTGGCTGGGAGAATCAGCGCAGCTGTCGCCGACGCGAAGCTTGCATGAGAATCAACTGTAGCTTCAAGAGCAGGATGATTGGTTGTCGGTTTTCCGTTATATTGTTTCGAGCACTCTCGCCGAAGAAAGGAAGTTATGCGCTGAATCAAACGCGAAATTGGATTCCATGCCTGGCGCATGGTTACTCGGGCTTCGATCTTCTCGATTTGGCAGCTCGATTTCGCGAATATATGTCTCGGGGTCCAAAGATCAATTGGAAGGCCGGCCGATGAAAGTCCTGATTTTAAGCATCAATTATTGGCCCGAGGTTGCTGGAATCGGGGCCTTCACTACATATCGCGCGGAATACCTGGCTGGCGCTGGTCACGACGTCGCGGTTTGCACGGCCTTTCCGTACTATCCGGAATGGAAGGTTCCGCAAGGCTATGCCCGCAAACTGGCTGCGACGGAAGAACGCAATGGGGTTCGAATCTTCCGCAGCTATGTCTATGTTCCGAATCACGTGACCTCTGTGAAGCGCGTCCTGCATGAGGGAAGTTTCATTGCCTCATCCTTGATCCGCGCGATTGCCCGGAAGCGGCCCGATGTGCTGCTGGTCGTCTCTCCGCCTTTGGGACTTGCGGTCAGCGCCATTTTGCTCAGCCGCACGTGGGGCATTCCGTTTGTCTTCGATGTGGAAGACCTGCAACCCGATTCGGCCGCAGAACTCGGTATGCTTCCCCGATGGGCACTTCGGTTCTTATACAAATTGGAGAAGTCGGCTTACCGTAACGCCGAGCTAGTGACAACCTTGACTGGCGGCATGAGAAGCAGGATTTTAGAGAAAGGGATTTCGGCGGAAAAGGTGGAGCTGCTGGAGCCGCGCGCCGACGACTCGCTCTTTGAGATCGAGGCCGCCGAGGGAGTCGCATTCAGAAAGCGCTTTGGCCTCGGAAACAAATTCCTCGCAACTCACTCCGGCAATATGGGAGTCAAGCAGGGGCTGGACGTTATCGTGGAAGCCGCCGTCTTGAATCGCTCCGATGATTCGATGCAATTCCTGTTGGTTGGGGACGGCGCCGTTTGCGAAAGGATTCAGCACAAGGTAGCAGATCTCGGATTGGGTAATGTAAGATTTCTTCCGCTGCTGGGAGCCGAGGATTTTCGAGGATTGCTGGCGGCGAGCGATGTTTGTTTGGTTACGCAGCAGCGTTCGATTTCCGAAGTTGCTTTTCCGTCGAAGGTCGTGACCTATATGGCCGCCGGGCGTCCAGTTATCGCCTCAGTAAACTCCGGCTCCGAAATCGAGCAGACTGTTCGCGAATCGGGAGGCGGCATGGTTGTTGCGCCCGAGGATGGGATGGCCCTGCTGGCGGCCATTCAGGATCTTCGAGGAGCGGATACAATCAAGTACGGCCAGAATGCGCGCAATTACGCGAGCCGAAGGTGGTCGTCAGTTCGTGTATTGGCTCAAATGGAGCGAAGCCTGGCGTCAGCTGCCGGATACGATGCCAAGTCTATGGCCCGGGAAGGAAGCACGAGATGACTTCTGCAATGAAAGGGATCCATGTCTCTATTTTCCTAGGTTTCATCGCGTGTTTCATTGACGCGCATGGCCAGCAATCTGTTGCTTCGTCCCATTTCAGCGCAAGCACATCCAGTTCGGCTTCAACGACAAACGCAGACGTTGCTCCCCGACGCGCTGGAACCAGGGGAACCTCCACCTGGGGCGCGGGAAAAGGCAGCTTTGGATATTCTGCCCAGCCTGGCGGGGTTTGGAGTGACGGAACAACTCTCGGCGCGGCCCCCGGTACCACTCACGTAACGACACAAGCTTCCACTTCTTCAGCGAATGCCCTTGCGCCCAGTCTCACTCGTGCGCAGGGATCCTTCAGTGCGAAGCCATCAGGCGCACACGGAAGCGCTGCATTTGGCGCAACACATCTTTCACATTCCTATTCGACCCAACTCAATGGAAGCGTGGCAGCAGGCTCCGGTTCCGCCGCCAGGCCATCCGGCATGAGACATGCCGTTGTTGGATCGCGGGGCAGGGTTGTTTTGCTGAACAGAGCTGCCAGCAAAGGAAAGACTCAGTCTTCATCGAGTCCTTCATCCAGCATGGCGAAGCGTGCAATCGGAAAAGAACCAGCGGCCACTTCCCATCTTCACAGCGGGCTGGACACACGGCTCAACAGGTAGGGAGCGAGATGGATGCCAAAACACAATGGCGCCAGCTTGGTTCCGTAAAGGCCGGCGCAACAACCTTTACGCCGAGGATAAACCCGACTTTCATTAGTGAGTGAAGTGACATTCGCGGGGTCTCTTTCTTTTGTACGCCAGGAGCCTTCGAGAGCAGCGCATGGGATCGCAGTTTGTCAAGCATTGTAAGTTATCGGCTTTGCTTTGATTGCATCCGTGTGGCCCGTGGGCGGAGGGCATGGCTCCAACATTCTTGTTTTGATTGCAATCCCGATCATCCAGAGATTGCTCTGAAGGAAGAACCAAAATGCACACTGACGATCCTGGAGCGGCGCAAGAAATCGACCGGGGAGCATCCTCGTCCGGGGAACAGGTTCCGCACAGATATCAGCAACTGGAGCATTTTCGCGTTCCACCAGGCTTTCGCGGCCGGTCCAAGATCTGCGTGCAGTTGTGGTGGGTGGTGCAGGCCACGCTCTTTGCTTTGTCTCCCCAAACGATGTACGGTTGGAGGGCATGGCTGCTGAGGCTTTTCGGCGCCAGAGTTGGTAAACGAACGATTATTCGCCCGACCGTCAAAATCCCCTATCCTTGGAAGCTGACAATAGGGGACTATTCCCACATTGGCGACGAGGTGCATCTGTACACCTATGGGGTAATCGAGATTGGGGACCGCGTGGTGGTATCTCAGCGGTCGTACATCTGTACCGGATCTCATGACTACACAAGCCCAACCTTCGACCTGCTTGCCAAGAAGATTGTCATCGAAGCAGAGGCATGGGTAGCAATGGATGTATTTGTAGCTCCCGGAGTGACCATTGGACGCGGAGCAGTCGTTGGAGCGCGTAGTTCGGTGTTTCACGATGTGCCTCCCGGCACCATTTCTATCGGGACTCCAGCGAAGGTTGTTGGACAGCGCACCATGCGAACCAGCGACAGGTAGAACGGTCCACGAGGCTTTTGTTTCCTCGACGTGGTCGCACACTCTGTGCCACGAAAGAGACAGATGAGAGAAAGCATCCGTTTCTCGGGGAACTCTACAAATAATAGTTGTGAAGAATCAGAGGCTATGAACGCGGTGACCGAGAGTAATTTTCTTGAAGCAGTTCATCCCGAGCCAGGCAGTGCGTCCGATCTCCTGGTTGTTGCCTGGCTTTACAACACGACTGGGCTGGGCACATGGTGTTGGGAAGCGGCGCACGCTCTTCAGGAGTTGGGACAAAACGTTATCCTCATCGCCGCCCAGAATGTGCAACTCCCGGGCATTCCAGCCGTTGAGGTTGCACGTATTGGGCTTGCAAAAACCCCCGATTCTGGCCGGAGAGGGTTTGCGACCGCTACCTCAACTGTAAAGAGGCATCTATCGGCAGGTCCGGATGGAGTATTGGCCGAGATTCACGCCTTTCTTAAAAGCCGCGGAGTACAGCCTGGAACCTATCTCCTTAACGAATCGTTCCTCGTTGATCCCCACATTCCTTGCCGGCAGATTGTCACGGCTTGGGCATATCCAGTCGACTTGCTTTCTTATCTGCGGAAAATCCCGCTTCTTGTTCGAGACGGAAGCGCCAGGTCGTTCTTGCATACAACTTTCTCGATTATTGGTTTATGGCGCAAAGATTGGCGCGGGTACCGGGCGGCCGGCAGCGTTCTTCCAGTAACCAAAGCCCTCCTCTCGAGTCTCCACCGCCGGTCCATAGCTGCAAATCTGGCCTATCCCGGCACTTCTGTCGGCCCTGTAAAGGACCGCGGCAGTAGCGAGATTCGCCTGTTGATGGCCGCTGTAGATCTCAATGAGCCGCGGAAGAGAATCCCGTGGATGCTCGATGCCATGAAAGGGATGCAACCTCCATCCGGTACCACCCTTCAACTAGTTGGCAATCCAGATTCTTCGGTGATGCGCGCGGCCGACCAACTAGGATTCCCCGTGGAGTTTCTCGGCCATCTCATGCGCCAGGATCTCCAGAAGGTCATGCAGAACGCGCATATCTTCTGCTTCGGATCACTCCTTGACGACTGGGGCTATGTCTTGGTGGAGGCAATGGCCAATGGCTTGGTGCCCGTGGCTCCCGATATAAGCCCGTTCAATGAGATCCTGGATGGAGTTGGCGTCTGTTATAACGCGTATAGCCAGGAAGACTTTGTTAGATCTCTCAATTCCGCCCTTGCGTGCGGCATTCCTGATCGCGGGCGGCAAGCATGGGATCGTGCACAGGTGCTGTTTTCGCGCCAGGCATTCGGCCGTGCCATCTTGGAGTCTGTCGAGTCTCTCGCTCGCCGCTGCGGATCCTGATGCAGAAATATGCCCAGCTCTCGAACATTATCGAACGCTGTGGTATGAGCGGCGGTCTTTGAGCAAATCGTGAAACAATCGACGTACGATAAGCGCCGATTTTCGACTCTTCGACGTTCGCATTGGAGGAAGCAACCTCGTTGGCGTGGACACAGTGGCGCCCAGGACCATTCCGCCCATGTCGATGGCAATCGGGGTTCTTGCGCGCGTAGTCCTGCAGAATACTCCGTAGGGAGCTTATGAAATTTACCGCCGTCTCGCGAATCGGGAAGAGACTTTCGGCCTTTGTCGGCGGGCAGAGCGCAGTTCAATCGCTCAATGCTGCAAGCGGGCTGCTGCTGCTCCGATTGATGTCGAAGCCAGACTTCGCTATTTATGCGATAGCTTTGGGAATCCAGGGAATGATCGCCATTCTCACGGATGTTGGCTTCGGAAGTGCGATCGCCGGACTGGTGGGCACAAGATACAAGGACAAAGCGGTCTTGGGCTCTTACATAAGAACCGCCAGCCATATCAGGCAGGTTCTTCTGATGATTGTTGCCGGAGCGGCCGTTGTACTGGTCGTCGTATTTCGCAATATCGAAATTGAATCGCATGGCCGCAAAGACCTAGCCTTGCTCGCGCTCGCAGTCTTGATCACGATGCAATTTCAGGCGTGGGCTTCCTATTATGAAATACCTCTGATCCTGCACAACAAGCTGGTTTCATATTACAGCCCGCAAATTGCCGCCGCTGCTTTGCGCATCGTTAGTTCCGTCGCATTGTATTATGTACACTGGGTATCCGCTGCCACGGTAATCGGCGCAAATACGCTGGGCATCGTGGCGATGGGAGTTTCGTATCGATTTTTAGCGCGGCCATTGATCGAAGTGCCGCGCAAAGCTTCGAAGGCACACAGCAGGGAGATGGTGAGGTTCCTGCTGCCAACGCTGCCGGGGACAGTTTATTTTGCGCTGCAAGGCCAGATTTCGCTGTTCCTGATTGCGGTTTTCGGGCATGTGGGGCAGCTTGCCGAGGTTGCTGCTGCAACCAGGATTGGCCAGTTGTTTTTACTGCTGAATTCATCGAACGGGATTTTGGTTGCTCCCTTCTTTGCAAAAACTCCTCGGTCTCTTTTTAGCAGACGTTACGGATATGCGATGTGCTGCGTGGGGGGGATCGCCCTGCTTATGGCGGCGTCGGTGAAGCTCTGTCCCGCTGCTTACCTTCTCCTGCTTGGCGCCAAATACAGCAATCTGACTACCCAAGTACAGCTTGTCGTTTACGCATCGGCGATTGCGTACTTCACGGGGGCCATGTGGTACATTGCGATGGCGCGAAAATGGGTTTTCTGGTGGAGTGGTTCGATGCCGGCGATTCTGCTGACTCTGATACAAATTGTGTGTGTCGTCTTCCTTCCGATGAACACCTCCGAAGGCGTTCTCAAGATGAACATTTATACGGCGCTGGGATTGCTCACCGTGCAGATCTGTCATGTAATTCAGGGCTTCTCTGTGCATGCCAAAGCCGAAGCATCGGCGGCGATGGCATCCTGAGCTAACTTGCTTCCGCATCGCAAGAGTTCCTGGATCGCGTTGCGAGTTGTCCTCCGTTGCGGCAAGCACCAGCGCGATGAAATAGACTTGATATATTTGAGATTGCGGTTCTTCTATTCAAGATTCGATATCAATGTCATAACCCTGGTTGACGAGCCGAGGACGCAAGCATATTTGGCCGAAACCTTACGGCTTCGGCACATAACAGATTTGTTCATTGAGGGAAATTCACGATGAAAGTCGCTCTAATCACAGGCATTACCGGGCAAGACGGCGCGTATTTGGCCGATCTCTTGCTGAGCAAGGGTTATCTCGTGCATGGCATCAAGCGCCGCTCCTCATCGTTCAATACGGGGCGCATCGACCATATCTACCGGGATCCCCACACGCCGGATAGCCATTTCCAGATTCATTACGGGGACATGACGGATTCCACCAATTTGATCCGCATCATTCAGAGTGTTCAGCCCGATGAGATCTATAACCTGGCAGCGCAAAGCCATGTGCAGGTCAGCTTTGAAACGCCCGAATATACCGCGAATGCCGATGGCACCGGTGCTTTGAGGATTCTAGAGGCGATCAGGATACTTGGAATGGGCGATAGGGCGCGCTTCTATCAGGCATCGACATCGGAGATGTTTGGAAAGGTCAGGGAAACTCCACAGAAGGAAACTACGCCTTTTTACCCCCGCAGCCCCTACGGAGTAGCCAAGCTCTATGCTTACTGGATTACCGTGAACTACCGCGAGGCATACGGCCTGCATGCCTCGAACGGCATTCTGTTCAATCACGAAAGTCCCATTCGCGGCGAAACATTCGTTACACGAAAAATAACTCGCGCCGTAGCCTCTATTCACTTGGGCTTGCAGACGACCTTGTATATCGGAAATCTGGACTCCAGGCGCGACTGGGGCCATGCGAGGGATTACGTCGAAGGCATGTGGCGGATCGTGCAGCAGGCCACGCCGGACGATTACGTATTGGCAACGGGTGAAACACACAGCGTGCGGGAATTCATCGAACTGGCTTTCATGAAGGTGGGCCGGAAGATTGAGTGGCAGTGCAAGGGCGTTGACGAGGTGGGCATCGACTCCGCCAGCGGCGAGCCACTCGTGAAAATCGACAGCCGTTATTTTCGTCCAACCGAGGTCGACCTGCTATTAGGCGATGCTTCAAAAGCGCGCAGTGTTCTTGGTTGGAAGCACACGGTAGGATTCGATGAGCTTGTCACCGACATGTTGAACTCGGATTTGAAGATTATTGCGAGAGAATCGCGCTTGAGAGGGCTCGACCATGAGTAATTTCGAGTTAGCTGGGCGTCGCGTTTGGGTGGCAGGACATCGGGGCATGGCAGGCTCGGCGATTGCGCGTCGCCTGGCTCGGGAGAACTGCGAGATTGTGACGGCTACTCACAGCGAACTGGATTTATTGTGTCAGGCAGATGTAAATGCATGGATGGCAGACAAAAAGGTCGATGTCGTATTTCTTGCCGCCGCAAGAGTGGGCGGCATCATGGCGAACTCGACCCGTCCCGCCGAGTTTTTGTACGATAACGTGGTCATCGCATCCAATGTGATCCACGCGGCGTGGCGCACAGGGGTCAAGAAGCTTTTGTTCCTGGGTTCGTCCTGCATTTACCCGCGGCTCGCGCAGCAGCCAATGCGTGAGGAGATGCTGCTAACAGGGGCTTTGGAGCCGACCAATGAATCGTACGCCATAGCCAAGATCGCAGGCATCAAGTTATGCGAGGCCTTTCGCCGCCAGTATGGCTGCGACTTCATTTCGGTGATGCCAACCAACCTTTACGGTCCTGGGGACCGATATGACGCGGAGGGCGGCCATGTGGTGGCTGCCCTGATTATGAAGATCCACGCAGCCAAGAGCGCCAACAGCCCGGTTGTCGAGTTGTGGGGCAGCGGGACGCCAAAGCGCGAATTTCTTTATTCGGAAGATCTGGCCGACGCCTGCGTCTTCGTAATGAAGAATTACTCCGGCGAGACGTTCTTGAATGTGGGAACCGGAGAGGACATGACGATTCTGGAGTTGGCCCAGAGCATCGCCAAGGTCATCGGCTGGGAGGGAAGATTCACGCTGAACACCTCCAAACCCGATGGCATGCCCCGGAAGGTAATGGATGTTAGCCGCCTGCGCGCACTCGGCTGGAGCGCTCCGACGGATTTCGAAACCGG
>Ga0182014_10001843_pt1 | contig 27633 bp, 25 predicted proteins | sample 612S2DmetaG_FD_120489 | JGI IMG/M metagenome (GOLD analysis project Ga0182014, IMG submission 120489) | Permafrost microbial communities from Stordalen Mire, Sweden - 612S2D metaG | ecosystem: Environmental > Terrestrial > Soil > Wetlands > Permafrost | place: Sweden: Stordalen | collected... | reverse complement strand
GGCGCCTTTACGTACACCGGGATACACGTGATGGCGCCTTTACGTACAAAGCGGGGAGGGCCGGCGGCCGCCGGGTGTCGGACGCTCGTGGCATTCTGCCCGCATGCGGCGAGTATCGGGCATTGATGATGTGCGGCTGAAGCAAACGCTGCTCACCCAGCACGATGTCATCGCGCGTGATCAGGGGCTCTCCTGCGGGATGACGGATGCAGTCCTCCGGTACCGCATCCGGCCCGGTGGCCCGTGGCAGAAGGTTCTTCCGGGCGTATATCTCGCCCTGACCGGCGCGGTGACGGCCAACCAGCGGGAAATGGCGGCGCTGCTGCACGCTGGCCCGCGTAGCGTAATCACCGGATCCGTCGCCGCTCGCCGGAACGGGGTCCGGACACCTGCCTCAAATCTCGTCGACGTGCTCGTCCCGGCCGAGGTGAGGCGTCAGAGCTCCGCCTTCGTCAGGGTGCAGCGAACCACGCGTATGCCGTCGCAGATATGCACCACCGGAGAGGTACGTTTCGCAGGGACCGCGCGTGCCGTGGCCGACACCGCACGAGCGCTGACAGCATTCCGGGACGTGCGGGCGGTGGTCGCAGATGCCGTACAGAAACGGCTGTGCTCGATATAGGCGCGGTCGGCTCCGAAGGCCGGGCGGTCGATACGCACGATCGCGGCGAGGTCTTCCGCGCGGGCATCGCGGACCAGATCGGGGCCGTCCTTACCACCCCGTGCCCGGCCACGACTGGCTGGGCACGGGGTGGGCTGGAACAGGCCGGCGAACGCTGCGCTCCAGCCGGTCGTGCGGAAGCCGAGCCTTTCGTACAACGGGCGGCCGTGGCTCGTTGCGAAGAGGAACACGGACGCGTCACCGGCTTGCCCGAGGACGTAGGACATGAGCCTGCGGCCGAGGCCCCGCCGGCCGTATTGCGACGCGACCAGCATCATCCCGACCGACGCGAGCTTCGCGCCGTACCGCCCCAGGACCACGGCGCCGGCCAGACCGCCGCTGGGATCGTCCACGCCGTAGGCTTCGGCGGCCTCCAGCAGCAAGGTCCACTTGTGTTCCTCGGCTGGCCACTCCCGGTCCACGGCCAGGGCCAGGCAGGCCTTCAGGTCCGCGGGACCCAGCCGCCGGATGGGCGCTGACCACTCCACCCAGAAAGTGTTACCCGGGTGGGGGGCGGGCTTACCCCGATTGGGCCGCCTTCCCGGCGGCAGCGCCAAGGGAAACGGGCGCCGGCGCTGGGGGAACGGGCGCCGGCATGAGAATCCGCCGGATCAGGCTGCGCTCGAGCAGCGTCCACGCGGTCGTGGTCAGCAGGTACAGTCCCGCGGCCAGGGGCAGGAACGCCGCGAAGACCGCCGTCAGGTAGGGCAGCAGGTTCGTGACCCAGGCGGGAACGCCGGCGGGCTGGGCACCAGGCGCGCCGGCCGCTGGCGGCTTGCGGTCGGCCCGGGCGGTCGCCCCCACCCGGGCGGTCGCTTTCGCCGGGACGGTCGCCTTCGCCGGGACGGTCGCCTTCGCCGGGGCGGTCGCCGCGGACGCGGTGAGACGGCGGGACGCCCGGACGGCCAGCCAGCCGAGCGCGATCAGGAGGAGGAAAAGCGCCGCGAAGATCGCGCCCTGGGCGCTGAACGGGCCGGCCCCGCCCAGCCAGTGGCGGCCGAGCCGCGCGCCGAACAGAAAGTGGGCGAGCAGGGCGTTCGGTGCTCCGCCGATCGACGTCGAGCGGAAGAGCAGGTACATGACGCTGAGGAACGGCCACTGGAGCAGGAGCGGCAGGCAGCCGGCGAACATGCCGGTGCCGTTCTCGCGGTACAGCGCGGTGAGCTCGCGCGTGAGACGTTCGGGCTGCTTGGCGTAGCGCTGCCGGAGCGCCTGGGCCTGGGGCGCGATCCTGGCCTGGGTGAGCTGGCCGCGCATGGCGTAGTAGCTGAACGGCAGCACGATCAGGCGGACGGCGACGGTGAAGACGACGATGGCCGCGGCGACAGCCAGGCCGCCGGTCAGCGGCGTAAGGGCGGCGGAGATCGCGGTGACAACGTGGTAGGCGGCGCCGACGGGGACGCCGAAGAGACTGAACATGGGCGAGCAACCCTCCAGCGGGTCGGAAGAGACAGTTGACGGCTGGAGACGGCCGCGATCAGGGGAAGCCAGCACGCGATGCGGGGCTCAGGATGCGCCGGACGAACCGGGGCGGGGGAAGATCAGGCGGCCGCCGGGGCCGCCGATGGTGCTCTGGGCCGTGGCCGCCCGGCCGCGTCGGGGTCGCGCTGGCGCAGGAACGCCGCGGACCAGGACTTATCCCGGAGACCGGACGCCCGCCGGGTCATCGGGGCCGCCGTGGCCGCCCGGGTGAGCCGGGCACCGTTTGCGGCTAGCGCCGCGACCAGGCCGATCAGCACGGCGGCCAGCACGCCGGTGCTCACGATCGTGAAGGCGGCCGGGCTGGTCAGAAGGTGCCCGACGTGCCACAGGACGGCGGCCAGCGCGAGCACAGCCTCCCGGACACCTGCCTCCCGGACACCTGGCACAGCCGTCTCCTCGCAGCGAGGCCCTCGCACGGGCAATCGCCCTCAGGCTACGCCAGCGCCGGGCCCGGCGGGAGGCCGTGCCCGGCCAGTCTCATTGGCCGGCCATTCTCATTGGCCGGCCATTCTCATTGGCCGGCCATTCTCATTGGCCGGCCCGTTCCGCTAGCCGGCCAATTCCGCGACGGCGGCGAGAAGGCGGTCCACGTCGGAACGGTCGTTGTAGTGCACGAGGCCCGCGCGGACGGCGCCGCCGGAATCACGGATGCCCAGCACCGCGGTCAGTTCCCACGCGTAGTTGTGGCCGTTCCAGACGTTCACCCGGCGGCGGGCCAGGTGCGCGGCGACCTCGGCGGGCGTGCGGCCCGCCACGTTGAAGTAGGCGGTCGCGGTCCGGTTCGCGGCCTTTCCGTACGTGGTGACGTGCTCCATCGCGTCCAGGGCGCCGAGCATGCCGGAGAACAGCCGCCCCTCGTAGTCCTGTATGGCCGCCATCGAGGTAAGGATCCGCGCGCGGCGGCTACCTTGCCCCTCCGTGCCGGGCCCCTCCGTGCCGGGCCCCTCCGTGCCGGGCCCCTCCGTGCCGGGCCCCTCCGTGCCGGGCCCCTCCGTGCCGGGCCCCTCCATGCCGGGCCCCTCCGTGCCGAGGCTGGCCAGGTGGTCGACCGCGGCCGTCACACCGGCGAGGTCCGCGTAGGCGGGGGTCCCCCGCTCGAAACGTTCGGGCACGGTGTCCGGAGAGGAGGCGAGCTTGTCCGGCCGGAGGGTCTCCAGCAGAGCTGGGTCCGCGATGACCATCCCGATGTGCGGGCCCGACCACTTGTAGGCGCTGGTCGCGTAGAAGTCCGCCCCGAGAGCGGCGACGTCGACCGGGGTGTGCGGCGTGGCGTGCACGCCGTCGACGTAGGTCAGCGCGCCGACATCGTGGGCCAGGGCGGTGATCGCCCGCACGTCGGGCCGCGTGCCGAGGATGTTGCTCGCCGCCGTAACCGCGACCAGCCGGGTCCGTTCCGACAGCAGCGCGCCGTACTGCGCGACCGGGAGCTCACCCGTCGATATGTCGACTTCGGCCCAGCGCACCGTGACGTCGGCCCGGGCGGCGGCCTGAACCCACGGGCGGACGTTCGCGTCGTGGTCCAGCCGGGAGACCACGATCTCGTCGCCGGGCCACCATGTGTCGGACAGCGCGCCGGCCAGCCGGTAGGTCAGCGTGGTCATGTTCGGGCCGAGGATGACGCCCTCCGGGTGGCCGCCCACGAGGTCGGCCACGGCCTGGCGGCAGCCGGTCACGATGGCGCTGGCGCGCTCGCTGGCCGGGAAGGCCCCGCCCGCGTTGCCGATCCCGGCCCGGGCCGCGGCGGCGATGGTCTCGATGACTGCCTCGGGCACCTGTGTCCCGGCGGCGCCGTCCAGGTAGGCGTACCCGTCGCGGAGCGCCGGATAGGCGGCGCGCACCGTTTCTACGTCAAAGGTCACGGGGCTCATGCTTCCACTTCGGACGGGAATGCGCTCGGGCGCACGGAGCGGGGACGGGCGACGGGCGCGACGGGCGCGGAGCGGGAACGGGCGAAGGTACGTGAGACGGGACGCGCTCAGGGCAGCCAGTCGGGATCCCGCCCGAACATGCGCAGCAGGGTCTCCCAGACGTCGCCCTCCACCGGCGCCGCAACGAGCAGGCCCGCGGCTTCGGCCGGCCGGACCTGCGGCGTTCCCTCCCACCAGCCTTCGAACACGATCTCCGGGGCAGCGGGGCGGTAGTCGATCCCGAGCGACCGGGCCAGGTCCCAGGCGTGGACGTGCCATTCGGCGCAGGCCACACCGGCCATCGCGCCGACGGTGACGACGGCACCGCGGTACCAGTGGTGCGGATAGTCCCACAGCGGCGGTACCCGGACCGCATACGACCGGGCCGATTCAGCGAACGCGGCGATGTGCTCGGGGGCCGGCTCGTCGGGCAGTTCGGCGAGCTCGGCCGCGTTCTGCCGTTCCAGCTTGCGGGCCAGCGTCGCGGCGGGAAACCCCGTCGCCATCAGCCGGCCCAGGCGGCTATCCGGCGCGTCGTCCAGGAACTCGTGATAGTCATCGGCCATGCACCGGAGGCGGCCCGCGACGTCCGCGGCCCGCAAGTCATAGCACGGTGTGAGCGCCGCCCACTGGGCAGCGGTGAACCGCGCGGCCAGCTCACGGATGACGGTGACGCCATCACGGTAAGCGGCCATGCCCGGACCTGGCGACCAACCGGTCATTGGTCGCCACCAGGTTGGGCGCGCTTCACGGTTCCTCCTTGGCGGGCCGATGACAGCGGGTACGCGAAGCTTCCGGGGGGAGACAGAGTGCCAGAGTTGCCCGCAGCAGACAAGCGGGCCATCGTGGTCGGGCGGGCGGGTCCACGATGTCATAACAGGCAGCCATGCAACGGGTACTGCGCGAGATAGCGCGGCGCCACTGGCCGGAAACCGCCCCGACGCCACGTAGCGCGCGCGGGCCGCCCCGCCAGGCGCACCTAGTCGGCCTCGGCCGCCGTGGAGCGCGTACGCTATGCACGGGCCGGATGCGGCACGCCCGGGGCTGGGCGGCGCACGAGGCAAAAGAGCAGGCCATCGCCGGAACGGCCGTCAGGGAAAGGGCACGGCGTGAGAAAGCGTCAGCAGGGTAGCCAGGGGGCGCTGGAAATACACGCGGCGGATGTCGCGCTCGCCGCCACGTTCGACGAGTTGCTGGCGGCCGCGCGCGAGGCCGAGCTGGAATTCCGCCAGGCTGATGCCCTCTCCACTCCTTTGCCCGAACGGAGACGGCTGGCGGTCAACCTGGATTCGGCGCTGACCGCGGTAATGCGTTCAGCCTTCGCCGCGCAGCGCGCCGCAATCGGTCCGCTCGGCTATGACGACCGGATCTACCGGCGCAAGGCGATGGCGAAGCCGGAGGTGCACGCCCTCACGGCGGAGGCGGAGCGACTGCTGACACTGCGGGAAAGCCACCGGCTCAACGGCATCCCCCCGGCGCCCCTGCAGCCTGCCGTATAGCGGATTCCGCGTAACCACGGGAACCAGCGGTAGCACAGCCTTCCCCGCCACCGGAACCCGCCATTCAGGTGTATCAACGGGGGGCCAGGATGCTCTGGTATAGCAGGACGGTGCCTTACCGGCGACACGCGGGCTGACCAGCGATGAAGCCGAACGGGGCCCGGCCGCCGCGTTACCGCCCTACAGTCGTACGCGGCAAGATCCGGGCATCCGCCCGCTAACAGAATCAGCTTTATCCGGCTAGCCAGTCACCGGGGGCAGCCAGCCTTCGGGGGCAGCCAGCCTTCGGCGCCCGATATGTGCCTGGCTCTTCGAACCCGCAGTACCCGGGGGACGTTAACTGGGTACCGGTGGGCAGTCGACAGCAGGGGCCCCGTCTGCTCGCTGACCGCGGCCCCGGAGCCAGTGGCGAGACATCGCGGCTGGCCTGGCCCGAGGGGAATCGCGACCGGCCACGACGGTGCCGGCGCGGCCCATCGGCGCAATGGACCAGACCAATTTGGGTGTGTCCCTTGCGCGGTACGGCACCCGGGAGCACAGTTGGTCTAGAGCAGTTGGTCTAGGCCACTGACACGGCGAGGTGGCCTCCAGTCACCGCGCCAGGCCCAGCGGTAGGCCTCATGACCATCCGCTGGCGGCCACAGGACGTAGTTAGAAAATGCCATAGCGGATAGTCCACCGGGGGCCACAAAAAGCTCCCGGTAAAACGGTCAGAATGAGCCATGTTGCAGCCCGCACTTGCTGGGGCACACTAACATGTGATTCAGAACACGCATGATTAGAAGCTTTTGAGGAGGCACGTGATGTGCCAACACACGCCAAGGTGTCCGGAGTCGTCAGCACCGGACCGTGAGGCGGCCCGGACACTGGCCAGTCACCCCGATCAGGGCTGGAGTTTGCTCTGCAACGGGATCGTTATTTTTGAAGACACCGGTGAACTGCTCCCGGGCGGCGCCACGATCGCTCCGCACCGGCCAACTGACCTGGTGTTCCACACGAGCACCGGGATCTCCCACCTCGGACACGCCCCTGCCGCCTAAAGCTCGGCCGAATCGTTATTTCAGCGGACGGTGCAATGCCCATTGCCAGCTTTCCGCACCGGAGCGGGAGACTCGTTCCGGTGATTATTACAAAACAGCAACACCCATTAAAGCGTCAGCAGTCAGATCGTTATCAAGCGGTGAATCCCGCGCACCGGCTTCCTATCCAGCCGGTTACAGCCAGACTTTGATGGCCCTCCGCGCTCGCCTGGATGACGCCGCCGTCGCTCCCAGTGAACTAGCTCAGTGAACTAGCTCAGTGAACTAGCTCAGTGAACTAGCTCAGCGCACCAGATCAGTGCGCCAGCGGCACAGCACGGCTGAGCCATCGGGTGACCGCACCCGCCACCGCGCCTGGACGGCGGGAAAGCGAATGTGACTCGCCTTCCAGCACCACCACCCGGATGGCGGGGCCCGGATCGGGGATCCCGAACGGATCGGAGTCCCCGTTCACGACGAGCACGCGTGCGCCGCCCTCGGCCGCAGCGCGCAGTTCGGCATCGCGCGTTGGCCGGCCGGACGTCGCGGCGCTCCCGGCCGCCGCGCGGCGGGCGGGCGGACGGAGCGGGAACGCGAGCGCGATGACCCCGCTCGCCCCCACAGCCACCGCAGTGCGGCAGGCCACCCGCGCGCCGTTACTCCGGCCGCCGACGATCAGCGGAAGACGCGGGCCCGGCGGCGCCTCCCCGGATAGCGGCGTCTCCCCCGCGGACAGCCGGGTCTCCCCCGCAGATGGCGCCTTTCCCGCCGACCCGGATAGCGGGGCCTCCCCCGCGGGCGACCGCTCCCCCAGCGACGACTCCGCCCCCGGCGAGAACCATGAACCGGCGCAGAGGAAGGCGATGATCTCCTGCCACGCCTCGTCCTGACGGGCGGCCGAACCGGGGGCCCGGGCACCTCGGACCCGGTACGGCTGGGTGACGAGCGCGGTCGCGCCGCCCTGCTGTAGGGCGGCGTCCCGCACGGCCAGCAGATCGGGCGCGTCCACCGAGCCGCCCGCCCCGTGCGTGAGCACGAGGAGGAACGACGGGGGGCCATCGCCGCCGGGCGCGGCCAGGTCGGCTCGCGCCGGGCCCTGGCTGGTCGCGATGTCCACGCCGGTCACCGGGCCACCGTCATGCCCGTCACCGGGTCACCGTCGTGCCCGCCTGCGCCGGGCGCTGTCCTCGCCCTGATGTCCACACCGGTCGGGGAGCCGTCGTCACGCCGGGCCGCCCCCGCCAGGCTGGTGCCCCCGTCTCCACGTCCCGTTCCGGTCAGACGTCCAGCAGCTTCTTCAGGAACTCGCCCGTGTAGCTTCCCTCGGCCACCGCCACCTTCTCGGGCGTCCCGGTCGCGATGACCGACCCGCCCCCCGAACCACCCTCGGGACCGAGGTCGATGATCCAGTCGGCGGTCTTGATCACGTCGAGGTTGTGCTCGATAACGATGACCGTATTCCCGGTGTCGACGAGCCGGCCGAGCACGCCCAGGAGCTTGCGGATGTCCTCGAAGTGCAGCCCGGTGGTGGGCTCGTCCAGCACGTAGATCGTCCGCCCGGTGGCCCGCCGCTGCAGCTCCGACGCCAGCTTCACCCGCTGCGCCTCGCCGCCGGATAGCGTGGGCGCGGGCTGACCCAGGCGAACGTAGCCCAGCCCGACGTCGACCAGGGTCTTGAGGTGCCGGTGGATGGCCGGGACCGGCTCGAAGAACTCGGCGGCCTCCTCGATCGGCATGCCCAGCACCTCGGCGATCGTCTTGCCCTTGTAGTGCACCTGCAGGGTGTCGGTGTTGTACCGGGCGCCCTGGCAGACCTCGCATGGCACGTAGACGTCGGGCAGGAACTGCATCTCGATCTTGATCGTGCCGTCACCGGAACACGCCTCGCAGCGGCCGCCCTTCACGTTGAAGGAGAAGCGGCCCGGCTGGTAACCCCGGATCTTGGCCTCGGTGGTTTGCGCGAACAGCTTGCGCACGTGATCGAAGACGCCCGTGTACGTGGCGGGGTTCGACCGCGGGGTGCGCCCGATCGGCCCCTGGTCGACGTGCACCACCTTGTCCAGTTGCTTCATCCCGGTGATCCGGGTGTGCTTGCCGGGCACCGTCCGCGCGCCGTTCAGCTCCTTGGCCAGCGCGTTGTACAGGATCTCGTTGACCAGGGTCGACTTACCCGAACCGGACACCCCGGTCACGGCCACCAGGCAGCCGAGCGGGAACGCCACGTCCACGTCCCGCAGATTGTGCTCGCTGGCGCCCTTGACCACGACCTCGCGGCTCTTTGACGGCGACCGGCGGGTCTCCGGCACCGGGATCGACGCGCGCCCGGACAGGTACGCACCGGTCAGCGACTTCTCGCTGGCCAGCAGCTCCTCGACGGGCCCGGACACGACCACCCAGCCACCGTGCTCGCCCGCGCCGGGGCCAATGTCGACCACCCAATCGGCGGCGCGGATGGTGTCCTCGTCGTGCTCCACGACGATCAGCGTGTTACCCAGATCGCGCAGCCGGGTCAGCGTCTCCAGCAGCCGGTTGTTGTCGCGCTGGTGCAGGCCGATCGACGGCTCGTCCAGCACATACAGCACGCCGACCAGGCCGGATCCGATCTGGGTGGCGAGCCGGATCCGCTGCGCCTCCCCCCCGGCCAGCGTCGCCGAGGCCCGGTCCAGGCTCAGGTAGTCCAGGCCCACGTCGAGCAGGAATCCGAGCCGCGCGTTGACCTCCTTCAGAATCTGGGCCGCGATCTGCCGGTCCCGTTCGGAAAGATTGAGGTCCAGCATGAGCTTGGCCATCTCGCCGATCGGCAGCGCGCAGATGCCCGCGATCGTCCGGTCGTCGATGGTGACTGCGAGCGCGATCGGCTTGAGCCGGCTGCCCCGGCACGCGGGACACGGCACCTCGCGCATGTACCCGGCGAACTTCTCCCGGCTGGAGTCGCTCTCCGCCTCGGAATGCCGCCGCTCGACGTAGGGGATCACACCCTCGAAGGCCGTGTAGTACGAGCGCTCCCGGCCGTAACGGTTCTTGTAGCGGACGTGGACCTGCTGGTCGTGCCCGTTGAGCAGGGCGTCGCGCGCGCGGGACGGCAGCCGCTCCCACGGCGTGTCCAGGTTGAAGCCGAGCCCGTCCCCGAGCGCCTCGATCAGCCGGGCGAAGTAGTCGCTGACGTGCCCGCCGCTCCACGGCGCGAGCGCGCCCTCGGCCAGCGTCATCGCCGGGTCCGGGACGATCAGCTCCGGGTCGACCTCCATCCGGGTGCCGAGCCCGGTGCAGTCCGGGCAGGCGCCCCAGGGCGAGTTGAACGAGAACGAACGCGGCTCCAGCTCGTCGAACGACAGGTCGTCGTACAGGCAGGCCAGGTGCTCCGAATACATTCGCTCGCGGTGCGGGTCATGGTCGGGCAGGTCGATGAAATCAAGGACGACGACCCCGCCGGACAGGCCGAGTGCGGTCTCCACCGAGTCGGTTAGCCGGCGCCGGGCCGAGTCCTTCACCGCCAGCCGGTCCACGATGACCTCGATGTCGTGCTTCTCGTACTTCTTCAGCTTCGGCAGGTCGGAGCTGGATTCGCTCGCGCTGTCGAGGCGGACGACCTGGCCATCGACGCGGGCCCGCGAGTAGCCCTTGGTCTGCAGCTCCCGGAGCAGGTCCGCGTACTCGCCCTTGCGGCCGCGGACGACCGGGGCCAGTACCTGGAACCGGGTCCCCTCTTCTAGTTCCAGCACACGGTCGACAATCTGCTGCGGGCTCTGCCGCGCGATCGGCCGCCCGCAGATCGGGCAATGCGGCTTGCCCACCCGCGCGTACAGCAGGCGCAGGTAGTCGTAGATCTCGGTGATCGTCCCGACGGTCGATCGTGGGTTGCGGCTGGCCGCCTTCTGGTCGATCGACACGGCCGGGGACAGCCCGTCGATGAAGTCGACGTCGGGCTTGTCCATCTGGCCCAGGAACTGGCGCGCGTACGCCGACAGCGACTCCACGTAGCGGCGCTGGCCCTCGGCAAAGATCGTGTCGAAGGCGAGGCTCGACTTCCCGGACCCGGACAGCCCGGTGAACACGATCAAGGCATCCCGCGGCAGGTCAATCGAGATGTCCTTGAGGTTGTGCTCGCGTGCGCCGCGAACGACAAGTCGGTCGGCCACTGGGCTCTCTGCTTCCTGCTTGCTTGGCGGGCTGGATCTGACTCGGCGGGCTGGATCTGACTCGGCGGGCTGGGCTTGCTTGGCGGATCTGACTCGGCGGGCTGCGCTCAACGGGCCTTGCGGGCCCGCTGCGAACGGTGATGCCAGTGCTACATCTGTGCAGCTCGTCCCGGGTGGAGTTGACGCCACACCATGCTAGCCAGGGGGTACGACAAACCGGGCCGCTTCTCCCGCTGGGCCGTCTGGCGACCGTCGTGACCCCGCCCGGCGTGAGTCATGCCTTCGCCGCCGCCCCATCGCCGCCGTTTCGGCGTTAGTTCAACATCCGTGCCTACCGCGCTCTTCCCCCCAGGCTACGAGGGCGCCAGGCGCTCCGCCCGGCACACGCTCCGGCACAGCACGGAGCCCGCGAAGGCTCACCGAGGTGGCCAACAACCTCAGGGGCGTCACCCCGCAGAACCCCACCATCACCATCACCCCCGAATCCTGGTACTTCGTTAAGTAGCCCGGACTCCGCTGTCAGGCAGGGCTCCAGGCCCGGCACTCGCCGTCGTCAGCCCGTGATCACCGCGACGACGGCAGTGCCGGGGGCGAAGGAGCCATCCTCGGCGCGGGCGTAGATGCCGTACATCATCTTGGCGACGTAGACCCATTCCAGCGTGAGGCCATGCCGGGCCGCGAAGGCGGCGATGAAGCGGTCGAGTTCCGCGGTGCGCCGGGCGAAGCCGCCGAAGTGGAAGCGGTCGTCGATTACCCACCGTCCCGCCGAGGCCGGTGGGCCTGGTGGGCCTGGTGTGGCCGGTGGGCCTGGGGCCGGTGGGCCTGGTGGGATGCCGAACGCCTCCTGCTGGAGCGCCTCGACCGCGGCCGGGAGGAACGCGCCGCCGCCCCGCAGCGCGGAGAAGCCGATCGCCCGCTGCCCGTCGCGCAGGCCGGCAGCGATTCCGGCTAGGGTGCCGCCGGTTCCGCACGGGCAGCAGATCACGTCGAACGGCTCCGCGATCTCGGCGGGGATCCGCGTGCAGCCGCGTACTGCGAGCCCGTTGCTGCCGCCCTCCGGCAGCAGGTAGAAGTCACCGAACCGGTCGTGCAGCGCGGCGATGACGTCCGGGTCCATTTTCCGCCGGTAGGCCGCGCGGTCCAGGTAGGTCAGGCGCATGCCGGCGGCGACCGCGTCCCGCAGGGACGGGTTGAGCGGCCGGTGCTCCTCGCCACGGATCACCCCGATCGCGGAAAACCCGAACACGCGGGCGGCTGCGGCCGTCGCGCGGATGTGATTGGAGTAGGCTCCGCCGAACGTAAGCAAGGCGGTGTGGCCCGCGCGCCGGGCGGCTTCCAGGTTGAGGGACAGCTTGCGCCACTTGTTGCCCGGGAACGCGGCACTGATCAGGTCGTCCCGCTTGAGGTAAAGGCGGACACCGGCGCGCGCCAGCCGGTCGTCGGTGACCTCGGTCAGCGGCGACGGCAGCCGTACCGGAACGTCAGCCACGCGGACACGCTATCCGCAGGGCAGCCGGGATCATGCGCCAGCGCCGTAGGGTGAACCCGTATGTACCTGGCCATCGCCCCGCGCTCGCCCTGGCTGGCGCCCTTCGTCGAATCGCTCGGTTATTACGAGAGCACACTCCCGCCGGGCCGCGATCGTGTGCTGCCCAACGGCACGATGGGGCTGATGGTCAACCTGGAGCAGGACGAGCTCCGTACCTACCACGGCCCCGGTGCCGCGATCGTGCGCCGTACTCCCGGCGCGGTGCTCAGCGGCCCGGACCCGTGGGCCGTCGTGATCGACACCGAGGAGCAGCGGCGCGGACTGTCCGTCACGTTCACTATCGGCGGGGCGGCGGCGTTCTTCGCGCTCCCGTTCGGTGAGACGGCCGGCCGGCTCCTCGGGCTGAGCGAACTGTGGGGACGGGACGGCGCGGTCCTAAGGGAGCGGCTGCTGGAGGCGCCCACCCCGCGACGGCAGCTCGCCGTCCTGGAACAGGTCCTGCTCGACCACCTGCCCGGGGGGCCGGGCGCCGGCCAGTACCCGGACCCGGCCATCGGCTACGCCGCCGCCGAACTGGACCGCGGACGCCTGGTCCGGCACGTGCGCGACGACCTCGGCCTGCTGGCCCGGACATTCACCCGGCGGTTCGAGGCCCGGACCGGGCTGACGCCGAAACGGTTCGCCCGTATCCGGCGGCTGCAGCGCGTCGTGTCCGCGGCCGGGGCCGTGCCCGGGGCCGGGCCGGTGAACTGGGCGGGGCTCGCGGCGGAACACGGCTACTGCGATCAGTCGCACCTCATCGACGACTTCCGTGACATCGCCGGGATCACGCCCGGCGCGTACCGGCCGCGCTCGGCGGAGGAGCACAACCACCTGCCGGTGACGTGACGCTTTTCGCCAATGCGCGATGCGGATAGCTGCCCTAGGCTCGGGCCACCGGCCCGGAAGACCGGTCCGGAAAGCCGTCCGGAAAGCCAGCCGGCGGCCGCAGAACCAGAGGTCGAGATTCAGAGGCGCTACGGGAGGTACCAATGGCCCCGACCAGCCAACACGGCAAGATCTGTTACCTGCAGATACCCGCCACCGACGTCGATACGTCGGCCCGCTTCTACTCGGAGATATTCGGCTGGGGGCTGCGGCGGCACGACGGCGGGACGCTGGCCTTCGACGACACGGTCGGAGGGGTGAGCGGGATGTGGGTGACAAACCGCAAGCCGTGGGCGGGTGAGCCGGGCCTGCAGGTCGACATCATGGTCGACAACGCCGAGCAGACCCTGGTCGCGATCGTCGCGCACGGCGGCGAGATCGTGCAGCCCATCGGCTGGCAGGCGCCCGAGATCACCGCGGTATTCCGGGACCCGGCCGGCAACCTGCTCGGCATCTACCAGGAGCCGGCTCCGTGAGCGGGTCCCCGGGCGGCTGCGGTGAGCAGGTCCCTGTAAGCGAGTCCCCCGGACCGCCCAGGTGAGCGAGGAGCCCTCGGTCTTCCGGCCCGGCGCGGTCAGCTACCTGCGCCTTCCGGCGCCGGACGCCGCACGGCTGGCCGACTTCTACCGCGGGGCGTTCGGCTGGATTATCCGCGGTGATCCCGGCGAGCCGGCTTTCACGGACGGAAGCGGGCACGTGATCGGCCACTTCAGCCCGGACCTGCCCGTGGGCGGGGACGCGGGCGTACGGCCGTACATCTACGTCGAGCGCATCGACGAGAGCCTCGCGCAGGTCACGGCGCACGGCGGGAAGGTCACGGTGCCGCCGTACGCGGAGGGCGACCTGTGGGTGGCGCTGCTCCGCGATCCGGCCGGGAACACCATCGGCGTATGACAGCAAGATCCACGACCGTAATCAACTGGTTGCAATTGGTATTCGGCGACGCCAGGCGTCCGGGACCCGCGGCCCGTACCATAGCGTCGTGGACTACACCGGAAACGTGAAAGTTGGCGGGCCGCCGGACATCCGTGAGGTCGACGGCCTCGTGATCACGAAGCTGGCCGTCGGCCCGATGGACAACAACGCCTATCTGCTGCGCGACGCGGCCACGGGCGAAGGGCTGCTCATCGACGCGGCGAACGAGGCCGGCCGGCTGATCGAGATGATCGGCGGCACACCCATCACCTGGATCGTGACCACGCACCGGCACTACGACCACTGGCAGGCGCTGGCCGAGGTCCAGCAGGCCACCGGCGCGGTGGTCGTGGCCCACTCGGAGGACGCCCGCGAGCTGCCGATCCCCGTGGACGACGACATCACCGACGGGGACATCCTGCGGTTCGGTGACGCGGCCGTGTCCGTCATCAGCCTGCGCGGGCACACCCCGGGCAGCGTCGCGCTCTGTTACGACGCCGAGGGCCGGCTCGCCGGGTCACCGCACCTGTTCACCGGCGACTCGCTGTTCCCCGGCGGGCCGGGCAAGACGACCAACCCGAAGGACTTCACGTCGCTGATGGACGACCTGGAGGCGCGGGTGTTCGGGCCGCTGCCGGACCGGACCTGGGTGTACCCCGGCCACGGTAACGACACCACCCTCGGCGCGGAGCGCCCGCACCTGGCGGAATGGCGCGCCCGGGGCTGGTGATCCGCAGGCCGCTCCGCCGTCGGCTGGGGCTCCGCCGTCGGCTAGGGCTACGGCGCCGGTAAGGCGACGGCTACGGCGGAGTTATGTCCCGCTCGTAGCAGATCTCGGTGACCGCGCCCAGCTCGTGCAGCACGTGCGACCGGCCCTGCCGGCGGAAACCGGCCCGCTCGTAGAACCGGCGGGCCCGGGCGTTCTGCTCAAGGACCCACAGGACGATCCGGCGATAGCCCTCCCGCCGGGTCTCCTCCAGGACCTGTTGCATCAGGGCGCGCCCGGTGCCGGTCGACCACCAGCCGGGCGTGACGTACAGGGCGTACAGTTCCGCGCGGCGGTTTTCCCGTGGGTGCCGGCTGCCCCGGCGTTTCCGCGGGGCCCCGTCCAGGCCCCGTTCGGGACCGTATGAGGCGTAGCCGACGATCTCGCCTGCCGGGACGGTCTCCGGAGCAGCGGCCACCGGAGCAGCGGCCACCGGGCCGGCGGTGGGACGGTTGCGGATGGCGCCGGCCGCGGGCGGCACTTGCTCTGCCACCAGCGTCCGGCGCCACGGGCGCGACGCGAACACGGCCTGCTCCTGCCGGGCGTCGTAGCGGCCGGTCACCCGTTCAATGATCTCCGCGGGAATGATGCCCCCGTACCCCGCGCGCCAGGACTCGTGCCGCACCCGCGCAATCGCCAGCGCATCCGCGACCGAGCCGGGACGGATCCGAATCACGGCGCCAGGCTAGACCCGTTCAGGGTGAGACGAACAACAGGCCCTGGGGCTGGAGCGTGGCCCCGCCCACGGTCACGGGGCCGATCTGGCCGGTGGACATGTTCAGCACGCCGAGGTAGTTCGCGGGGTAGGCGGGCGGCGCCGGGCAGGTCGCGGGGGCGCTGTTGGAGCCGCACGGCGTGACGGCGACGAACGCGGTCCCGGGCCGGAACCAGCCGGTCACCACGTCGACCGTATCCCCGCCGGTATCGGTGGCGTAGAGGCGCCCGTGCGAGCTGGCCGCCCACGCGGTGTCGTCGACCGACTGGGACAGGCTCGGGACCGACAGCGCCTGGTTCCGGGTGCCGGCGCGGCTCACGTAGATCTGCTCCTGATCACCCTGGCTGGTCAGCATGAAGTCACCGCGGAACCGGGGCGACACGTCCGGCACGACCTCGTTGGAGTCCGGGTCGGTCAGGGCCAGCCGGACGACGTTCCCGGCCGCCGCTCCCGAGTTGGCCGTCGCAGCCAGGGCCTCGTCGTAGAAGAGCGGCTGGACGGTGGCGACGTGGGCCTGCTCGTCCAGGGAGACGTCGTAAACGGCCGGGTAGGCGGCCTTGGGGGCCGCGGCCCCGGTGGTGCCCGGGCGCTGAACGGCGGATGTCCGGTGAGTGCACTCGCCGGAAAGCGGACGGGGCCGGGCGGCAGAGGAAGGGCGGAACGGCGGAGGGACAGGGCCGGGGGACGGGAGGGCGGCAGGACGGTGGGCGGGCAGACGAGGGGGCGGGGAGCGAACGGGGCGAGCGCGTGGCGGTACGCGGTCTGGCCGCGCACCGCCACGCATCACCGTGTCGGGTGTCTCACCTCGTCGGGGCCGGGCACGGCAGCCCGGCACCGACGCTTACGGCCGGCCCGGCTCCCGTCGTCCGCCGCGGGGCGGCCGGCGGGCGGGGCAGGCCCGCTCGGGGGCGGCCACGTATCGGGTCCGCCGCGCAAGCGGGACGCGGCGGACCCGGCGTGGCCCGCCGGCTTCAGGTAGCCGGCGAGGGGGTGACCGGGCAGCCGCAACTGCGCCGGATGACAAGTTCGGTCGGCAGGACATCGGCACGCGGCTGCGCCTCGCTGCCCGCGATCCGCTCGAGCAGGCGGGTGGTCGCGCGGGCCCCGAGCTCCCGGAACGGCTGGCCGACCGTGGTCAGCGGGGGGTCCACGACGCGGCCGGGGAAGATGTTGTCGAACCCGGTGACCGCGACGTCGGCGGGCACCCGGATGCCCGACCGCTGCAGTTCGCGGATGACGCCGATCGCCATCTGGTCGTTCGCGCACGCGACCGCCTCGGGCACAGCCTCCCGGCTGAGCAGCACGCGCGCCGCGGTGCGCCCGCTGGCTTCGGAGAAGTCCCCGCCCGGTACCACATCGACGGTGCAGCCCGGGCGGGCACGGGCTGCCGCGGCGAACGCGGCCAGGCGCTCCACCGCATCGGGCGCGTCCGGCGGGCCGCCGGCGAAACCGAGCCGGCGGTAGCCGTGGCCGGTGGCCAGGTGCGCGGCGAGCGCCTGCATCCCGCCGGCGTTGTCGACCCGGACCGCGTCCAGTCCTCCCTCCCCCGGCGACGCCGCGATGGCCACCACGGGCAGCCGCCGCGACAGAGCCCGCAACTGCGCGGCCGGCATCGCGTCCTCGACCACGAGCAGCCCGTCGACCTTGCCGGACAGGGCACGGATCCGGCCCTGGAATGGCTCGCCATTACGGCCGAACGACAGCAGCAACGAGCATCCGGTGCCGCGGAGCACCGCCTCCACGGCGTGCACGAGCTGGTCGACGAACAGCAGCCCGTCCCGCTCGATGTCGGTCTCGTCGACCCCGCGTTCCAGCGCGACCAGCCCGATGATGTCCTTGCGCCGCCGCGACAGCCCCTGCGCGGAGGCGTCGGGGACGAAACCCACCTCGTCGATCACCGCGAGGACCCGTGCGCGGGTATCCGGCCGCACCAGGTCGGACCCGCGCATCACGCGGGAAACCGTCGCGGTCGAGACGCCGGCCAGACGGGCGACGTCATACACGGTGGGCATGAAAACTTCCTCGCGCTACGACTTTGTAAGCGGTTACATTCAGCTGTTTGGGTTGTGATGTTAGAAGGGCATGTAAAGCGGTGTCAACGTTAACCCCGGAGACGGGCCAGCCGAGGAGGATTGGATGAGTCCAGCGGACGGCCAGCGGCGCGACGCCTTCCCCCCGGGGTTCCTGTGGGGCGCGGCGACCGCCGCCTACCAGATCGAGGGCGCGCCCGCCGAGGACGGGAAAGGCCGGTCCATCTGGGACACGTTCAGCCACCGGCCCGGGCGGACCGCGCACGGCGATACCGGGGACATCGCGTGCGACGGCTACCGCCGGTTCGCCGACGACATCGCGCTGGCGGCCCGGCTGAACGCCGGCGCGTACCGGTTCTCCATCTCCTGGCCGCGGATCCAGCCGGAGGGCCGGGGCAGCGCGAACCCGGCGGGCCTCGCGCACTACAGCAGGGTCGTGGACACACTGCTGGAGCACGGGATCACCCCGCTGGTGACGCTCTACCACTGGGACCTTCCGCAGGCGCTGCAGGACAAGGGCGGCTGGGCGGCCCGGGACACCGCTGAACTGTTCGCCGACTACGCCGGGATCGTGGCCGGCGCCCTGGGCGACCGGGTGCGCCGGTGGATCACGATCAACGAGCCGTGGGTGATCGCGAACATGGGCTACCGGTGGGGCCAGCACGCGCCCGGAATCCGGGACGTGCACCAGGCCACGGCCACCAGCCACCATCTGCTGCTGGCGCACGGCCGCGGCACCGCCGCCATCCGGGCCGCCGTCCCGGCGCCCCCCTCGGGCGGGGCGCCCACCGAGGTCGGCATCACGCTCAACATGACACACGTCTACCCCGCGGACCCGGCCAAGCCGGCGGACCGGGAACTGGCCACCGACGTCGATGCCCAGATGAACGGGGTCTTCCTCGGGCCCCTGATCGACGGGGCGTATCCGGCGCGGCTGGGCGCCGATTACGCCCCCGGGCCGCAGATCGTCCGGGACGGGGACTTCGGCATCATCCGGGCGCCCATCGACTTCCTGGGCGTGAACTACTACGCGCCGCAGATCGTCGGCGTCCGCGAGGACGGGATCTTCCGCCGCGGCGACACCCCGCTGGGCCGGGGCCACGCCGTCTTCGTCCACCCCGACGGCATCCCGGTCACCGCGATGGACTGGCTCGTCCACCCCGACGGCCTGTACGAGCTTCTGGTCCGGCTCCGCGACGACGCGCCCGGCCTGCCGCTGTACATCACCGAGAACGGCGCGGCCTGCGCCGACTACGTCAATCCGGACGGCACGATCGAGGACACCGAACGGATCGCTTACCTGCAGGGCCATCTGCGGGCGGCGCATCGCGCCCTGACCGCGGGCGCCGACCTGCGCGGGTACTTCGCCTGGTCGCTGATGGACAACTTCGAGTGGTCGCACGGGTACTCGAAGCGGTTCGGCCTGGTCTTCGTCGACTACGGCACGCAGCGGCGGATCCCCAAGCGCAGCGCCGAATGGTTCGCCGACGTCGCACGGAACAACTCGATCCCCGTCGACTAAGGCGGTTCGTCAGGCACACCCGTCAAGATCCGGCTATCGCGCTAGCTGCTGAAGCCGTCGCTGCTGACGCGCTTGATCAGCGAGCTGAGCAGTTCCCAGGACTTGCCGTCGTCGACGCTTCCGGTGTGGGGCCTGCGGAAGCGGCTGACGTCCACGGCGATGTCGCCGATATCCCAGCGGAGGCGGTAGAGGTCCAGCAACGATGCCTGCGGGACGATGCCCGTGGCGCTGGTGTAGGCGCCGAGAAGGGTCCCGTCGCCGGGATCAAGGCTCCACAGGTCACGTTCCGGCGCTGCAACCAGAGCGGTGTCCCAGTCGATGAGCAGCCAGCCCTCAGTGGTCAGCATCGTATTGCCGGGATGGGGTTCGCCATGGGTCAGGACCATCCGGGAGGGCAGGGCCCGGGCCTGCATCACGAGGTGGTCATAGCGAGCGAGAAGCCGCCGGATCGGTGTCGCGTTGCGCCTGACCAGACGAGATACGGGACGCGCGTAGGGTCCGCAGTCCGCGGCATCGCCGCCTGGGGCGCAGGCTGCTTCCAGCTCGTCCCGGTGCGGCACGGCGAAGTCGTCCGCCAGCGCGTGCCGGCTGGCCGCAGCAGGGGCCGTATGAATGGCGGCCACCAGGCCCAGCATGGCGAGCCGGTGCTCGGAGGAGAACTCACCCCACTCAAAGCTCCGCCCGTCGATGAACGGATAAACGGCAACGCCGAATCTGTCACTGACTCGTGCCAGCGGCTCGCCGTCGCAGGCGGGCACCGGCGCCACGACGAACATGCGTCCGCAGTCCCGCAGATCCCTGGCGGCCGCCAGCGACGCGCGCAGCCGCCCGAACCCCGCCGCCAGCGACTCACTTTCTGATCCCCGCTTGTTCTCCAGCTCATCAACGGTCACGAACCACCGTGACCCGGCCGCGTCGCCAACTTCCCAGTGGTGGCTGCCCCAGCCGACGGGCCGGTACTGCATCGACGCGACGGCGATGTCCCACCAGCGCCCCAGTGCGGCCGCCAGCGCGGCTTCGGGCAGGCCGTCCGGCGGGGTCAGCATGCGGCCACGGTAACGGCGGGCTGGCGGCTCCGGCTATCGGATAAACGGCCCGGGCCACCGGACCAGCGAGCCTGCCCGGCGTACTAGCCCCTGATATCCCTGCGGGGACGCCCGTTCCGGGCTGAAAATTGGTGGTGGCAGCCCGCTGACGCCGGAAGCCTATGGTCGCTGGAGGCCGTGTACTAGCCGGGCGCCGGGAGCCGTGCACCGGGAGCTTCAGTGTTGCCTTGAGCACGCGGATTAGATTCTGCCCGTCTGCCTGGTAACTCTTCGATTTCCGGTTAGCGTCTGTGTCATGCGGCAGACGCCGGGTGCCGAGGACCGGGTTCTCATCGCCCCGGACAAGTTCAAGGGCTCGCTGTCCGCGCCGGAGGTGGCCACGTTCGTGGCGCGAGGGCTCAGGGCGGCGGTCCCCGGTGTGGTGACCGACGAGGTGCCGGTGGCCGACGGCGGGGACGGCACGGTGGACGCGGCGGTGGCGGCTGGTTACCGGCGTGTCGAGTTGCGGGTCAGCGGGCCGGCCGGGGAACCGGTCACGGCGGCGTTCGCGATCTCCGGCGACGTGGCCGTCGTCGAGGCGGCGCAGGCCTGCGGGCTGAGCCGGCTGCCCGGCGGCCGCCCCCGGCCGCTGACCGCGACGAGCTACGGGGCCGGCGAACTGATCGCGGCCGCCTTGGACGCGGGGGCCCGGCATATCGTGCTGGGCCTGGGCGGCAGCGCCACCACCGACGGCGGCGCCGGCCTGATCGCAGCCCTGGGCGGACGGCTGCTGGGCTCCGGCGGCGATCCAGTCGGATTTGGCGGCGGCGCCCTGCTGAGCTCAGACGGTGAGCCGGTCAAGCCCGGCGACAGCGCGCTGCGGAGCTGGCCGCTCGGTTCTGGCGGTGCGCCGGTACCGGCCGGTGGTGCCGCGCTGGCCGGGCTGCGCGAGCTTGACCTGACCGGCCTGCGGAACCTGTCCGGCGTGGACGTGCTGCTGGCCAGCGATGTGGACAATCCCCTGCTCGGGCCCGACGGGGCAGCGGCGGTCTACGGCCCGCAGAAGGGCGCGTCCCCGGCCGATATCCCGGTCCTGGAGGACGGCCTGGCCCGGTGGGCCGACGTGGTGGAGGGCGCGCTGGGCGAGGGTTTCCGCGACCAGCCGGGCGCGGGCGCCGCGGGCGGGCTCGGCTTTGCGGCGCTGGCCTTCCTGGGCGCGCGGATGCGGCCGGGCATCGAGGTGGTGCTGGAACTGGTGTCCTTCAGCGAACGCGTGGCGGGGGCCACCCTGGTGATCACGGGTGAGGGATCGCTGGACGCGCAGACGTTGCGCGGCAAGGCCCCGGCGGGCGTGGCCCAGGCCACCCGGGCCGTGTCCCCGCAGACCCCGGTGGTGGCCGTGGCCGGCGCCTGTTCCCTTGACCGGGCGTCTCTGGCCCGGGCCGGGCTCGCGGGCGTGTACGCGCTCGCCGACCTCGAGCCCGACCTCCCGTCCAGCATGGCCAACGCCGGGCCACTGCTGGAAAAGCTCGCCGCCCGCCTCGCCGCCGACTGGCTCCCCAGCGAACGGGTTTAGTACTGCGACGGCACCTGGCAGCGAGGGCCCGGGGTGCCTATCCGGCCGCTGCACGCACGGGCCGTCAGCATTGGGCGCTGGCCCGTGGCCGCCTCAGTGGCGGCCGGATCGTTCTGGCCGAATATCCGAAGTGCCGAATATCCGAAGTGCCGCCCGGGAGGCAACCGCCAGGCGTTCTTCAGCCCGCCCCAGCCATCCCGGTCCTGATTTCCAGGCGGCGGCGCAAGGCGGCCTTGGTGGCCGGCCATTCGGCGGCGATGACCGAGAACATCGCGGAGTCGCGCAGGCGGCCGTCCTCTCCCGGCGCGTGCGACGGCGACCACTGACGGAGGACGCCCTCGAAGTGCGCTCCCAGGCGCTCGATAGCGCGCCGGGACTGATCGTTGCGGGCGTCGGTCTTGAGGTCGACCCTGACCACACCCAGGGTCTCGAACGCGTGAGCAAAGAGCAGAAGCTTGGCCTCGGTATTGATGCCCGTTCGCTGAGCCGAGGCCGCCAGCCAGGTCCAGCCGATCTCGATGGCGGACAGCTCGGAGCGCCCGGGCCAGAACCGGGGATCCCAGTACGCCGTACACCCCACGGCCCGCCCATCGGCCTGCCGGATCTGGGCGAACGGCACCATCTTGCCGCTCTTGGCCCGTTCGAAATGGGCGGCGAGGAACTCTCCCACCTCCGGTGCGTGCGGGACACGGGTGAGGCCATAGGACCTGCGGTCTTCTTCCGCGGAAATCGCCAGGTCTTCAGCATGGCGCACGGAAAGCGGTTCGAGCCGGACCAGGCAACCGCGCAGTACCGGAACATCAGGCAACTGATTCATGGGCCTTCCTCATCGATCCTGGCGTTGGCACCTTGCGGAGAGCGCAGGTTGCCGGACCGTCGCGGGGCCAGGTCCCTCAGATCCTCTGGATGATGACAGGGTGTGAACGTAGCCAATGGACTCGGCAGCGTCAACGGGTTACGGCTGATCGCCATCGCCTACAGCGCGCAGACTTGTAGCCGGCGGCCGGTGCCGATCACCCTGCCCTAGGTGCGTTCAGCCACGAACGAAGCGCCGGTCAGGCTGAGGTGGTCCCGGAGCGCGCGCTGACCGGCGTCGGTGAGAGCGATCGCGCGGCTGGTGCCGATCCGGTTGACCCATCCGGAGTCGAAGGCGTGACGGCAGAAGGCGGCGCCGACGGTACCGGCCAGGTGAGGCCGGCGTTCCGTCCAGTCCAGGCACGAGCGGACAGGCGGCCGCCGCCGGGCAGGCGGAAGTGTGATGCCGAGCTCGGCCAGCCAGGCGGTCCCATCGCCGGTGAGCGTCAGCCCCTGCTCCCAATCCAGCAGTCCCCGATCGGTCATCGCCGTGGTGATCGCGACCCCGAGAGCGCCGGCGAGGTGGTCATAGCACGTGCGGGCACGGGCCAGCGCCCGGCTGCGGCTGACGGCCGGCAGCGAGGGCGGAGCGGCACGCCGGGGAGCCATGGCGGCAAGATTCTCGATCAGTTCCGCCGTTGCGGGATCGGCCAGGCGAACGTAACGATGGCGGCCCTGCCGCTCCTGGGCCAGCAATCCTCCGGTGACAAGGAGGTTCAAGTGCTCGGTCGCCGTCGAGGCAGCCACCCCGGCGTGGCGCGCCAGCTCGATCGCGGTCCATGCCCTGCCGTCCAGCAGCGCGAGGCAAAAGCTCGCGCGGGTGCGGTCGGCCAGCAGACCGGCCAGGGCGGCCAGATCCGGATCCTGGACATGCACGGTATGGCTGTTCATCATCGTCCCATCGTCCACCAACGATCGTTCGGCGCGGGCCGAAGAGTCCTCGCCTTACCGTTGGGCCCCATGAACACCGCGACACCCAGCAGCGCGCCTGCCGGCACCTCGGCCGATCATGTGACGATCACGCCGAGCATCCTGTATTTCGGAACCCCGGTCGTGCTGCTCTCGACACAGAACGAGGACGGCTCCTTCAACCTGGCGCCGATGTCCTCGGCGTGGGCACTGGGCCAGGTGATCGTCCTGGGCGTGGGCGCCGAGGGACAGACCGCGAGTAATCTCCGAAGCCGCCGCGATCTCGTGATCAGCCTGCCCTCGCCGGATCAGTGGCCTGCGGTGGAACAGCTTGCGCCGCTCACCGGGCGCACCCCCGTGCCGGTGAGCAAGCGCGGTGACTTCCGCTTCGAGCCGGACAAGTTCGCGGCGGCGGGCCTGCGACCCGAGCCCTCCGAGCTGGTCGGGCCGCCCCGAGTCGCCGAATGCCCCCTCCAACTGGAGGCCCGTGCGGCCCGGGTCCAGCTCGACGTCTCCGGACGGTTCCTCATCGTCGAAGCCCATGTGCTCAAGGTCCACGCCGATCCGCGTATGGTCGTCCCCCGTTCCCAGCACATCGATCCAGCCAAGTGGAGCCCGCTGATCTACAACTTCCGTCACTACTACGGACTCGGCCCCGAGCTCGGTCACAGTTTCCGGTCCCAGACACCCCGCCAGAGCCCTTAGGCGGGTTATGTGGGTTGGCTTATGTCTCGGTGAGGCAGACGCGCAGCAGGGTGTGGGCGGCGATGGTCGCTGCGGTTCTGGTGAGGAGGCCCCAGAAGCTGGTCGCGCCGTGGCGGGCGAGTTCCATGCGGTCGGTGATCTCGCTGAAGGTCGTCTCGATCCGGTTGCGCCATTGGGCGATGACTTTCAGCAGGGCGGAGGGCATGGCGGCGCGTTGCTTCTTATCTGGGGGGACGAGCACGGCGGTGCCGCGTGCGGCCTGGCTGGCGGCGAAGGCCCGGCCGCTGAATCCTTTGTCCGCGAGCAGGTCACGCGGAGCCGACCCGGTGTGGAGCAGGTCTTCGGCGGCCTCGCGCTCGTTCACCGCGGCCGGCACGATGGCCCAGGCGCGGACGATCCGGCTGCCCAGGTCTGTTTTCACGGCGAGCCGGAAGCCGTAGAACCATTCGGCGTGGGCGGCGTCGCGGCCGAACCGGGCGGCCAGGTCGTTGCCGGGCCCGGTCCAGCCGTCCGGGCCGCGGACCCGGGACGGGTGCCTGACCGGCAGCGCGGAGGTGCCTGCCTGCTGGCAGTCGTCTTCCGGCAGCCGTGCCGCGAGCGTGACCCTGAGCTGCTCGGCGCCTGTACCTCGACCCGGCCGGGCACCTGTTCTGCTTCTTCCTTAACGAGTAGCTCGGGGCGGGCGTGGCCAGTGCGGTGGGTGAGGGTTAGCGCGGTGCGGCCCGCGCCGTGGGTGTAGGTCTGCGCGATGTGCCTGGGCTGTGGGTGAGGCTTCGCGCGGCGTGGCCTCGTGTGCCGGGCCAAAGGGGCGGGCCCACGCCCGCGCCGTCGTTCAGGGGGCGCGGGGTTTGGTCTGGCTGGGCAGGGGGCTGTCGAGAGTGGGCCAGCCGTTGGGGTGGGTGAAGTGCAGGGTGGCGTTGGGATCCCCGCTCACGGTCCAGCCGAGCAGGTGAACGTAGTAGTGGTGATGGACGAAGCACAGCAGCGCGGTGTCGTGGAGGCTGGTGGTGCCGCCCTGGCTCCAGGGCCGCAGGTGATGGGCGGTGGACCAGACAGCCGGCATGCCGCAGCCCCGGAACCGGCACCCTTGATCCCTGGCGTCGAGGGCGCGGCGGATGGCGGGGGTTTCGGTGCGGTAGCGGCGGCCGACATCCAGCGGGATGCCGTCGGACCAGCGGATGACCGACAGGTCGGCGCGGCAGGCCAGGGCGAGGACCTGCCGGGCGGTGAGCATCGCCCCGTACCCGGTGCGGGCGGGCGGCGGTCCGGGCCACGCGGTCGGCGGGCCGCCGGGGGTGCCGGGGCCGGGGGTGGCGGGTGTGCCGCTGGTGCAGGTGCAGGCCGGCCCGGCCGGGCCGGTCCCGGTGCAGGAACAGGGCGGTCCGGCTGGGCTGGTCCCTGGTGCACCCGCCGGAGGAGTCCCGGGCGCACCGGTCCCCGCCGCCTCCGGCGTCCCGGACCCGTGGGCGAGGGTGTGCTCGTCGACCATGATGCTCAGATGGGGGGCGGCGCCGTGCCGGGTACCAGCCTGGCCGGAGTCCAGGGCGGCCTGGCAGGCGGCGGTCAGCCCGTCCATCCGGCGTTGCGCGGCGGTGCGGGTGTCCTCGGTGCCCAGCGGCGGCCCGAACGCGTGCACCGCGGTTTTGATGATCTCCGCCGACAGGGCATCCCCGCACGCGCCGGACAGGGTGCCGGCGCTGTCGAGGGTCAGCCCGAACGACAGGTGCCGGCGCTCGAACCGTTTCCGTTCGCGTTCGTCGGCCGCGTCGGGGTCGGCGCGGTAGATCAGCTCCTCACCCAGCCGGCGCAACTGGCCCGGATCCAGCACCGGCGCCGCCCAGCCCCGGCCACGGCCAGCGCCCAGGCCGGGGCTGGGGGGCTGGCCGGGTGCCTCGCCCGCGCCGGGATCGGTACCGTCCGGGTCAGGCTGGGCGCCGTCCGGGTCAGGCTGGACGCCGTCCGGGTCCGGGTCCGGGTCCGGCTGGCCGTCTGGGCCGGCCGCTTGCCCCTCCGGGTCCGGCTCCGGGAAACGGGCCAGGACCAGCATCTGCTCCTCGGCCACCTGCGCCAGGCCCGGATCGGCGATCTCGGTGACGGTCCGGCAGATCATATGCGCGGCATCAAACGAGATCTGGCCCGCGATTAACGCCTTCTCCGTAGTGGCCAGCACCCGCAGCGCCCGGCCGGTGGCCACCAGCTCCCCCGCCCGGCCCGGCAACCGGCCGCACGCGTGCCGCAGGAACGCCGCCGTGGACGAATACCCCGCCTCCGACGCCCCGTCGGCCGCGTCCAGGGCGGCGGCCAGCCGGGCCAGCTCCCCCTGGGCACGGTCAATGAACCCGGCCAGGTCCCGGACCTGGCCCAGCAGCTCAACCGCGCCGGTCACGCCGGGGCCGAGGGCCGCCAGATCGGCCAGCACCCCGTCCCGCGCCGTCATCCCAGGGGAACACATAACCGGATCATCTCACGAGGTACCGACATTTCTCGGACACAAGTTCGATAAGGTCCGTTAAGGAAAATCAGTCGATCCCGGCGCGGAGCTGTGGTGGTCAGCGGGACCTTCACGGCACCTAGGTTTACTCTGAACCCGGGCTCGCGCCCAGGCGCCTGAGCCTAGGCATCGTCAGTGCCACCCACCGGCGTGAGACGGCGGTAGGTGGCCAGGGCGGCGCCGATCGCGTCGTCCTCCGAGGGGAGCGCGCGGGCGCGTTCCCGGGCGGCGGCGGCCAGGCGCTGCGCGAGCGCACCGTCGGTGAGGACACGGCGGATCGCGGCCGCCAGCGCGTCCACATCGCCGGGCGGGACGAGCAGCGCCGCGTCCTCGCCGGTCAGATCGGGAATACCGCCGGTGCGGCTGGCCACGATGGCGCACCCGGCGGCCAGCGCCTCCTGCAGGATGAGCGGCTGGCCCTCCCACCGGCTGGGCAGCACGAACACGCTGGCCGCGGCGAGCAGCGCGGGCACATCCGGGCGCGGGCCCAGGAGGCGGACCGCTCCGCCGGGAGGCTGGGCGCGGGCGGCCAGCGTTTCGGCCAGCGGGCCGGCCCCGGCGATGGTGACCAGCGGCGCGGGGTCGAGGTCAGGCCATTGCCGCGCGGCGTCGATCAGGGTGCCGAAATCCTTCTGCTCGGCGAGCCGCCCCACGGCCAGGACGATGGGCCGCCCGGTGCCGCCGGTCAGTTCCTTCCGTACGACCTCGGCCGCCGCGTGGTCCGGGGTCCCGTCGCCGACGGGGCCCGCATTCAGGGACGCGGACGGGGACGACGCCACGGACGGCCCCGCACCCAGCCCCGCACCCGCGGACGGGGACGACGCCACGGACGGGCCCGCGCCCAGCCCCGCACCCGGGGACGGGACCAGCGCGCGGCCGACGTCGCGCGCCCCGGCCCGGCGCATCCGCTCCTCCAGGTCGGCGGAGACGCACAGCACGGTGGCCGCGCCCCGTGCGACCACGCGTTCCAGCACCCGGTAGATCGCCCCGGTGGCATCGGC
>Ga0182014_10001842_pt1 | contig 27637 bp, 22 predicted proteins | sample 612S2DmetaG_FD_120489 | JGI IMG/M metagenome (GOLD analysis project Ga0182014, IMG submission 120489) | Permafrost microbial communities from Stordalen Mire, Sweden - 612S2D metaG | ecosystem: Environmental > Terrestrial > Soil > Wetlands > Permafrost | place: Sweden: Stordalen | collected... | reverse complement strand
CGCATCGAGGGCGCGGGCGGATAGATGTACTCCTTCTGCGCGATGTACTCCTTGAGGATGTCGTTCTGAATCGTGCCGGAGACCTTTTTCCAGTCGGCGCCTTGCTTTTCCGCCACCACCAGGTACATGGCCCAGAGCACGCTGGCCGGTGAATTGATGGTCATCGATGTGGTGATCTTGTCGAGCGGGATGCCGTCGAACAGAATCTCCATGTCTTCAAGCGAATCGATAGCCACGCCGCACTTGCCAACTTCGCCTGCGCTAGCCGGGTGATCGGAGTCGTAGCCCATCAAAGTGGGCAGATCGAAGGCAACGGAGAGCCCGCCTCCGCCATGTTCGAGCAGGTACTTGTAGCGCTGATTGGTTTCTTCGGGCGAGGCGAAGCCGGAGAACATGCGCATTGTCCAAAGCTTGCCGCGGTAGCCGGTGGCGTGGATGCCGCGCGTGTAGGGCGGTTGGCCGGGATAGCCGAGATACTGATCGTAGTTCCAGCCGGCGGGAAGGTCGGCCTGCGTGTAAAGGCGGCGGATCGGCGCGTTCGAAATGGTGCTGAAACGTGCGTGCCCGTGCTCGTCGAGATTGGTGCCGGACGGCGCGCCAATCGGCTTCTCGGGAGCCTTCAGGAGCGCAGGCGCCAGAGTTTTCTCCGCCCAATCTTTTTCGGACGCTGCGGGATGACGGCCTTCAAAGACGTCGGAGATCGGGCTTTCAGCGACGGTCTTGCGCGGATCGGCTTTCGTTTTGTTCTCGCGCATTCAGGTTCCCCGCTCTGGCTTTGATGATAGAGGAGCGATGGCCACGCCGCAAAAGGCGGAACCGACCGACTGGTTGGTGAAGTTAAGGGTTTACCCCGTGCCCCCTGTGTCCTCTGTGATGAAGGTACTTTCTTGCCCCGCTCCCTTGACGCCGCTTTTCGCACGCACCTATTCTTGACCTTCTTCCCGCGGAGGAGATTCTGAAAGCCTTTCGGCGTTTATTGCAGCGTACTCCGATGTACGGCGCGTACAAGGCGCTGGGCCACTATCCCGACTACTGGTATTGGATACTGCGCGGCCGGCCGGCGCGATCTCCGCATCTTCTGAAACAGAAGGTCGTGCGCGAATACGGCGAGAAATTTGCGCTGAAGACCCTGGTCGAGACCGGAACTTACTACGGCGAAATGGTCGCCGCGATGAAAAGCCATTTCGACCGCATCTATTCCATCGAATACGTTCCGGCGCTGGCAGAGCGGGCCACGCGCAAATTCGCGCGCGACGAGCACATCCGAATTTTCTGCGGGGACAGCCGGGTGGTCATGCCCGAGGTGCTCGCATTGCTCAAGCAGCCGGCGCTGTTCTGGCTCGATGCCGGTTACTACGGGTGGGTCGGAATGCGGACAGATGACCAGCGCCTCTCGGTGGAACTGGAGATGATTCTGAGCCATCCGTACCCGCACACGATCCTGCTCGACGACGCCCGCGGATTGACGGGACAAGACGGGATTCCTTCGGTCGGCGACGTGAAGGCCTATGTGGAGTCAAAGTTCCCGCGGCGGATGGTGGAGGTGAAGTACGACATCCTGCGCATCACGTTGCGGGAGTAGCGGCGATGATTCATACGCTGCAAGCCGCGTCTCTACCCGTAAAAATGGATCGCCGTAAAGAGCGGGCCGCCCGAAGACGGCCCGATTAAAGGGTTGCTCAGGCTAAAACACGTCGCGGATCACCCGGTTGACCAATCCCACCGTGTTGTTAAGTGCTTCACCGCTCGCATAGGAGAGGGTGACAGACTGGTCGGCCAGATCGATCTGTTCCGACGTCAGCACGGTCGTGCTGCCGACGGCTGTGATCTGCACCAGGTAATTACCAGCCGGTACGCCGATCGCCTCTTGTGCACCGGGATTTGCGGATACCGTGAATGTTTTCGGGTGCTTGACGCCCACCTGCTTCAGCGTGGCCTGCAAGGCGGGAGCATCGGCGGCATTCGCCAATACAAAGCGCCCGTTCCCAGGAACGACCGGCGACAGAGTGTCGGTAAATTGCAGCAGTGTAGGCTGGGTGCTATTGATGGCGGCTACCGCAGATACGCTCTCTCCGGGAGTAAGAGTCACCTGCGAATCGATCACCGCCGCATTGGTGCAGGGCTCCAGCGTGTTGGCCAGGCTGATCTGCACGTCATACGTTCCGGCGGCGAAGGTGAGCGGGCCGCTGGTGTTGCCGAAAGTCAGGCCGCGGATCAGGCAAGACTTGCCGTTGATCAGAACGTCCACCGGGAACCCGGGATTGAGATTGTCGGCAATGTCGCGGCCAGGGATGCCATGTACGATATAGAGGTAAGCGTCATTGGCGGCGAAGGCTGAGGCGCCCAGAGCCAGGAACAGGGTTGTGAGTTGCAGAACGACACGGGTGCGAAGCTTCATATGTTTCTCCTCGATTGTGTGAAAGTTTGGCGCTGATTTAGATGGACGAACTGCCCGTCGACGCAGACGAACTGCGTTGGAGCGGTTCACGGTTCACTGCTGCGATCCCCAACCCGGAAGCTCACTGGCTTCGTTTGGATCAAACCCTCGCGGCCCATGGAAGTTGCACGGACTAAAAAAAATTGCGGACTCGGTTGCGAGCTTGCAGAGACGCACTTGCGGAGACGCGCGCAGCCGTTGTTTCTACGTCGGTTCTTTCTTGCGCGCTAGTTCCCACGCCTTCGCATATTTCCACGAGACGTAGACGGCGTGATAGTGGTGCAGCAGCAGGCCTTCGCGGCCGTCGAGAAATCCGAGCCGGAAAAAATAGTTATAGACAAAAGTTGCCAGCGGGCGCACGACGATGTTGAAAAGGCTGAAGCCGCCTTGACCTTTGGCGACAGCCATCTCGGCTCCGAGGGAGGAGTAGCGGTTCATGTGGTCGATGTAATCGGAGAGTGTGGGATAGGAGTGGTGGAGGAGGGCGCCACGCAGTCGACCCGATGACAAGACAATTCCGTTGGAACTGTACTCTTCGACCTCCAGAATCTCGTGAACTGCGGCTTCCTTGAATCTGCCTGAGCCTCGCCGGAACAGTCTCAATTTGCAGTCGGGCCAAAAGCCTCCGCGCTTGATCCAGCGCCCGAGGAAGTAGTTTCTTCGCGGCATCCAGAAACCGTTCACGAAGATTGGAGACGAAGTGCCATCAGACAATTTCTGTCTAAACTTATCACCTTGCGGCGGATACTTAACCACTCCCCGAATTTCTTGGGCGAGCTCATCGCTTACTTCTTCATCCGCGTCGAGAGAAAAAATATAATCGCCCTCCGCCTTGTCGATGGCCGAATTTTTCTGCGCCGCGTAGCCCTTCCATTCTTCGACGAAGACCTTCGCGCCGTGAGTTCTCGCGATCTCGACTGTGCGGTCGGTGGATCCGGAATCCACCACGATGATCTCGCCTTTGCCATCAGCCACCAGGGGGTGCACGCTGGCGAGCGTTCGGCCGAGGTTTGCCTCCTCGTTGAAAGTGATGATGACGACAGAGAGGGTCACGTGGGGCTCCTGCCACCGCCCGCTAAGAGCCTGCCGAGCTTTGCTCGGCTTGGACGGCCGAGGGCGGCCGTCCCCACGCGAGCCTGTCCGATGCGGGCCTTTTCTCCGCCCGCTTTTCCCGCGCGAGTCTTCTCCACACCCGCATTGCCGACGACCGAACCCTTCACGGAGAGAGGATACGCGACTCGCTGCCCGCGGCAAAAGAAAAACACTTGCAAAAGGGAAACGCCGGGCGGGGACGCCCGGCGCTCCATCGAATAATTTCTTGCTACTGCTGCGGTTGGGCCGGAGGGTTTACCGGCGTTAGTTGGTCGGTTGGCCGCGGCGCTACGTGCGGAATATTTGGCGTTTGCGTCACTTGGCCGCGCTCGGCGTCGGCGATCAGAATGCCAGCGTGGTCAAGCAGTAGACCGGTCGCCCGGTCCAGTTCGACCTCGGCTTTTTCGTAATAGGCCTTGGCAGAGACGAGCGTGACTTCGGCCTGGGTCAGGGCCGCCTGGTTCTGCAGCACCAGTGTTGAGGTGGATGCGCCGAGCGCGTACTTCTTTTGTTCGGCGTCAAGAGACTGGTGCGCCAGATCCATGGCGGCTTGGGCGGAAGCGACGCTGGCTCGGTTCTCCTGTACGCCAAACTGCGCATTTCGCACCTCGATGCGCACTTGGTTCTCGATCTGCTGCAGGTGCAACTGGGCTTGACGATATTCGAATTCCGAGCGCACCTGCAGAGCCTGCGCGGCACGGTTGCGAAGCGGAATGTTCAGACTCAGCCCCACCCCTTTATCCGGCGCGGTCGAATTGATCAGTTGGTTTAAGGTTGTACCGTAAGAGACAGGAGGTGGAAGAGCGGGTGCACTGGTGAGACCGCAGAATGATGGCTCAGTAACGCATACGTAATTGGGATTCGCATTGCCACCCGTGCCTGCGCCGCCGTAGTAGGCAAACAAGTCCAGCGAGGGCAAAAGGGCGCTGCGGATCGCTTTGTTGCTGATTTCGGTATTAGAGAGATTGATGCGCTGTTCCGCGAGTTCAGGTCGATGGCTAAGCGCATCGTTTACCAAGTCCTGGGTGGGAACGACCGCTTCCTGCGCAGGCAGCTCCATGGTTGAGGTAGGAATCACCTCGGCGTCGGCCAGCGTCGGGTCGACCAGCGTGCGGCTGAGGGCATTTTTCATCAGGAGTTGCTGTCGTTGAAGATTGGTCAGGGCAAGGGTCAGCGCTTGCTGATCGGAGGCGACTGTGCTCTGCGCCCGGACCACTTCGATCGGAGCGAGCGTCCCGATTTCCACCTGCTTCTGATTGTCAGAGAGCGTCTTCTGGGCGAACGCCAGCTGCTCGTTCTGAACCCGGACGTTCTCGTAGGCATACACCAGGTCCCAGTACATGTTTTCGATCTGGTCGACAGTGGTGGTGATTTGCAGGCGGAAGGCCACGTCGGAAATCTCGCGATCGTTCTTGGCAATCTGAATGTAGCGAGTATTCGGAGCGAATCCGAAGCCCTGCAGCAGGTGCTGCGTTAACTTAAACTGAAAACTTGAGTTCAGGACCGGCGTGAATTCATTGAAAGGGTTATCGGAAGTTACCCGGGTATTGTTGAACCCGATGGCCACATTTGTGCCCCACTGGAATCCCTGGGCATAAGTGAAATTGCCGGTTCCTGTGTTCTGATGAGGGCCGCAAAACAGCGAGGTGCAATCGATTCCGAGATGATCGATTTGCAATGTGCCGGAGAGGATGGGATCGAAGCTCGTGATGTTCGGGCCGAGGCCGAAGGTTGAGCCCACCAAGCCACCCAATCCGGCGGCGGCGCCACCCGCCGCGACCGAGGTTCCGCCGGGACCCGAGCCGACCTGTCCCGCGAGCCCGCCCACGGCACCTCCGGGCGTGTTCTGCACGATCCCGTTCGAAACGCCGAGTGTACTGGCTCCCGCCTTCGCGCGCCAGACGTCGGTATCGGCAATGTTCAGGTTGTAGCGGGCGATGGCGATATCGAGGTTGTTTTCGAGCGCCAGCGCGACCGCATCATTCATCGAGATGTAAAGCTTGCCATCATGCAAGAGTTGATCGATGCGCGGCGTGTTGGCCAGGTTCGGCGGCGCTACGCGGCGCGGAGTGTAGGGCGCGAGGGGGTTGGGGAAGGCCGACCGCGGGTGCGCGTACTCCCGTACATCAAACGGCTGCGACGAGGAGGGCACGGCCCTCTGCGCCGAGGGCGCACTGGGCACCGGCGACGCATCCTGCGCCCACCCGGCAGGTACCATGATGGCAGCAATAAAAAGGGCGGCAGCCCGGTGAAACGCAGTCAACACTACTGTAGAACGTTGCATTTGCATCATCTCCATTGATCAACTCAAGTGGTCACACTCAAGCTATCGGAATCGCAAGTAACGGACGCAGTAATTCGCACTTTGGCTGACACTTCGTTAATACGTAGAACGGCAGGCAAGAGTTCCTTGCAATCTTTTCCTTGCAATGCCCCCCTTGCAATGCCGGGCAGAGGCAATCTTCTTCATTAGTGCAAGTAAATGATCGTAAGTGAAATAGTATAGCTGACGCGCCGCCGCACGCTCTGTGACAAAAGCGGCAAAACTTCTGTAAACAGTTACGATGATGGTCACGCGGCTTAGGACTCAAGAACAACGTGCGTAATCTCAGACTGATCCTCTCCTATGACGGCGCCGAATTCGCGGGCTGGCAGGTGCAGCCCGGCCGGACGACGGTGCAGGGCGCGCTGGCCTCAGCCATTGGACGATTGAGCGGAGAAAATGTACTGCCCCAGGGTTCCGGCCGCACCGACGCGGGTGTCCATGCGCTGGCGCAGGTGGCGAGTTTTGCGACCGCGTCGGCGATTCCACTCGAAAACTGGATGAAAGCGCTGAACCATATTTTGCCGGCTTCGATCCGGGTGCTGGAGGTGACCGAGGCCGCGCCCGAGTTTCACGCGCGCAAGTCGGCGCGCGCCAAGACCTATCGCTATCGCATCTACCGCGGAGCGGTCTGTCCGCCGTTTCTGGCGCGCTATGTCTGGCATTACCCGTATCCACTGGAGGAATCGGCGATGCTTGCCGCCGCCGGCGTGGTGGTGGGCGAGCACGATTTCACCTCGTTTGCGGCAGTAGACCCCGAGCGGGTGGAACGGATGGCGGCCGAGGAAAATATTCGGACGAACGATGTTCGCACGACAAACGTCCGCACGATCTTCTCTTCCACTTGGACGCGCGCAGGTGAAGAGTTGATCTACACGGTTCGCGGCAGCGGTTTTCTTCATCACATGGTGAGGAACCTGGTGGGCACATTCTTGTTGACAGGGAAGGGAACCCTGAGCCTGGAGGATTTCCAGCGAATCCTCGAAGCGCGATACCGCACCGCGGCCGGCCCGACCGCGCCCGCCAGCGGCCTGTATCTGGTCGCGGTGGAATACTAGGTCTTTGACCGCTGGTTTTTGTACTTAAGAGTGGGTGCCCCAGGTCTCGATTTTGAGACCTGGGAGACCACAACGCTTCAGGTGCAAATTCTTCCGGCAATTCGCAGGCGGGATAAGGCTCTGGCGCGGCCGTTCCGTCCCGCGTACACTTCTTCGCAATGGCCGCCAACGCCGAATTCGCCGTCTCCCGCATCGTCTCCGTGAACCCGGCGACGGGCGCGGTTTTGGGCGAACTGGACAGCGCTGGTCCAACCGAAGTCCGCGCTGCGGTGGCTCGAGCGCGCGCCGCGCAGCCGGACTGGAACGCCTGGGGCATCCGCAATCGTGTCAAAGTATTGCGCCGCTTCCAGCCGATTCTCCTCGCCCACAAAACCGACATCGCGCGGCGCATCACGCTGGAAGCCGGCAAGCCCGTGGTCGAAGCGCTTGTCACCGAAGTGCTGGTCGTGCTCGATGCGGCGCGCTTCCTGATCGACAACGCATTCGCGATCCTGCGCGCAGAAAGGCTGCCGCACGGAAATCTCGCGCTGAAAGCCAAGTCGGGACGCATTCTGCACGAGCCCTATGGCGTGGTCGGAATCATCGCGCCCTGGAATTATCCTTTTTCGATTCCGGCGACGGAGGCGCTGGCGGCTCTGGTGGCGGGAAATGCGGTCGTGCTCAAGCCTTCCGAGTTGACGCCGCTGATTGCGCTCGAACTGCAGGCGCTGCTGCGCGAGGCCGGGGTCCCCGACGACGTTTTCCAGGTGCTCCCCGGCGAAGGTGAAACCGGCGCGGCGCTGGTGAAGAGCGCCATCGATAAACTGGTCTTCACGGGAAGCGTCGGCACGGGCCGGCGCATCGCGCAGATCGCCGCCGAGCGGCTGCTTCCGGTGGTGCTGGAGCTTGGCGGCAAGGACCCCATGCTAGTGCTCGAAGACGCCGACATCGACTCCGCATCGAGCGGCGCCGTTTGGGGAGCCTTTGTGAACGCGGGGCAGACCTGCTTGTCGGTCGAACGCTGTTACGTGCATCGCAGTTTGTATGCGGCATTTGTCGATGCCTGCTGCGAGAAGGCGCGCAAACTGCGCGTCGGCAATGGCATGGATCCGGCTACCGAAATTGGTCCCATGATCCATGAGCGGCAAGTGCGCGTGGTGGAATCGCAGGTGAAGGACGCGACCGAGCGCGGCGCTCGCGTGCTGGCTGGCGGCACGCGGCTGCGCGAGTTTGGCCCAACTTTCTTCGCACCCACCGTGCTCTCCGGAGTGGATCACACCATGCGGGTAATGCGCGAAGAGACGTTCGGCCCAGTGCTGCCCATTGCGCCGTTCGCCGACGATGCCGAGGCCGTGCGCCTGGCCAACGATTCCGACTACGGACTCGCCGCCAGCATCTGGACGCGCAATCGCGCACGCGGCGAGCGCCTGGCTCGCCAGATCGACGCCGGAACGGTGATGGTGAACGACGCGGTGTCGTGTTTCAGCATCAGCGAAGCTCCGCACGGCGTGAAGTCGAGCGGCCTGGGACGCACGCATGGACGCTGGGGCTTGGAAGAAATGGTGCGCGTGAAGTATGTCGACAGCGACCGACTTCCGCGCATGAAGAAAATCTGGTGGTTCGGCTACGGCGGCGGATTCACGGTCGAGATGGAGAGTTTCCTCGACCTGCTGTACGCCCGCCCGCTGCGCGAAAAATTAAAAGCCGGAGCGAGCGCCGCCGCAGCGTTATGGCGGAGAAAATTGTAGAATCAGTTTTCAATTATAACCTGGGGAAATATTCTTAGGAGCGAAGAGCCAAAAGCGAATAGCGAACGGCGAACGGCGAACAGCGAACACCTGACACCTAAGACCTGACACCTGAGACCTGAATCATGACTGACTCCCGCTCCTTCCTGCGCCACACCCTCGCCACCATCGCTTATCGCGGAGCGAAAGCCGTCCGCAACCCTGGGCCGGATTTTGCCGTCTATGGCTCGCCCGAATCTTCGCGCACGCCAGCGAAAATTCTCGCGCACATGGGCGACCTGATGGACTGGGCCCTAGCCATGTCCGAAGGCCGCCAGGAATGGCACGATTCCGCTCCTCTCGCGTGGGAAAGAGAATGCGAGCGCTTTTTCGCCGCCTTGAAAAAGTTCGACGACTACCTGGCGTCGGAAAAGCCGCTGCAGGTTTCGGCCGAACAATTATTTCAAGGCCCAATCGCCGACGCGCTCACCCACATCGGCCAACTCGCAATGCTGCGGCGGATGGCCGGTGTCCCCATGAAAGGCGAAAACTATTTCGTAGCCGAAGTCACCGTAGGAAGAGTCGGCGCAAATCAGGCGCGGCCGCGCAAGGAATTTTAGCGCGCCGATTTTCCGCTTGACGCGCATTGTTACTAAGGGTAACAATGGAGTCGTGTATTCGGTTGTCACCACAAAATCCTTCGCGCAAGCGCTGTCCCGGCTTCCGTTGAACTGGCAGAAGCGGATTGTGGGGAAGATCAAGGAAGTCGCCGCCGATCCCTATGCCCGGCACAACAACGTCACCAAGCTCCAGGGACGCGATGGCTACCGGCTGAGAATTGGCGATTGGCGAGTCATTTACGAGTTGCATGACGACCGTCTTGAATTATGGGCCCTGGAAGTGGGCGCGAGAGGAGGAATCTACTGATGCATGTCGAAACCATCACCCGCAAGGGCCGGGAATTCGCTGTGCTTCCGATGGAAGACTTGCGGAAGCTGGTGGCAGATGCGGAAATGCTGGCCGACGTGAAGGCCTACGATGCCGCCAAAGCGCGCTTGGAAGATGGCGAGGACGAACTCATCCCGCTGGAGATCACCGAGCGCAGGCTTCGAGGCGAGGCCGCGCTCCGGATCTGGCGTGAGCACCGGAAGCTTACCCAGGAGCGGTTGGCGAAGAAAGCGAAAGTGTCGCGCGCCCTGATCGCGGCCATTGAGACCCACCGCAAGTCCGGATCTGTCACCACATGGAAAAAATTGGGCGCAGCGCTCGATGTGCACTGGGAGCAACTTGCGTAGGGACATGTATGTCGCACCTCAAAACCTCGACTACCGTGGCGATTCGTGCACTACGTGGCGTCTTGTGGGCGGGGTACGACAAATTAACGAAAAGGTTAGCAATTTCGGTAGTCCTCGCATGTGTGAATCTGGCGCTGGTTGGCGCAATATATGGATTCATTAGCGGTCGGACTGTCAGTGCAGCTCAGTTCGTCCTCATTCCGGTCGTTCTGCTCTCAACTGTAGCTTCCGCCGCATGGGATTTCCTCCGTCCAAGGACTCGTTTGCAATCAGTGGTTGCACTCTTGTTATCCGTTCCAGTCGGTTTCATGTATTTGGTCTGGCACGGATGGATTTCGCTGTAAGGCAATCCAACTTAGGTCGTTCTAGTTGCCTGCATGTGAAACTGGCGATAAATTGCCAAGTCATCAGCAACCGGTGACCAAGCCGTCTTCACTGTCCAAATAAGCCAGCCCCAGAGCAAGTAACTCCGGGGCTGGCGGTTTGTGATCCGTATTGTTGTTGTCAGTCGCTGGCCAGCACGGGCTCTCTCGATACTAGATGCTCCACCTTCAGTCCTAGTCCCTCAGCGACCCCGCGCCCATAGGCCGGGTCCGCCTTCAGGAAATGCCCAATCTGCCTTTCCTGGATCGCTTTGGGCACCGTCTTCATGCTGCCGACAATATTCGCGATCAACCGTTTCTGCGCATCCGGCTTCAGCAGGCGGAAGAGATTTCCGGCCTGCGTGTAGTCGTCATTACCCAGATGATGATCGAAGCGATCGAGTGTTCCCGTGAGCGGCCGGGGGCGCTCGCGATACTCGGGATTCTCCTTAGGCCCGTTGAAGCTGTTGGGCTCGTAGTTGGGCGCCGATCCGCCGTTTCCGTCGAAGCGCATGGCACCATCACGGTGATAGTGCATCACCGGACACTGCGGCTTATTGACCGGCAACGCATCGTAGTTGACGCCGATGCGGTAACGGTGGGCGTCAGGATAGGAGATCAGGCGTCCCTGCAGCATCTTGTCGGGCGAGTATCCCATGCCCGGCACGATGTTCTTGGGATCGAATGCCGCCTGCTCCACTTCGGCAAAATAGTTTTCCGGATTGCGATCCAGCATCAACTCGCCGATTTCGATAAGCGGATAGTCTTTGTGTGGCCAAACCTTGGTGAGGTCGAAAGGATTGATGGAATAAGTCTCCGCTTCTTTTTCCGGCATGATCTGAATGCTCACGCGCCACTTGGGGAAGTCTCCCCTGGCGATGGCGTCGAAGAGATCGCGTTGCGCGTAGTCGGGATCCTTGCCTTTCATCGTCTCGGCTTCTTCGGCGGTGAAATTCTTGATCCCCTGTTTCGTCTTGAAGTGATACTTCACGTAAAACAGTTCGTTCTTGGCATTGATCAGGCTGAAGGTGTGGCTGCTGAAGCCGTCCATGTGGCGAAAGCCGTCGGGCGTGCCGCGGTCGGAAAAAAGAATTGTGACCTGGTGCAGCGATTCCGGCGACAGTGAAAAGAAGTCCCACATCATGGTCGGGGATTTCAGGTTGGTCTGCGGGTCGCGTTTTTGAGTATGAATGAAGTCGTCGAACTTCAGCGGATCGCGAATGAAGAAGACGGGAGTGTTGTTGCCCACCATATCCCAATTGCCTTCTTCGGTGTAGAACTTGAGCGCAAAGCCGCGTGGATCGCGCTCGGTATCGGCCGATCCCTTTTCGCCGCCGACCGTGGAGCAGCGGATGAATGTCGGCGTCTGCTTTCCGGCTTTGTTGAAGAGCTTGGCGGTGGTGTATTTCGCCATGTCGGGATTGGTGCAGGTGAAATGGCCGTAGGCGCCGGAACCTTTCGCGTGCACGACGCGTTCCGGCACGCGCTCGCGGTTGAAGTGAGCCATTTTTTCAAACAACAGATAGTCTTCGAAAACTACCGGGCCACGCGGCCCAACGGTGAGCGAGTTCTGGTTGTCTCCCACCGGACGTCCGGCAGCGGTGGTGAGCTGTTTCTTTTCGTCTGGCATGGTCCACGCTCCTTAGAATGACGTTGATGTTGAGAGGTACAGTCAATTTTATGCCGTTTTGTCCAGAGGCGAACGATTGCGGGCGAAAGATTGCGGGCGAACGATTGCGGGCGAAAGATGCGAGAGTGATATGGTTCTTCCGCTTCGCCATCCTTGGTCGAAAGCCCGGGGTTGAGTAAAATGGCGGGGAAGCGGCCTTCGCAAAGGCGCACAGGAGACTGAATGGCTTCCAGTGAAACGGCAACCGTCGCCACCAGCACGACCCCGCAACTTCCCCACCACAAAGTCAAGATCAAGAAGCCGGGCCAGCGTGCCTGCAACGAGAAAAACGAAAAGGGAAAGTTCTGCGGCGGACACCTGAAACGCTGGTTCTACACCGCCGACGTGCTCGAACGGGAATGCGGCTGCGTGGAGAAAGCGTGGGGAGCGGACGCCGAAGTCTATCGCTGCGAATTTTGCCAGACGCTCTACCTGCCCAGTCCACAGGATCCGCACGGCGTGAATGTCGCGGGGACCGGCCAGCTTTCGGTGTTCGGGCTGACGATTCCTCCGAAGGAAGAGAAGAAGGCTTAGTGTCTCTACTCCGGCTCCCGCGCCAGTTCTGGACTCGGCACCGTCTCTCCCTCCAGCTCCTTGTGCCGCGCCGCCCGGTGCTGGTTCATGATTTTGGTGGCCGCCGCCAATTCCTCCCGGCCTTCTTTCTCGCGTCCCATGCGCACCAGCACCTGTCCGCGCAGATAACGCGCGCTGGCGTAGCTGCTGTCCAGCCGGATAATCTGATCCAGTTCCGATAAAGCCGCCGCGTAGTGCTGCTGGTGCTCTGCAATCTTCGCCAGGCCCATGTGCGAACTGATCTGTCGCGGATCTAGTTTCAGCGCGCTGCGATAATTCTTCGCTGCCTCTTCCTCGTTCCCGGCCGTCGACTCCAAACTGCCCAACTGCTCGTAGGCGAAGGGGACGTCCGGCTCAATGGCGATGTCCTTATGAAACTCCTCGCGCGCCCGGTCATAGTCCTGCTCATGCACAAGGGCCAAGCCCAGATTGAAATGTACGAAGGGCAGTTTTGGATCGGCCTGCTCTGCCGCTTCCAGTTCCTTCACTGCGTCGTCGTACTCTTCGCGGTTCAGATGCGCCTTGCCCCTCAGCAAATGAAATTCCGGAGAGCCCTCTCCAATCTCAACCAGGCGTGACATGGCCTTTTCCTCCAGTGCGGAGTTCTTGGCCTTGTCCGCCGCATGTTCAAGCACGTAGAGGTAATTCAGCTGGGTCGATGCCTGTCCCCATAAGGGTTCCAGCATATCGATCGCATCCGTCCAGCGATCGTTGAAGAAGTAGCAAAGGCCCAGCAGATAGCGGGCCTGATAGGAATCGGGCGACTGCCGCACCACCGACTCAAAAGGAGGGATCGCCCGTACGAAATCGTTCTGGCGGTAATATGCGAGGCCGATGTTCAGCCGGATTCCCGCCATACCGGGCGCGAGTTTCTCGGCCTTATGCAGCATCTCCAGAGCCTGTGGCCACTGCTTGCGGCGCATATCAATCACGCCGAGATTGGCGTAAGCCTCCGCCACGCCGGGGTTGACCGCCAGCACTTGCCGGAAGGCGCGCTCGGCTTCATCGAGCTTGCCCGCATGCAGCGCGGCTTCTCCGCCCTCAAACAGCTTCTGCGGATCACGCGCGGCCTGGGTCGTTCCGTCGCCTGTCTTCGCCGGCGCAACACTCTGCGCACAGACCCCACTGGAAAGAAATAGCAGTAAGAGAACTACGAACGACTTGCGGATGCTTGACAGTTGATCCATCGTCCTGTAGTGTCCGCCAGCAAGAGGCTAAAATTCAAGGAGTCCATGGAATCCGCAGATTCGAAGCCCACGCGAAAAGCCTCGCCGCAGAAATCCCGCCGGGCATCAACCTCCGAGCTCCCCCGCAAACGGTTGCAGCCGGTCGCGCCCACCATCCGTGACGTCGCCGAGCGCAGCGGATTTTCTTCCGCCACTGTTTCCATCGTTCTGAACAACGCGCCGCTGGCCCGCTACATTCCCGATACCACAAAAGGGCGCATTCAGCGCGCCGCCTCGCATCTCGGCTACCGTCCCAACCTGTTTGCGCGCTCGCTTCGTGGACGGCGCAGCCAAACCGTCGGCGTCATGGTTTTCGACATGACCGACCCTTACTGCACGCTCGTGCTGCGCGGCATCGAAAACACGCTTTTCCAGTCGTCGTATCTTCCCATCCTCACCGATGTGCACAACGAACGCAGCCGCTTCGAGCGCTATCTCGAGATGCTGCTCGACCGCCGCATCGAAGGCCTGGTCATCCTCGCGAACTGGCTGTTTGTCGACATCAACGTTCTCGCCGATCTGGAGAAAAGCGACATTCCGACCGCAACCGTGGGCCGCGACCTCAAGAACGACAAGATCAGTTCGGTGATCGTCGACAACGCCGCCGGCGCTCGCGCTGCGCTCGAGCATCTCCATTCTCTCGGTCATCGCAAAGTCGCCTTCATCCGCGGCCCTCACGAACTGACCGACACGGAACCGCGGTGGCGTGGCGTGCGGGCGGTGGCCCGCGAACGCGACCTCGAGATCGACCCCCGGCTGATTGTCGATCTACCAGAATCGGGAGATCCGTTCTCAAGTTTTGAACAGGGATACAAATTAACGGAGGAATTACTGCAGCGCCGCCGTCCTTTCACCGCGTTGATGGCCTTTGACGACATGACGGCTTTCGGGGCGATTCGCGCGCTCGGCAAGGCCGGGATTCGCGTTCCCGACCAATGTTCAGTAGTGGGTTTTGACGACGTATCGCCCGCCGCCATCTATTCTCCGGCGCTCACTACCGTGCGCCAGCCCATGGAAGTTATGGGAACGGCCGCGGCCACCATCGTGCTCGACGCCATCAACGCCAGTCTCGAAAAGAAGCCTACCCGCACCATTCACCGCCGCATTGTTCCCGAGTTGATCGTGCGCGAGTCGACCCGCAGCCTAAAGTGAGAATTTACGTTGAACGCTTCAATTTTTCTTGACAGCCCATTCCGACCTGGAGCAATATTAACACGTTTTAATACAGGGATTCGTCTGGTTGAACGAGATTGAAACGCTCCGGGCTGGCCCGCAGAGAAGCAGTCCGCCAGATAAATTAGGATCGGATCACAGGCTGGACGGTCCGATTGCTTCCGGCGTCTGGCTTTGGCGCTTCTCAAGAAGGCGAGGAAGTTATCTATGAGAATCCGTCTCTTTAGCGCAATCGTGCTGCTGTTGGGAATGTTCTCGGCAGCGAGCCTCCGGGCCCAGGACACCGGCGTGATCACCGGCACCGTCCATGACAACACCGGAGCCGTGATTCAAGGCGCCGAAGTCAAAATCACGGGCGCCGCAGGTGGCATCGACCGCACCACCACCACCAACTCCGATGGCGATTACTTGGCTGCCGGCTTGCCGGGTGGTACCTACGACCTCGCCATCACCGCGAAGGGTTTCAAGACCTTCAAAGGCAACGGCGTCGTGTTGCGCGTCGGCCAGAAGGCTAGAGTGGACGCAACTCTCGCCGTGGGAGACGTTACCACCGAAGTTGTCGTGCAGGGCGAGCAACTGAACCAGGTCGAGACCCAATCCTCCGACCTGTCGGGAACCGTCACCGGAAAGCAGATCAGCCAGCTCCAGCTCAACGGACGTAACTACACGCAGCTACTCGCGCTCTCCCCCGGAGCCACCAACCAGTCCGGACAGGATGAGCCGGGCCAGGGTCTGTCCACCGTCTCCTACAGCGTGAATGGCGGCCGCACCGAATACAACAACTGGGAAATCGACGGCGGCAACAACATGGACGACGGAAGCAACACCACGCTGATGGCCTATCCCAGCATCGACGCCATTGCCGAGGTTCGCGTTCTCTCCTCGAACTATGGCGCGCAGTACGGCAGAAACAGTTCCGGCACCGTCGAAGTTGAGACCAAGTCCGGCACCAACAAGTTCCATGGCGATGTGTTCGAGTACGTTCGCAACGACAAGTTCAATGCCCGCAATTACTTCTCGCCCACGGTTTCACCCTACAAGAAGAACGATTTTGGCTTTACCGTCGGCGGGCCGGTGGTCATCCCCGGTGTTTACAACAAGAGTAAGGAGAAGACCTTCTTCTTCTACTCGCAGGAATGGCGGCGCGATCGGGTGCCGGGACAGATATTCAACGCCATTGTGCCCTCTTGCGCGGAGCGTGGACTGACGGCTGGTTCGGGCGGCGTGGGTTGCACCGGGACACAGGCTGCCTTCGGCGACTTCAGCGAACTTTGTCTTGGGACGACGCCGCCAGCTCTTCCAGGGCCAGGGCCGGACTGCCCAATCAATCCAGTTACCGGAAACCCCTTTGGAAACCCAGCCTACTCGGGATCGGGTGCGCCGGCCAATCCGGTCCTGGTCCCCATCGATCCCACTTCGGTACCTCTGCTGGCGATGTTCCCGTACCCCAATGCCCAGGACCCGAGCAGCAAGTATTGGTATTACAACCAAGGTTTTCCCAGCCCCACTAACTTCAAGGAAGAACTGTTCCGGATCGACCATAACATCAATTCAAAGTTGCACGCCTCCGTCCGCTACATTCACGATTCCTGGAACTCGATAAGCCCAACCCCCTTGTGGACCGATGGCACGAGTTATCCCACGATCCAGACCGCCTACCAGCAACCCACGACCAGTCTGGTCGCCCATCTTACGGCGACGATTACCCCTACCCTCCTGAACGAGTTTGTGGCTGGTTACTCCACCAACCACATTGTGATGCAAAATCAGGGAGCGTGGCAGCGGCCCGCGGGATACACTCTGGGTCTCTTCCAGAATGGCTTTGGCGGGGGCAGGTTGCCGGGTGTTTCGCTGAATGGAGGTAATGTATTCGGCGGACTCGCCGAAGATGTCGGTTATGTGCCCAATGGGAAGGTGAATTCGAATCCGGCTTATACCTACCGTGACAATATTTCCAAAATCATCGGCAAGCACAACTTGACTTTCGGCGGATATTTCGTGGCCTCCGAGAAGAACGAGATCCCCCAGGTTAACCCATCGGTAGGTGGGCTGGCCACGTTTGACATCAGCCTTCCCGGCTCAACTGGAAACCCCTTTGCGGATTTTTTGTCCAGTAACATTGACAGCTTTCAACAGGCAAGCGGCCAGCCTAAGTATTATCTGCGATACAAAATCTTCGAGCCTTACTTCCAGGACGACTGGCGCGTCAATTCGCACTTGACCCTCAACCTTGGCCTGCGGATCAGTTTGTTTGGCACCGTGCACGACAGGTTGGATCTCGGGCCGGGTGCAGGTATTGGATATAGCTTCGATCCGGCAAAATACGATCACACGCCAGGCGCGACCGTCATCAATTCCGATGGCACCGTTGGTGGCACCTATGTCAACCCCTACAACACCTTACCCGGAATGGACGGTTCGTTCAACGGAATGGTTAAATGCGGAGCCGGCGGAATCCCAACCGGTTGCGCTGCGGGGCATTTGTTCAATCCCGCCCCCCGTATTGGCTTCGCCTACGATCTTTTTGGCGATGGCAAGACGGCGATCCGCGGCGGATACGGCATTTTCTACGAGCACACCAACGGAAACGAGGCGGTGGTCACCCAATTGGAAGGCTCGCCGCCAGGCGTGCAAAACCCGTCGCAGGGTCCAATCGGGGCGACGTTCAACAGCAGCGACCAGATCGTGACCTCTGGCTATTCACAGGTTGGCGCCAACCTTGGCGCCGTATACCCAGAGAGCGGAATCATATCCCTTCCGCAAAAGCAGATTTGGCCTTACGTGCAGCAGTGGCACTTCGATTTTGAGCACCAATTCCCAGCGCATATCGTGGGCATCGTCTCCTATGTGGCGAGCAAGGGCACTGATTTAGGAATGCAAAGCGATATCAACCAGCTTAAGTCGGTGGCGGAGCAGGGACTTACGAATCCCTACAAGCCGGGCGAGGCCATAGGGCCAAATGACTGCGCAACAGGGACAACGCCAAGCGGCAACACCATCATCGGCTTCAACACTGACATGTTGCCCCAGGATCAATCCGGCGTCGGCATAAACATGTATATTGCATGCGGCGGCAATGCAGCGTTCTTCCGTCCGTATCCTGGGTATGGCACCATACATGCCCGGTTCAACGCAGGTTCGTCCACGTATAACGGACTCGAGATGTCGGCTCGAAAAACGGTGGGCGCGCTTCAAATCAGCGCCTCCTATACCTATAGCCACTCCATTGACGACGCTTCGTCCGCTGGGGACGGAAGTTTCGTCGACTCTTACAACTTCAGGATAAATCGGGCCAGTTCCAATTTCGACCAACGGCACGTCTTCAACGTGAGCTACATCTACGACCTGCCCTTCTTCAAAGCGGGTGGCCTGACGCATTCGCTCCTTGGAGGATGGCAATACTCTGGAATTACTTCGTTTGCGACTGGCGCGCCCTTTAGCATTACCAACGGAGGCGAGGGCAGCATTCCCGCCGACAACGCAGGGGTGGCCAATGGAATTGGCACAGGTTCACGTCCGGATCTCGTCGGCAACCCGCAAGGCAAGATCCCGGCGGGGGATACCGCCAACAGCTCTGGCCCACTGCTGGTGAATCCGGCGGCCTTTGCTGCGCCCCAAGGCCTTACCTATGGCAATACGCCGAGGAATGATGCGCGGAACCCGCATCAGATCAACTTCGATATGGCGGTTTTCAAGCATTTCGCCATCAAGGAGAGCGCGGCGCTCGAATTCCGAGCGGAAGCGTTTAACGTTTTCAACCATACCGAGTGGGGCTACATTGCCGGTGGTGCAGGCTCGGCGGGTGGGAACGGTTCGGTTACCGGCGGGACCTCCTCGATCGGTTGCTATGGACCCGATGGGAACGCTGGATACAACCCAGACCCAGCCGACCAAAGTCAAGGATGCATTGGCGGCAACTTCCTGCGTCCTGGAGCCGCCCACAACCCGCGTATCCTGCAACTAGCCCTGAAGTTCATCTTCTAGGCAAGAAGCATTGCGCAAGCAAAAATCCTGGCTCTCCACGAGCCAGGATTTTCTTTTTGCAACTCAACCACGATAAGCGGCCCGCGTGCCCCTTAGTCCGCAGGTGCCCACTCATCGCGTTCTTTGCGATGAGTGGGATTTGCCGCGAGTATTCAACCAATCGTCAATCCGCGACGCCCGCGCGCACGCGTTCCCGGCTCAGCACGGCCAACCCCTTGTCCAAATCGGCGATCAGATCGTCTACATGCTCAAGCCCGACGGACAAGCGGATCATCTGCTCGGTCACGCCCATCTTTTTCCGCAACTCGGGAGCGATCATGGCGTGTGAAGTCAGCACTGGGATGGTCACCAGCGAATCCACTCCGCCGAGGCTTGGCGCCAGCGTAAATAGATTGAGCGCCTCGGCCACGCGGCAGGCGTCGGCGCCGCTGCCTTCCACCTCGATGCTCAGGACGCCGCCCCCGCCCGCCATCTGCCTCTTGGCGATCGCATGGTCGGGATGCTCCTTCAGCATGGGATAGTGCACCCGCGTCACCTTGGGATGGTGGCTCAGAAACTCGGCAATCCGCAGCGCGCTCTGGTTGTGCCGTTCGACCCGGAGGGCCAGCGTCTTGATCCCGCGCAGCAGCAGAAACGCCGCGTGCGGATCCATGCAGCCCCCGAGCGTCGTGCGCGTGGAATGGATCTGCTCGATCAAATCGCTGCGTCCAGTGGCGATACCGCAGATCAGGTCGGAGTGTCCGCCAAAATATTTCGTCCCCGAATGCAGCACCAGGTCGATGCCCCACTCCGCCGGACGGCAATTGATCGGCGTGGAAAAAGTCGAATCGATGGTTGAGATCAGGCTGTGTTTCCGCGCCAGCGTCGCAATTTTCTCCAAGTCGACGACTCGCACCGTCGGATTCGTCGGCGACTCGATGTGCAGAAGCTTTGTGTTGGGCCGGATCGCGCGCTCGTGCTGTTCGATGTCGTTGGTGTCGACGAACGTCGTTTCGATCCCCAGCTTCGGCAGCCACTGCGAAAGGAACTTGGTCACGCCGCCGTAAATATCGCGCTGCGCCACGATGTGGTCGCCCGCCTTCACCAGCGACAGGATCGAAGTCGTGATCGCGGCCATGCCCGATGAGAACAGCAGAGCCGCGTCCGTACCTTCCAGTTCGGCGATGGCATTTTCCGCAACCGTATTCGTGGGATTGCCGTAGCGCGTGTAGTAGCTGTCAGTGGGAGTGACGCGCAGTTGCTCCTGCATGTCGGTAACTTCGAAGGTCGAAGTCTGATAGATCGGCGTGGAAAGCGGACCGTTCTTTTTCGCAAGGCTGGTGCCACCGCGTACCGCCTCGGTTTCCTGGCGAAACTTGTGTTTCTTCATACTCATTCTCCCTGACGCAGATCGCAGTTCTCAGAGGAACTAAATGCGGGTGGCGAGCGGCGTTGTTGTCCTTCACCAAGCTGGAATTTCTTAAGGATGTTCTGATTAAGTCCCTGGGGTCCTCCGTGCACCCCTGTGTACCCTCTGGTTTACGCTTTCTGCTGACACTTGATCGGAGTTTCCTTAAGATTACCTGCGCCGCCCAACCCCGGCAAGACGCAAGGCTGGGCCGGGATGAATATGTTCTGCGAGACGCAGCTCGCGGTTGGTAATATCTCTCATTGAGCGTCTTTCATTGACCAGCGAACCACTCTTATGAAGAAGAAACTGAAAACGACTTCCCGCAAAAAGTCCGCGAACCGGAAAACGACGAAAGCCACGCGCCCCGCGCGCAGAGCGACCGTCCTGAAGGGCAAGCAACCCAAGGCCGAACTGCGCCACATCCCGTGGAGCTCCGTCGAAGTGGAAGCGCTGAACCCCTTGCTCGGGCGCCATTTCATTGTCGGACAGAACGTTATGCTCGCTCGCGTCCTGCTCAAGAAGGGATGCCTCGTTCCCGAACACAGCCATCACAACGAGCAGATCAGCTACGTCGTCGAAGGCGCGCTCAAATTCGGGATCGACGGCAAAGAGATTGTGGTGAATGCCGGCGAGGTCCTCACCATTCCGCCCCACATGCCGCACTCGGCCGAGGCCCTCGCCGATAGCGTCAGTCTCGACATCTTCAACCCGCCCCGCGCCGACTGGATCAATAAAACCGACGCCTATTTGCGGTGAGAAAATTCAGCCGCAAAGTGCGCTGAAATTGCAGAGAAATCAAACAGGAAAATCTCTGCGCGCTCTGCGATCTCCGCCGTTAACTCGTATGATGTATTTATATTTCTGCGCGGATAGGTGATAAGGCAAAGTGTCGATCGCTCAAAATACCGAAACCATTGCGAAACTCCGCTGCATCGGCTGCGGCGCTACTCCCGACTCTGCCGGCCAGGATTTCCGCTGCGCCGCCTGCGGCGACCTGCTGGAATTCTTCTTTCCCGGATGGAATCTCGACTCGCCAGCCTCCGGTCAACATCCCATCGCCAGTGGAGCGCCGGGCGTCCCCGCCCGGCTGAACGGGAGAGACGCCCGTTCCTCCACAGACCCGGCTGCCCTGAAGTCGCTCTGGCTCAGCCGCCGCACCTCACGCGATGCGCTCGACCAGAGCGGAGTATGGCGCTTCCGCGAACTGCTTCCCCACATTCCGCCGGAACATGCCATCACCCTCCGCGAAGGCAACACGCCGCTCTACCACCTGCCGCGGTGCGCCCGCGCAGCTGGCGTCGAGAATCTCCACGCCAAGCATCAAGGCATGAACCCGACCGCATCGTTCAAAGACACGGGCATGACCTTCGCCGCCTCATCCGCCCACCAGCAAGAATTCCGCTGGGTGGCCTGCGCTTCCACCGGCAACACTTCAGCCTCCATGGCCGCCTATGCCGCGCGCGGCAACATGCACAGCCTCGTCCTCATCCCGGACGGCAAAATTTCCTGGGGCAAACTCTCACAATCGCTCGACTACGGAGCCCTCACCTGCCAACTGCGCACCGACTTCGACGGTTGCGTCCGCATCCTCAACGAGCTCGTCCGCCAGAAGCCGGTCTACCTGCTGAATTCGGTGAATCCGTATCGCATCGAAGGCCAGAAAACCGCCGCCATCGAACTCATGGAGCAACTCGCGTGGGAGCCACCCGACCACATCATCGTCCCCGGAGGCAATCTAGGAAACAGTTCGGCGATCGGCAAGGCGCTCGTCGAAATGCGTGAACTCAAACTGATCTCGCGCCTGCCGAAGCTTTCCATCATTCAGGCGCAAGGCGCGAATCCGTTTTATCGCAGCGTGCGCGAATTCGGCGGCAAAAAGCTCGAACCCATGACGGCCGATACGCAAGCGACCGCCATACGCATCGGCAATCCGGCATCGTGGAAGAAGGCGCTGCGCGTACTCCAGGCAACCGGCGGCGAGGTCGAACAGGTCACAGAAGTAGAAATCGCCGCTGCCAAAGCGGAAATCGGCGCCGACGGCATCGGTTGCGAACCGGCCTCCGCGGTCACGCTCGCGGGACTCAAGAAGCTTCGCCGCAGCGGATTCGTCAAGCCCGGCGAGTCCGTCGTCCTGATCCTAACCGGCCATCTCCTAAAAGATCCCGACTTCACCATCAAGTTCCATCGTGGCAGTTTGTTTGCTGGGATGCCCGACGAGCCCGAGTCCGCTCAAGCAAAATATCTGCAACGCGCCCCAATTGTTCTCGATGCCGATCTCGGGGCCGTCATTGCCGCCCTCGACGCGGCCGAGAGAAATTCGTAGCAGTTCGCCCCAAACTCGTGTATAAAAATCAGTTCGATGTCAGTGCCAATTGTTGGGGACTCTGCTCAGGCCGCGCTGGGCTAAAACCTTCCATTTCTATCGTTTCGGCCCGGCTGTACCCCGGAGAAGAGTTCTCAGTTCTCAGTGCGGAACAGTGTTACTGACAACTGGCAACCGGCAACTGGCAACTGTTCTCTAACCTATGCCTTCACGTCCTGCATCTTTAGACCGCTCTTTGCGCTTGGCCCTCCCGGCCACTTCTGCCAATCTGGGCCCTGCGTTTGACGCCGCTGCCCTCGCCCTGGATTTCCATCTCCGCCTGCGCGCCGAGCGCGCCCCCGACTTCTTCGTCACCGCCGAGGGCCGCGACGCGCAGATCTGCGCCCGCATGGAGAACCACCTCATCGTTACCACCTATTGCGAGGTGCTCGAATCGGAGAACCGCAAAATCGCGCCCCTGCGCATCCACATCGAAAACCAGATCCCCATCGGCAGAGGCTGCGGATCGTCCGCCGCCGCTCGTCTGGCCGGCATTGCGCTGGCCGTGCATTTCGGACATCTGCGCTGGAAAAATGACCGCATCGTCGGCGAAGCTTCCATGCGCGAGCACCATCCCGACAACGCCTCGGCCTGCTGGATGGGCGCGCTCACCGTGGCGCGCATGGCCAATCAGGTGCAGGCGCAGGTAGTCGAAGTGAAGCCGAAAGGGAAGTGGCCGCTGCTGCTGGCTGTCCCCGAGGCCCCACTCTTGACCGAGCAATCCCGCCGCGTGCTGCCCTTCCAGTACTCGCGCGCCGACGCCGTCACCAACATTCAGAACTCGATGCTGCTGCTAGCGGCTTTCACGCAAGAACGCCGCGACCTGCTTCCCGCGGCTCTAGAAGATCGCATCCACCAGCCTTATCGCGCGCCGCTCTGTCCGTTGCTGCCCGCGCTCAAGGAACTCACCGGAGATTCCGGCATTCTCGGCGCCGCCCTCAGCGGAGCCGGCCCGTCTGTGCTGGTGTTTCTCGACCCGAAGGCGTCGCCGAAAACCGCAAAGCAGAGAATCGCCGCCCATCTCACCAAGCGCCGGCTGGCCGCCGAACTCATCCTCACCGAGATCGCTCAACACGGTGGACGCGATGGAGCCGACTGGCGCAAGCATCACGGCCCCGCAAGAAAATAAGTGTGGCGACGGGCGCTTGTCGGATGCCTATTCTAAATTTCGCGTTCTTTGCGAAATTTAGAATGGGAATGTTGCTACCCTCAGCGACTCATTTGGCCATCCACACCGCGATATCGTTGACTGTAGTGTCCTCGATGCCAAAGAAGCCGTGATCCGAAAGCGCACTGCAATTGTCAGTCAAGGCAGTGAGTTTGCCAGACGCAACACTCTCGATGCCCTTTCTGGGCGAGTGCTTCAACGCCTTGAGCACGGGCTTCTCGCCCGCGGTGGTTGCAAGGCTACAGGTGCTGCCCGCGTCATTGATCAGCAGCACGGGCACGGTGATGCCTGTCAGGTTCACCGTGAGCAGGGAATCGGGATCATTCGCATCGTTGACAGATGCGGCAAGAACCAGGCCATCCGGTCCACCCTGCGCAGGACTGTACAAGCCCGCAACGAACGCTCCGCCGGTTCCCCGGCTCGTACCTACGATCCAGACTGGCAGGCCAGGTGCCTTGGAACGCGCCCACGCGATGACCGCCAAGATGTCGGAAATGTGGGTGGCGCTGCCTTGCTGATCGGCTAGACCGTCCGGGAGCAGGTAAAAATCAGTTGCGGCATCGAGCGTAATGACGTCGAGGTGGTGGCCCGCGAATAGATAACGACTGCGCACCAGGAAACCATGAGAATTCACATCGAGTGTGCCACCGCCGGTACCGTTGGGAGCAAGTCCGATGAGTCCAGCACCGCCGGGCAGCAGGATCGCGATCGCCGTCGGGTTCGGGGTTGGGGTAACAATGAAGCTCTCACTCAAAACCGGGGGCGCAGGATTTGACACCGGCGCGCGCGACAGTAAAAGGGTCTGCACCACATCCGCCGAATCCGCCTGCGGAACTTGGGCAAACGCCGTTCCCCCGGCCAGCAGGATGGTGGCTAGCAAGGCGGCCGTAACCGGCCAGATCCAACCCAGCTCTTTAGAGTTTGAAAACAAGTCAATCATGTTGAACCTCCACAGGACGAATAGTTACGTCCGGATGTTAGGAATTAGATTCCGTCGCCTCAGGGGGCTGTGTTCTCAACGGGCGGTACCTGCCCTTCGGAGAGGCGAAGAAGGCGGCGCAAGTCTACTCCTTCTGCTGATTTTTGCAGTGGCAGTTATCACCGTCCGATGTGACGCGGGGTGCCCCAGGTTCGCGCCCGTTCCTTGGGCGCTAACCTGGGCGAAGGTGAACCGGGTGGAGTAACTCGGCAGCAGCGCCGTCCGCGACTCAACCTTTATCTACATCTATTATCTACATCTATGAGAGCCAAGACTTGACCTCGCCCACCATGCTGTCAGATGGGGTCGCGATTGTCGGACAGACCTTGGCAGGGACCTTTGAGTCCTATGGCCTGATAACAGAAACTGTCATTTCCGTTCTTTGCCAAAAGGCCCGGCACCGGGCCGGGCCTTGTTTCAATCACGACAGCTTACTGTTTCAGCGCTGCGCCCTTGGTAGTTGTTCCTTGCAGCTTGTCCTCTACGGTCCACTTCATGGTCTTGCCATCGGCCGAAACTGTCATTTTGATAATGCTGATGACCTTGCCATCGCGCTTGCGGGCTTCCTCCAGCGTGTCCTTGCCGAGCTTCTTCACCGAGATGCTGGTGACTCCGGGATCGCCCTTGAAGGGTGCGTCCGTCCCGTCCAGTTTGGCGGTATAGGACTGGCCGATGGTGGTGTTCATGGCCAGTTCATTTCCCTTCATCTTGTAGGTCCAAGTGAGGGCGCCCGCGGAGGCATTCGCTTTTTCGGTGCGCCACGAGCCGGAGATCAGATTCCCACCGGCTGGCCCTTTGGCAACGCGCTTTTCTGTATTCGTGCCGGTTTGCGTCCCTCCGCTCGGTTCCCCGCTGTCGGTCCAATTGATCGTCAGGGTGTTTCCGTCAGATGAGACCGACATTTTTGCGGTTCCGACTACCTTGCCAGCTTTCTTGCTCGTGCTTTCGATGTTGTGATCGTCAATAACCTTGACACACAGAGTGTCGCTGTAGGGGTCCCCGGCCACTTTCTGGTCGGTCCCATCGGCTTTAATATTCACTAGCGGCACGCAGCTCTTGCACTCATACATTCCATTCTGCAGTAAAAACACATCGGGTTTCTCGGGCCACTGAACGCTGCTAGGGTCCCATTTCCACGTACCGTCGAAGGGGCTCTGCGCCATCGCCACAACCGGTACGAATAACAACACCAATAGTCCAGCAAAGAACAGATTCTTCATAAATCATCCTCCATGGGTTTGGGTTGTATTCAGGAACTGCGTAATTCCGACGATGCGGTAGTGGCCAAGGGGCTGGCCGACGAGCGAGTCTTGGCTCACCGATTGGTTTGCCATGGAGAAGATGCTTCCTTCCCCTCATCGTCTACGGCGAATCGTAGGCCCGAACGAAAGGCAAGTCAACGCCGGACAATAAGCTATAGGCGGATTGGCTTCCCGTTCTGGTTTTCACTCGGCAGCCTGCCCACAGATAGTTGGCGTTATACCGATCACACTTATTAACCCAGCGACGGAGGTTTTGAGTGCTATCGCCTGTGGTGCTGACAAACTCTTTCCAAGTTTCAACCAGGAAATTCGTTCACAAGTTATTCAACCTTCGTTCGCCGGAGGCTCTGAAATCCGGACATTACTGTTTTGGTTCCTTCTTCAACAGCCACGCTGATTACAACAACTATCCGCGTGTTTTGTCGAATGTTCACCATCACGCACTCAGACTTACCGCATTCGATCACGGCCCGTTCCTAATCCTCTATCGACCTATAGTTGTTACAGTGAGCTTTTTTGATCAGACTAACTATCTTCATTACTGATAGGGTGGATTTCGTTGAGTACTAACTGTAATCGATCTTCACGTAGACACCGCACGAAATGCATGATCCAACGCTAGGTACGTGACACTCCGACGGGCGGTTCTTTCGATGCGCCTCCGTTGTGCCGGGCCCACAACCAAATTGAATCCGGCTTAGTGACCTTTCCACCATCGCCCCAACGAGCCATTCGTGTTCGCGAATGCCTGGCGTCAGGTTCTAATGCCGCGGGGACATCGGCACGAGTGTGGAGCAATGAAGCGGCTATTCACAACCTGCATCGTTTTAGGCTGCCTGAGTTTCGGCTTCGCGCAGGGAATTCAGGGCAACGTGACATTCAGTGGCACTGCGATTGTCGTCACGGGCCATTTCGTTACCCTAACATGGACCGCCAGCCAGGGTGCGACTAGTTATAACATATATCGTGCCGCTGTTTCGGGCGGTCCTTATGTAAAGCTAGTTTCTGGCATCTCAAACACAACTTATTCTGATGTGAACATAACTCACAATCAGACACTTTTCTACGTCACCACCGCCGTCAACGGAAGCTCCGAAAGTGCGTACAGCAGCGAAGCGTCCGCGGTGACTCCCTAAAGCTGAGGAGACAACATGAAAAACTATCTACTAATCGGCATGTTGGGCCTTCTGTCTGGAAGCTCATGGGGACAGTGCGTCACCGGCAATCCAGGCACGAACTGCAGCGGACCGCTGAATGTGCAACCACAGCCCGGAAACACCAGCCAATCTGCGATCACCCTGGTTGATCTTGGACTGCCCGTGCCATCGCCGGCCGTGGGGCAGTACACCCTATCCATTGCCAGCGGCATACTTTGGGAATCGGACAATGGAAACAGCTATCACTCCCTCGTAGGGTCACAAGGAGTCCAGGGCGCTACTGGGCCTGCCGGTACGACCGGAGCGCAGGGCGCAGCAGGAGCGCAGGGCGCAATCGGACTCACCGGCGCGGCCGGAGCGCAGGGTGCAGCAGGAGCCCAGGGCGCAATCGGACTCACCGGCGCGGCCGGAGCGCAGGGTG
>Ga0182014_10001841_pt1 | contig 27646 bp, 26 predicted proteins | sample 612S2DmetaG_FD_120489 | JGI IMG/M metagenome (GOLD analysis project Ga0182014, IMG submission 120489) | Permafrost microbial communities from Stordalen Mire, Sweden - 612S2D metaG | ecosystem: Environmental > Terrestrial > Soil > Wetlands > Permafrost | place: Sweden: Stordalen | collected... | reverse complement strand
CCCAGCCAATAGAACGGAATGTAAATAACAGATCATAACAGTTTGGTTATTTGGTAGGGCAAAAGGGACGACCAAACTTTCTTAATGAATACAGCCCTAACTATAGTAAAGACCTGCTTTGCCCTTGTTGAATCACTTCCTGGCAACTGAAGCACTAGCATTATTGTTATCTCTATCTTATTGCTAAGCTGTAGTTATGGGGAAAAGAGCTCCGTTTATTATTAGCTGTCCGGTTGTCGTAACTCACAAAGAATATCCTGATCGTATAGTGTTGGTCGAAGAACCTAAAAAAGGGTATTCTTTTAACCTACCAGGTGGTGGGCTAGACTTACTGGCCAATAAACGTACTGAAACTATTTTCGCATGTGCTATTCGAGAAGTTTTAGAGGAAAGTGGTTTAGAAGTTGATATTACTGGCTTCCTTGGTCTAGATCATATTGAAGATGAGAGTAAGCTTCATATTACGCTAGCGGCGATAGCGATGGAGGGAGCTTTAAAAAGCTCACCCGAGCACCCATCAGTAAGATTATCTACTTTAGAAGAGATTGAAATAATGGACCAGGAGGGTCGTTTAAGAAGCCCGAGGGTACTTATCCGTGCCAGACAATTCTTTAGTGGTCTAATATTACCCGCAGACGAAGTTGTTAGCCTATTATCTTCAGATCCTATTCCTCATGTTGTTAAGAGATTACCGACAATAGATTCACCAATATCAGATAATTACTACTGACAGACTGCTACTATCTAATCTTAGCTATTGTTTTTGCAGACTCACTGGCATCTTTCATCATATCCTTCAATACTTTTTGTAAGGCACTTTTAGCGAACTCACGAGGCAAAAATGGACCATGTTTAACTGGATCGAACCCTCGGTCTGTCTTATACCCCTCAGCTCGCAAATTAGCATCTGAGAACTTTCCACTTTTAATCTCATGATTAATCAAAGCTTCCTCTGAAACGAATTCTATTTGTGGGGGTTGTCCTCCGCCAATATGTAAAATTGTGCCAGATATTACAGGTCTATAACCTCGCCACCATTCATACCCAGAGATACCAGCCAATGAACCGCCAACTACAGCTAGCTTATCTCCAAACATGCCATACTGCGGGTGATGCCAGTGTCCATATAATTCATAATCAATACTTTCCTTTAGCTTACCAACACCAGTGCTATGGGCATGTGCTTGATACACGGGTAAGCCTCCCATATTGCCCTTTGAACCCTTATCCAATGCAAAGTGTTGTACAGATACACCATTTTCACCAAAATACTCTAGGCCTGTCCAACTTTTAAAGAACTCACCTTTTGGGGTAGTGACGGCATCATGAAACTTAACTCTATCTTCAATCTCCGCGCGCGTATAGCCATTACGAGTGTACATTCCGGCATAGGCATCTCGTAGATACTCAGTAAAGCTATAGCCATGCCATTTAGTAGTACCAGAATTCCATTCGTGATTACCTGGTTCAACTGTGACATTATCAATACCTGCAACTTGTTCGGGGGTTAAGTTCTCTAGAACGTCCGTTATCATTCCTTTGGCAAAAGCGATTTGTGACTCCATGCTCATCAAACCGGTAGATTGACTCTCATTCGGGAAGTCTGGATAGTTCCTGCCGTGGACTATATCACCGCCAACGAATACTGCAACGGCTTCATCTTGTAGAGTACGGCTATGCACATAATCCATAAACTTGACCTGGTAATCTGGTCTGGCTGTAATTGATCCTGTTTGCCAATCACAGAATAAAGTAATTGCCCGACGGTCAGGTATGGAGAAAGATTTTTCTCTTAGAGCCTCATTATATAGAGTAACTATGTGCCGACCGTCGTCAGTGCGTTCGTGCGACGTGGCGCCGGGGTTTGGGATCCTTCTACGAGTCGTAACTAACCTTCGTGATATATCACCTGGGACATCAGTTTTACTACCACGCGTTTCAAAGAATTGACGGGCTCTGATTAAGCCATTGGTTGCAACTGCCCACATGCCATCGCCAAGATCAACGCCAATTCCTTCCTGAGAGTGTTGGCTAACATTCATATTATGCGTAGCCACACCATCGGCCCGCATTTGCCCCATAGCTTCCACCACCACCTTCATATGATTGGCATACATTGGCTGTTGGCTGAACCCAAGGTTATGCCGAATCTGATCCACGTAAGTCTTATCTTGAGTATGAATAGTCAAATCAACATCGTCTGTAATTATAAATTCTGTATCTCTAAGATTGCGTAGCTCCAGCCATTTATTCTGTTTTTTCGAAAGTGGCTGGCCGTTGGTTATGCGCTCTTGTGCATCATAAAGTAAAAAATATTCTTCCGTTTCTACCTTACCATCAGTTAGCTCTTTCATCTCTGTTGCTGAGCGTAATCGTCGTCCTGACCTTAGGCAATAGGGAAAGACCGTGTCGATTTGGAAGCTAAGGTGCTTATTCCATTGCGAGTTCTGGCGCATTTTATCGATATCGGCATAGTTGACTGTGCTCTGCGCTAGTCCGTGATCAGGACTTTTACCTTTTTTCTGTGCATATTGCTGCATTTTACGAAAAACTTCAATCGTATAGTCTTCAGCAATTCGACGATCATCGTTACTCATGTTATAGATAAGCGGTACACCGGTTTCCAATACCGTATCGATTAGCTTCCTGCCATAACGGAATTGTTCACCCATACTAGTCAGCTCAGGGACTAGTGTGGCTTTGCGTCTTTTTTCTAAGAATTTAAAATCACCCTGCAGTAAACCACTCAGCACAATAAGGTCTGGTTTTTTTTCTTCCGGTAGCATGGCAATGCTCTCAACAGTTTCTGTAAAGAAGTCTATCGCCGAATCTTGATGACCTAGTAAGAGCTCAGACAAATATAATACGTTTGCCGATGGCCGACCAGTGCTCATCTCAACCTGAGGAATCTGGACAGCCTCGCGGTGAGCACTGTATATGTCAAGTAGTTCTTGTGATTCGCCATGGATAGTCTGCGATAGCAATTCATGGGCTATATCAATATTTGGATCTAATCGTTCACCTTTGCTCATTTTGCCTTACCTCCATTAAAGTATTATTTGATAAAATTACTGCCTGAAAACCGAGATGTCTTTGAATTCTCTCGGCGTGAATAGCAAGTGAGATATCATCAGTTCGTTCTTTATATACGCCTAAATAGTTGACAACGGCGTTGAGGGCATAAAAAGGATTAACGTCAAGTTCTGATAAATCTTGGCTCAAAACCTCTAGGCAACCCTCCATCATATCTGAAGTTGGTTTTGGCGGTGGACCAAGCACATTATGTAATTCTTTGTGAGCCGTTTTTAAAACTGGTATTACCAAACCTTCGTGGTTTCTGAATCTTCTTTGAAATGTTCCTTTATAACTGGCCTTTTGGAAAAAAAGATGATGACGATTAAACGGTATGTCGTTGGGGTTATGTTCTGACTTATTTTTACTTCCCATTACAGCCATTGTTAAACATTAAATTTTTAATTACAGTCACTAGTTTTTGAGTCAAATCTATTCGAGTCAAATACAGTTAAGTCAGGTGTTATTGAGTCAGTAGTATTTGACTCAATATGGACAATATTTGACGTCTACTGTAGTATTCGAAAAGTAAGGTATGAATATAATTTTGACGAGATGGAATGAGTTAAGGTCAATATGCATCACTACCAGAAAAAAATACTTGTTACACTAGCAAACGATTCTCCTTTAAGATTTACTAAACTTAAGCCTGCTACAATCCCCAATAATACTTTTTCCTATCACCTAAAATATTTATTAGAAACAGGTTACATAGAGAATAGCCCCAATGGTTACAGAGCTACTCGTAAAGGGCTTAAATCAATCGAATATTCAGAATCTTCGAAAGCTATTCTTCCCCTTAAAGTCCTGACTATGTCGTTAATATTGGACGACAAAAAACGAGTTTTATTGCGTAGACGAACCTCGAGCCCCGTTCGAGGCTGGTATGGCATTCCATCCGGGATGATACATGAAGCAGAATCTACTGAAACTGCGGCCCAAAGAGAGATTAAAGAAAAAACAGGGCTGACACTAGCAGCACTAACATTCAAGGGGCTTCTTGACTTTAGGTATATCAATAAATCAACTCAGGATACATATGTTCACGCCATTGCGTTTATATATACTACTCAACTCAAAGGTTTGCCTGATGGTTTTCTACCCGACCCTTCAATTGGTGAATTTATGTGGTCAGATCTTCAAAGGAATGATATTTTACCTGAAGTAATGGTGGCCTTTGATATGTTAAAGAATAAGAAACCGGGCATAAATGCTGTTGAATTTGATGAACCCGTAATGCCGCAATGACAAATTCATCGTTTAATCAACTAAAAATAGCATAAATGAATATTGGTATTTTATCTTCAGCTGAGAAAAAAGGTTCTGAATACTATAGATATGACGAGCGTTTAATAGGTGAGATTGAGGCATCCGGGAATGAAGCCAGAGTTATCAATCATGAGAAGACTTACGTCGGCATAACTGAAGAGGGGCGCGTTCTCTATGACAGTAGTGATCTCACGCCAATCAATGTCGACGCAGTAATACCTCGACTCGGAAGAAATGTCGATATGGGGCTAATCGTTCTTAAATTACTTGAGTCTCAGGGGGTATTTACTACTTCTAGTTCGGAATCAATCCCAAGAGCCAGAAACAAATTGACCACCAATATATTTCTAGACAAAGCTGGTATACCGACCCCGTATAGTATCTCGCCAACAGGCTCAAACCCAAAAAACCTTAGGGATGCTTTTCGCATGATTCAACCAGACCCTAAAAAAGAAGTAATAATAAAAAATTTAACCGGCTCACACGGTAAGGGGGTGAGGACTGGGGAAAGCTTAAAGTCAGCCGTATCGATTGCTGATGGTATGGAAAGACGCTATATGATTCAAGAATTTATTGGATCTCCTGAACCAGATATTTTTGCATCAGATATACGTCTGATAGTCGTAGATGGTAATGTTGTGGCATCGATGATAAGACGTTGTGTTGAAAAGGATGAGTTTCGATCTAATCTAGCACAAGGAGCAAAGGCAGAATCATATGAGCCTACGCCTAGAGAAGTTGAGCTAGCGTTAAGGGCGACTGCTGCTCTTGGGCTTGGTGTTTCTGGTGTCGATATATTATTGTCAAACCGTGGACCACTAGTGAACGAAGTAAATACCAACCCCGGATTTGGGATAGAGACATATACTCAGGTTAATGTGGCAAAATCAATCATAGATTTTGTTATAAGAAACGCCACAGAACCAATCACGCATCAAATTAACAATTAGAGATAGTATAGAAAGAGACTAGGAATTACCAGCAGCTTCAAGCAAAGCTGCTAGGTTATCGTCTAGCCATCCATATAGCCGTGGCTGTTCACTGGCTTGGTTGTATTCCATATCAAAAACAATATGTTCCCCATATAGAGCCTCTTCTGATTTAGGAATTGCTGGCGCATCATCTATTAGTGCTACGCCCTCTTGCTCATGCTTATTCGGAGTAATAATTGCTTCTTTGACCACATACTCCCCGAAGATTGGTACAAATTCTCTTTCCAACCATTTAAGTTTTTCAATTTTGCTATATGGATTAGATCTCATTGGTTTGCTACATATACGAGGATGATATCCTAAGTCAATAACTCGCTGAAACCCTTCAAGAGCATATGCTGCTAATGGCAGCGACTCAAAGAATCCCTCTTCATCAGAAATCTCTCTTAACAGCAAAGAATGCTCTGGATAATCATCTGAAATATAAAAATTATGCCTAGTCTTTAAGATAGGGATATCCGGCCGTCGAATACTAAGACGGTTCACGACTTCTGCGTCAAAATCGGCAAGAGGACCGTCCATGTCAATTAATGCTATTGGTCTATCTTCGAATTTGCTCATATCCTTAGATTACATTACTTAAAACTTTTCATGAAGTATGAATATACTAGGAGAGCCGATAAATAACCATGAAAGAGTATCCCTATCGACTAACCCGCGATTGTTGGACTTTGATGAATTAGTGTCTAGTAACCTACGCATCCCTTCGGTGCCACAATCTATAAACTGATGTATTTCTCTAGCCCAAGTTCAATAGCAAGCGTTGAAGCAGCCTGAAGAGCGTCATAATATTTATGTCGTCGGTCAAAAGGTATAAAAGTTAGGTCATCACCATTCTCTATTTCTTGACGCCACATCAGTAGACGTCCTACTCGGCCATTACCATCAGCAAACGGATGAATGCGTTCGAACGCAAGATGAGCTGCGAACGGCTTGAGATATGACCACCTATCAATCCAAACATTCATTAAAGACGGAACCTCTTCGGGTAATGGCGCTATATAATTACCAATCCGAACGATCGTATTGCTTATATCCCGATATTCGCCCCGTTGATTTGCTGCCAGCCCTGGTTGATTTTCCACAATAGTCTTCTGGGTAAGTTTAATTACCTCATGACCGATTGCACTGAAAGAAGTTGATTCTAACGACTCCCAAGCTTTCATTGATTGCTCAATCTCTTGCTCACTCCAGACATTTTCAATCTGATTACTCTGAATAATACAGTCCCTTATTTTTGTCATTAATCCTACTATATGATAATTACTAATATTTATTAAATATAGCTTAAGCCAACACTAGGTGTTTCATTCTTGGCTAGCTGTCAGGTTGTCTAGGTTTTTCAATTTTTATTTTGTTAGCGACTACTTTGCCGCCAACAACTGCATGAGTGGCTTTGACTTTGATGTATGAAATATCTAGCTCGGTTTTATCAGATGGCATTAAATGAACCAGGGCACCGGCTGGGCGCTTTGGGTCATCGGCTAATTCGCCCGAATCAACTACAACAGCGTAGTCCGGGACATCGTGATACGAATCACGTTCGCCCAAAATATAATATGTTCCTTTAAGCTTCTTTGCTTGTGCGAAGCTTAAGTCGCCCCAAAATACTTTTACGCCATTTGGGTTGAAGACGGATAAGTTCTTGCCAAGACGACCATTCTTTGGTCCTTCTGGAAGCATCTGCCCTTTGTAAGGAAAAGTATCTTCATAAAATAGTTCTTCAGGTGGATTAAAATAAAAATTATTGGGACTTACAATATTAACAGCAACTACCTCACCGTCTTTCGTGAAGGTTACTGCTTTAGCTAGTTCCTCGGACGTGTTAGAGATCCATTTTTCTCCCAGAAAATTTTTATATACATCGTCAAGTTTTTGAGCCATTGGTACGAGATCTTCGTTGCCGTGTCCAACTTCATCTGTTGAAGTAATTGCATTATCGAAAGCTTCCAAGAATGAGACTAAATTTGCTTCATCGGTGACTTGCTCAACTAAAGCAAAGGTATTGGCTTGAATTCTACACCTTAGATCAAGGTAATTATCTGGCAACAACGCTGATATAGTGATAGCCGATTCTGTAGCCCAATGTACCTCTATCCATGTAGGTAATTTGTATTCTTCTTCAAAACTTTTTTCTTCTTCAATTGTCTCGGCCATAATTTAAACATAGCATAATTTCTTATCTTAAGTGGTCAGATGGTATTGACCAGTGTTTTGTAAATTCTAAATCCATATTGATATCAAACCCAGATAGTTCGCAAATCTGATTTTTGCTGAATTAAACAAAAGCATCTCAATCGTCGTTCATCTCCAAACAACACAAATTGTGTTTCTAGTAAGTATCTTGCTATCTGTCCAAGCAACCAAGCCACTTATCTAGAATTACCCTGTCAACAAGCACGCAATTATTACATTCTGCTAAGTCTTTTGCCACATTACTATAAATGCTATTAGTTATAACCATTGGTCGATCGCATTTGTATTTCTTTAAAGCTGTAACAACCTGTCTGACGGCATTGGCTTTAACTAAACCTGAATATCTCTTTACCTGAATTCCCCAAGTAGCATCATTTTTGGTAGCAATGATATCAACGCCATAATCATATTTTTCGGTTAATCTGACATTTGTATATCCCTGATTCTTTAGTAAACCGGCAACACAATGTTCAAATTCTAATCCAGTCATTTTATCTATTAATTTCATGCTGGGATTATGAATATTTCTACGATTTAAGATTCTTTTTGATGTCTTAAAGGTGTATCTTATGGCAAATAATAGCCCTATAACACCAATAACCCATAGAGTGGGGAATATAACCCTAGATAAGCCTATTCTATGGGCATAAATCGTCCCCGCAATTAGAGCAATGGCAATTAGCGACGTTCGCTCGTCGTAGCTCCTACTACGTGTTCTACGGCTGTATGAGTGTGTCATTTAGCTTCTCCCTCGTCTATTGGTACAATAGTATTAGAAGGATCAGATGTCACTCCATCGATTAGCTCTCTTAACTCCCTAATATCACACTCTGCCTCTTGATCAAAAGTTCCATTCAGGAACCATCGCCCCAGCCAAGTGTAAGCACTAAGTATATCTGCGTTCTAGCCTATTAATAAACAGATTTAAGAGACCAAGATTATTTGGGACAAAACTAAGTCTAGATAAAACACTAATTAAGTGGCGGAAAGGCACTATGGATGCTTACTACTCGCCTAGAGTTCCGGCTGCAAGCCATGTTGCGTTAAAATTGCCGTTAGCTGTTGGATTTGAGACTTTATCTAACTGCACATCATGTTGCATATTTATTCCGAAAAAGAATTTACTGGTTGGGTCATTAGTGACTTCAAAATGAGACATTGGATAAGTTTTACCGGTAGACGTTGTAGCACTATTCTGAAACAGACCAACTGTACCAAAATCAGCCAGCGGTGATGCCCCTGGCCGCTCTATAACCCATTCAACCGTCTTTGGATCACAAGAACTCATGACAGGTTGGCCCTTACTAACACCAATCATACTAGGCTTACAAGTTTTGGTAGTGGAATAATGCTGGTTAGTAGTTAGGTCGCTAAAGCTCATTGTGTATTTACCAACACCCTTATAAGCGACCTTATAGTCAACTATATTTCCAGGCATAATTTTTAACGACTCGACCCCTACACCTCCAGCGCCGAACATCATCCACCAGGCATAGTACTTAGGAGTAGAACGGAAGACTCTGCTACTATTCTCTACAACTCCCATACTCTTATCCTTAGGACCCTTTTTAAGTTGTACGGGTGAACTACATTCTGCAGTAAATCCTGTTTGCTCAACGGTATTACCATAAGTATAGCCTACCCAGAAAGAGGCAGCTGAACCTGGAATTTTACAATCTACTTCTGGAACAGCTATTCTGCCTTCTACGGCTTTAAAATCGTGAATATTCCTAGTGACATAGCCACTCCATAGACTATTAGTATAATGAGGAACACTAACCGAAGATGGTAATTTAGTGTCTGGTAGCTTATTGTGAATGGGCATATCTACCGACGTGTTAGCAGCCAATGAAAGTGCGGTGATAGCCAATAGTCTAGGCATTAGTGCTCGGGCTCGATTTGAGACTTCTGTAGCAGGGTTAACTCGACCACTATACTTTTCAGAATTCATATCTATATTATATCATATTTATGGTGTATTGTATATATTTATTCATGCTCAGTCAAAAATAGGTACGCTAAAATCAACATATTCTAAAACGATAGATTTATATTTGGTAGAATAAGCATAACTATGACAGCACGAACTCATGACCTTACAGCTATATCTACTCTAGCAATTGTTTTCGCGTCCACTTCGATTTCGTCAATAACGCTTCCAACTGTTATCCTGGCTATCTTCGCTAACCTTATAGGCGGCATAGCTCCAGATATCGATCAACCAACGGCACCTTTTTGGAGAAATCTTCCAGTAGGTAAATACCTAGGGAAGATTTTTGATAAACTTCTCGGTGGTCATCGATTTATCAGTCATTCAATTATTGGCCTCGCGCTATTTGGTTTCTTGTTCCATTTGCTTCTCGTTTTTCTTCATCCAATTATTCCCCACGTAAATGAAGGCTATGTCTGGTGGGCGTTCATGATAGGGATGGCCACCCATTTGGTTATGGATACATTAACCAAAGAAGGTGTGCCATGGTTACTGCCTATACCATTTAAATTTGGCTTCCCGCCAATAAAAGCCTGGCGAATTACGACGGGCAAATGGGTGGAGATTTGGGCTATATTTCCTCTTATACTTATAATAGATATGTGGCTTGCTCTTCACTATAATAATCACATTATTTATCTTCTACATAATAAAGTGATCTAAATAAAATAGTCTAACTTCGTCGATGATGGCCAGCCATAAGCAATAACTTCGCTGACGTACTTCATAAAGAAAACCGACCACCTATACTCTTCAAGTGGCCGGTTCGGGTGGTCTAGCTTACGGTTTACTGTCGGCTTGTCTCATGAAATTTCATAATATATACTTAGCTGGAGTATGACAAAAACAAAGCCGTGGTTTTGGGGAGACATTGCTTATCAAATATATATACGCAGTTTTTATGACTCAAACGGCGATGGTGTAGGAGATCTTAGGGGGATTATTGATAAACTTGACTATCTATCTAATACCCTTGGGGTTACTGCCATATGGCTATGCCCGTTTTACGATTCACCCATGGTTGACTTTGGTTATGATGTATCAGACTATGAGTCAGTTGACCCTTTGTTTGGCGATCTCGATGATTTCAAAGAACTGCTCAAACAAGCTCATACAAGCGGAATAAAGGTCATCGTTGACCTAATAGCTAATCACACTTCTGATAAACATCAGTGGTTTATAGAGTCAAAGTCTTCTAAAGATAACCCCAAACGAAATTGGTACATTTGGCACAGTAGTGAAGATGGGAATCCGCCCAATGATTGGCTGAGCGCTTTTGGTGGATCTGCTTGGGAATATGACTCACATACTAACCAATTCTATCTTCACAGCTTTTCAAAACAACAGCCAGACTTAAACTGGAACAACCCGGAAGTTAAAGACGCTATTAAGAACGTAATGAAGTTCTGGTTAGATATAGGAGTTGATGGCTTTAGAGCAGACGCTGTTTATTGGCTGTCAAAAGACGGCTGGTTTCGCGATGATCCACGCAATCCGCACTTCCATGACAAAAACAGTAGCGGAGAGTATGATGCTTTAATCCATAGTCACAGTAGACTTGGACCGCACCTATATGAGCACCTACAAGACATGACTGCCGTTTTAGAAGATTATCCCGGGTCTTTTTTGGTTGTTGAAGCATCGCCCATAGCTGCAATTCCAGGCAAAAACCAAGATATTCCTGAATACCTTAACCTTTATAGATACGTTGATTCCAAACTATGTGCACCATTTAATTTTGAGTTGATTCGTTTGCCCTGGGACGCTAGATTCTATAAATCGTTTATAGACAACTTCCAGTCAAAACTTCATCCAGATTATCTGCCCATATACACCTTCGGGAATCATGACAATCCTAGACTTGCCAGCCGAATAGGAGAGGAAGCTATTCGCGTTGCGGCTATGCTATTATTGACTCTCCCAGGGCTACCATTTATCTACTACGGCGAAGAAATAGGTATGAAAGATGTCCAGATACCTAGGGGCGAGCAAAAAGACCCTTCACGTTTTGGGGGTAACGGTAGAGACGCAGCACGAACTCCCCTACAATGGAATAAGTCCAATAATGCGGGTTTTAGCTCACAAACCCCGTGGTTACCTGTTGATAAGGACTACGAAAAGTATAATATTGAAACTCAGCTAGCTAAACCTGATTCACTACTTAATCTATATAGAGCCTTAACGATGCTAAGGAGGCAATCTGATGCCTTACGACACGGTAATTATTTGTCGCTAGAGATAAATCATAGCTCAGTCTATGGCTTCATACGCCAGACCAAGGCAGAGAAAATAGCAATCATTTTAAACTTCTCCAGTAAAAAACACTCCGTTGAATCAAAGGGTTCTAAAGGTAAGATAATTTTCTCTACCTATCTGGATAAGGAGAACTTATTGTATAAAGATTTGACTGAGCTAAGACCCAATGAGGGTATCGTAATAAATCTTAGCTAAGGCTAATTATAGCCAGCAATGCATTAACCGACTCTGCGCGTGTAAAGTGTTTGACTGCTTCTTTCCGTTGCTTGTTGCTAAAAGACCCAACGCTAGCGGCTTTTTGTATTCCTAGTGTCAGCGAATAAGAATTACCTGGTTCAAACAAAATCAGTCCACCACAATCAGTTTCTTTTAGCCCTCCATCGTCACTAGCTACAACGTAGCATCCTGCGTGTTGAGCTTCGATTGATATCATGCCAAATGTCTCACGCCAATATCCAAAAAGGTCTGTCCAAAAATTTGGATCAGACGGCATAACAACGATCTGAAATTTAGCAAATAGCTTCGCGGTGTCTTCTGGTGTGTGAGTAGCATCAATAACGTTGATCCAGGGATGATGACGTAGGAAGCTTTCAATAACTCTGCCATCCTCAGTCTGATTACCAGCGGTAGTTACAGAGACTTTATAGTTATCTTTAAAATTCGGGTGATGGAGTGCTTGCAATAGAGTAAATATGCCTTTTTCTGGAGTCAAACGGGCAGCATATAGAATATTTATTGCTTTGGAATTTAAACGTTTTTTGGGACGTTTAACTGCGCCAAACGCGGGATCAGCGAAAGGATAAACAATATTAATACTATTAAGAGGAACGCTCAGATACTCTGACCAAAGCTTAGCAGAGAAACGGCTGTTAACAATTATTGTCTTGTCACCACTAAAGGCACGCTTAAGTCTAGCTCGTTCACTTGGCTCAGCCGGAGGCTGTGTGTGAAGCATTACGAATGACTTGATTTTTGTCTTTACAGCCTGTGGACGACTTATAAAAACTAAAGTATCATTTAATTTTCCCAACTCTTTAACCGAAGCGATGCTATAAAACGGTATGTCTTTAAAGAACTGACGTCCATCCTTCTCTCCCAGACCTACTGTGATTATACGAGCGTCAATTCCCCTTTCCAATAACTCATGAACGTGACCGATCGTAAAACTCTCGGAGCCACCACGGCCTGAGTAAATAGGCAGTGGATCCGACCATACGAATGAGATCATTTAACTCCTTTCTAAAAAAGAATTAACAGACTAATTTCAATCAGTTTTAAGCCATAATTATACCATATATGATAGCTCAGTAAAATTGGTAGGGTTGACATCAATACAATTCATCCAAGTTACTCACTAAACCCCAAATGCTATCTAATCAACTTATACTCCAACTCTGCTGCCTTTTTAGTAAGTACAATCTGCCATAATAAAAGTACCAGTGAATGAATCAACCATACCGCCTATAGAAGGCAACACATCACGTGGGAAATATATATTTATCAATCCAAGGACCATTAGTATTACCGTGAGTATTGCACCTATAGTGTGAAGTAATTCTCCAGGTGCTATAAGTGTCTCATTTGTCTCACTTAACAGTTGTGAACACAAAACGAAAAGGTTCTAGACCGACATGCTCAGCCAGTTCTTTTCGTATCTGTTAATTTTAACCAGCCATGTTGTCTGTTAGAACCAGGGTAGTATATACTGTCATTAATGCCATCTCTGGATAGTAAGAATTTAAATAATAGCGTCGTAGATGTCCAATCATTCGCAATGAATTTCGGACGTAAGGAAGTTATTAAAGACTTATCTTTTAACGTTAAAAGAGGAGAAATATTTGGTTTCTTGGGTGCTAATGGCGCCGGTAAGACAACCACTATTCGAACATTACTTGGCTTATACGAACCAACTAGAGGCACATTGCTCGTAAATGGCGAAAGATACAATCCGAACATGTCAGCTAATATCGGGTACTTGCCAGAAGAACGAGGACTGTATCGCAATGAACCAGTGATAAACACTATGGTATATTTTGCTGTACTGCATGGGCTAAGTGAGAGTGAAGCGCAGAAACGCGCAATTGCATACCTTAAACGGGTCGGGCTAGCTGACAAAGCCAACGAGCGCTTGGTTAAGCTATCCGGCGGACAGCAACAAAAAATCCAACTAGGCGTTACTATTCTTCATGAACCAAGCCTTATGATATTAGACGAACCGACTGAAGCGCTTGACCCAGTCAATAGGGCGTTACTTATGGACATCATTAACGAACGTCAGGCTAAGGGCGCTACTGTCATGCTAGTTACCCACCGTATGGACGAGGTAGAGCAACTCTGTGACCGTATTTTATTGCTAAAAGATGGCTCAGTGGCGTTGTACGGTAAAATTGACGAGGTAAAAGAACAGTTTGGATCACAAATCATCGCATTAAATTACAGCGGCAAGCTACCTGTCAATGACAAGCTATACAAAGTAACTAAGCGACTGCCACACCACGCTGAGCTAGTCTGGAGCGGAAACATTAACACTGATGAAGTGTTACACTTTTTAGCTAATCAGCACGACCTGCATATAACGACATTTGAAGTTCGCCGGCCTAGCCTTAACGACATTTTCCTTGAACTATACAAAGATCAGGAAGGAAAAAATGTCTAAATTAGGCAACGTCATTGGTTTTGAAGTTCGTCGCAATCTTAAGAAGAAGACTTTTTGGTATACATCTTTATTTTTGCCGGTAATTATAATAGCAGTTTTTGCTATTACCCATGCGTCCAGCAATCATGCTAGTAGCAGCTCCCAACAACAAACATCGTCTTATTCTAAGACTGCTAAGTTAGGCGTCTTAGATGAAACAGGGTTAGTCAATAAACAGGTGCTACTAAGAGACCACATTGTTATCGAGCCAAATGAACAAGCTGGTATTGACGGCGTAAAAGACAGGAAACTAACTGCATTCTTTTATTATCCCAAGAACGTAACTCAAGTCGGCATTCAAGTATTTGCCCAAGACCAAGGTATAGCCTTTACGCCACCGTATAATGCGCTAGCATCACAACTGTTAAGCCAAAGTGCGGTCGCCACTGTAAGTTCAGCCACTCATGACTCAGAAGCCGTCCAGATTTTACAAAAAAGCCCTAGCGTTACTGCTACAACCTACAAGAACGGGGTTGAGACAAATGGTTTAGCCGGAATCGTGGCTCCAATAATATTCTATGTTATCTTTTCGTTCTTCGTGGTAATGCTATCGTACTTCATGATATCCGCTACAACAGAGGAAAAAGAAAACCGGGCTGCCGAGATATTACTAACTACCATTAAGTCGCGTAGTTTAATAATAGGTAAAATCTTATCAATTTTTGTCCTAGGGTTTGTGCAAATTGTAATAATTATTGTACCTCTGCTGATAGGATACGCTCTGTTCCACAACCACATCAGTTTACCGGGCGGCGTATCATTAAGCCATATCCCTCTTGACGCAAAAGCCATAGCTATAGGGGCATCTGTTTTATTACTAGGTCTAGTTATGTTTACTGGTATATTGGTGGGCTTTGGCTCTCTATTCCCAAGTGCCCAAGAAGCTAGCCGGTACTTAGGAATAGTCATTCTTTCGGCTTTTATACCTCTGTACGCAATAGGCTACGTTGTAAGTTCACCTCATGCTCTGATAGTTACAGTCTTCACTTATTTCCCACTAACAGCACCCTCAACAGTATTGCTCCGCAATGCCGTTGGCACTTTATCAACAGGAGATGCTCTTGGCGTATTAGCTATGTTGCTAGTGACCGCCACACTATCGATCTTGTTTGCCGTACGAGCTTTCAACTACGGAGCAATGGCTTACAACAGGCGTATTAGCATCAAAGAATTATTTCGGTAAGTAAAAGCTACTAGCCTGTTGATAATTAAATAATAAAGTTTCAACACTGAACAATATGTCCAGTCATTAAGCAACCACAGTAGTTCGAAAGAGAGACTCGATGCTTAGCCACGTAACCGTTCACAACCTCCATGGTAAAAATGTTCGGTAATCGTTTTGGTTGTTAAATTACTTCTGACTTCGTTGACCAAGGCCGGCAAAGCACGGCCGCTAAACATCAACCACCAGTTTATGCACGTTATTGCATTTAACAATAGGTTGTTTTTTAGGCGCCCTGCATATAATCTATGGCTTCAGTGAACTGGCTGTTGTACAGTGACGCGTAAAAACCATTTTCCTTGAGTAGCTTATTGTGGGTACCGTGCTCTACGATATTGCCGTCACGCATAACAAGGATTAGATCGGCATTACGAATAGTACTCAGCCTATGGGCAATCACAAAACTGGTTCGGCCTTTCATTAGCCTTTCCATGGCGCTTTGAATTAATACTTCGGTACGAGTGTCTACTGAACTGGTAGCTTCATCCAATATCAGCATTGGCGGATCTGCTAGCATGGCCCGAGCAATCGTAATAAGTTGCTTCTCACCTTGGGCTAAATTGCCCGCTTCTTCGTCCAGAACCATTTCATAGCTTCCAGGCAATGCGCGAATAAACCCATCGGCGTGAGCGGCCTTAGCGGCAGCCACTATTTCCTCCATCGTGGCGTTATCTTTGCCATAGGCGATATTATCTTTTACACTGCCGTTAAAAAGCCAGGTATCTTGTAATACCATGCCGAATATCTTGCGTACTTCAGCGCGTTTCATGTCGCGCGTATCGATGCCGTCTATCTTGATGGAGCCATCGTCAACATCGTAAAAACGCATCAGTAAGTTTACCATGGTTGTTTTACCGGCACCGGTCGGGCCTACTATAGCAACTCGTTGTCCGGGTTTTATCTTGGCGGTGAAGTCGTTAATAATTGTCTTGTCGGCAAGATATCCGAACTTAACGTGATCAAAGTCAACGATACCTTTGACCCCATCTATTATCTTAGCTTTTGCCGGGTCCGGTGATTCCTCTTCTTCGCCAAGGAAATCAAAAACACGTTCGGCGGCAGCGGCGGCAAGCTGCAAAACGTTTGCCACGTTAGCGGCTTGGGTTATTGGTTGGTTCAGTAAGTTGATATAAAGCAAAAACGCTTGAATCCCACCAATGCTTACTGAGCCCTGGACTGCCAGCCAACCTCCTCCAACTGCCACGCCTACAAAACCCAGGTTACCAACGAATTGGGTGATGGGCATGAGTAGACCTGATAGAAACTGCGAGCGAAAGGCATTACCGTAGAGTTTCTCATTCAGCTCACGAAAGATCCCAATTGAACGCTCCTCGCCGTTAAAGGCCCGCATTACCACGTGACCTGAAAACATCTCCTCGACGTGTCCATTAAGTTCGCCTAGACTATCCTGTTGTCCCATAAAATACCCCTGAGACCGTTTAATAATTAAGGTACTTAGTCCAAGACTAATAGGGATCATAGTAAGCGCGACCAAGGCAAGCTTCCAACTAATCGTAAACATCATGCCAATGACACCTATTATCATAACTACCGATGTAATAATTTGTGTCAAACTTTGGTTTAGATTTTGGCCAACCGTATCAACGTCGTTTGTAACTCGACTAAGGATCTCTCCGTAGGGCAGACTATCGAAGTACTTGAGAGGTAGGTGGTCTATTTTATGGGCTATATCATGGCGTAATCTGTAAGTAAGTTGCTGTACCATGTCCGTCATAAGCCAACTTTGGGCATAGGAGAATCCAGCACTTACAAGATAAATTATAACCAGTAGAATAGCTAGATCTGAGATACTATGAAAATTGAATCTTGCATGACCGTTATTAAAATTAACTTGCGAAATGGCAGATTTCTCAGCAGCTGGGATTTTTTGTAACTCGTTAGTGGGCAGACGAGTTAACAGCTGTTCTCCGGTTATGTTTGCAGGTAATTTAGTCCCGAGTGGTAGTTTGCTGAAGACTTGGGCGCTAGTACGCTGCGCCACATAACCATCAACCACATCGTTGGTCATGTCCCCAAGTAATTTTGGCCCAGCAATCATAAATGAAGTACTAATAATTGCAAATACGAAGACTATAGCCAGGCGCGCCCAGTATGGTCTGAGGTACTTGAAAAGAAGTTTCATGGTACCTTTAAAATTCTTTGCTCGCTCGGTCCCAAAAGCGATTCCGCCTCTGCCGCTACCAGGGCCGCGGCCCATGCCGAGATTAACTGGCCGTGGTGTCGGTGGTCGTTCGTCACTCATATAGCGGCTCCCGATCCTTGTGTCTCAAAAGTTCCTACCGATGCATCTAATTCTTTCTCCGATAGTTGAGAATGGGCGATTTCTTGATATATCTTACAGGTCTTTAATAGCTCGTCATGTCGTCCCTGCCCGACGATCCGGCCGTTATCTATGACAATAGTGTTGTCAGCGTGCATAATCGTACTAATCCGTTGAGCTACTATAAGTACTGTTTTATCGACCGTCTCTTTTTCGAGGGCTTTTCGTAGTTTTGCATCAGTCGCAAAGTCTAACGCCGAGAAACTATCATCAAAAATATAGATCTCCGGCTTATAAGCCAAGGCCCGGGCAATACTAAGGCGCTGTTTCTGACCGCCAGATATATTGATACCGCCCTGAGATATAGGGCTCTCCATTTTACTATCTAACAGATTAATAAATTCTGTGGCTTGTGCCACGGATGCTGAGTGCTCCAGCTCGAAAGGAGTGGCATTCGGCGCACCATAGGTAATATTACTGCCTATTGTCCCTGAAAACAGCACTGCTTTTTGCGGTACATAACCAATCTTACGATGAAGGTCGGCTTGCGTCATATCCCGAACATCTACGCCGTCAATTAATACCTGTCCTTCGCTGACATCATAGAACCTGGGTATTAGATTAATGAGCGTCGATTTACCACTGCCTGTGCTGCCAACAAATGCAGTTGTTTCGCCTGGCAGTGCCTGGAATGTCACATGCTCTAATACTGGCCTATCTGCACCTGCATAGGTAAAAGTTACATCTTTAAAAGACACAATACCACGCTCGCTAGTGATTGATTTATTTGAAACTAACGGATCAGCTACGGCCGGCTTGGTGTCTAAAACTTTGCCTATACGTTCAGCCGACACCATGGCTCTCGGGGCAAATACAAAGATGATTGATATCAATAGAAAAGCCATGATCCCGTAGGCCGCATATTGGACAAATGCCAGCATGCCACCTATTTGTAATCTGCCAGAACTGACCTCATGGGCGCCTACCCATACGATTAACACGCTAACACCATTCATAATTAGCATCATGGAAGGTTGCATAGCGGCCAATAAGCGGTTGACGAAGGTGTTGATTGTCCTTAAGTCTTTATTAACATCATTAAATTTGTCTTCTTCGAGTTTCTGGCGATCGAAAGCTCTTATCACACGTATACCAGTTAAAAATTCTCGAGTTACAAGATTAAGACGATCGACGAGCTTTTGAACTTTCTGAAACCTTGGCAACACTATTGTAAATAGACTGATTACCACTAATAAAAGTGAGGCGATAGCTACCGCCATTATCCATGTCATTGACGGAGCCAAATGGTATGCCTTAATAATGGCCCCGACGGCCATAAAAGGACCCAAAAATGCAAGACGAAGCAGCATTACTAGTACTTGTTGAATCTGCTGTACGTCGTTGGTCGATCGTGTGATTAGTGACGCACTGGAGAAGCTATTAAATTCTACAAGTGAGAATCTTTCTACTTTTGTAAATACTGCTTCGCGAATACGCTTCGTATAGCTCGTGGCTATCCGCGTAGCTACATAACTGACGCACACCATAAAGACACCGCCCAGCAAAGCTACTAGAATCATTAGTAGCCCTGTATGGTAGATAACTCTCGTACTTCGAGCAACAACACCATTGTCTATAATCGTAGCCATGTAATTAGGTAAAGCCAGCGTAGTCCAGGTTTGTCCATATACTAGACCCAACAGGAGTACTAGAGGCAATAGATATGGTATAAAGTAATGAGCAAGTTTACGCACTTATTTGTTTCTTGGGTTTCTTATTATTTTTTTTAGTTACCTTTTTCACCTCATTTAAGAGTGGCTTAAAGTGGTTAAACATAGCTTCGGCTCGTAGTTCAAAGCTTTCAGCTTTAGTTATTAATATGTCTTTTCCGTCACCCCTAGTAAAAACAAGTACCTTATCGCCTGGCCCGATCAGTAACTGTGCCCGCACTTCGGCGGGGATTACTATCTGTCCGCGTTCACCTACAGTTACAGCACCTGCAAATTTTGGAAACATAATTTATTGCCTCATGTAAATCATATTTATCATATTACATTTCCTGGTCAATAACTACAATTCATTACTCCTTCATATTTACTAGACTTGCCGGTATCACTACCAGTCCAAGCCCACATGACGCAAGAAATAATGCTTGAGATATTGCGGTAAAATCATCTATCACTACGCTGACAACCAAAAACATGCCAGTTATGCATAGAGTCCAGATGCTAAATAATACCCACTGATATCTGCCTATGTTTAGGTGACCTCCGTGAAGCAGTCGTTTACTGTTTAACAAGCTATAGAAGAGACCAAGCGCAGCTACGATACTTGCTAAGTCGTGAAAAGATAAAATCTGGAGAGGTGATATCCCACAAGCAGAAATAGTTGTCTGACAATGACCTGTAATCGGAACAATAGTATCTAAAAGAGTTGCTAAGCCAAAAACTATATACCCGACTGAACTGCCTCTAAAAGAAGACTTAATTTTTCTTAGATTAATGCCCACCGCGATCACAATAAGACCCGTTAAGATATCTGCAAGTATAAATAGCCACGCATATGGTTTGCTTAAAACTTCTAGAACACTTACATAGCTATTTTGCAGTGCGTCAGGATCTAAAAAATACCCCAAAGGCCAAATATTGTATATTACAGCGGCAAAAAGAGCTGCAATAGTGATGGCTGATTTAATATTTTTCTTTACCATTCTGGATATTCAGTTATTTAATTTTAATATTAAAACAATAACTAGCATTATAAACCCATATCAATACTTAATTACTTTAATTCTAACTTCATTAATTATGCCCAGCCAAGAAGATCACGAATCTCCCCAGAGAGACCTACTTTTTCCCTTTTGACTGGTTATAGCTTATAGCGGCACGAACAAGAGTCTTTAGCGCACTTTCTTCTATGTGATCACCTTCATTGATGTCAATAGCCCGCCACTTATTGCCCGCTAGCCCAGCATTGAAAAGTTTGTCAGGATCACTGATTGCCGCACCGTTCATAAAGACAAGCTTCACTCGATTCTTGAAGATATTTCCAATACAGATAATCCCGTTAAGTGACCAGACCGGTGTCCCCCTCCATTTCCACTCCTCAATGATCTGGGAATCAACCTCAAGGATGGTCTTGCGGAGCTTAGCTAGCGTTGCGCCACGCCAGTCATGACTCTGGGCAATCAGATTGTCAATATTATCACTGGGATTCATGATACTTAGTATACGACGTCTGACGTAGGGCTAGGACAGAATGAACGAGAAGCATAACATAATCAACGTTCGAAAGAGCAACTCGATCCCCGTCCAATATTAAAATCACATAATATATACACGCAGCCACTGATTAAGGGGTCATAAGCCATAAAATCCCCCAAGTGGTTGGTTCGGCCTCACACAAAAGTCTCTTGGCGTTATTGTATGGAGATTTTTTATTTTATCTTCTTTTAGTAACGCTAATACTTAATATATATCATTAATGGTTTTAAAACAAGAGAACTTATTACGCCACATATCGGCTCTATTTTTGTCAAGTTTTGTTCAGATTTATGAAAAAAATATGTGTTATAGTAAGTTTATCTTGATATTACTTGCCTAACTTAACAGTGGCGAGGACAAGAATCCAAGTTCTGCGCTGGAAGCTCGGCTATGATTTAGAGGAAACGGCATAAGTATCGGAAACACTTTTTTGTTACTGGTTTGAAAATCCTAAACGTTCTTAGCCCTGTTCTATTTACAATTATGCCAACTAATGTCAACAACTAGTGGTATGATTGAGCGATGATAATTTACTATACCGATGGCAGCTGTAGTCCCAACCCAGGACCGGGTGGCTTTGCGGTTATTAAAGATATGGAACCTCATATTTTAGGTGGAGAACCTTCTGGGCTAGAAACCACTAACATACGCATGGAAGGCTTTGCGATTATCGCAGCTCTCAAAGATGCAGCAGGACAACCATGTAAGATCCATAGTGACAGTGAGCTGTGGATCAAAATTATTACCCAATGGTCGATAACGTGGGAAGCCAATGGCTGGCAAAAAAAGGGTGGCATCAAGAATATCGACATCGTCAAAGAAATCTGTGTATTGTACCGCCAGTCGCAAGCTGAGCTAATCTGGGTGCGTGGCCACAATAATGATCCAGGCAATGAACTCGCTGACAAACATGCCAATATTGCTCGCGAACAACTATTTGCTTAGCGATGGCTGAGTAACCTAAGCTTGCAACGCTAACCAAGTTTTTGACCAGCATGCTCAGCCGGGTTAACCTCGTCTTCTCGGCGAAAGTAAAAAGCCATTTAAACCCTGTAGTTTCAGCTAAATCTTAAGTTCTGGAACTTATATCCTGGATAGTTAAGTTTATTCGGTAAAATATTAGGAAGAGTTGATATAGTATAGATAAGTGAAATTTAAAGAATTCATAACAAGACAAAGAGTTTCTATCTTTATAGTCGGTATAGCAACGTTCATTATTGCTATATCTATTTCTAGTGTTATTGGTTTTACTACCATTTGGGGAGAATTGTTAGTTAATTTAGCCGCTTCGTCATTTACGATCGTTTTTACTGCTCTTATAATCGACTACTTAGGCCTGAAGGAAATGAGCTACAGAACCCAAACAGCAGCGGGACTAGCCGAGGATGAGATTTCTGCAACTTGCTTTAGGATCAAGTGGCGACTCGCTAGGCTATTCGGCCTAGAAAGTCGGGAAACTGGTCGAGAACATATAAGCGACCACCAAGAAGCAATAGATTACCTTAACGACATGACTCATGAAGTAGATGGTTATCTATCGCAACACCACTTCGTGAACGATAAAACACCAATCACTAAGAAAGAGTTTCCAGCTTACTTAGATAGATTGCAAGTTGCTCAAACAGAGCTCGAACAAGCTTTAATACTATTCGAATACGCAACATCATTTAGCTTAAAAGAACGCACCCTGGCGCTTCGAAGAGAGTTACAAGTAGCTGAGCGTGTTCTAGGATTCATTGATACCTCAAAACCACTTAATGAAGCCAATCTTTCGATTATTCGGATTACCGGTCAATCCATATATGACACAATCGAAGACCTTCTTGGCCATCAGTAGCTATACGGATTACTATTAATCTGTTGGATTATCCTCTTTAGTCAGATATGTGCATGTTCGGCCATAGTAAATTCTAGATTAAGTCAAATATGCTACAAATTATTTAGTATCTATATGCTGGTAGCGATGTTAGTGAGTCTACGGCCGAAATAATAACTTTGTGTGAAGTAATAATATCTCCTTAAGCATAGCTCTGAACTTCTGGCGAGCTCACCAGTAGAGTTTTAACACTGCACGGAAGGCCAGCCCAGACTCCAGCTTCACAGTTAGTAATGTTATATGTATAATAAGTATGAAAAGTAGTATTACGAATACATAATGAAAAGGTTCAACATGTTAGATAGTATTAAATTCTATGGTTCAGCAACTCTTGGCAGTAAAGGTCAGATTGTTATACCTGCTGAAGCGCGCGAAGAACTCAAATTAGAAGAGGGTGAAAAGCTCATAGTACTACGTGACCCGCGCGGTGGAGGCTTAATGATTCTTAAAGCCGAGAGACTTGAGAGTATGATTGAGCAGATGCAATCAAAATTTGGTACCCTCGTTGAAGCTGTTAAGAAACACGAAGAGAAAGTAGCTGGATAGACCAATAAGACCACTAAAGCGAGGAGAATTGAATGGCTAATATTGCAAAATGGTGTTTTAGGCACAAGTATATTGTGATAGGAATCTGGATCATACTGTTAGTAGCCACCTTTGGCCTGACCAAAGCCTTTGGGACTAATTATTCAAATAGTTTTTCTCTCCCAAATACCGGCTCTACCAAAGCCCTAAGTTTATTACAAACCGTTTCGCCTGGCGTTTCCGGTGAAACCGACACTATTGTTTGGCACGTTAGTAGTGGATCTGTTCGTACCGCCGCAGTTCAGCAACACATTAATACAATGTTATACAAAGTGCTAAACGTACCGGAAGTTGCTTCCATTACCAGTCCTTACGCTGCTGTTGGCGCCAGACAAATTAGTCGTAATGGTAGCACGGCCTATGCAACAATCTCATGGACGAGCCAGTATGAAAACCTAAATAAACAAAACATCAAGACTGTGATTTCTGACGTTAAATCAGGCAATACTAAAGGCCTAGAAGTAGAAATCGGTGGTCAAGCAATTGAACAAAGTGAACAGTCGTCTACTTCTTTCAGCGCGGGAATAGGCGTAATAGCTGCAGCAATCGTCTTATTCATAGCCTTCGGCTCACTACTTGCTATGTCTGTACCGCTAATTACGGCATTAATGGCCCTTGGTGTCGGTATTAGTAGTATCGGATTACTGTCTCACGGCCTAGCAATATCAACCTTCTCGCCAATACTTGGTGCCCTAATTGGCTTAGGAGTTGGCACCGATTATGCACTTTTCATCATCACTCGTCATCGCTCAGGGCTACTAGCCGGACTTAGTCCAGAGGAAGCAGCTGTTAAAGCTCTTAATACTGCTGGGCGTGCGGTATTGTTTGCTGGTATTACTGTCTGCGTAGCTTTGCTTGGCCTACTAACACTTCGGATTAGCTTCTTAGGCGGTGTTGGTATTTCCGCAGCACTAGTCGTAGCCACAACCGTACTATCAGCCACCACACTTTTACCAGCTCTACTTGGTGTATATAAAATGCGCGTTCTTTCACGCCGAGCTCGCGCCACGCTTAAACAACAGGGACCGATTGACGAGGGAGCTGTTACTACTGGCGTCTGGGCAAGAAACTCCCGATTCGTTCAAAACCACTCGTGGGCTGTAGCTACCATGGCTATAGTAATTATGTTCATCCTGATCATCCCCTACTTCACTCTTCGTTTGGGCTCCTCAGACGCAGGTAATGACGCGGCGGCAACCACAACTCGAAAGTCTTATGATTTATTGGCTAATGGTTTTGGGCCGGGCTTTAACGGGCCGCTGCAGCTGGTAAGTAGCGTTAATACATCAAGCCAGCGCACCGCTTTTACTGACCTGGCAGCAACAGTTACGCACTTACCTGGCGTAGCCCAAGTAGCGGAAGAGCCACTTACGCCCCAAACAAAGGTCGGAATTATCGAGGTCATACCAACCACATCTCCAGAATCCAAAGCTACCAGTGATCTAATAAAGAATCTGCGAGATAACGTTATACCTAAAGCCGAAAAAGGTACCTCATTGCACGTCTATGTTGGAGGCATTACAGCAATATTTAATGATTTTGCCAGCGTCATTCTTAGTAAATTACCTCTCTTTTTGGCAGTCATTATAGGACTGGGATTCTTGATACTTATGGTTGCTTTCCGTAGTTTCGTAGTCCCGTTGACAGCTGCCGTCATGAATCTTATTGCTGCCGGTGCTGCCTTTGGTGTAGTCGTCGCTATTTTTCAGTGGGGCTGGCTGTCGGGCATTCTACACACTGGAGGCTCAGGGCCCGTTGAAGCCTTCCTGCCAGTAATCATGCTAGCTATACTGTTTGGCTTATCGATGGACTATGAGGTGTTTTTAGTCAGCCGTATGCACGAGGAGTGGATTCATACTCACGATAACGATCGAGCAGTCCGCGTTGGTCAGGCCGAAACCGGCCGGGTTATTACGGCCGCAGCCTCGATTATGATATTGGTGTTTCTGTCTTTCATACTCGAAGGGCAAAGAGTAATAGCGGAATTTGGCATAGGCTTAGCGGCGGCTGTGTTACTCGACGCATTCATCCTAAGAAATTTCCTCGTACCAGCTGTTATGCACCGTTTTGGGCGCGCGAACTGGTGGCTACCAAAATGGTTCGATAAGATCCTGCCTCACTTAGCGGTTGAACCAGTCGAAAAGGAATAATAAAATCTGTGCAGCAGTCATTTTATGCAGCACGAGATCTTTTAGAGTGCTAGGGGATAAATCAAGAAAGTCTTTCGAGTTTAATGTACCTGAGATATTACTTCTTGATTGGCAAATTTAGAACTAGTGACTGAAGCTCTGTGATGTTGAAAGGTTTAGCAAGAAATTGATATGCTCCTATGCCTTTCTTCTCGGCTTTAAAAGTATTGAAGGGCGTATTGTCTGCCGTAAGCATGATTACTCTGGTCTTGGCAAGACGCCTATCCTTATGTAGCATATTCATGAAGTCCCAACCATCTTTATTTGGCATATGTAAGTCGAGAATAATAACGTCGGGGTTGATATCTCTAGCTTGCTGGATACCTGAGGTCACGCTTGCGCTTTCGGTAACTTCAACAGTTACGTAATCTTGCTCTTCGAGGGCAAGTCGAACTGAATCCCTGATATTTGCGTCATCATCAATTATTAAAATCTTTATTGTTTTAGCCATAAATTTTTATCACTATCGTTACCATATTATAGCTGCTACCCCACCGACTGTGCAACGGCCAAGAGGTGCTATTGCCTATTGACATATTTTGCAACGGTTGCCAATAAATGATCCATCTGGAAAGGCTTGGCAATAAAGTCATCAGCCCCTGAATCTTTGGCAATTTGTTCAGTATCTTTAGCGGCAGAGACCATAATGATAGGAATGTGTTTGGTCGCGGTAGTGCTTTTTAACAGTTTGCAAACATCTCTACCATCCACACCTGACATCCAAATATCCAAAAGCAAAAGGTCTGGAAGTGGCTTTTTCATATCTAGGACTGTTGCCCCGTCCACTGTAGTTTCAACTTCATACCCCTCTTCTTCTAGCATGATCTTAAGAGCATCCAAAATAGCCGGGTTATCATCGGCAACTAATATCCTTTTCTTCAACTTTCGTACTCTTTCAACTCTTTTGACTTCTGTTTTGTAATCGGTAAAGAGAAACAAAAAGTTGAGCCTTTTGCTTTTTTACTTTCTACCCAAACACGACCCTTATGGCGTTTTATAATCTCAGATGCAATATATAATCCTAGACCAAGTCCTGGGTAGGTACTCTGGTTTGATCCACTAACCCGATAAAACCGTTCAAAGACTTTAGCTTGGTCTTCCGGTGACAACCCCAATCCAAAATCCTGAACGCTCAACGTGACATTATGCTTATCAACGACCGTCTTAACGATAATCTTATTGGCCTTAGGTGAGTATTTAATAGCGTTTGTCATAAAATTTGTAAGTACTTGGCCTAAACGATCATGGTCTCCGTGGACTATTACTGAGGGTTGAAGCTCTATCACGATACGATGATTCTCTGTAGCCCGCTGCAAATCTTCAATTGTTTCTTCAATCAGCTCATTAAAATCAAAATAACTTTCATGAAATTGGATGCCGCCTGCTTCAATCTTAGTTATATCAAGTAAATCACCAATAAGGTTTGTAAGCTTGTCTAGCTGCGAATCCATTTTCCCGACCAATTCTGCAGACTGCCCATCTCCGGCCTTGTGAAATCGTTGTCCTAGAATCTGGGTATATGCCTTCACGCTAGTAACAGGAGTTTTGAGCTCATGTGATGCGATGCTGATAAACTCATCCTTTTGCCGTTCAAGTTGTTTGCGCTCAGTAATATCTTCGAAAGCCAGCAAAATTAACGATGTTTTGTCTGGGCCTTGCTGCAGGGTTCGGGCATTCAAAAGCATGGTCTTTTGGCCAATTTCCTTAAAATCATGCACAACTTCATAATCCGTAAGAGTGTTGCTTTTAGGAAGAATTTT
>Ga0182014_10001840_pt1 | contig 27660 bp, 19 predicted proteins | sample 612S2DmetaG_FD_120489 | JGI IMG/M metagenome (GOLD analysis project Ga0182014, IMG submission 120489) | Permafrost microbial communities from Stordalen Mire, Sweden - 612S2D metaG | ecosystem: Environmental > Terrestrial > Soil > Wetlands > Permafrost | place: Sweden: Stordalen | collected... | reverse complement strand
GGCTGTCCAATTGCGGCTACTGAAGATAGAGCGTAAACACCAAGAAGGACAAAAGTCCGAAGACGATTTACCATGTAGCACCTCTCTCAGAAAAGTTCACTGTCATTTAACCCGCAGCGACGAAAGGTTAATTGCCGCAGCCATGGCCTTGTACCCGGCGGAATTTGGATGCAGATGATCGCCAGAATGAAGGTCTTCGCGGAATTGTGCAGGCAGCCTGGGATCGCGTACCGCGGCGTCGAAGTCGAATACGCCGTCAAACGCTCCGCCGATACGAATCCATTGATTGACTGCCTGGCGGATTACCTCCCCATCCTCGGAGAAGTAGTCGGCGCCTTTGTATGGTGTCATGGTTGCCCCAAAGACCCGAATGCCATGTGCATATGCGCGATCGATGATCTGTTTCATGCCCTGAATGAGGTCGCCGGCATTAACGGCTTGGGCTGCGAACGGATTTTCGCGCGAAGGCGAGCCCTCCCTCGCCGGAAAAGGTTTCATGTGGGGCCAGCCGATGTCGTTGATGCCCTCCAGAACGATCAAGTCAACAACACCCGGCTGTGAAAGAACATCGCGATCCAGACGAGCGAGGGAACTGACTCCGGCACCATCGTAGAGGATTCGATTTCCCCCGATGCCTTCGTTGTCTACAGCCAGGCTGGATGAACCCTTCACTTCCGCAAGCCGCTTGGCCAGTTGATTGGGCCAGTCGCCGTATTCGTCTTCTTTTGCGCCAAATCCGTCTGTGATGGAATCGCCGAATGTGACAATAGCCGCTGCGTTGTCTGTAGTCAAAAACTCAAGCCCAGCCAGCCAGTACCACGATCTCGTCACCTTGGCGTCTTGAATGTCGACGGCTCCCACAAAGTCGCCGGGGCCCGATATGTAGGTTGCGTGTTGTCCGAGTAGATGGAAAGTGGAAGGGATTGTCTTATTCGGTAGAAAGATACTTACAGCAACCTCAGCGAAGGCCGGGACCTCAAGTTCGGCCGGATCGCTGAGCATCGGTGCGCCGGCAGGGATGGTGACGGAAGCCTGTCCCGCGAATGTCAGCGGATGATCGGACCCGGGGACAATGCTTCCATTCTCTTTCACGAGTGCGATGTGCGCACTTCCAAATGCAAGAGGCGAGGTTCCGAACTCGTTCGAAAATCGAATGCGAAGTTTTTGCCCACCGATCGTCGGCCGAATGACCATGCGTATAGTCTGATTCTCAAACGATATCAAAGGGGGCATTCCCGGGAATGCAAGCGGGGTGTGAACTGCGGTACTCCATGCACTTATCCAGTGCCCTTGGACCTTTGTGTTCTGTGCAAAGGAAACCAAGGTGAGAACGATCGTGACGGAGACAAGTGCGGCGGTTCTAACAAGTCGTGTTTTCACAGTGACTCTCCCGAATGCAATTGCATGATGTGGCGATCCGGAGAAAGTGACCGGATGCAATGAGCTTTAGAGCGCCTCTCCGTCATCTATTGCCCATCCAGCGTAAATCCAGCCACCGGGAATTATCGCTGAGGCGATCCCTCGTTGGCGGTGTCGGCGCCCATGATTCGTATCAACTGCGCTTCGGAAACGGGCGGCGTCGCTCCGACCTGTGTTGCCACCCACGCTGCAAATCGATTTGCTAACTCACTGATCTGTTCAAGTGGACGGCCCTGAATATAGTAGTGAGCAATACAAGCCGTAAAGGCATCCCCTGCACCTATAGCGTCTGCAACCTCAGCATCGATTCCACGGTGTGCAACCAGTTCGTGTTTCGAGACCAAGAGACTGCCGCGCGGCCCTTTCGTAACACAAATCAGATCGAGGTCAAATTCGCGCAATAGTTTCTTCGAAAGTTCGATCTCGTCACCGTCACCGAGTTCCAACGACGAAGATACCTGATACAACTCCTGTTCATTGAGCTTGAGGATTGCGGCAAATTGGAAAGATCTGCGAAGGGTATTGGCGCTATAGAACGGCGCTCGAAGATTAGCATCGCAGATTCGAAGTGTCTTCGATGGAGTGTTCTGCAGGAAGCGCTCGATCGTGGACGCCGAAGTCTGAGTGCGCTGCGCTAGCGAACCGTAGCAGACGACATCGGCTCGCGATGAAAGTTCTTCCCAGGCCGGTGTCCATTGCAGAAAGTCCCAAGCAACCTGCCTTTTGATGGTGAAGTTAGGCTGGCCTTCCGAGTCAAGAAGTACGCCAGCAACGCCAGTTTCATGCCGGCCGTCCACCTGTACATAGGTTGTGTCCAAACCAACATTGTTCATCGCCAGGAACGCTTCGTGCCCAAGGTCATCATTCCCCAATCGACTGGCAACGATTCCTCGATTTCCGAAGACAGTCGCCATGTAGGCAAAATTCGCAGGCGCTCCCCCCAGCACCTTCCTTGACGGCAAGAGATCCCAAAGGACTTCACCCAACCCAACCATTAATGGACTGTCACTCATGAATGATTCCCTAGTAGTCCCTATACTCCATTGAACGCCGCAAGATCAAAGAACGCGCGATTGCAGACTGCTCTTTCTCCCGTTTGCACATTTGCTTACGATGCCAAGATGCAGCGCTCCTGTATCGAATGAAATGACCCGCATTGTCGCTTCTGTTTCCAAAGTTGCATCGGCGCACAAACTCGTCATGCCCCAAGAACCCAAGATTTGGTCCGTGTCTGAATCCAGTACTTGCCATTCTAAATGCAATTGCGTTACATACAACTTCCGCCGATCGCCATCTGTGTTCCATTCGTGCATAAGCCTTTGCAAAGCCGGCGGAATGCAGAGGCGTCATGTTGCTGCCTGCCGGCCCCGGAAATCAGGCTGCAAGCACTCCAGAGTCTTTAATGGGCCTGCCCGACGACTCAATTCGTTCGCACGACACCCGACATTTCCTGAGGGGCATCTGTGATGAATGTAAGGTGTCGCAAATATACCTTGTCAAGAAGGAAGGTATACATTTATTGAAAAGTTACCTATACCGTTTGGTTTAATCCGCTGTAGACCGCGAAGTGGAGAACCCCTACAATCGAGTGCGAGTCTTTTCAAGAGGACTTTCGAGGGCGGAGCGATGTATTTCTCAAATGGAAATCGTAAATCGCGATCGGGGCCGAAAGCACGTTTTGGCGGACCGGATGCAGGCGTGCCACTGCGGGCAGCAATTGTGAGCGAAGAAGGAGGAGATCGATGAAAGGGATCACACTATTGAGTACATTGAATTGCGCCTGTTGGCTAGGGCAAGTCACGATATCAGCCGGCTTCGCACAGCCCTCGACAGACTCTGCGCCCAAGCCTATTGCCACTGTCAGCGCCGGTCAACTTCGCGGCAGCCTGACCTACGATGGCGAAGCAGTCTTCAAGGACATACCTTTTGCTGAACCACCAGAAGGCGCCCTGCGCTGGCACGAGCCGGTTCCAGTAAAGGCCTGGAAGGGAGTGCGCGACGCGACTGTATTCGGACCAGCTTGCTACCAGAGTGGGCACCTGAACGCTGTCAGCAGCGAGGATTGCCTGCAACTTAACATTTGGACGCCTACGTGGCCCATGAAATCGCAGCTGCCCGTCATGGTTTGGTTCCACGGCGGAGGAAACATCGCCGGCTCGGCGATTGAACCGCTGTTCAACGGCGAGGCTCTTGCCCGTCACGGAGTGATCCTGGTATCCGCGAATTATCGGCTTGGCGTTTTTGGCTTCTTTGCTCACCCTGAGCTGACCGAGGAGTCTACCCACCATTCCTCCGGTAATTACGCTCTGCTCGATCAGCTTATGGCTTTGCGTTGGGTGCAAGAAAACATCGCCGAGTTCGGTGGCGATCCTGGGAATGTGACTATCTTTGGCGAATCGGCCGGTTCGATGGATGTGAACACGCTGGTGACGATGCCTATGAGCAAGGGGCTGTTTGCGCGGGCGATTGCAGAGAGCGGCGCCGCGGGCGATGCTCAGCCGCTGGCCGAAGCAGAAAAGAAGGGAGGAGATCTCGCCGCCAAGCTGAACATCGCCGGCGACGGGGCTTTGGCGAAGTTGCGCGCGGTGTCGAGCGAGGATCTGGTGAAGGCCTCAGCACAGGGACCTTCGGGGGGCGGCGGCATGCTGGGCATCAATGTGGACGGCTGGGTGCTGCCGGAGTCGCCGGCGAAGGCTTTCTCTGCCGGCCACGAGAACAAAGTCCCGCTTCTGTTTGGCAACAACTCGCAAGAGTTGCAGAAGCCTTTCGGACCGATGACAACAGATTTGCGGGAGGCGATCACGAAGCAGTATGGTACGTTGGCCGATCGCGCCCTGGCTGCGTACGGACTGAATGGCGCGGCCGATCCCGCACCCGATTCTGAGTTTGGCACCATCGGGGCGCAGTGGGCTACGGACTCAACATTCCGTTGCGCGACGGTGCAGGAGCTTGCCTGGCACACCGCTGCGGGGAACACGGCCTACGAGTATCAGTTCTCGCTCTCGATGCACGGCAAGGAATCGGAGGGAGCGCCTCATGCTTCCGAGATCCCATTTGTATTCGGCACGCTACCAGTGTGGCAGGAGACGCGCCATTACGATCTCTCGGATCAGCAATATGCGCCGGTAGTTCAGGAGTATTGGGTCAACTTTGCAAAGACTGGCGACCCGAATGGCGGAAGCCTGGTGAAGTGGCCGAAGTTCAACCCGGAGACACACGCCTATCTCGATTTCGTGGATGCAGGCCCAATTGCAAAAGAAGGGCTGCGGCGCGCCGTCTGCGATCTGTATTCCGAAAACCAGAAGCGTCTGTGGGCGCAGTAAACGCAGGTTGCGCCGGACGCCGGGAAGGCAGACTGGCGGCAACCAGCGCAACGGCGCCCTGGTCAAGATCTGAGCAACAACAGGCTACCCAGCGCCGCTTAAGCGGAGCTGGGTAGCCTGTTTTGGCCTGTGGCCATGCATGGCATGCGAAGAAGGACTTTCAAATCGAACCAGGGGCCGGGTGCGGTCGTGTAAAGAGATCTTTGAATCATGGGCTTGCTTCCTAAGTGAATCCCTTGTGCACGTCTGCATTGCGGGAGAGTGGCAACCTTTTCCACTCCAGTAGTATAGACAACTTATCGAAGTCAGATATTGACAGTGGTTGTTTTGGTTCATAACATTCCTTCTCTAGAGGCGAGATCGGGCTTTGCGTGTGACTTGAAGCTGACGAGTTCGACGCGAAGGAGTGGGCATTGCGATCTAGTTGAGGACATTTCCCGCCTTTCAACGTCACCGGGACGTTACGATTGCGAACGCTTTGTTCGATTTGTCGATTGGCCGCCAGTGGCATTTGGATGCCATCCTAGTTTGGCTTGGCTGTAGGTAACGACGGTTGACACTCGATGACTAACTGCCTCAAGTGAACGCCGGAAAGATACGGACGAAACCTGGTTTCCAGCAAAAGGGGCACTCTGCACATTGACAGGGCGCACCTAGCGACTTATCCCCAGTAGTGCTGCATCGAACTTCGCAGTTGTTTTCGAATAAGTTCGATTTTTCCATCCGGAGGCACGTATGTTTATCGCAAAAGTGTCCCTGCAGCCGCTTCGCGGGCAAGAACATACTCGATCCGATCTCGAAATGCCCACGAGCGCGACAGCCCGTTCCGCTTGTTTCCTCGAGCATCTTCATTCGGATTGCGCCGACGATCTGGAACTAATTCGAGCGCTGCAGGATGGCTGCGACAGATGCTTCGACGTCCTCTTTGCGAAGTATTGGAAGCTGGTTTTCACGATCGCCTGGAAGATACTGCGAGAACGCACAGGAGCTGAGGACATAGTCCAGGAGGTCTTCTTGACGATGTATCTTCAGCGAGACAAGTATGAGTCGAGCCGCGGATCGGTCAAGACCTGGATTTCGCAATTCGCGCACTTCAAGGCGCTGATGAAGCGGCGTTATATTCAAACCAGGGAGTTAGTGAATCTTGACGAGTTCTCTGAGTTTGAGTCTGGGTTGTTGAGGTTTTCGGCGTCCCAAGGGGTCCTTGAACGAGCGGCTTTTGTGGAAGAGTGCCTTGCGGCACTGAATGCACGCCAGCGAAGGACTATTGAACTCGTCCATTTTGACGGATACACCCTGCTGGAGACTGCGGCTGTTCTTAAACAGTCCCTTGCGAATACGAGAAATATCTACTATCGCGGGATGAAGGCGCTCCGCTTGCAATTGTTGGCGACTCGCGTTCACCACGATAGGAGCGAAAGAGATTTGGCCGGGAGCATTTCCGAAGCCGCGGCAAAATCGCTTGTTCTTGGAACGGACTTGTAAACCATGAAATCCTTGCATGAGTTTCCAACACGGAGTCATCCTCATCGCGAAAGCATCGAGGAGCTATGCTGTTTATTTGTGCTCGGCGATCTTTCGCGAGAGGACAGAATGTTCCTGGAAGGGCACCTTATGGAATGTGAGGAATGCCGGGAACTAATCAAAGGGTTCGAGAGAATTGCTCTTTTCGATTTGCCCGCGGTCGCGTCGTTGCGAACGGAAAACTTTGTCCCCGAGAGTCTGGAGTTCGCGAATGGAAACCATCTTCTAGCCAGAGTGCTGGAAAAGGCAAAAGCCGGGCTGGAGAGAAATGAAAGTCAAGACCGGCTTGCGAAAGATATTGTCCGTCCATGTCCAACTCCGTGGTTGAGACATGCGAAGCGTTTCGCCAGGTTTGCATTCCCAGTGGCAGGCTGGGCGGTTGCCGCAGCTCTTCTTCTGAGCATTGCCGGGAAGATCCATCGGTTATCAGAATCCGACGGGCCGGCGGCCGCGCCGCAAGCGGTGCCGGTGCAAAACTCGGGTGAGTTAGATGCGCTGACGCGGCGCTCGCAGTTAGCAGACAAGCAGAGGGACGAGGCAATTGTTAGGCGGGATGAGGCGGTAAACCTTTCCCGCAACGATGCGCTGAGCCTGGCGCAAACTGAATCACGGTATGAAAGTCTGAGTGTGGTGTACTCCGCGCTCAAAAGCGACATGACGCTTCAGCAGGACCAACTTAAGCAGGAGACCGCGCAGCTGGAACTCACGCGCAAAGACCTCAATGAACAATTGGCTGCCAAAGACTCCTTGCAGGGACAGCTGTCTGAGGTTTATGAGCGTCTTCAAAAAAACAGCACGGAAGTTGCTCGGTTAGAGAGAATTGCGGCAACTGTGCCGGCAAGGCTTCCGGAGTCCGAGAAGGAAATCGACGGGAGCGAGGCAAAGGAGATTCTTGGGGCACGCGAGTTGCATATCGTCGACGTTTACGACGTCGATAATGCAGGTAAATCATCGCGAGCGTATGGAAGGGTCTACTATGTGAATCGCAATCTTCTCGTCTTCTATGCATTCGATCTCTCGAAGCTTGAGAGGAATCGTAAGGCAGTAGCTTTCCAGGCATGGGGGTTCCGGCAGCCGCAGTCAACCAATGCGGAGAGTCTCGGGTTGTTCTACATGGACAACGCTACACTTAATCGCTGGACACTGCGCATCTCGGATCCGCAGCTCTTGTCGCGCATAGACACGATGTTTGTCACGGTAGAGCCACCGGGAGGCAGCCGCTTTCCCAAGGGACGCCGACTACTCATGGCTTCGCTCGCCGGTCCAGCAAATCATCCTTAGCAGGCCGCATGGAGGTTTGTAGTTAGGTGGAGTTTGATTCAACCTAGCCGCATCCAAGTGCGGCCTAGAGTTACTGTGCCTTCGGTGAAGAGCAGAAGCTGTTATCAAACTGGCGATGGCAACGGCTCACGCCTTCAATCTTTCTGCGATGTCAATGCTCCTATTTGCTCAAGTCAGAGTTGTGCAAACCAGCCTAATGCGAGCATTGGCCGGCTCAAGTATCCGAAGACAATCAGGGAATGGTGGATTCAATGCGACTGCGCGGTCCGGTGTGAGTATTTAGATCGCTGCGCAGGTTGGAGTCTGTAACCATCCGGCTCCGGGGGCTTGTTAAGTGACCTATACAGGTTAATGAGGATTCTCCTTGTATAGATGAGAAGATATGAGGCGCTCGCCCCAAGTCCTATGTAGTTGTTCTATCGGAGGCGGCAATGAGAATGAGAATCCTTCAAAGCGTGTTGGGTTTCGCTGTGCTTGCGACCCTCACCTCGGTATTGGTCATCGGCCAAACCACGTCGGCGACGGTCACTGGCGCAGTGTCCGATCCCAATGGAGCCGCGATCCCCGGCGCCTCGATTTTTCTCGAAAATCTTCAGACTCATGTGAAGGCTACGGTGGCAAGCAACTCGTCGGGGTTTTACCGGGTCTCCGGACTCTTGCCGGGATTTTACAGAGCAACGGTAACGAAGGTTGGTTTCAAGTCAGTCGTGCGGGACGGGATTGAGCTACACGGGCAAGACGAAATTGCCATCAACTACAGTCTGCAAGTTGGCTCGGTTACGGAGAGTGTAACGGTTACCACTGCCGAACCTCTGCTTCAATCGGATTCGTCCACGGTAAGTACAGTCATTGAGAATCAGCAGATCGAAAACACACCGCTTAACGGGCGCAACGTGATGAATCTGAGCGCGCTGACTCCCGGGGTGGTCCCGCAGGGCGCAACCGGTGGAAACCCCTTGAACAATCAAGCCGCGATTGGGAACTATACAAACCCTGCCGGCTGGGGTAACTACCAGGTTGGCGGCGCGGTCACAGGCCAGAACATCACCTACGTCGACGGCGCCCCTCTCAATGTGATGGCGCAGAACTGGATGGGTTACATCCCAGGCCAGGATTCGATTCAGGAATTCCGCGTGGAAACCAACAACATCAGTTCTGAGTTCGGTGGTTATTACGGCGGCGTGCTGCTCTTTTCGACGAAGTCCGGAACGAACGAAATACACGGCTCGGCCTACGAGTATTTCCGGAATACCGTGCTCGACGCAAACAGCTATTTCAACAATCAAACCGGCGTTGTCCGGCCTCCGGTTAACCAGAATCAATATGGTGTCGCTCTCGGCGGTCCGCTCAAGAAGAACAAGCTCTTCCTGTTCGGGAACTGGGAGGGTTTTGTCGACAGAGTTGGGCTTCCGTACCAAACGGTTGTGCCATCTGTCGCGGAAACGACAGGGGACTTTACCGCGGACTATTCCGTGGCAAATCCGCTCATCAATAACTTTACCGGTCAGCCGGTGTCGTGTATCGGCATAGTGAACACAGTGTGCCCCGACCCTACGGCCTTGTATATGGCCAACGGGTACAAATACTGGGCGCAGCCGAACATTTCAGGTGCAGCCCATGGCGCCATCAACTTTTCAACAAATGCGGCTTCGGGTGGAAGCAGCAACCAATACGTTGTCCGCGGCGACTATAGCTTGAGTGCTCGTCAGGAGCTTTTCGCACGGTACACGACGTGGCGGACGAACACGATGGGCACGAACTACTACCACAACAATGTGCCACAGCCCGAAGTACTCAGCACAACGCAGCAGGCGGTCATGGGAGACACGGTTACACTCAATTCCACGACGGTGGCTGACCTAAGGGCATCCTACATACGGTTCAACTTCATATCCGAGCCACCCAATATCGGAAAGGTGGACCTTTCGAAGTTCGGACCAGCCTACGCCGCAATAGCCGGCCAGGTAACGTACAACGCACTTCCCGTGCCATTTCTGATCGGGTATGGGAACCAGTTCCCAATCCTTATCATCAATGTGATCCAGTTCTACGACTTCAACAAGTACGCCGTTTCCGGGAATATTACCAAGACCTTTGGCAGGCATGCGCTAAAAGTTGGCGCCGAGCTGATGCGCAATGAAGGCTACTTTTCGGGTGGGGGTCTTGGGCCGGACGGATTGTTCGCTTTCCTCACCGGAGTTCCGACGAACGATATATTCGCGAACTTCATGCTCGGGTTTAACGTTCCACTTGCAGGACTTTCCGGCATTGAAACCGCGCGAAAGGTGTCCACGGTTAACTATAGCCAAGGATACTATGTTTCCGACAGCTACCAGATCAATCCTAAGCTGACGCTGACCGGAGGTGTAAGGTGGGATCTGCCCGGCGGCGTGCTCGAGAAGCACGATGTGAACACAGTGCTCCTGCCGAATGCTGCAAGTCCTCTGGGTACGATCCAGAACCCGGCGACAGGTGGTTCCCAGACACTGAAGGGCGATCTCGCCCTGGTGAATACGCCGGCCTATCCAAGCCGGTATGACGACGTCCTTCACAATCATCTATTCGCGCCGAGCCTCGGCTTCTCGGCGAGAGTCCTGAACAATACAGTAGTGCGTGGTGGCTTCGGGATGTCGTTTATTTCCTATACGGATTTTAATGGTGTTCCGTCCCCTGTCAGCTCGCCGATTACGGCAGCGAGCACTCCAGATACGGGCAACCTCAGCAATCCGTTCCCGCAGCTCAATGGGGTGCTGCCTCAACCAGTCGGCCGAAATCCGGCCTTCGATGCCCAGATTCAAGGGCTCACGATAAGCGGAATCGTGGCTGGCGCGAAGTATCCCTACGTCGAGCAGTGGAACCTGAATGTTCAGACCCAGCTCTCCTCGAATTCGGTGTTTCAGATCGGCTATCAGGGATCGAAGGGCACACACATTCGAAACTCGGTGAACCTGAATCAATTGCCGGACAGCTCTGCCGCTCAGGCGGCCACGCAGTATCAGAAACTGTTGGCCGGCGGAGCTACCCCCGCGCAGGCAGACGCCCAGACCTTTCTCAATGTGAAGGTGGCGAATCCGCTTACCGGCAAGCTGACATCGGTCAGCGCCTATAACGGAGCCACGATTTCGCAAGGACAACTGCTGATGCCTTATCCCCAATTCTCCACCAGCGTGTCGAACCCGTCATTGAACGAAGGATCCTCAATCTATCACTCTTTGCAAGCTACCTACCAGTTACGTTTGCACAGTGCGGGGGCCTTCTTCGCTGCGTACACCTGGGCGAAACTGATCGGAAATGTCGACTCGACGACTGGGTTCCTGGAAGGGAACACTGTTGGAGGGGGGCAGGATAACTATAACAAGGCCGCTGACCGATCGCTTGAAAGCTTCGACGTTCCTCAGCGCCTGGTCCTCAACTATTCCCTTGCTCTTCCTTTTGGCAAAGGACAACATTGGATGTCGAACGACAGCGACGGATTGGAGCGCGTGATTGGCGGCTGGCGCGTCAGCAGTGTCACCAGCTTCCAGGTGGGCTATCCTCTCGCACTGACGGCACAAGGGAATGACCTTTCAAACAACTTTGGCGCCGCCGGTATCCGCCCCAATCGCGTTTCAGGGTGCAGTCCCAAGATAACCGGGGGAGCGATCCCGCGGTTGAACAAGTGGTTCAACACGTCCTGCTTTGTCCAGCCGCCGCAATTCACTTTCGGCAACGAAGGCCGTGTGGATTCTCAATTGCGTGGCGAAGGTGTCGATAATTGGGACTTGTCGGTTTCAAAAGACACGCACATCAGCGAGCGTGTCCATGCCGTCTTTGAAGGAGAGTTCATCAATGCCTTCAATCGCGTCCAATTTGGGCCTCCGGCGCTGCAAGTTGGTTCTTCAATATTCGGCGTTGTCAGCAGCACTCTAAATAACCCGAGAGAGGTTCAGTTTGCTCTACGGCTCCTCTTCTAACGGGCGATGTGTCATGAACGAAGTTCGTCAATTAGAAACAAGCAAGCAGAGCCTGCGCATCGCCTGGCGGAAAACCAAGCGATGCGCAGTGCTGCCAATGCATATTGTGAAATGAAGAAGGGACCTTCTAGATTTCGCATCCTTACGCTGCGCACGATTGGAAGAACTCTCGATAAAATGTCAACGGCGCCTGGTACGCCTCTATACCGCTTACGAGCCATTATTGTTTGTATTGTGAAGCGGTACCCTCATTCATTGCCGACCGAAAGGCCCCAGGGCGCGAGTTCACTTGTGGCCGGCGAGAGATCGAAAGAAAGCCGGCCGTTTGCCAAGCTTGGACTCACGGCAAAGAAGTATAGGTAACTTTTTAGGGCGGAAAGCGGGAGATTGTTTGGGTAAGGATGGAAAATCGTTCAAGGATTCTGCTATGAGATTTTACGATGAGCTGATCAACGAGTCGTTGCCTGGCGCGGCGCAGGCGGTGCCGGCGACCACTACCGTGCCTTCAGCGGAATATCCTCGCGTCTATGCAGATGGGCGAGCGATCTTCCGGGTGCATTTGCCTTTCGCTAAAGCGGTTCAACTGGAGGGCGGTCAAGGCTTGTGCGCGGCTCCAATTCCAATGACCAGAGATGCCGATGGGAATTGGACTGTAACACTCGCGCCAACTGTTATGGGATTCCATTACTACTGGTTCAATGTTGACGGCACGAAGATGAACGATCCTGGGAGCGAGACATTCTTTGGCTATAACAAAGAGACCAGCGGGATCGAAATACCGGACCCCCAACAGATTTCTTCCGACCTGGTTACCGCTCCGGTGGTTCCGTTTTACGCTCCTCACAAAGGATCAACGCAAGGGCAGCTTGGCGAACATTGGTATCAGTCCGGAGTTACCGGCAAATGGCGCCGTTGCGTTGTGTATACGCCACCGGGTTATCACGACGCAGCCAACGCGGGGACTCGATACCCAGTGTTGTATCTGCAGCACGGCGCCGGAGAAGACGAGACCGGATGGAGCCGGCAGGGCGGAGTCAATTTCATCATGGACAACGCGATCCATGGAAACTTGAGCAGCTTCTTTGCCGCCAGCGCACCAAAGGCCAGACCGATGATTGCTGTTATGGACAACGGCTATGCCACTTACAAAGATGGCACAGGGGCGGAGAGCCGCGATCCTTCCGAGAGTTATCTTCCTTCTTTCTTTCGTAATGGGGTAGAGGCGTTTGGCACGGTCGTGGTCAAGGAATTGATCCCGATGATCGACCTTAGTTACCGGACGATCGCCGATCGCGATCATCGAGCAATGGCGGGATTGTCGATGGGCGGCATGCAAACGATGGCCATCGCATTGACGCACCTGGAGATGTTTTCGTATATCGGCACCTTTAGCGGGGCTCAGTTCGTTAGGCCGCGTTCCTCATCTCAGACAGCGGATTCGACTACGCCGTCCTTCGATCCCAGGACATCGTATGGCGGAGTTTTCGCGGATGCCGCCGATTTCAACGGCAAGGTTCGTTTGCTGTGGATGGGCGCGGGCACGGCTGAGTTGTCGCTGAGCGAATCTTTGCGGGAGAACGTAGAAAAACTCCGGGCAGCGAACATCGAGGTGGTTCAGTTTCACTCTCCCGGCACGGCTCATGAATGGCAGACTTGGCGGATATGTCTGAATAAGTTTGCGCCACTGCTTTTTCAGGCGTGAGGAAACTGATTTACGGAAGTGAATGCGGACCACAAGTTCGGTTGGGAGTTGGATGCGATGGATAAGATGAAGTCGGAAGACGCAGGATTGAACCGGCGCGAGTTTATCAAAGGGGCCATAGCGGGCTCAGCTGTGCTGGCAACAGGCTTGCCGCAGAACCTGGAGGCTGAGAAGGCACCCCCTTCGTCGCGTCCCTACGCGGAGTTGCGCAGCTTGGCGCCTGGAGCGATCAAGCCGGAGGGCTGGGTGCGGTTGCACATGGAGGGCCAAGCGAAGCTGGCGAGCGCTCTGCCGGAGATCTCGTACCCGTTTTTCAAGGGAACTTTCTGGGAAGGTGAAGAGAATTCGCCCGCCTGGTTTACCTGGGAACAGAAAGCCTACTGGGTTGACGGAGCCACGAGGCTGGCGCTGGCGCTCGGAGATGATGCGCTTCTGGCGAAAGCGCGAGCTTCTCTCGATTACACGCTGGCACACCCATCGAGCAGCGGCTTTTTAGGCCCGAAGTTTCTGGAGTTCGGCGACGGCTTTGGAGGTCTCAACCGCTGGCCAAACACAGTGCTGAACCGCGGCTTCATGGCGCTCGCCGATGCGCAGCCGAGTCCGGACAGGGTGGACTCCGCCAAGATAGTCGAGGCTCTTCACACGCACTATCTGAACGACAAGGCTTCCTATACCAGCGGAAATCGAAACATCACGAATCTTGAAGTGATCCTTTGGTGCTATGGGAGAAACGGCGATCGCAAGTTGCTGGAACTGGCGCAAACAACGTGGGACACATATATGAAGGAGGCTGAAGTCGAGTTGGCCGAAGCCGCTAACGGCAAGCCTGGCCGCAGAAGATTTTCGATGCACACGGACCTGGCTCCATCGTGCGTGTTTGCCGATACGCCTATTGAGTCGCACGGTGTTTCGTATGCCGAAACCTCGAAGTTGCCTGCGATTCTCTTCCTCTACACCGGGAACGAGGAATATCGCAAGTTCGTTGTGGCGGCCCAGCGCCGCATCTTTGACCATCACATGCTGATCGACGGCATTCCCTCCTCATCGGAAGCGTATGCCGGTACAACCGCCCTCGACGAGCATGAGACCTGCGATATCACAGACCATGCCTGGGCATGGACCTACGTGCTTCAGGCGACGGGAGACGGAGTCTGGGGCGACCACATCGAGCGTGCGTGTTTCAATGCTCACGCCGGTGTTACCCGGACCGATTGGAAGGGAATTCAATACTTCGGCAGTCCCAATCAACTGCTGGCAAACTTGAATTGCGACCACGGGACAGAGAGGTGGTTCGGCAGCCGCAGGCTGGCATATCAGCCCAACCCCGCACAGTTGATCGGGTGCTGCGGCGGCAACGCTCATCGGTTCTTTCCCAATTATGTTCTCAGCATGTGGATGCAGACCAGAGACAACGGCCTGGTTGCGACGCTGTACGGGCCATCGACGGTGACGGCCAAGGTTGGATCGGAGAATCAGCAGATTCAGATCGCGCAGAAGACGAATTATCCGTTCGAGGAAGAGATCCGGTTTGAGATCAAGACCGATCGGCCCGTGTCCTTCCCGCTCTCTCTCAGAATTCCGGCATGGTGCAGTGCTCCTCACATCAAGGTGAATGGCATCTCAATAGGCGCAGTGCAGCCGCGGAACGGCTTCGCGGTATTGCGCCGCACATTCAAGCCGGGCGACGTCGTTACTCTCAATCTTCCGATGAATGTGAAGGCCACTGAGTGGCCGAATAACGGCATTGGCATCGAACGCGGACCGTTGGTTTACGCGTTGCCAATCGAGACCAAGTGGACATTTTTCGCCGAAGCAGCTTATTCGAGTGAGGAGTTCCCCACTTGGGAAGCAAACCCCTCCGGTGAGTGGAATTACGGTGTTGTGCTCGATCCCGCGAAGGCCAGCTCTCAGGTTGAGGTCAAGCACAAACCGTCTACGCAGAGTCTGGAGACTTCCAGTTGGCCATGGTCGGATGCACCAACGGTGCTGACCGTGGCGGCACGAAAGCTCGAAGGTTGGAAATTCGAGACGAATCCCAAAGAGCCTCACCAGAGGTTTACGCCACAGCTGCCTGATCCGGACAACCTCAAGGCGAGCGATCAGGTTGAGCGGATAACTCTTGTGCCATTCGGCGCTACGCAGTTACGGATAAGCATATTTCCGAGGCAGAAAGGGTGAAGAATGATCAGGGCGTTATTGCACGCCTCGATGCAGGGATGGGGAACTAAGACGCATCAGGGAGGGGCCATCATGAAAAGACGAAGCATAAAGTTGTGCGTTGTAGTCTCCACTTGGATGCTGGGCCTGGGTGCGATACGCGGTCAGCAATCGCCTCCGCCAAGCGGTCCGCCGATGAATCCCAAGTTGATGGAGTACCTGAGAAACACGATGCCTCAGCCGCAGCTGTCCATTCCGCTGTATGGAGATGGCGCGATTCCGAATTCGAAGCCGACTCCAAACGAGGAAGTGTTGAGGCCGATGGGTCAGATGGCGAATGTATCGCGACCCACACTCGAGGTATTTCTTCCCGCGAAGGTAAAGGCGAATGGCGCAAGCATCCTCGTGTTCCCAGGCGGAGGTTATGTCGGGCTGACATGGAACGCCGAAGGACCGGCCATTGGGCAGTTTTTTCAGGACCATGGGATTGCTGCGTTCGTGGTGAAGTATCGTCTGCCCACCGATGCGACTATGGAGGACAAATCGATCGGTCCACTGCAGGATGCACAGCAGGCGATGATTGTTGTCCGGCGGCGGGCGAAGGAATGGAATCTCGACCCGCACCGGGTAGGAACCATCGGGTTCTCAGCTGGAGGTCATCTGGCTTCGAGCCTCGGGACACACTTTACGATGGCTTACGTTCCCAATCCCGACAACATCGATCTGAGGCCCGATTTCATGATTCTGCTTTATCCGGTCATCAGCATGGATGCGAAGATTGCGCATATGGGCTCGCGTATCGCGTTGCTTGGGCAGCATCCATCCGATGAGCAGGTGCTGCTTTTCTCGAACGAACTCCAGGTGACAAAGGAGACCCCACCTACTTTGCTGATCCATTCAGCCGACGACCACCTGGTTGACGTAGACAACAGCATTCGGTTCTTTGAAGCGCTACGGCACGCCGAGGTTTCAGTCGATATGACGATCTTCAACAAGGGCGAGCACGCATTGATCCTGATTCCGAAGGATCGCTGGCAATCGATTGTCACCGATTGGATAGAGAGAAATGGGTGGCTGAATCGGAAGGGGGAATAGGGGTTTCTGCGTATTAGATGCAAAGATCGCCGAAACCTTCATCTATCACCCCATCCGGAAGCAATCACTTCATGTATCCAGAGGGTATGGTTGGCAACGGACGGGCTGGACTACACTAAATCTGCCATGACTACCGCGATTCCCGCCATTTCGATTCAGCCGCGCTCGCCTCGGGGCGAGTTTGTCAATGAGCCTTTCACCGACTTCAAGGCGCCGGAAAACGCGCGCGCGATGAAGAGCGCGCTGGACGAAGTGGAGTCAAAGCTTGGGCGCGAGTACGACTTGGTCATCGGCGGGAGGCGGCTGAAGACCGAGGGGAAGATTCGTTCGGACAATCCGGCGCGGCCCGCGCAGGTGGTGGGCGTGCACCAGAAGGCTGGTACGGGGCACGCGGAAGACGCCATGGCCGCGGCGCTTCGCGCTTTTGAGTTTTGGAGCAATGTGTCGGCCAAGGAGCGGGTTTCTCTGCTGCTTCACGCCGCGCAGATCATTCGCGGGCGCAAGTTCGAGTTCATGGCGTGGCTTACGTATGAAGTGGGCAAGAACTGGGCCGAGGCCGACGCCGATGTGGGCGAGACGATCGATTTTCTGGAGTTCTATGCGCGGGAGGCGCTGCGGCTAGCTGGGGCGACGACACCCATCCAATATCCTGGCGAGCGCAACGAGTTGATCTACATTCCGCTGGGCGTGGGCGCGGTGATTCCGCCTTGGAATTTTCCGTTTGCGATCATGGCGGGAATGACGGCGGCGGCGATCGTTACGGGGAACACGGTGATTCTGAAGCCGTCGAGCGACGCGCCTACCATCGCGGCCAAGTTCATCGAGGTGCTGGAAGAGGCGGGGATGCCGGATGGCGTGGTGAACTTCTGTCCGGGCTCGGGCACGACCTTTGGCAATGCGATTGTGGAGGATCCGAGGACTCGGTTTATCTCTTTTACAGGGTCGAAGGCGGTGGGACTGGAGATCCACGAGCGCGCGGCGAAGGGCCGGCCTGGACAGATATGGATCAAGCGGACAATTCTGGAGATGGGTGGGAAGGATTCGATCCTGGTGTGCGCGGATGCGGATCTGGATGCGGCGGTGGAGGGCGTGACGGCCTCGGCCTTCGGATTCAGCGGGCAAAAGTGTTCCGCGTGTTCACGGGCGATTATCGAGGCTCCGGTCTACGACGTTTTCGTGGATAGGCTGCGGGAGCGTGTGGCAAAGCTGACGGTGGGCGATCCGACGACTAACCATAACCTGGGGCCGGTCATCAACAAGGCGGCGCTGGTTTCGATGCTTGGGTACGTGGAGACCGGCAAGAAGGAAGGCCGGCTGGTTGCAGGCGGAGATGCCCCGGCCACGCCAGAAGGCGGATACTTTCTGGAGCCGACGGTGTTTGCGGATGTGGCTCCGGATGCGGCGCTGGCACAGGAAGAGATTTTCGGGCCGGTGCTGGCGTTAATCAAGGTAGAGAACTTCGAAGAGGGCCTGAAGGCGGCGAACAACACCGAGTATGGGTTGACAGGAGCGATCTACTCGACCGACACGGCGAAGCTGGACCGGGCGCGGCGGGAGTTTCATGTGGGGAATCTCTACTTCAATCGCAAATGCACCGGCGCGATGGTGGGGGCGCACCCGTTTGGCGGGTTCAATATGAGCGGGACGGACTCGAAGGCCGGCGGCCCGGATTACCTCTATCTGTTTACGCAGGCGAAGAGTGTGGCTGAAAAGCTCTAGGGCTGGCGGACGATCTTGATTCCCCGGTCTTCCGCCCCGGCGGACGAGATCGTTCGGCAGGCACTTTTGGCAGGCTTCGGGGCTCCCGCGGTTCGAATCATCCGACCAGTGCGTAATGACAGAGTCATTACGTTGTGCTAAACTGCTTTTGTCGGGGAGGGATTTCGATGCCTGTTCTTCAATCTGCGAAGGGTGGTCGCGACACACTGAACCTGCGGATCAAGCCCGAGTTGCGAGGATTGATCGACCGCGCCGCGGAACTCACCGGCAAGAATCGCACGGACTTCGTGCTGACCGCGGCCCGTCATGCGGCCGAGGATGCGATTATGGACCGCACCGTCTTTGCGGTCGACCCCAAGGCTTATGCGGAGTTTTTAGCCCGCCTCGATGCGAAGCCGCGGCCGAACGCCCGGTTGCGCCGTTCACTGAAGGCAAGCGCGCCATGGGAGAGGTAAGCCGCCTGCGGCCTCCTGAACCTCTGGGAGAAGCGCACGAACTAGGGGAGTTTCATTCCGGCGAAGCATCGCTCGACGAGTGGCTGAAGCGGCGGGCGCGCGCTAATCAGGTGAACGGCGCATCGCGAACGTACGTAGCTTGCGAAGGCGGCCGCGTAGTCGGCTTTTACGCGCTGGCATCGGGTGTGATCGCAGTGGAGAGCGCTCCGGGCCGATTCAGGCGGAACATGCCGAACCCGATTCCGGTAGCCGTGCTGGCCCGTCTGGCAGTGGATCAGGATTGGCAGGGGCGCGGTATTGGTCGGGCATTATTTCGCGACGCCGCACAACGCGTGTCGCATGCCGCGGATGCGATCGGCATTCGGGGAATTGTAGTCCACGCGGTCTCGGAAGCGGCGAAGGATTTCTACCTTGCTCTGGGGTTCGAGCCAAGTCCGCTTGAGCCAATGACCCTGATGGTGACATTGGCCGATGTTCGGGCAGGGCTTTCCTAAACAGGCACGCTCGTCGCTATGCGACGGCGGAGGGCGAGAGCCGGTCTTCGCTGTCGATCTTGCTACCGACTTCGGCGGCGGCCTGGGCGAGGACGCGGTGATGAATGGTGAACAGGGCTAACTCGAGCCGGTCGCTGACGCCCGTCTTGTCATAGATGGAGCGGAGGTAGTTTTTGATCACCTGCTCAGTGGTCTTGAGGCGGAGGGCAATCTCCCGATTCTTGCAACCCTGAGCAATAAGCGCGACGATGCGCATCTCCTTGGGGGTCAGGCGATCGCGCACGCGGGTGCCGACCATATCTTCCTCGGGCGAGTCGGACAGCATAAGTTGGGGAGGGATCGAGGTATCGCCGGCGGCGACGCGTTGGACGCACTCGACCAGCGCAGGACCTGTGACGTTGCGAAAGACCACGCCGCGAAAACCCTGCTGCAGAAAGGACGCGGCGGACTCGCTGTTCTCGGCGATGACCACGCCGCGACTTCCGGTGGTTTCAAGCAGCATGCGGAGGCGGGTCAAGTCGGGGCGCATGGAAGAAGCAAACAGGACAATGGATCCTGGGAAGGTGGTGATGGCGTGATACATGCGATCGAGATCGGTACATTGAGCGATAATGCGCAATTCCTCGTTCATGGCCAGGACCTTGGCGGTGCCTGCACGAAAGATGGCCTGCGAATCGGCCAGGATTACTTTATTCATAGCTTGCGCCTCATCTGCTCGAGTATCCAGCGGAACAGCAGGTTACCGGCCAGATTCTCGTCTCGGGCAAGACCGGGGACGATCGTCATAAACCGGCCCCTTTTTCTTCCCTGGCGGGCCTATCGGCAGAAAAAGATAACAACCCTGCAAATGCCCGTATTTGCGACATTACGAATCGCACGAGTTCTTATCGTAATCTGAAAGTCCAGAGCACTGGAAGTCAAGGGCGAATTCCGGGAAACACGGCTACATCCTTTGTGGGACGTAGGCTTACAAAAGACCGGCCAAGCGGATGATGGAACCGTTGCACCCGTGGTGAAAACCAGGCTCTACACTGAGGATATATGGCGAGGCCGATTCTGTTGGCGGTGGACGACGATGTGAATGTTCTGGAGGCGGTGGTTCAGGACCTGCGCCGTCAGTACGGCTCGACCTACCGGGTAATGCGCGCGGCCAGCGGACAGGCTGCCCTGGATACTCTGGCACAGGTGAAGACGCGGCAGGAGCCGGTGGCGCTTTTGCTGAGCGATCAGCGCATGCCGGGGATGACCGGAGTTGAGTTTCTGGAACGCGCAATGGCGATTTATCCGGAGGCGCGGCGGGTGCTGCTGACGGCGTATGCCGACACCGAGGTGGCGATACGAGCGATCAACACGGCCCGTATCAACTACTACCTCACCAAGCCCTGGGATCCGCCGGAGGAGAAGCTTTATCCGGTATTGAGCGATCTGCTGGAAGATTGGCAGGCGGGCTACCGGCCTGCTTTTGAGGGACTGCGCGTGATTGGGCACCGCTGGTCGCTGCGGGATCACAAAGTGCGCACGTTTCTCTCCCAGAACCAGGTGCCGTACCGGTGGCTGGATGTTGCCGGCAACGAGGAGGCACTGAAGCTGCTTGCGGACGCGGGGCTGACCGCAGACACGCTGCCGGTGGTGCTGTTTGCCGACGGGAGTGCGCTGGTGGATCCGGAGACGGCGGAGCTGGCAGCGCGGGTGGGACTGCGGGTCCAGGCGGCCCAGGAGTTCTACGACCTGGTGGTTGTGGGTGCCGGCCCGGCAGGGCTGGCGGCTGCGGTATACGGCGCCAGCGAGGGTTTGCGCACGCTGGTGATCGAGCCCCAGGCACCGGGCGGACAGGCCGGTTCATCCTCGAAGATCGAAAACTACCTTGGATTCCCGTCCGGGGTGACGGGGGCGGACCTGGGACGGCGGGCGCACACGCAAGCCACGCGATTCGGGGCCGAGTTTTTGACCCAGCGGGCAACCGGGTTGCGGATCGAGGGGCAATACCGGTTTGTACAATTGGCCGATGGGCGCGAGGTCTCGGGCCATGTGGTGCTGCTGGCTCCCGGAGTGCAATACCGGAAGCTGGAGATTCGGGGTGCGGATAGGTTGACAGGAAGAGGCATTTACTACGGCGCCGCGCTGGTGGAGGCCGTGGCCTGCAAGGACGAGGAAGTGTATGTGGTGGGCGGCGCGAACTCCGCCGGGCAGGCGGCACTGCACTTTGCCAAGTTTGCCCGCAAGGTGACGATGCTGGTGCGGGGCGGGGGGCTTTCCGTGACCATGTCGAAATACTTAATCGATGAGATCGAGCGCACATCCAATATTGTGGTAGTGCCGCGCACCCAGGTGCTGGAAGCGATGGGCCGGGAAGTAGAGGGTCAAGAGCGGCTGGAAGCGGTGAGGCTGAGCGGTCCCGAAGGGGAGGCCGTGGTTCCGGCGACGTCGTTGTTCGTGTTTATCGGAGCGGCGCCGGGGACGGAGTGGCTGCCGCCCTCGATTCTGCGGGACGAGAAGGGATTCTTGCTGGCGGGCCCGGATTTGCGGATCGGCGGCAAGCTGCCGGTAAGCTGGCGCGAGGAACGCGAGCCGTTTCTACTGGAGTCCAGCGTACCGGGGGTGTTTGTGGCCGGCGACGTGCGGCACGGCTCGGTGAAGCGCGTGGCGTCGGCGGTGGGAGAGGGATCGATTGCGGTGCAGTTTGTTCACCAGTATCTGGCGGGTTTCTAGAAAGATGACGAGCAAGCAGGGATGAGCGAAGGCGGACAATTCTTGGAGATCGAATCGGTCCCGTTGCGGCAGGTGGTGGAAGCACTGCGCCGGACCCGTCCCTTTGCCGAGACCAGCGCAGAGGAACTGCTTGATGCGCTCAGCGGCGTGGAGAATGTGGAACGGATCAAGGCCGGCGCGGGCGCGGTGCTGGTGGAACCACGCGAGCCTTGGCGATTCTATTGGCTGGTGATCGAGGGCGAGACACGCGCGGAACGGCCCGAGCAGGATGGATCGCGGACCCTGGTGGGTGTGGTTCGCGACGGCGACGGCTTTGGCGAGGCGCCGATCTTGTCAGGCAAGGGGGCATCCCCTTTTGTCATCACGGCGACAAAGGACTCCCTCTTGATTCGATTCCCGGAGCAGGAGTTCTGGAAGTTGATGGCCTGCTGCCTGACGGTGCGCAAGGTGGTGCTGGCGGATATGGCGCAGCGGCTGCAGGCCTACCAGGTGGAGGCATTGCATCGAGAGAAGCTGGTGTCGCTGGGAACGCTGGCGGCAGGGTTGATGCACGAACTTCACAATCCTGGGTCGGCGGCCAAACGCGCCGCGTCGCAGTTGCGCGAGAATCTGAAGCGGCTGCAGGAACTGAGCCTGAGGTCGGCAGGGAAGCCAAAGACCTATTTGCAACTGGAGTGCATGCACAAACTGCTGGAGCAGGCTGTCCGGGGCTGTCAGGCGCCCGCAATGAGCACGCTGGAGCAGTCGGATGCGGAAGAGGCGATGTCGGAGTGGCTGCAGTCGGCGGGCGTGGCAAACGCTTTCACGATCGGACCAGCGCTGGTGGCGATCGGTTTCCACCGCGAGGAACTTGACTGCGCGCGCGAGGCCTTCGAGGCGGAGAGCTTTTCAGATGCGCTGAACTGGCTGGAGGCGCTGGTTTCAAGCGTATCGCTGGTATGCGCCATCGAGGAGAGCATCACGCGCATATCGGAACTGGTGATGGCGGTGAAGAAGTTCGCTTACGATGAACGGTCGCCGAGCAAGGAACTGGACGTACACGACAGCCTGCAAAGCACGCTGACGATTCTGGGGCACAAGCTGCGGATGAAGCAGATGGGCGTGGAGAAGCGTTTCGAAGCCAGCCCATCGACGATTCACACCAAGGGATCGGCGCTCAGCCAGGTGTGGACGAATCTGATCGACAATGCCGTGGACGCATCGCCGCAGGGTGCGCAGATCGAGATTGCATCCTGGAACGAAGCAGGGAAGGGGACCGAGCCGGCCCGGCTGGCGGTGAGCATCACGGATCATGGCTCGGGAATTCCGCCCGAAGTGAAGCCGCGCATCTTCGATGCGTTTTTTACAACCAAGCCGCAGGGATCGGGGACCGGTCTGGGGTTGGAGATTGTTCATCGCATCGTGACGCAGAAGTTCGGCGGGACGATCGATGTGGAATCGGAGCCGGGAAACACGCGGTTTATTGTGCGGCTGCCGGTGAAGGGCGCGGAGCCCTCGACCAAGCCTCTGGGCGCGTAATCGGCACGCCTGACTTTTTCATGGGCCGACAGTGCAGGTCAGCGGCCCGAATCAATTTGAAAAATGCTATTGATTGACGCCGCTGGCGAGGAAACCGCCGTCGACGACCAGGGTCTGCCCGGTGACGAACGAGGCGCCGTCTGAGGCGAGAAAGACCGCGGCTCCGATGAGCTCTTCGGTTTTTCCGAATCGGCCCATTGGCGTGCGCATGAGCAGTTCCTGGCCGCGGGGGGTCGAGTCGAGAAGCTGAGCGTTCAGGTCGGTGCGGAAGACGCCGGGAGCGATGGCGTTGACGTTGACGCCCTTCTTTGACCACTCGACAGCGAGCGACCGGGTGAGCGAGACGACGCCGGCCTTGCTTGCGGCGTAGGCGGCGACTTCGCTGAGGGCGACGAAGCTGTTGAGCGAAGCGATGTTGACGATGCGGCCGTAGCCGCGCTCGAGCATGTGTTTGCCGAAGACCTGGCAGGCGCGGAGCGTTCCGGTGAGGTTGGTGTCGAGAATGCTTGTCCACTCTTCCTCGGGGAAGGTGAGAGTGGGCGAACGCTTGATTTTTCCTGCGCAGTTGATGAGGATGTCCACCTTGCGGAATTGCTCGAGAGCGGCGGCGAGCAGCTTCTCCAGCGAGGCGCGGTCGCAGACGTCGGAGGTCATGCGCAAGGTCTTTCGGCCGCGGGCTTCGATTTCGCCGGCGGTTTCCTCTACCTGCTGTTGACGGCGCGCGGAGGCGATGACGTCGGCTCCCGCATCGGCGAGGCCGAGGCTAATGGCGCGGCCGATGCCGGAGGTGCCTCCGGAGACGACCGCGATTTTTCCTTCAAGGCTGAGAGGATTAACTGTCATGACATCTCCATTAAGAGCGATTTGAACAGATACTGCGCGTTAGACCTCACCCTGGCCTCGACTTGGTACTCCCAGAAAAACGGGAGCGATGTGACGATTGTAGAGGTTCTCCGTCACGTTCTTTGCGATGACGGATTCATTGGCTTCAAGCAGGTCGAAATAGCGGCGGCCCATCTTTGCGGCGACCTTGAAGCCGACATGGAGCAACTGGCGCAAGCTGCTGTTGTAGACAGGATTTGACTGGTCGTGACGCAGCGCCGAGGTGTACTGCTCCGAGGTCCAGCCACGCACTTCGCTGGGCGCGGGAAGTCTTGCCGGGTCAATGTCGATGACCGTGGAGTAGGGACCGCAAAGTTCCTCGCGATGGGCAAAGGCCTCGGCGTAAATCTCTTTGGCAAGCGCCAGGCCGTCGCCGCCCGCTTCGGCCAGGCCGATGAGTTCTTCAAGCCAGGTGGTTCCGGCGGTCTTGAGGTGCACGCCGGCGTTGAAGCGCTTGATGGAGGCGTGAATTGCGGGGTAGATGGAGAACTTGTCACTGCCCGAATGCACGCTGAGTTTGAGATTGGCGGGCAGGCCGAATTGCCTGACAGCGTATGCGATGGCGGCGATGTCGAGCGAAAACTCGCGCTCGAACTGCGCCACGTCGCCCACGTAATCGACACCCTTGTTGAAGCGGCCGCTGAATTTCGGGGCGATGGTCTGGATGGGAATGCCTTCGTCGGCGATGGCGGCCAGGATGATGAGCAGCTCGGCCGGGCTCTGGGCGCGATCGGTCTCGTCCATGGAGACTTCGGGAATGAAGGAGCCTTCGCCCTTCGCGGCAACGATCTTGCGATAGACTTCGCCGGCTTTCTTGATGGCTGCGAGGAATTTTTGAGCGGCCTGGCGGAGGTCATCCGCCGCGATATCGAATGTCTCGTCGACGCCGGCGAGCTGGATGCTGCCGAGCAACTCGGGGTGGCGCTTGACGAAGAGGCCGATATCGGACGCGTCGGCGGGTTGGCCGATGAAGTCGGCTACGTCGATGGTGAAAAAATCGCAAGGGGCGAGGAAGCGGTCGACTGTCGCAAGCGTGATGTGGTCGGCATCGCAGAAGTAGGGAAGCTTCCATGCGAGAGCCTTGACGGCGGCATCGGCGGCCTGGCGGGCCGAAGCGGGCTCGGAGCCGATGATGGCGTGTTCGCGGTTCGATTTGTTCCAGACGGGAACGATTTCGACCCCATTATCGAGAGCCTTTACGCAGGCCTGTAACTGAGCCTTGGCCTGGTGAGAGAATCTGTCTCCGGTGCCGATCGAGTATCTATTAAGCTTCAAATTCTGATTCTCCATAGTTCTTTCCGCCTTAGAGACGGCTTCGATGTGCCCAAAGGCCCAATCCTGGATTGGGAATGAAGAAGACTTCTTCGCCGTCTACATGGTTGTAGCCGTAGCTGAGCTTTTGCGGGTCGTACCGTGACGACATCGCATTCAGGTCGCCGTAGGTGAATCCAACGCTCTCGATCTCTTCCTTGCTTAGTTGGCCGGGACACCAGGTGATGTTGAAGCGGCCTTCCGACGAGCCGTGAATCAGATGTGCCGCCGCGCTGAGATCGGCGCCGAGATCCGGGTTGTCACCGACCGCCTTCAACGTTGCCGGGGTTCCGCGATAGCCGTATTTCCGAATCAGCGAGTCGATGCCCTTGTCTTCGCCGAACTCGCGCACGCCTGGGGCGAGGATGATGAGCTGGGCGCCATCGGCCAAGGCCATGCGGGTGCGGTAGATGGCCTTGTTGCCGATCCATGTGGAGTGGAATTCGCGGGGATCGAGGAAGACGACGGCTTTGTGAATCTGCTTGTCGAGGATTTCAAAGTTGACCTTGAGGCTGAGCTCGGCAGCCTGAAGGAAACACTCGATGTCGTCGCCGATGTAGAGGCCGCGCACGGCGAGGCCGCCATCCGGCTTACGGCCGACAACAGTCAGCACATAGACGATGGGCAGGCGGCGCAGGAAGTGTTCGTAGGCGTAGCTGATCACGTTGCGCACCGGAGTAATGGCGCGGCCCATGATCCGCTCCATGCCGTAGACAGCGCCGAGATAGTGGCTGCGGTTGATGCCTTCGCGGCCGCCGGCGCCGATGAGGATGTTCTTGGTGAAGTTGGCCATGCCGATCACTTCATGAGGTACAACCTGGCCGATGGAAAGGATGAGGTCGAATCCGCCGCCGGAGATGAGCTTGTTGACCTGTGCGGGCCAGGCGTAGTCGAGTTTGCCTTCCGACTGTTCGCGGATAAACGCGGACGGGACCTCGCCGAGGGTTTCGATATCGGTGCGCCAGTTGTGGATTCTGAAGAGGTTCTCTGGGACGGAGGGAAACATGTGCGCGATCTGGTCAGACCGCATGGGCGTGTGTGTGCCGGTGGCCGGAAGCACCGCTTTGAGCTTGTCGCCATAGTGCTTGTAGACATAACCGGTGAGTTCGCCGGCGCGGGAGTGTTCGCGGCTCTGATCGGGCGGCACGGCGAGGACGCTCTTGCGGTCGCCCAGCTTAGCCAAACTTTCAACGAGCAGATCGTTCAACTGCCGCGGGGAGAGATCGGCATCGACGTTTCCGATGGCGCAATAGAGACTCATGCGACTAATTCCACTCTTTTCAGGCCGGGCGCGAGCAGGATGTTGATCAGCAGCGAGGCGAGGTAGACGCTAGCAGCGACGATGAAGAGGATCGAATAGTCTCCATGCGTCAGTTGCAGGATGTATCCGATGTACGTGGAAAAAAGGAATCCTCCTACCGCCCCGGCCATGGTGCCGATGCCGGTAACCGAGCCCACCGCGCTGCGCGGGAACATATCGGAAGCCGTGGTGAACAGATTGGCGGAGAATCCCTGGTGAGCGGCCGTGGCCAGACTGAGCAGTGCAATCGCCGCCCATTTTCCAAAATCGTCGGAATGAAGGTTGTTGATGAGAAAGACGGGAACAACGAGAGAGGCGCAAAGAAGCATGGCCGCCACTCGCGCGCGCTCTGGCGAAAGCCCCATACGGATGAAAGTCGCGGGCAGGTAGCCCCCGTAGATGCTGCCGATGGCCGAGGCATTATAAACAATCAAGATGGGCAATCCGAGCCCAACAAGGCTCAGGCTAAATTTGTCGTGGAAATAACCCGGCAGCCAGTAGAGGTAGAACCACCAGATGGGATCGGTAAGGAACTTGGGAACGGCATATGCCCATGTCTGGCGGAAGCCAAACAGTTTGATCCACGGAGCGGATGGACCGGGCTTCTCTGGAGGGTCCTGGTCAATGTAGGCAAGTTCGGCAGCGGAGAGCGCGGGATGTTCGGAGGGTTTGTGGTATTTGAGAAACCACAGCAAGATCCACGACGCGGAGAAAATGCCGGTGATCAGAAATGCGGAGTGCCAGCCAAAGTAATGGACGGCTATTGGCACAAGGAGCGTAGCCAGGATCACGCCGACATTGGCGCCACAGTTGAAGAT
>Ga0182014_10001833_pt1 | contig 27694 bp, 7 predicted proteins | sample 612S2DmetaG_FD_120489 | JGI IMG/M metagenome (GOLD analysis project Ga0182014, IMG submission 120489) | Permafrost microbial communities from Stordalen Mire, Sweden - 612S2D metaG | ecosystem: Environmental > Terrestrial > Soil > Wetlands > Permafrost | place: Sweden: Stordalen | collected... | reverse complement strand
CGAACGGGTTCCCGACCGTGTTTCAGCCCGTTTTCGGCCAAGGCACCGCAGGCGGAGGGCGTCCAGTGGGCAGCGGTCAAGTCTCCATCGTCGGCTATCAGGAGGTTACCAACACCGCTCTCGCTTTCAGCTCTGTGTTGCCGCACGACCTCTCTGATCCGAACGACCGGACGGTGAAACCCCTCGACATGGTCTATGGCATCCCGCTGGTGGTCGGCGCCAAGAAGGGTTTTCCCAATTTCAATAAGCTCGCCATGACAACGCTGGTGCAGGTCACCCGCAAGCTTCAGTACCACCGGCCAGGCACCTCCACGACTGCTGACGTGAACGAGATAGATGAGATGTTTGTAATCGGCATTTCCAATGTGTTGGGCGTCGAAGCATGGAATTCCTATGCGACCGCCTACCCGCGGGGTATCCAAATGGTGGTGTGGCCCGATGTCAGCATTCTGGTCACCAACATCGAGACTCGGAAATGGCTCAACTCACCGCCCGTGCTCTCCAGATGGCGACTGTATCCGACACCCGTGAGGATGAACATTGGCGCCAATACGTGGCCTGGGTACGACCAAACGCGCTCTCAGCCTTCCTTTCAAATCCCGTTGCTGACGAATTTGTGGTTCCTCTCGAACATGACCTATCAATCATCGTCGGATCAGCTTGTGCCGCTGACCGGCACGTTCGAACGCAATGTCGGGAAGACAAACTTTCATCAGCCTCATTGGACGCTCAAGCTGAAACCCCGGCTGCGGTTTGCCCTGGTTGATACCACCGTCAACCCAAATCGAATCGTGGACTATGTAAACCTGGCAGCGGACGCGGATATGGACATCACTACAACCCTGACCACGGGCGGGGCGTGTGGTACCCCCTACACCCCAGACCCCAGCAATGGCGGCATGTGGTGTACCAACCGCATGAACAACGTCATCGCTGATAATATCCCGACCTTTGGAATCATGAATCAGATCGAGGCCAGTGAGAGGCCAGGCTGGGCCGATTGGAACAGCTCGACGCATGAATACCCGGCCGGGATGAGTATCAATGATGCCATTGCGTTCTTCAAAGGCCAATTCCAGCCGGGTTACCTGCGCTCCTCCAACACCTTCAGCACTCCATTCCAGCCCTCCCGGAGCATGTTTCTGGTCACGTCCTGGCAGGCTAACGACCCGCTGGTCCATTACACAGTCGGGGACCTGACCGACGTGTTGCAGCCTCCCCTGGTTTTCGACACCCTCCCAAACCCACCACCCATCGCTAATCTCGGCTCGGTCAATCACCGCTACGAACCGTGGGGCGGAAACCCTTCCGGTCGAAGCTCAAGCCCACTGAAGAACGTTATGGCAGTCAAGGACCCCTTGATGCTGCGGTCCGATTACTGGGATTTCCCGACCAACAAACTCCCTAATGTCGGCTGGCTGGGACGCGTCCATCGCGGAACCCCCTGGCAGACGGTTTACCTGAAATCCGGCGGCATCGACATCCAGGGGTGGACGAATTGGACCGGCAATGGCCTGTATATAACGAACTTTGGCCAAATCTCAACCAACATCCTGCCGCTTTACGTCCCCCGCGTCTATTACGCCGGCACCAAGAACGAGATCGGCACAGCACTTGACGCCAGCATTTCCATGCCTACGAACGACTGGCACCTGCTGGATCTGTTCACGACCGCCATCAACGACAACGCCACCCGCGGCCAATTATCCGTCAACCAAACCAACCTCGCCGCCTGGTCGGCGGTCTTGAGTGGCATCATCGTGCTTACCAATACCCCCGGTGGGCTATCGTCCGCAATCGTGCAGCCAGCCGGCATTTACAAAACATCCGATCCGATCTGGCCGCCCATTGTCCGCATAGTCAATGCCCTCAATATCGCCAGGTACAACAGCAATCCCCGCCATGTCTTCAGCAGGCTGGGTGACATTCTGGCTACGCCGGAGTTGACGACAGCTTCGCCGTTCTTGAACACCAATAACACCGCTTCACTCCAGAACAACGGCCTGAACGACGCCGCCTACGAGCGCCTGCCGCAGCAGATCGCGGGCTTGCTCAAGGCCGATTCCGTCCCGCGCTTTGTTATCTATGCCTTTGGCCAGACGCTCAAGCCCGAAAGCACCCGCGCGATTGTGAAAAACGGCGCCTTCGCCGGCCTCTGCACCAACTATCAGATCGTGGCCGAATCCGCCACCCGCACGGTCGTTCGCTTTGAGGGCGTCCAGCCAAGCTGGCGCGGCAACCCGCCCGTGATGACCAACCTCCACCCCGTCTTCGAAAGCTCCAACGTTTTGCCTCCGGACTGATTATGCGGATCGAGCAGCGAGCGAGCCCGAGCACCCGCCTGCCCATTTGGCAGTGGCTGAGTGCATTTTGCCCGCTTGACCCCCGCATAGGAACGCAGCCTTTAGGCTGCAGAATCGTGAAGAGTGAGAGACGTGCGGCGGTTAACGGGTACCTTAGGCCCATCCCTCACCTCCAAAGAAGGAGAGGGCTGGAGTTTGGACATTCTGGATCAGGCAACCCGAAGGGTTGGCCAGACGGTAGCCGGAGGTCGCCGAGGGTTTCTTGGGGCGGCGACCTCCGGGCCACGGCGCAGGATAGGACCTGCACCCCGGCGGGGTGCCAGACTCGTTGCTGGCGCGCGGGCTCGAGATTGTCGTTGCCCCAGAGCCAAGTACTTGCGGTGAGAAGTGCGGGCCAGGCGACTTTGAGAGCAGGGCCGTCCAATCGTCGCTTGGTTGGGTCTGGCACCCCTGTCCGGGGTGCTGGACCAACCGACGCGCTTTTCCGGTGGTCGTTCCCCCTTTGCCCCGAACGACCACCGGCTACCCTCTGCCAACCCTTCGGGTTGGCCCACGCCACTGAGTTCCGAGGAAAATGTCCAAACTCCAGCCCTCCCCTCCAAAGAAGGAGAGGGAGACCGAGCTGTCGGCTGGTGGCAGTGTCAAGTTGTGCCGGACGGACGGGCGTATCTGTACAGTACTACGCGCCGCCAGCCGCCCAAATCCGAATTCCGAGGGCCGAAACCCGAAAGAAGGCCGAAGCCACGCTTGGGCATGTCGGATTTCGGGTTTCGGCCTTCTTTCGGCCCTCGGATTTCGGGCTTCGGGTTTGGGCCTTTGCGCTCACGGGTTGGTGGTACTATCCAGATATGCCCCGGACGGACTATCCCCCATCCTCTGGTCTCGCTTTATTGCTTCCACCCTGATTAACTAATCCTCTTATGCGCTGGCGACCTTTGACCTGGCTCCTGTTGAGCGTGACGCTTTTTGCCGCGGCCTTCTATTTCTGGCGCCTTGGCGACCAGTCGGCGGCCAAGGGGAAGGCAGAAGGAAGAAGGCAGAATGCAGAATCAGGCGTTAGGCATCACGCATCACGTATCCGGCCCTCGTCGCCGTCCCAACTTGTGAGCCAGGGAGGCAACCTCAACTCGCCCCCGCCCCCTGATTCCCTCACGAATCACGCATCACGCATCACGCATCACTTCTCCCTCCGCCTCAGCAACACCACGGCTTCCCTCGGCCAGTTGCAGCGGGACGATCACGCGCTCCTGCTGGAGAATGCATTGCTCGACACCACCCGGCCCAGCCCGTCGATCCCGGACCATCTTCGCGCCCACGGCGATCCGGGCAGTTACCTGGTGCAAGCTCGCGGGCCGATTGACGGCGCTTTCCGGTCGCTCCTGCAAGGCGCCGGAGCGGCCATTGTCTCCTACATTCCCAATAACGCCTATCTCGTCCGCGCTTCAGCGGCGGTGGCGCGGCAGTTGCAGGCTGCCCCGCAAATGCAAGCCGTTCTGCCCTATGAGCCTTATTACAAGCTCAAGCTTTCGTTGCTGAAACTGGCGGTGGCGCAAGATCCGCTGCCCGGCAACAGCGGTCTCAACGTGTTGCTCTTCGCGGATGCGGGCCAGGCGACCCGCGCGGATTTGGAGGCGCTGGGCGCCAGCATCGTGGGGGATGAAGAGCCCTCCCCGTTTGGGCCTGTGCTGCGAGTGCTGCCGCCGTCGGACGGTCTGGCCGCCATCGCCGGGCTGCCCGGAGTTCAGGAGGTCGAATGGACGCTGCTGCGAGCGCCGGCCAACGATTTCAGCCGGGAGCGCATCGGCGTCGCCGTGGACTCGGTCGCCACGAACAGCTACCTCGGCTTGAGCGGCTCCAATGTGCTGGTGAACATCAACGACTCGGGTGTGGATGCCACGCATCCGGATTTGGCCTCGCGCGTGTTTGGCGATTTGCCCAGCACCCTGGTGGACCCCAATGGGCATGGCACGCACGTCGCGGGCATCATCGCCAGCAGCGGCGGCAAATCCTCCACCGTCACCAATGCCTCCGGCCCGGATGGCCCGTATTTCGGCACCAACAATGTTTTCCGCGGCATGGCCCCCGCCGCCAACCTCTTTGCCCTGCCCGTCGGGGTGATGACCAAGCCATTTACCGATGGGGCGACTCTGTCGTGGCCCTCCGACGCCTACTTGCAGCAAACTGCCGCCCGCACCAATGCGTTCATCTCCAACAACAGTTGGAACTACGTCGGCAATGATTCCCAAACCTACGATCTTCATGCCGCCAGCTACGATGCCGCCGTCCGCGACGCCTTGCCGAACGTCCCCGGTTCCCGGCCGCTCTTGCTGGTCTTTTCCGCCGGCAATAGTGGTGGGGGCAATTCTGACGGCACGGCCGGCAATGCGGACACGATCAACTCGCCCGGCACAGCCAAAAACGTTATTACTGTTGGGGCCATCGAGCAGATCCGCAACCTCACCAACCTGGTGTGGAAATGCACTTCCCCGGGCGACACCAATTCCTGCACCACCAATCAGCCGTGGCTGTCGATGAGCGATGCCAACGACCAGGTGGCCGGCTTCTCCAGCCGCGGCCCGGTCGGCGTCGGCATCGAAGGCACCAATGGCCGGTTTAAGCCCGACCTGGTCGCGCCGGGCACCTTTGTCATCTCGACCCGCTCGCAGCAATGGGACACCAATGCCTATTACAATCCCACCAGCCACATATACTTTACCTATCAGGATGTGGTGATTCCCACCAACGGCGCCCTTTATCTGGACTCGATCTACATTCCCGGAGACGCCGTCCAGCTCAGCCTCTCGGTTGTGCCTAATACGAATTCCCCGGTCCCGTTTCCCGACCTGCCCATCTATGTAAACCCGACGCGCTTCCCGACCAACACCGATACGCCCCTCGGCACGGGTAGCGTTTCGGTGCCGCCGGATGGCGGCTTGAGCCTGAACCCCCTCGGCGCTTATTGGTATTTCGGCATCGGCAACCCGACCAATCATCCGGTGGTGTGTGATTTGCTCACGGACATTACGGTTACGAACGATCTGGGCAACTATCTCCAGGTGCTGGCGGGCATGAATGACTCGCTGGGGGGATATTATCGTTACGAATCGGGCACCAGCATGGCGGCGGCCGATGCCTCGGGCACACTGGCCTTGATGCAGGAGTTCTTTGAGTCCCGGCTGCATCTGACCAATCACAGCCCGGCCCTCATGAAGGCCCTCCTGATCAACGGCGCTCGTTCGGTCGGCAACCTGTATGACTTCAACGTCGGCGCCGCCGTCGTTTCCCAGGGTTGGGGAGTGATCAATCTGCCCGCAACGCTGCCGGGTGCCTTGACCAATGCCAGCGCCGCCACCAGCCCGATGGTCATGGCCGATCAAAGCCCAGCCACCGCGCTGGCCACCGGCCAAAGCCGCACCTACAAGATTTCTCTCTCCCCCGACGCCCAGGCTCAGCCGTTGCGCGCCACCCTGGTGTGGACCGACCCGCCGGGCAACCCGGTCGCCAGCGTCAAGCTCGTCAACGACCTGGACCTGATCATCACCAACCTTGACAGCCCCGACCTGGTTTACTTCGGCAACGACATCTCCGCCGGCAACGACTTTAACCAGGCGTGGGATACTAATACGGTGCCTAACTTCGACCAGGTGAACAACGTCGAGAACGTCTTTCTCTCCCCCACGCTGGGCCTTAATTCCCTGCTCAGCACCAATTACTCGATTACCGTGGTGGGACGCCGCGTGAATGTCAACGCGGTTACAGCGCAGACCAACAACGTCTGCCAGGATTACGCCCTGGTTATCTCCAGCGGGGACGGGCTGGTCACCAACGCCCTGACCCTTGGCGCCAGCCCCGCGCTCGTCTCCGCCTCTCAGCCGCTCCTAACCGTCATCACCAACGGCTTCGCCAATTCTCCCGGCATGAGCGGCGGCGTGCTCTTTGACCAGCGGGTGGGCGCCAGTCCGCAATTGCCGGGCACCAACGCCATCCTGCTGCCGACCGATGCGAACGGCGTGCTGACCCTGGGCGTGACCAACCAATGGCACTTCTACGTCATCACCAATGACACCTCCTATACCAACGCCGCTTTTCTCACCTTCCTCCCGGAGAACCTGGCCGTCACGCGCATGGGCCTCTTCGAGCCGAGCGCAGGGCTCGCCACGCGGCCGGAAGCCGACATCGACCTGTATGTCGCGCCGCCAAAGGTGCCCAACAATTACGGCCTCACGAACCTGGACCTCGCGGTGGTTGCCGCCGCCGACAAGTCCCTGGGCCGGGGCGGCACGGAGACGATTGTCTATTCCAATGCCACCCCGGGCGTCTATTACATCGGCGTCCAGTCCGAAGACCAGCAGGCCGCCGAGTACGCGCTGATCGGCGTATTCAGCGAGCTGCCCCTCGGCCAGCAGGACACGAACGGCGTCCATCTGGTCGGCATCCCGTTATACCAAGCGATTCCGGACGGGTCGCCGCAGGCGCCGGGCTCCGCAATCATCGTGGCGCCCAATGTTTCCAGCATGATGGTGCGCCGCGTGATCGTGACCAATATCATCACTCATGAATTGATCACCGACTTGATCGGCGACCTGAGTCACGGCTCGGATTCCACCATCCTCAACAACCACACTTGCATCACCGATCCGCTCAGCAGCGCCTGCCAGACCTGGACCAGCTACATCTACGACGACAGCAGCGAGCTCAACGTGGGGCCTGGCTTCTCTCTGCTCAACCCTCATGTGCAGCACACGGACGGCCCCGGCAGTTTGACCAGTTTCGCCGGGAAAGATGGATTGGGGCAGTGGATGCTCACCATGGTGGATAATTCCCTCACTCATGTCGGCACGAACGTCGCTTTGGGGATTTTCCTCGAGCGCCAGCCGCCGCTCACCGGCGCCGGCATCACGGCCACAATCCTGGGCGGCGCCTGCAGGGACGATTTCATTGACGTGCCGGCGAACGCCATCAGCCTGAGCATTACTGTGGCCGTCGTTTCCGCTACCGGCCCGGTTGCCTTCTCCATTGACCTCTGCCCGCCAGGCGCGAGTCCTTGCAAGAGCACGCTGGTGACCAACGCCGTCGGCGGGTCGGTGACGATCGACCAGACCGATCTGCCGCCACTGCAGGTCGGCACCTATAAAGTCCAGGTCTGCAACCTCGCGGGCGCGGCCATGACCGTTAATATTCGCGCGGTCTTCGGCTTCTCACAGAACACCATCCGCCCTGTCCTGTCCGACGTCACCACGGTGCCCGTGCCAATCCTCGACGACGCCGTCACCGATATCTACGTGACCAACAACCTGCACGACCTCATCTCCTCGCTGGACGTCGGCCTGCTCATCAGCGATCCGCGCGTCTCCGACCTCGCTATTACACTCATCAGTCCTAATGGCACGCGCGTCCTGTTGTTCGAGAACCGGGGCGGGGATACCACCAATGGTCTCGGCATCGGCACGTTCGGCCTCGGGGTGGTGACGAATATGGCGGCGGTTTACACGAACAACTTCGACGCCGCTCCGGTCGGCTTGTACGCGCCAGGAGCCGTGTTCCAGGGCTGGAGCGTGCTGAGCAACCTGGTGGATGTCCTGGACGACTACACGTGCCTATGCCTGAGCAACCATGTGCTGGCCCTCCTGGACGGGGCAGTCTCCAATTCGCTGCCGACGACCAACGCGGTGTCGTCGCTGGCTTTGAACCCCTACACCCTCACCTACAAGGTCAATCATCTGCCCTGGCTCGAGGGGATGGTCTCCTGGTGGCCGCTGGACGTGGACGGCTCGGATATCTTTGGGGGCCTCAACGGGCTGCTGCTCGGGGATGTGGTGTTTTCGACCGGCGCCACCAACCTCTTTTCCGACGAGTTTAACGGCCCCGGTTTGAACGCGATGTGGCAGCCGGCTTTACCGGACGCTGGCACTGGTGGCGGCGCGACACCTGTCGAAATTTATGCGGGAGCCCCGAGCTACTCCTTCGGCCCGCTTGGCACCAACGCCGTCTTGCTGCTTTCTACCACCCTGAACTCAAACCAGCGGCGCGGCTGGAGTTCGGCCAGAGTCTTCAATGCGCAGGACTTCCGCTATGAGGTCCGCTTCAACACGCTCAGCCAGGGAGCAGGCGTCAGTGCCGGTGGATTTATCGAACTCTGGATTCTGGATGCGGCCAATACCAACCGTTACGATATGGTCTCTCCCTTCGCCGGCACGAACGGCTCCTCCCCGGCATTGCTGGCGGGAAGCAGTATCGACGGTTCTTACAACACCCTGCCGTTCAACTTCCAGACCAATACCTGGTATCGCCTGTTGCTTACCGCACCCCCCAATCAAGGGGTGCGCGCTGCGCTCCTCGACGACAATGGGACGCAGTTGGCGGGGGTTTCTTTCGGTCACGGAGCAGAGGCATTTAGCTCAGGGTTCAAGATCGTTCTCTCCCAATTCGCTTCAACCTCGAGTGCCAGCAACGGGGTCCCGGTCGATGTGGCCGTGGACTACGCCCGGCTGACCACCGGGCTGTCCGGCGAGGTCAACCAGGCTTTCTACGGCGATGGCGTGGCGACGCGCATGGTCGTCCCTCGTTGTCCCGAGCTCGATCTTGGCCAGGGGCGGGGTCTCAGCATCGAAGGTTGGATCAACCCGGCCAATGTCCTCAACCCGGCGCCGCTCGTGGAATGGTATGACGTCGCCGCGCCGACCAACCAGTCCTCGCGCGGCCCGCAATTCTGGCTCGGGCTGACGAATGGTCCGGGCTCCCTGGCCGCGGTCCTTTGGGACACTAATTCACAGCCCCATGTCATCTCCACTGAGCCGCTGGCACTGACGAACGCGGGCTGGCAACACGTGGCTCTCACCTACGACACCAACAGCTCCCGCGCGGTCCTTTACACCAACGGCCAACAGGCCGCTACCGTGCAATTCCCCGATCACTTCGTGCCGCGCACCTCGGGAGACCTTTACCTCGGGTTCGACCCCGTCATCCCGCCGCCCCCGATCGTTTACGCCAACTTCAATTCCACCGCCGGGCTTAACCTGGTTGGCACCACCGTGCAGCTTGGCAGCGTGTTGCGGCTCACACCCGCCACCTCGGGGGGAAACATCGGCAACGCCTGGTTCCGGACCAAACAATCATGCGCTGGCGGCTTTGACACCACCTTTCAGTTCCTCATGACCAATCCCGGCGGCACGATTGGCGATGGAATCTCGTTTACCGTCCAAAACGCCAGCCCGACAGCCTCGGGCGTTTTCGCTAATCTGACCACCGCGACCGACTTCGTCAGTGTCTGGTTCAACACCTACCAGAACTGGCCGGGTTGCATTGATCCGACCTGTGACATCAGCGGCAACTCTGTCGGCATCGTTACCAATGGCATCTATAACGGCAGTCCGAACGGCATCTATGCCGCGCAGACCGACTTGACTCCACTGGGCATTAACCTCATAGACGGGGCGGTTCATACCAGCCGCATCTCCTTTGATGGTGCCGTGCTGAACGTCTGGCTGGATAACCTCAAGGTGCTGAGCAACGTCCCCGTCCCGGGCCTGGCGACCGGCACCGACAGCACCGGCCAGAGCTGGGTTGGTTTCGGCGCGTTCACCGGCGGGGGCTGGGAGAACCAGGACATTTTGAGCTGGAGCTTCATTCCCACGACCCCCGGTAACGCATTCGCCGGTGGCCTGGATGAATTCAGCCTCTACGAGCGCGCCCTTTCCCCATGCGAAGTCAACGCCATTTACAATGCCGGCAGCCGGGGCAAATACGGCACCAACGTTCTGGTCTGTCCCGTGGCTACCGAGGTGACGCTGCTCACCGACTCCGGCAACCAAACCTACACCTTTACCAACGGCCTCAACTGGACCAACACCGGGCCGCTCTGGGAAACTAACACCATCTCCTTCTTAACCTCCAACAATCCAACGCCAATCGTCGTCCGGGGGCTAAACCCCTATAGCCCGGCTGATACCAACTCGCCCAACAACCTGAATGCCGTGGTCGATGACTTCGTCCTGTCGGCGTTGGTGACCAACACTATCAATGGCCTCCTGAATTTCACCGACGACACCAACCTCGCCGTCCTGCCGATCAAGTTTGCGCCCACCCCGTACACGGCCTCGAACTTCCCGCCGGTGCTGATCTTCTCGAACGGTTTCAGCAGCGCCTTGCCGGGCGTTTACAACGCCGGCGGCACTGTTTCGGGCAGTCCTAATAGCCCCGCCATCGGCGCCCGGGACTGGACCGTCGCCCAGGGGGAGGTCACGGTTGTCAGCAACGTCTTACTCGACGCGGTCGCTACCAATTGGCTGGCTATGGCCACCGGCGCCGTCCAGTGCCTCCTCCCGACCAGCCCCGGCCACCGTTACCAACTGGGCTACAACCTCCGCGGCCCTTGCGCCGTCGGCTGGTGGAACGGCAGTGTTGACCCCCTGAGCCAACGCGCCCTGGACCTTATCAGCGGCAACAACGGCGCTTTCCTGAATGGCGCCACCAATACCATCGCGCCCAGCTTCGGTGACATCAGCGAGACCTACGTCGGCCTCTCCGGGCTTTTCTTCAATGGCCAGACCGATCCTCCTCCGGCGAGTAATCCCGACATTTGGCCGGAAGACATCGACGACCCCTCTAGCCAGATCGAACTTGCCGACCCGCCGCAACTCCAGTTCACCAACGCGTTCACCATTGAAGGCTGGATCAAACCCCTGGTCCCCACCAACGTCAGCTACTGCGGAACGGAGCAGATCTTCTTCCGCGGTTACCCCGAACCGCTCGACTGCCGCGGGTTGGGCGACCCATACTGGCTGGCCCTCGAACCGTCGGTCGATCCCGCTCGCTACGATCTGCACTTTCACATCGCCGACGCCCACGTTGGCACTACGGGCGCGGACTTGCTTACCACCAACAGCCCAATCCGGCTCGGCGGCGGCTCCAACAGCGGCTGGTGGCACATTGCGGCGGTATTCGACAAACCGTTCACCAACATCACTGTCGTCACGAATGGGACAAACGTTATCACCATCACCACCAACGCCTTGCGCCTCTATGTCAACGGCGTTTGCGTCGCCTCGAATTACACCCTTCTCTCGCCCTATCAAGACCTCGATCCGGCCCTCAGCCCCGGTGTCGCCATCGGCAACCGGACCCGCTACGACTGGACCGAGCCCTTCTATGGTTTCATGGACGAGATCACCGCCTACGCTCGCGCCCTCACCGACCCGGAACTCGCCGCCATTGCCGCCAACGGCACCGCCGGCAAGGCCGATCTCTCCGTTGCGCCTGCCCAGAGCCTGGCCAAACTGAGCGTGGCCGTGGATGGTGCGGTGTTGGACACCATTTACGGGGATAATTCCCAGTGGACGACTCATAGTGTCACCTTCACGGCCTTGGAAACCAACGCGGTGGTCATGCTTCAGAGCCTCTTGCCCGGTACGCTCGTGGACGACATCACCCTCACCGAGGTTGCCCCCGAGCTTTACTATCTGCCGGAAGTGCCGCTCTCCGACCTCTACGGCGAGGATGCTTACGGCGTCTGGACGCTCGAAATCTGGGACAATCGAGTGGACCCGGCCGCCACCAACGCGCAGTTGCTGGAGTGGGCGCTTAACTTTGGGCTCGCCCCCAGCAATCCGCCGCCGGTCATCTCCCTCAGCCATGGCATCCCCTACACCAACTCGCTCCCCGCCAACGGCATCCAGTATTTTGTCGTTCCGGTGCCGCAGTGGGCAACCCTGACGACCAATATCCTCCAATTCGCCGTCCAGGTTCACACCACCAATCCTTTGCCAATCAGCGTGCTCTTCAACCAAGCCAATTATCCCTCGACTGCGGATCCCGCGCTAATCGGTCCGCTGGTGTCGGGCGGGACGACGGTTCTCGCGACCAATGGCACGCCTCCGCTGGTCGTCGGCCAGCCGTACTATCTTGCCGTCATTAACCCCAACCCGGTCGGGGTCACCTTTGCCCTGGAGGTCGCGTTCGACATTACCACCCTCGCCAACTGCCAGGTGGCCACGAATTCTGTCGGGCCTGCCGGCATTCCGCGCTACTTCCAGTTCGATGTGCCATCCAGCGGCCAGCCAACCAACCTCCTGGCCCAGGCGGTGTCCCTCTGGCTCTCTGGTGCCCTGAGCAACTTGACGCTGGTCGTAAGCGAGCACCTGCCGCTACCGGATCTCAACCATTACGACTACATCAGCCAGCAGCCCTGCACGAATGATGAAATCGTCATGGTGGTCACCAACACTACTCCGTTCCCCATTCAGACCAACCGCTGGTACATAGGCGTCTTTAACACTACCGCGACAAACGCCGCTTTTGCCCTCGAGGCCTGCCAGAATTCGGCTTACCCCGTCATCATTCCCCTCAGCGACGGCGTCCCCTTCGCTGTGCCGTCTGCTGCCAGCGCTTTCGCCGCTCGACCGGGACCGCCCCAGCAGTTCTTCTTCGACTTCGTCGTCACCAATGCCGTGGCCGGCATCCTGTTCGAGCTCTACAACTTGTCCGGCGATGCCGACCTTGTGCTCCAGCGGGACGGGCCGCCGACCATGGCGCCTTACTTCGATGGCAGCTTCTTCCCTGGCACCATGCCGGAGCAAATCGTCCTTCGAACCAGTGCGGAACTGCCTGACCTGCGCGGCCAATGGTATCTCGGCGTTTACAACAACGAGCTCACCAATGTGGCCTACACGATTCGCGCCACGCTACCGACCACCAACGGGCTCCTTCTCAGCGCGCAGCCGCCCAATTTGTCCTTCACCGCGCTCAACCCGCCGCATGGCCTGTTGATCAGTTGGAACTCGGTCGTGGGCGAGCAGTATTTCGTGCAATACACGGCCAGTGTCGCGGCTCCGGTCACCTGGACTGATCTCGGTCTCGTGGTCGCCACCACCCCGTTGACCACCTTCGAAGTGTTGCCCGTGCCAGGCGGAGTCGCTTACTACCGGGTCATCCAGATCCCGGCGGCCTCGTCGTCACAGCCGAAGCTCCAAATCCAGCTCTGGCCTCCGAACCAGGTCCGCATCTCCTGGTCCACCGCTTTTCCAGGCTATACCTTGCAGTCGGAGCTGGGCCTTTCTGGCTCGTGGGCTAACGCCGGCCTCCCGGTAACGGTGGCCGGCACGGAATTCGTCGCTTTCGATACCATCGGCCCCGTGCCGAAGTACTACCGCCTGATCAAGTAGGGCTGCCCGCATGCAATCGTGGTACCCTGAATCATGTGGCTCCGCACAGGCTGATAATCACTCAGAAGAATTATGAAGTTCTTGCTTTCACTGGCCGCGCTGACAGTAACATGCACTGCCTTGGCTCAGGAGACTGCGGAAGCTATCCTGAGCTACACCGCCAGCATCAGTATTTACGCGAGCACAACCGTCGGCTGGACTTTCCAGACCACCAACGCCTTCACCGTAACTGATTTGGGTTGCTTCGCCAAAGTCTTCAGCGACAACCCGGGCATCACCTCCGTCCAGGTTGGGTTGTGGAATGACAGCGGCGTGCTCTTGGCGTCCAATACGATTACCTCGGCCAGCATGCTCTTCAATCAGACCCGCTATCAACCCATCACCCAGTCCCAGTTTGACCCCGGGACCTATCATCTCGGGGTCTATTATTCTGGCGGCGGGATTAGCCTCGATGTCGCCGGCCCATCGACCGGCGGCTCAGTGTCTGCCTTCCCCGGATTTGTGGTGACCGGAGTCGCCATCGCCACCAACGGCGGCTTTGCTTTTCCGCCAACGGTGCCTGGAACCGGCGGCTCGATTCAAGCCGGCCCGAACTTTCAATTCCTGCACCAGTCGCAAAATCAGTCGACGGTCACCAACCTCTATCACGCAATCCCCTATACCAATACCCTGCCTGCCTATAGCGCTGAGTACTTCGTTGTTCGGGTGCCGTCATGGGCAACCCGGGCGACCAACGTCCTCGAATTCGCCTACCAGGTCCAGACGACTATCCCTGCGGGAGTCACCGTCTTCTTTAACCAGACGAACTTCCCCACGCTCACGGAGCCGCCGTTTCTCCATCTGGGAGCCAATACCGCCGTCCTGACCACCAACGGCGCCCCGCCGCTGGTTCCCGGTCAGACCTACTACCTGGCCCTCACCAATCCCAACCCGGTTGCCGTCACCTTTGGCATCGGCGTCTGGTTTGACATCACCACTCTTGCCAACCTCGTTCACGGAATCCCCTTTACCAATTCCCTGCTTGCCAATAGCGTTCACTACTTTGTCGTTAAAGTGCCGCCATGGGCAACGCGGGCGACCAACGTCCTCGAATTCGCCAACGAGGTCCAGACGGCCAACCCTTTGCCCGTTACCGTCTTCTTTAACCAGACGAATTTCCCCACGCTCACGGAACCCCCGTTCATCGGTCCGGGCGTGTCCGCCGGCACCAACGTTTTGTACACCAATGGCACTCCGCCGCTTGTCCCCGGTCAGACCTACTACCTGGCCCTCACCAATCCCAACCCGGTTGACATCACCTTTGGTATCGGCGTGTGGTTTGACATTACGACCCTCACCAACTGCGAGCTGCTCGTCTCGAATGTCGTCGGGGTGGCGGATATCCCGCGCTACTTCCAGTTCGATGTCCCGCCCGACGGGACCAACCTGCTGCAGTCCGTCTCCTTCTGGCTCTCTGGCGCCCCGTGCGGCATCCAGGTCGTGCTCAGCGATCACTTGCCGTTGCCAGACTTGAGCCAGTTCGACTACATCAGCCAAGGGCCTTGCACCAACGATTTAATCGTCATGTTCGTCACCAATAGCACCCCAGCCGCTCGCTGGTACGTCGGGGTGTTCAATTCCGACCCGACGAACGTCACCTTCTCGATCCAAGCCTGTGCTGCGCCCCTCCCGTCGATCATCCCGCTTACCAACGGAATTCCCTTCGTCATTGCCTCCACCACCGACACCAACGCTGCTGCGCCGGGACCGCCACAGCGGTTGTTCTTCGACTTTCTGATCACCAACTCCGTGCCGGGTGCCCTGTTTGAGCTTTACAACTTGTCCGGTAACGCCGACCTGGTGCTACAGCGCGATGTGCCCCCGATGATGACGCCTTACTTCGGCACGAGTTTCTTCACCGGCACCACCCCGGAGCAAATCGTGTTGCGGACCAACTCCGCATTACCCGCCAGTTACTACGAGCCCGACCTGCGCGGCCATTGGTATCTGGGCCTGTTCAACAATGGACGGTCCAACGTCGCCTACACCATCCGGGCCGTCCTGCCTGACACCAACGGCCTCCTGGTGTCCGGCCAGCCATTGCTTGTTTCGATCACGCCCCCGGCTCCTCCGCGCGGCTTGGTGCTAAGCTGGAACTCCGTTGTGGGTGAACGTTACCTCGTCCAATCCACGCCCAGCCTTGCGGCCCCGGCTACCTGGACCTCTCTCGCCTCGATTGTCGCTACTAATACGCTGACCACCTTCGAGGTGTTGCCGTTGCCGACCGGAACCTCCTTTTACCGGATCATCCAGGGGGCCCCGTCCGAGCCTCCGAGGCTCAGTATCCAGTATTCCACCAACAACCGGGTCCGCCTCTCCTGGCCCGCGGTGGTCCAGGGCTACTCGCTGCAAACCAAACCGGGCCTGTTTGGGACATGGACCAATGCAGGGCTGACGGTCTCCGTAGTCGGGAATGAATATGTTGCCTTCGACACCATCGCTCCAGTCCCGAAATACTACCGCCTTATCAAGTAGGGTTTGCCGCCCTTTTGGCTGGCCATGAGCGCGGCTGCGCCTTACCTTTAATCGCGTTATGCGCTCGCGGCCTTTGATCTGGCTTTTCGTGAGCGTGATGCTTTTCGTCACGGGCGCGTGTTGCTGGCGGCTGCGTGACAAGTTGGCCGCTAAAGCGAAGGCAGAAGGAAGAATTCAGAATGCAGAATCACGGATTACGCATCACGGATCACGCGTCGTTCCTCCCTCGCCCCTCCCGCTGGTGAGCCAGGTCGGCAACCTCAACGCGCTTCCGGCCCCGGATTCCCTCACGAATCACGCATCACGGATCACGCACCCTTCCCCCCTCCGGCTCAGCAACACCCCGACGCCCCTCGGCCAACTGCTCCGCAGCCCCACGGCCGTCCTGCTCGAAAACGCATTGCTCGACACGGCCCAGCCCATTGCCCTGTCGATTCCCGATCATCTGCGTGCAAGGGGTGATCCTGGCGCTTATGTCGTCCAAGCTCGCGCGCTGCCGGACGCTGCGTTCCGCGCCCGTTTGCAGGCTGCCGGGGCCGCCATCGTGGCCTATATTCCCAACCAGGCTTATCTCGTTCGCGCATCCCAGGCCGCCGCGCAGCGGTTGGGGGCGGACTCGCGGACGCAGGCTGTCGTGCCCTATGAGCCGTATTTCAAGCTCAAGCAGCCACTGCTTGCTCTGGCCGTGGAGCAACAACCTCTGCCGGATCACCAGGCGTTTAACCTGCTGCTCTTCCCTGATGCCCGCGAGGCTGCCCTCAGCGATTTGCACCAGCTCGGCCTGCAAGTCCTGGACGAAGAACCTTCTCCATTCGGGCCGGTGCTCCGGGTGCTGACCGGAAGCCCCACTGCCGCAACCGGCCAATCCGTCCCCGTGGGTCAGTCCGGCATCCTGTCCGCCCTGGCCGGCCTTTCCAGCGTGCAGGAAGTCGAGCTTTCTCGCACCCGCGTGCTCGCCAACGACCTGAGCCGAGCGCGCATTGCCGTCGCCGCCAACACGCTCACCCCTGAAAACTATCTCGGGCTGACGGGCAGCAATGTCCTCGTCAATGTAAATGACTCCGGCGTGGACACAAACCACCCTGACCTTCAAGGCCGGGTCTTTTGTGATGTCCCGATGAGCGGGGTTGACTCCAACGGCCACGGCACGCACGTGGCCGGCATCATCGCTGGCAGCGGCTTCGAGTCGCTCACCGTTGCCAATGCCAGCGGCTCAATTATGCCCGCCGTCCGCCTGCAATTCCGCGGCCAGGCCCCCGCGGCGCAAATCCTCGCCATCACGGCGAATCCCGATCCGGGGCCGGCCTCCGACTCCTACCTCCAAGAAACTGCCGCTCGCCCGAACGCCTTCATTTCCAACAACAGTTGGCATTACGCGAATGACAACGCCTATGACCTCGCCGCCGCGCGCTACGATGCTGCCGTCCGCGATGCGCTGCCTGAAGTCACCGGTTCCCAGCCTGTCCTCTTTGTGTTCGGCGCTGGCAACGCTGGCAATGGCGCCGAAAACGGCTCTGGCGGCGACCCGGACTCCGTCCAGTCGCCCGCTACCGCCAAGAACGTCATTACCGTCGGCGCAATTGATCAGCCGCGCTATATTGCCGACGAAGTTTGGCAATGCGCGATCGTCAACGGGACAAACGTCTGCCAGACGAACCAGCCTTGGCTGGGACTGACCGATACCAACAACTCCGTGGCTGCCTTCTCCAGCCGGGGCAACGTCGGCGTAGGCATCGAAGGCGAGTTCGGCCGTTTCAAACCGGACGTCGTCGCGCCGGGCACGTTCGTCGTCTCCGCCCGCTCGACGCAATGGGACCAACTCGCCTACTGCAGCCCGACCAATGGCTCCGGCAATTACTTCGAGGTCCTCAGCAACCTGAACACCACGCTCGGGCCATTCTATCGGTATGAATCGGGCACCAGCCTGTCAGCCGCCGAGGTCTCTGGCGCGCTGGCCCTGATGCAGGAGTTCTTCCAAAACTTCGGCCGCACCAACAGCCCGGCGCTGATGAAGGCGCTCTTGATTAACGGCGCACGCCCTCTCACTACCCCCGGCGCATTCCAGGCCCAGAACCCCACTAACTCCCAGGGCTGGGGCTTGATCAACCTCACCAATAGCCTGCCCGTCGGCCTGTCCAACTCCTTCGTCCAGGCCGCCGCGCCCATGCGGGTTTTCGACCAGAACCCGGATGACGCCTTGGCGACCGGTCAGAGCCATACCCGCTTCGTCTCCCTTTCACTCGCGGCCACCAACCAACCGCTGCGCATCACCCTCGTGTGGACCGACCCCCCCGGCAATCCCGCCGCCAGCCTTAAGCTCGTCAACAACCTGGACCTCGTCGTTACCAACCTCGACTCCGGCGAAGTCTTCTTCGGAAACGACATTCCCCCGGGCAGCGCCTTCAACCAGCCTTGGGACACCAACACTCCGCCCAACTTGGACGTGGTGGATAATGTCGAGAACGTTTATCTCGCCCCCCGTCTCGCCACCAACTACTCGGTTACAGTCGCCGCGCACAGTGTCAACGTCAACGCCGTTACCGACCAGACCAACGGCGTGGTGCAGGATTACGCGCTGGTCATCGCCAGCGGCGACGGCCAGGTGGATGACGCCCTGACTGTGACCGACGTCCCCATCGCCTCCGTCATCTCGGCCAGCGTGACGTTCATCACCAATAGCTTTGCGCCTGGGCTGGGCATATCGGGCGGGCTTTTATTGAACCAACGCGTGGGCGCCCAGCCGCCGTTGGCGGACGGCAACACCATCCCCTGGCCCGACGGCACTGACGGTGACATCACGTTCGGCCTCCCCAACCAGTGGTGCTTCTATGTCCTGACCAACGACCAGAACTATACTAACGCTGCCTTCCTGACCTTCCAGCCCGTCAATCTCTCTCTGCCGCGCCTCGGGGTGAACCAGACCAACTTGGACAATGCTACCCGGCCCGAGGCGGACATCGATCTTTATGTCTCCACCGATCCCGGCTTGACCAATTTGGACTCCGCGGCCCTCGCTGCGGCGGAAAAGGTGCTCGCCCGGCGGGGGACGGGGGTTCTCGCTTACAATAACGTTGCGCCAGGGGCCCTCTATTACGTTGGTGTTAAGGCGGAGGACCAGGAGGCCGCCCAATACGCCTTTATGGGTGTGTTCTGTCTCCTGCCCTTTGGCGAGCAAGACGAGAATGGCAACTGGATTCTGCGCGGCATCAACGTGCCCGCCGTGATTCCTGATGGCACCGCTGTCCGGCCGGGCGTAACCAACGTAGTTGCCATCGCTCCGGCACCCATCTCGATCCGCCGCGTCGTCGTTACTAATGAACTCTGGCACGAGAGTTTTACCGACCTCCTCGGCACGCTCAGTCACGGCCAGAAGTCTGCCGTGCTCAACAGTCATTCGCTTCCGCCCGTTGACCCGGTTCCGTATCAGTACACCTATATCTACGAAGACAACGACGAAGGCGACATCCCCGGCTCGCAGAACACTGACAGCCCGGGCAGCTTGCGCAACTTCATCGGCGAACAGGGCATGGGCGTCTGGCTGCTGACTATGGCGGACACGGCCTCCGGCCATACCGGGCTGGTGGAAAACTTGACCATCCGTCTCGACCCGCAAAACGACATCAACGGCACAGACCGCCAAGTGGCGACCAACGCCTTCTCCTTCGATTTCCTTGATGTCCCCATCGGCGCGACGAATATCACCGTCTGCCTCTTCAACGACTCCGCCACGCCCCTGCCCATAGGGCTTTACGTGCGCCGCGGCGACCTCCCCACCCTGACGGCTTTCGACCAAATGCTGTCTGTCAATCCCCCTTCGGGGTGTTTATCCGTCAACCTCTCCACACTACCTCCGCTCAGCTTGGGCCGCTACTACATCGGTGTCTTCAATTCGAATGGAATTCCCCAGACTATTGGCCTGGGCACAGAAGTGGACCTTGCTCCCGCCGGCGTTGCCCCGGTCACGTACGGCTCCGCCGGGCCGACGCTAATCCCGGACGATGCAATCACTAATGCCAGCCTGTTCGTAACCAACAACCAAACTATCGCTTCCCTCGACGTCGGGTTGCTGGTGAGTCATCCACGCGTCTCCGATATGGTATTCACCCTGATCAGCCCCATTGGCACGCGCGTGCTGTTATTCGAAGATCGCGGGGGCGCAACTACCAACGGGCTGGGCGGGATGGTGCTCCGCACCAACATCTTCCCCACCAGAACCGCGGGCAATTACTTCGCCGATACCAATATCCTGAATGTCGGCGCTAACCGGGGCACCCTGTTCGTTAACTATGATTTCTACGTGCTCCCTGACACCATGCATGTGTATTACGACGACATTTTGATCTACGATTCCGGGCTGGTCAGCTCCAACAACAGTGTCTCCATTTCCTTTGGCCCGGGTCTCTCCACCAATCTTGTGATCATCATGGACGAAGGGAACAACAGCGATACCAATACGCTCTGGGAGTACACCGCTACCGTCGTCTGTCCCGCCCCGGCTTACGTGGTGTTTACCGAGAACACCAACTTGGCTCCGGTCCCCATCAAGTTTGCCTCGCCGCCCTTCTTGCCCGCCGGCACGAACCTCGACCTCTATTGCCGGCCCGAAGAATCGCTCAACACCGTCGTCGGCGAGAATGCTTATGGCCCCTGGCAACTGGAAATGTGGGACACTCGCGCCGGTGCCGCCTATCCTGCGCCGGAACTCGCCTCCTGGCAACTGCGCTTCGTCTTCCAGAACACCGTCCCCGCGCCCATTGGCTTGACCCATGGGATCATTGTGACCAACACTATTCCGCCCGGCCAGACCGCGCCTTTCTTCATCGATGTGCCCGCTTGGGCAACCCTGGCCACCAACATCCTGGTTAATGCCTCTGCGCCCGTGAACTTGCTCTTCAACCAGAACCTCCCGCCCACGGGCACCAACGCCGGCGATGTCACCTTGCTGTCGGCCTCGACCGGTGGGCTGCTTGCTTTGATTACCAACGGAACGCCGCCTTTGGTTCCCGGGGCGCGTTATTATCTTGGAATCCAAAACCCGGGAGCGGTCATTGTGACCGCCTCCGTGCAGGTGGATTTCGACGTCACGCTTCTCGCCAACGGCGTTCCGTTCGATGCCATTCAGGCCGGCAACACTCTCCCGCGGTACTTCTCTTACGACGTGTCATCGAACGGCACCGCTGTTTCCTTCCAACTCGTCGATCTGAGCGGCAACGTGGATCTCGTGGCTCAAACCACGCCGTTTCCCACCCTCACGGGCTTCGACTACGGCAGCTTCAATCCGGGCACCAACGACGAGGACATCCTTGTCTTCACCACTTCGACCCCCGTGGCGCTGGCGCCCGGCCGCTGGTATCTCGGCATCTTCAATGCGGACGCCACCAACGTCACCTACACGATCCTGGCCACCGAATACACCAACACTTTCCCCAACATCATCTCTCTAGCGAGTGGGATTCCCTATTCCACCGTTAACTCCGGTGCGGGCGATGCCACCGATTATTATCATTACGTCGTCACCTCTAATGCCTTGCGCGCCCAATTCGAGATCGACGGCCCGACTGCGGACATGACTCTGGTGGCCAGCGAAGGTCTGCCGCTGCCCACCTTGACGAACTATGCTCTTCTCAGCGCCAACCCCGGCCTGAATGACGAGCTGATCACGCTCTTTGACTTTTCCACTCCGGTCGCCCTGACGCCAGGCGATTGGTTCATCTCAGCCGTCAACGTTTCCGGCGGGCCGGCGGGTTACACCATCGTGGCCACCGAATTCGCGACCTACGCGACAAATGTCCTCATCACGAGCTGCCAGGCCTTCACCAATAGCCTCTGTCTCACCTGGGCCTCCGTGCCCGGCATCCGCTATTACATCCAGGGCAAGACGAACCTGAATGACACCAACTGGATCGCTGTGTCCCCGACGATTACCGCGGGTGACGTTCTGACCACCTGCTGCCTGGCGTTGCCGTCGGCGTGTCAGTTCTTCCGTGTCGGTGAAGGGTTGGTGGTCACGCCCTATGTCCCGCCCGTCCTCATCAGCAGTATCACCCTCGGCACGAACGGCGTGCTCCTGCAGTGGCTGGCGCCGAGCAACAGCCAGTTCCAGGCGCAGTGGACCCCCGCCCTCGCGCCCGCGACTTGGAGCGCCTTCACTAATGTCCTCACTGGCACCAACAGCGTCTTCTGGTTTCTGGATGACGGCTCCCAATCCGGCGACCTAACCGGGCCGCGCTACTATCGGCTCCAGCAATTGCCTTAGACGGAGTTCTATTGTCTAATGAGAGGAAGTTGAGGCCGTGAGCAAAGAATTCATCCGAATTGGCGGGGCCCGTGAGCATAACCTCAAGAACCTCACGCTGGACATCCCGCGCGACAAGCTGGTGGTCATCACCGGCTTGAGCGGTTCCGGCAAGTCCTCCCTGGCCTTCGACACGATCTATGCCGAGGGCCAACGTAAATACGTCGAGTCGCTCTCCGCCTACGCCCGGCAGTTCCTGGACCAGATGCAAAAGCCGGATGTGGACTTCATCGAGGGCCTCTCCCCGGCAATTGCCATCGAGCAACGCAGCTCGGGCTCCAGTCCGCGTTCTATCATCGCCACCACCACGGAAATCTACGACTATCTGCGCCTGCTCTACGCGCACGTTGGCCAGCCCTACTGTCCGGAGACCGGCGTTCCCATTGTGCGGCAAACCACCAGCGACATTGTGGACAAGATCCTAACGCTGCCGCCGCGCACACGAGTTATGCTGCTCGCGCCGGTTGTCCGCGACCAAAAGGGCGAGTTTCGCGACATGGTCGAGCGTCTCTCCCGTGAGGGCTTCGTTCGCGCCCGTGTGGACGGCGATCTGGTCGAGCTGGCCAACGGGGTCCACATCAAATTGGACCCCAAAGAAAAGCACACCATCGAAGCCGTGGTGGATCGCCTGATCATCGACCAGAAGATCCGCGTCCGATTAAGCGACTCGGTCGAGACGGCTCTACGCTGGGGACAGGGTGTCTTGCTGACCTTACATCAGTTACCAGAGCCGGAGTCCAAAGTCCAAGGTCCAAAGTCCAAAGGCAGGAGTCAGGAGACGAGTGCCGTGCAGGAGGCTGGAATCACGAATCACGCATCACGCATCACGCCCCCACCCTCCCTCAACCCTCAACCCTCAACCCTCAACCCCTCTGCCTGGGTTGAGACGCTCTACTCCAACCGCAATCTCAGTCCTGCGACCGGCAGAAGCTACGAGCCGCTGACGCCCAAGCATTTCTCCTTCAATGCTCCCGCTGGCGCGTGCCCCGTGTGCCATGGGCTGGGTCAGAAACTGGTGTTCGACGAGAGCCTCATGGTGCCCGACACGGAAAAGTCCCTCGAGCAAGGTGCTATTCTGCCGTGGCGGCGGGGAGGCAAACGAATGGTCGTCTATTACAAGGGCCTCTTGCGCGGGGTGGCGAAACATTTCGAGCAGAGCATGGAAGCGCCTTACAAGACGCTCCCGGAAGATTTCCAGCGCGTGCTGCTCTGGGGTTCGGGCGAGACCGAGATCGAGTTTACCTTCTGGCGCGCCGGAAAGATGAGCAAGGTCATGCGCCCATTCGAAGGCGTCGTCCCCAATCTCCAGCGGCTCTATCAGGAGAGCGAGAGCGAGTTCACCCGCAACCGGCTCAAAGGCTTCATGAGCCCGCAATTCTGTAATGCCTGCCAGGGGCGAAGACTCAAGCCGGAGATTCTAGCAGTGACGCTGGGCGACGCGGAGGCGCGCGAGAAGTTCAAGGGCGTGGCGCGTGTTGCGTGTTGCGTATCGGATGGGGAACACGCACCACGCACCACGCAACACGCCCCGACCGACCCTCAACCCTCAACTCTCAACCCTCAACCTCCTCTCCTTCCCGGCCTCTCCATCATGGACGTCTGCGCCCTCTCAGTTGAGCGGGCAGACGAGTTCTTCGCCGTTTTGAGGCTGACGGAGTTCCAGGAAAAGATCGCCCATGACCTGATCAAGGAAATCCGTGCCCGGCTCGGGTTCCTTGAGAATGTTGGCTTGGGCTATCTCACTCTCGACCGGGAGAGCGGCACTTTGAGCGGCGGCGAAGCGCAGCGCATCCGGCTCGCCACCCAAATCGGCGCCGGCCTCGTGGGAGTGCTCTACATCCTTGATGAGCCCAGCATCGGATTGCACCAGCGCGATAATGACCGCCTGCTGCGCACCTTGGCCGGCCTGCGGGACCTCGGCAATTCCGTCCTCGTCGTTGAGCACGACGCCGACACCATTCGCCATGCCGACTACATCCTGGACTTGGGCCCTGGCGCCGGCGTGCGCGGGGGCGAACTCGTCGCTGCCGGCACGCTCCAGGAATTGCTGGCCCATCCTCAGTCGCTGACGGCCAAGTATTTGCGGAACGAGCTCTCCATCGCCGTCCCTCGGCACCGCGTCAAACCTTCGCCGGACCGCGGCTGGTTGGAGGTGCTCGGTGCGCGCGAGAATAACTTGAAGAACATCGATGCTCGCATCCCGCTCGGCACCCTCACGTGCGTCACCGGCGTCAGCGGCTCGGGCAAGAGCACGCTCGTGGACGATATCTTGCGCCGCGCGCTGTTCCGGAAGTTCTTCGGCTCCAAAGAGCGCCCGGGCGCCTACCGCGCGCTCAAGGGCTTCGAGAACCTCGACAAGGTCATTGTCATCGACCAGACCCCCATCGGCCGCACGCCGCGCAGCAACCCGGCCACCTACACCGGTATGTTTAGCGCGATTCGCGACCTCTTTGCCCGCCTGCCCTCCGCCAAGATCCGCGGTTACGGTTCCGGCCGCTTCAGCTTCAACGTCAAGGGCGGTCGCTGCGAGAAGTGCCAGGGCGACGGCTTGATCAAGATCGAGATGCATTTTCTGCCGCCGGTTTACGTCACATGCGAAGCCTGCAACGGCCGCCGCTATAATCGCGAGACCCTGGAGATCACCTACAAAGGCCAAAACATCGCTGATGTGCTGGACATGACCGTGGATGAGGCGGCCACGTTCTTCCGCGCCGTGCCGAAGGTGTACGAGCCGCTGCTCACGCTGGCGGAAGTTGGCCTCGGCTACATTGGCCTCGGTCAGTCCGCCACCACGCTCAGCGGCGGCGAGGCCCAACGCGTCAAGCTCGGCGCGGAGCTGAGTCGCAAAGAGACCGGGCGCACGCTCTATATTCTCGACGAGCCCACCACCGGTCTCCACTTCCACGACGTCGCCAAGCTGCTCGAGGTCCTCTTCAAACTGCGGGCTTCCGGCAATACCCTCATTGTTATCGAACATAACCTGGATGTCATTAAGACTGCCGATTGGATCATTGATCTCGGGCCGGAAGGCGGTGATGCCGGCGGCCAAATCGTCGCCCAGGGGGCGCCCGAAACCGTCGCCCGGTGCCAGACCAGCCACACCGGCCGATACCTGGCCCCCGTCCTGGCTCTTCCTCCCAGCGGCTAGCCGCTCCAGCATTCCGGCCCCAGCGGATTAAACTCGATTTGCTAAAGCTCCCGGTTCTGCTAATCGTAACGTGTGCAGTTTTTCGTCCAGCGCAGCGAACTCCGCGACCTTTATGACAAGGTCGCCGCCGGCCAACGGATTTCCGAAGCCGACGCGCTTCGCCTTTTCGAGAGCAAGGACCTCAACGTCGTCGGCGCCATTGCTGATCTCGCCCGCCAGCGCAAAGTAGGCGCCCGCGCCAGCTACATCGTCAACTGCTACGTCAACTATTCGAACTACTGCATCCTGAGCTGCCAGTTCTGCTCCTTCGCCCGCAAGAAGCGCGATGCTGACGGCTTCCAGTTGACGGTCGAAGAGATCGTTCAAAAAGCCCGCGAGGCGCTCCACCTGGGCATCACCGAGCTGCACATTGTGGGTGGGCTGCATCCTTCCCTTCCGTTCAGCTACTACACTGACATGCTCAAGGCGTTGCGCGCGCTGGATGCCCGGCTGCAGTTGAAATGCTTCACAGCGATTGAGGTCTTGCACCTGGCCTGGCTGGCGAAGAAGTCCGTTGCCGAGACTCTGAGCGCCTTGAAAGAAGCCGGGCTCGATTCCCTCACCGGCGGCGGCGCCGAGATCTTCCGCAAAGAAGTCCGCTCCGCCATAGCGCGGGGGAAAGAGTCCGCCGAAGAATACCTCGACGTGCACCGCACCTGGCATCGCCTGGGTGGCCGGAGCACCTGCACTATGCTTTACGGGCATGTCGAATCGCTCGCCGACCGGGTGGATCACCTGCGCCACCTGCGAAACTTGCAGGATGAGACGCATGGGTTCGTCGGTTTTGTCCCGCTCCCTTATCAGCCAGAGGACAACGATATCCCGGTGCATAATCCACTCACGGGCTTCGACACGTTGCGCACCGTCGCCGTGAGCCGGATTTACCTCGACAACTTCGACCACATCACCGCCTATTGGGTGGGTATGGGACTCAAACTGGCGCAGGTCGCGCTGAGTTACGGCGCGGACGATCTCCACGGCACGATCATCGAGGAGCATATCTTCCACATGGCCGGCGCCAAATCGCCGCAGCTCCAAACCGAGGCCGCGATGATCAAAGCCATTCGCGAAGCCGGCTGCACCCCCGTCCAGCGCAACACCTTCTACGAGCCGATCAAAGTGTGGGATGGTCCCGCGCCGGGGCCGACCGAGCCCCCCGACCAACGCTCCAAAGTGCTCGAGGATAACCTCGCCACGGCTTAAGCCGGCCAGAATCCGCTTGGCAAGCTCCCTCGCCTGAGCTAACTTCTGCCAAGGCTGGGGAACTGAAGGACCTGCGCCAGCCACGGTCGTCAGGCCGTCTGCTCCCCCAGCCCTAAACGTAGCGCTTTACAACCTATGAAAATTCTAGATGTCCCCCAGTCGGGCAAACGAGGCCAATCTGTCGCGTTCCAGTCCCGCTTTGGGCTCTGCTTAAGGGGCTATGTCGTCCCCAAAAACAATCGCACTCCCGCCTGCGACCACATGCGCCGGGTGTTCGGCGGGAACTCCCGGATGTGGAGTGCCGCGCTGGCCGAAGCCCAGCGCAACCGCTGGTGCGCGGCGGGCGGCAAAGTGATGAGCCACCCGCGGCTGGGTCAGAAGGGCCCGCTGACCGGCCAGCAATTCTGGCAGGCGATCAACAGCGTGCGCGGCTGCGTGGGCCTGCCAGCCACCTACGAGCCTCCCGCCCCCGTGATATTCGGCGCCAGCCCGGCGGGGCAATTGATCATCGAGAACACCGCCGATGGCGTGCGGCTCTACGTGACGGTCTCGGGTGAGCTGGAAACGGACATCATGGTATTCGGCCAGGAGCCGTGCTCCGCTGGCCGGAGCAAGCGCCGCAACGTCGCCTACCTTGGACTCTTGTCACCCCCAATCGCCGGGCGGAGCGAGATCACGGCCCTCTACAAAGCGAAGTATGGCGAGCCGAGGGTGGGTAGTAAGGTCTTCATCGTGACGTGCCAGACCAAAGACGGTTGGAAAGACACCGACCGGGAGGCCAGCGAGATCGTCCCCGAACCGCCAGTAGCCCTTCAGGCAGCCTCCGATACAGTATCCAGCCAGAATCCCTATATGCACAAGGGAGGTACCAGGGATGCGGCACGGACTACTGCAACACCCTGTCCAGAGTGTCCCGAGAGTCCCGATACGCCAGGGATAGGCGGCAGGGCCGCCAAATCGGATTCTGAGGGGGCAAGGGAGCCCGGGAACGAGGGAGATTCGCCGGGTTGACGGGCCAATAGACCGTAAGCGG
>Ga0182014_10001832_pt1 | contig 27694 bp, 16 predicted proteins | sample 612S2DmetaG_FD_120489 | JGI IMG/M metagenome (GOLD analysis project Ga0182014, IMG submission 120489) | Permafrost microbial communities from Stordalen Mire, Sweden - 612S2D metaG | ecosystem: Environmental > Terrestrial > Soil > Wetlands > Permafrost | place: Sweden: Stordalen | collected... | reverse complement strand
GAAAAACTCTCTGGTATCAGCATCGCGGCAATTTCAAATCGACACCACCCAAAAACGTTCGCAAACCACGTCAGATCATACGGTTCCGGAAAACGAGTTAGCTGTTAACCGGACAGTAGTGATGCGCTATGGCAATCTCCAGGCCGGTTTCTGCATCGGGCGCAGTCATCACGGAAAATTCGTGCTCGCACAAACCCCTGTGCAACAGCTCAAGCATCCGCGGTTTGTCCTCTATAACCAATGTGCGCATTCGTTTTACGGTACCGCGATATCGGAGTAGAGGGCGTGAATGTCGCGAGATTTTCACATTATCTGGACCAAAAAGAAGAGCGAGATGCCAATTTTGTGATCGTAGTCACTCCGGCAGCCAACCGTAGAGGAAATTCATCCGATTGTTAACGGGCCTTAACGAAAAGCTCCTACGTTGCAATCTGAACAATGACCTTAATCTTTATTCGATTTAGCGGCCTCGCGGCCGCGACGAGGAGCGCCATGCAAAAGCGAGTCCTATCACTTACGATCACTATCCTCGGTCTGTTCGCCTTTGTCGCAACAGCCCTGGCCCAAGTGGATCGTGCCGCCCTGAACGGCACAGTGACTGACTCTTCTGGAGCAGTCGTCCAGAATGTGAAAATTGAGCTGGATTCTCCAGCCACGGGACTCCATCGCGAGACCGCAACAAACTCTAAAGGAACTTATCAGGTGCCAGAACTCGCAATCGGCACCTACAAGATCACCATGTCGAAGGAAGGCTTCAAACCTGAATTGCTTGAAAAAGTCGAATTTCAGGTCGGACAAGCTCGAACGATCGATGCCCAGTTGCAAGTGGGAACACGGGTGGACGTAGTCGAGGTGACCGCCTCGGAAGCGCTCAACCGCAGCACGGCAGAAGTCGGCAGTGTGATCGAATCCGAGCAGATCAAGGAAATCCCCCTGGACGGCCGCAACTGGGCGGGCTTGATGGCATTGGCGCCGGGCGCCATCAACGCAGGACCCGGCGATCAACACGACATCCGATTCAATGGCCGGTCGCTGGATGACGAAAACTACGCCTTCGATGGCATCGACGCCAGCGGCGTCCAGGAGCAGGCGCAGAAAGCCGACGCGCACTTGAACATCTCGCTGGAGTCGGTCGCCGAATTCCGCGTCAGTTCCGCCGTGTACACCGCCGAAAGCGGCGCAGCGGGCGGCGCGCAAATTAACCTAGTCTCGAAAACGGGAAGCAACAAGTTTCATGGAGGCGCTTTCGAGTTTCTGCGCAATGACATATTTGACGCAAAGACCTATTTCAATCCCAATGCCTTGCCGCCTCTCCGCATGAACCAGTTTGGCGGGGACTTCGGTGGTCCCATCATTAAGGACCGCACCTTTTTCTATATGAACTATGAGGGTCTGAGGCAGTCTATCGGCGATACCCAGAGCGCTGCATATGTACCGAACGCGGCCGCCCGAGCCCTAGTTATCGCCACGTCGCCGGCGCTCAAGGATCTCGTCAACGCATTTCCAAAAGGTGTGGCGCCGTATGCACCTGCTCCGCAATGGACTGACCAAACGTTGCCGTACGGAACGGACCGCACCCGTGAAGATTACGGTATGGCCCGCATTGACCACAAGTTCAACGACAGCATCACGGCGTATATTCGTGGGAACATAGACAGTGCCTACCTTGATCAGCCTGCGGACAGCGCGGGCGCCCGCACTCTAACTGACATCGTTCCGGAAAACATCGTATTCGCCTTGCAAAAGGTCTTCAGCCCGCAACTGATCAACGAAGCAAAAGTCGGCGTGAACCGTTCCGCGTGGAAGCCCATAGTCCAGGGAAGTGCGCCGACGAGTCTCACCGTGGGCGGTGACGTCCCCTGGAGTGGTCTTACCGGGAGCAGTGCGCAAGAGGAGAACGGCACCACGTTCTCCGAAATTGACAACCTGACACGACTTCGCGGGCGGAGCAGCTACAAGTTTGGCATTGAGATCCGACGCATTCAACTCAACAACTCAGGCAATTTCATGACTACTTCGGACATCAGCTATACCAGTTTCAGCAACTTCCAGAACAACCTGGCGGATTCGATGGACCTGGACATAGCCCAGGGCATCGTTGGACTGCGCCGTACCTTCTATATGGGTTATGCCCAGGATGAGGTCAAACTTACTCCCAACCTGACGCTGAATGCTGGACTGCGATACGAGTTCTACAGCGTGATGCATGAAGTGGAAGGCCGCTCTCTCACCGTGAGCGCTGCTTGCGGCGGGTTTTGTCCTGAAGGCGCGCCCTTCTACCAGCCCAACACCAAGGATTTCGGCCCGCGCGTTGGCCTGAGTTGGGCTCCATCGGCTCTGATGGGGAAAACTGTTGTCCGGACAGGCTTCGGCATTTACTATGGCGCCAATCAGAATGACGACTTCAGCGATCCGACGGAATCCCTTGCCCCCCGCTATTCCGCAAGCACGAATCTCCCTCTGCTCCAGCTTTATTATGGTTACGATTTGACTAAAACTAGCGCCCTGGGTTCAAGCACCAGCGCGAAGGCGATCGATCTAAACCGGAAAGACTTGTACTATGAAAACTGGGACTTCAATATCCAGCAGCAGTTGCCCCACAGCTTTGTTGCTCAAGTAGGTTACGTAGGCAGCGGTGGCCGCCACCTGTTCAACAAAGTAACCGCGAACGGTTTCTTGCCGGAAACCACAACCCGGCCAATTCCTTCGCTCGGTACGTATGGCCTGAAGGGCAACCGCGCCAACAGTAACTTTAATGCGCTGCAAGCTTCGCTACAGCGTACCTTCAAGAACGGATTCCTATGGCAGACCCAGTACATGTGGTCACACGCCATCACCGATGGATCCATCGGCGCCGGAGAGTCAGTGAGCGTCGAGAACAATTCGTGCCTCTCCTGCGACCGGGGCAGCACCAACGAGGATGTTCGCCACACGATCACCTCAAACGCCGTTTACCAACTTCCCTTCGGTCCGGGACGCCATTTTCTGAATTCAGGCGTGGCCGGGAAAATGGTGGGAGGATGGGACCTGTCAGGCATCGGAACCGCCAGATCCGGTCTGCCCGTGAACATCACCATCACACGCAAAGCAAACGTGATGGCGGACGGCATCACTTCCGGTCAGCGCCCTAACCTGATCCCTGGCATGTCGATCTATCCTGCCGGGGGCTCTACCATCAATAACTGGTTCAGCTTTGCGCCGTTCGCGGTTCCAGCCAAGTACACTTGGGGCAACGAGCCCCGCTATCTGGGAAGAGGCCCCGGCAACTATGAGATCGATACGGCCCTCTCAAAACGGACGACTCTTTTCGAACGCGGAGGCTTAACCTTCCGTGCCGAAGCCTTCAACTTGTTCAACCATCCCATGTTTGCGAATCCTTCAGGCGGCTTGGGGTCAGTAACGACAGATCCGGCAACTGGAAAGATCACCAAGGTAAATCCCAGCTTCGGGACAATTACCTCGATTCTTAACAGCGGAGCTACCGGAACCGGAACGCCACGCCGCTTGCAACTCAGCTTACGGCTCGACTTCTAAGTTGTCTGCTGTCAGCACGGGACACGAGGCTTTGCAATCGCCCCGTGTCCCGTGCAGTATTCGTGTTCTTGACGCGCTTCCTTGTAAGCCGCGCTGGGAGCCTTCAACGCAAGACCGATCGAACAGGATCGGGAAAGTTCAATTGTTTCTCGATCAAGAGGATTATTTCCAAGGAGTTGAAGCGATGTCATGCCGGCCGGTTTGCGGTGTACTGAAGCTGGTGCTGCTCTGGCCCTGCATTCTTCATTCCATGCAGAGCCCGATCCGAGCTCAAAACCCCGATCAAGCGGTTTCCAAGCCAGCTGTGCAACAGATGGGGCCGGTTGGCGAGCAGGAGTCCAAACCTTCCAATGCGGCCCCTCTCGCGAACTCCGTGATCGACCCCGGAGTCATTCCCAGCCGGCAGCAAATTACACCTGCCGGCCTCCAGAGTATTTTTGAAAGCCGGGTTTAAGGCGTCGCCTTCAGTGCGGACAGCGACTCAATCTATGCGGCAATGCTCAGCCAAAAAGGCACGCTGATCTACCAGATAGATCTGAAGTCCAACCGCATGATGACCGTAATGACGAGCGAAATCAGTGCCGGTATGCAGGGACTCACGTACGACCCAACAAGCAATACACCGCTCCTGAGCGGCCTGTTCGGCAATGGAAAACGGCAACAATCCCTGGGACAGCTAGTGGCGCTCACCGGGAAGGACAACACCGTGATCGCAACTGGCTTGGGGAGTCATCAGATTGGCGGGGTTAGCGTAGGGGCTGCGAAGAATTCTAGCGGACGGCGCCTTGCAGTGGTTGCACTGACTTTCAACGATGAGGCAGCGATCGTTGATGTCGACGCAAAAGAAGTTGAAGGCAGGGTCAAGACCGGCATCGCCCCCTTCGGCGCGGTTGTCAGTGCGGACAGCTCCGTTGCCTGGGTGAGCAACTGGGGAGGGCGCGTGCCCATGCCAGGTGAGCGGAGTGCCGCGACCGGGCCGGAGCCGAACGCAGACCAGGTGCTCGTCGACGAAAGAGGAGTGGCATCCAGCGGAACCGTTGCGCGCATCGACCTGCTCTCCGGAAAGGTGACTGCAACCATTGCCGTTGAGCTGCATCCGTCGGGGCTTGCATGGGACGAGGCCCATCACCGGCTCTATGTAGCCAATAGCAACTCCGACTCCGTCTCCGTCGTAGACACAGTCACAAACCGCTTGGCCGAGACGATCGCCTTGCAGCCCTTCGTGAAGAGAACAGCCGGTGTTGCGCCTGAGTCCGTTGCTCTTTCGCCGGATCGTTCCAGGCTCTATGTGGCATGCGCGGGAATCAACGCCGTGGCGGTGATCGATCTCCATGCCCAGCACCCGCGGATCGCCGGATTCATTCCCACCGGATGGTATCCGGACGACGTTACCGTGAGCCCGGACGGCCGATTCATCGCCGTTGCAACTCTGCTGGGTGTGGGTTCAGGTTGGAACAGCCCTGGATTGTTGGGCCGCGAGAAGCGAGACGGCATGAAGCCCGAGATCAATATCCATCGCCGCTACGTTCATGCCGATCGGGGAACCGTTCAGATCGTTCCAGTTCCCGGCGAAGAAGAACTCGGCCCGTATTCGATCGCCGTAGCCGAAAACAATCACATGAGTTTGAAGAGCAATCTCCTCGCCGCCAGTGCTGTGCAGCAAAAACCCAATCTCTCTGCTGCGCCGCGCCCGATCCCGGCCCGTGCTGGGGAACCTTCGACGATCGACCATATCGTGTACATCATCAAGGAGAACCGCAGTTACGACCAGTACTTCGGCTCTTTGGGCGAGGGCAATGGCGATCCGCGCCTCGATACGTATGGAGACGATATCATTCCCAATCAACGAAAGCTCGCCCGCGACTTCGTGCTGCTGGATAACTTCTACGCCAACGGCGGAAACAGCGCCGACGGACATCAATGGGTTACGCAAGCGGCTGAAACGGACTACACCTATTGGCCCGGATACAACGGCCGCAGTTACCCAAAGAATGGAGACGACCCACTTGCATTCGCAGGTTCGGGATTCCTGTGGGATCACCTGGCTGAACACCACAAGACCTTCGCTGACTTTGGTGAGTATGTAGGCGAGATGGAAGTGAAGAACAGCACTCTTCGCGCCAAGCTGTTTGACGAGTACAAGCGTGGAAATGAATTCGTAGACGCTTTTGCGACCAAGGCTCCGATTGTGCGCCTGAATAGATTTCTAATGCCAGATTATCCGGCCTATGGGCTTAGGGTGCCCGACGTGGTGCGAGCGCGCATCTTTCTGCGTCACCTCAAGGCCTGGGAGAGTGGCGGCACGATGCCCAATCTCGTGATGGTGCAGTTGCCTTCGGATCACACGGAAGGCACCACTCCCGGGTTTTCAACGCCCAAGGCTTGCCTGGCCGACAATGACCTGGCAGTTGGACAAATTGTGGAGGGAGTCTCACACTCCAAATTCTGGAAGTCCACGCTCATCCTTATTGTCGAAGACGATGCGCAGGACGGCCTGGACCACGTCGACGGTCACCGCACTGTGGCGCTTGCGGTCAGCCCCTACATCCGGCGAGGATCGATTGATTCCACTTTCTACTCGCAGGTAAGCATGGTAAAGACCATCGAGTTGATCCTCGGCCTTCCGCCTATGTCGCTCTTTGACTTGATTGCGAACGATATGCGCCAGAGCTTTCAAAACACGCCGGACCTGACTTCCTACCACGCCATCGAGCCGGCGCAATCGATCTATGAACTCAATCCCGCGGCGGATGCTCTTGAAGGGCAAAAGAAATCGGATGCCATCGCCTCCAGCAAGATGAATTGGCAGGAACCGGACGATGTGCCCACGGAGCAATTGAACCGGATTCTTTGGCGCAACGCCTTGGGCACGCAGTATCCGTTCTGGAAGCAGCACTCCGCCGCGTTGCAAATACCGGCGGCCCGATGAAGCTTGCCGTTCCCATCCGCGAGTCATTCCCATCCGCGTGCAACCTGATAATGCCAGGCACAGCATGGGGAAACGCAAATAGCGCGGATCGCTAGAACCGGTCAAGCGACATCCCCGCGAATGTAAATCAACGAAGGTCAACCCGAGGGAGACACCCATCCATGAAATTGTTCGCCTGTTTTGCCACAGCACTTGTTATCGCCGGCACTGCCGCCGCTCAAATGCCCAGCGGTTTGAAACTCCAGACCCGCTATCCAATCGCTGGAGCCGAAGGCTGGGACTACATTACGGTCGACTCCGATGCCCGCCGAATCTACGTCTCGCACGCTGTTCGCGTCAACGTCTTGAATGTGGACACTGGTGCCCAAGTGGGCACGGTTGAAGACACACCCGGAGTCCATGGTGTCGCCATTGCATCAGCTTCCAAACATGGCTTCACCAGCAATGGCAAGGAGGACATGGTTTCCATGTTCAACACGTCGGATCTGTCGTTGATCAAGAAGATTGACGTTGGCAAGGGGCCGGACGGAATCTATTACGATCCTGGAACAGACCGCGTCTTCACCAACAATCATGGCTCGCACAATATTACGGCGATCGACGCCGCCAAAGGCGAGGTCGTTGGCACGGTGGAGGTTGGTGGAAACGGCGAAGGCGCCGGCATTGGCAAGGATGGACTTATCTACGTAGCCCTCGAGGATAAGAATGAAGTGTGCGCCTTTGACCCCAAAACGCTTGAAGTCAAGCGCCATATTCCATTGGAAGGGATCACCGCCCCAACAGGCTTTGCAGTGGATGCAAAGCACAATCGCTTTTTTGTCGGCGGTCACAACAAAGTCGCACAAGTGATTGACGGCGCAACCGGCAAAATGATCGCCAGTTTTCCAACCGGATCGAGTACCGATGCGGCTGCTTGGGACGGAAAAGACGGACTCGCCTTCATTTCTAACGGGGAAGGTAACATATCGGTGATTCAAGAGAAGTCTGCCCACAAATTTGTCGCGCTCGATGCGATCCAAACGCAGCAGAGCGCGAAAACGATGGCTTTCGATCGCAAGACAGGAATGCTATTCCTTCCGGCCGCGACGGTGGTCGTGACTCCCGCGGCTGATCCGGCCAAGAAGCCAAAACACACAATTGCGGACGGCACTTTCGCTGTGCTCGTCGTCGGCAAATCCAAATAGTCCGAACACAGTTCCCTGGAATCGTTAAAGATGAACCGCATCGAGCCGCTTCGCTCTGACCACTGAATAGCCGGTGTCGGGATGGAGCGGCACCGACCACCTTGAACTTATAATGAATCTTCGGTAAATGGCTGGAGATCTTTAGCCTCTCTTAAGAGTGAATTGCTAGGCTCCAAGTCATCATGATGATCTCAATGCAAACCAGATCGTTGCGCGTGCTGGTGTTCTCAACCCTCTTTCTGTTGGGACTCACATCCCGCAGCTTTGCTCAGTTTGAGACGGCGGCTGTACTCGGCACTGTCTTCGACTCGGCAAACGCTGTTGTTCAGAAGGCCCACATCACTCTGTTGAATCTTGACACCGGCACTTCCCAGGGGGTGGTATCGACTTCCGATGGATCGTATCAGTTTCTTGAGGTTCGCGTTGGCAGATATCGAGTTACAGCTGAGGCCGCTGGCTTCAAGAAGTCCCAGACTCCGGATTTCCGCGTCGATGTCGGCGTCCGCCAGCGCGTCGATGTGCAACTTCAGATTGGCAGTCTCGAACAAAGCGTTACTGTCACAGCGGCTCCTTCAATGTTGGAATCGGAGTTCAGTTACAGGGGCCAACTCATTAACAATGAGCAAGTTGTAGACCTGCCCCTGAACGGGCGATCCAGCGCCTCACTTGCGCTGCTGACGCCGGGAGTGCGGCTAACCTATGGGCTTTCGAAGCGGGAGTCTTCCTTCAACATCAGCGGGATGCGCAGCTCCTACAATGACTTTATCCTCGACGGCATCGATAACAACGCCTACGGCACGTCCAACCAGGGTCTCTCCAATCAGGTCGTTCAAGTCGCGCCTGACGCCGTGCAGGAGTTTTCGGTTATTACAGATAACTACAGCGCGGAATATGGCCGTGTAGGTGGCGGAGTGATCAACGCTTCGGTGCGCAGCGGAACCAACCGGCTGCACGGCACGGTGTGGGAGTTTCTCCGCAATACGGATCTGAACGCGGTGGGGTATTTCAAGCCAACCGGCGGACAGAAGCCGGTCTATATTCAAAACCAGTTTGGAGCCGCGGCAGGGGGACCGATAAGGAAGGACAAAATGTTCTTCTTTGTGGACTACGAGGGATGGCGCCGCTTGCAAAGAGCGCTCACGATTGCCAGTGTGCCCACGCTCCCTCAACGCACCGGAACGTTTGGCATCCCGATCATGAATCCTTACACTGGCGTAATCTACAAGAACGGCGTCATACCGCAAACGGATATGACAGCCTTCGGCTTGCAAGTATTCTCGCAGATGCCCACGCCCAACCTTACCGGAAACACCAATAACTACTCGCATCTGCCACCGGGCACCGATGATGAAAACAAAGGGGACATTCGTTACGATCTGTATCTTACCCGCAAGATCACGTTGTTCGATCGATATAGCTATAACCTGTATTATCAGTTGGCGGCTCCGGCGATCGATGGTCCTTCCGGTCAAGGGGGCGGTATCGTTTCCCGCGTGATGAACTGGCAGAACGCCACCGGCCTAACATGGGTCACCGGCCCGAAATCTCTGCTGGAGGTTCGCTTCGGAGCATCCTTAACGGAAGGGATGAAGACCCCCGCAACCCTCGACGGCGTCGCGAATATGCAGCAACTCTATGGAATACCCGGACTTCCCACAGCCAAGAGTATTATTGGCGGCTTGAACACACAAAATATTACCGGTTATCAATCCTACGGGCGCGATTACACAAGTCCGCAATGGCAGAATCCCTTTGTGCTCAATCCGAAGATCAACTTTTCCAAAATCATTGGCAGCCACACTCTCAAACTCGGCTATGAATTTCAATCCATCTCCACGAACATCAACGACTTCAATCCCGCTTATGGACAGGACATCTACGGTGGCCAGTTCAGCAATCCTACGCCTACCAAAAGCAACACAGTCTACAATTTGGTCGATTTTCTGTATGGAGCAAGATCCACCTACCAGTTGACGAACCAGGCGGACGCCAATCTAGAGCAGAGGATGGACTTCACCTACTTACAAGATGATTTCAAGGTTTCTCGCAAACTCACCTTGAATCTCGGCGTCCGCTATGAGTTTGCCACTCCGCAATATGAGCTGAACAACCGTCAGGCGAACTACAATCCGTCGACAAATTCGCTTGTATACGCAGCAAACGGATCGATGGCCAACCGCGCGCTGGTCGATCCACGGTACACGGGCTTCGCTCCCCGCCTCGGACTTGCCTATTCTCTCACGCCGAAAATGGTGGTCCGGAGCGGCTATGGCATCAGCTATCTCCAGTTCGAAAGGCAAGGCGGCGACAGTTATCTAGCGTACAACGGCCCTTACGTCGTCAACGCTCAGATTACGCAATCTCCATCCCAAGGGCTATGCACCGCGAGCTCTGTCCCCACAAGCTGCTTTCGTCCGACCATGATGGGCATTCCCGACGGCTTCGTTTCACCGGCGAACTTCTCCACCGTGAACACCAAAACGGTGTACATCCAAAAAGATATTCGGACGCCATACGTTCAAAATTGGCATCTCACAATTCAGCGGGAGCTGGCGAAGAACGTGATGCTCGACCTCGGCTATGTCGGGAATCACAGCGTCGGACTTTGGGTCACCGGCGACCTTAACCAGGCACTACCCAATCAGACTGGTCAGAATCTTCCACTGAAGGCGCGGAGGCCGAATGCACAATTCGACTACATCGACTCGAACTTCGGAGTTGGCTTTTCAAACTACCACGCCCTGCAGGCAAAAGTCGAAGCACGAAGTGCGCGGGGGTTCACACTGCTGAACTCATTCACATGGTCAAAAGCCATCGACGATGCTGCCGGAGCTCTCGAACTCACCAACGGAGATGAGCAGTCCATCAATATGTTCAATCCGGCTTCTTCAAAGGGCTTGTCCGGTTCCGACCAACCCTTCAACAACACAACCTCGGTCGTATGGGATATGCCTTTCGGGAATGGACGGCGCATCGGCGCCAACTGGCATTACGCTCTCAACGGGCTTCTAGGAGATTGGTCACTCTCCGGAATCAACTCCGCGACTAGTGGCCAAACGATCAATCTGACCTATGATCCAAGCGCAGCGTTCATCGCCACCGATGGCAGCAAGAACTCCGCGATTTACAGGCCCAATGTTAGCGGAAATCCGATGATGCCAAAAGGGCAGCGCACCGTCACACAATATTTCAATCCGAATACAGTATCGATTCCAACGGATGTAACTCAACCATACGGCAATGCGGGACGCAATATCGGACGAAGCAATACCTATCAGGATCTGGATCTCGGCATTCACAAGCAGCTCCCGCTCTGGAGCGAAGGAAAGTATTTAGAGTTTCGCAGTGAGATTTTTAACACTCTGAATAAGACCAACCTGTCGCCGGCAAGCGGAGATCGCTCCTCCAAGTTCGGCACCATCACTAGCACACTGCCCGCGCGACAGGTCCAGTTCGCGCTAAAGGTGCTTTTCTAAAATCTGCCAACCTTGCAGCGCGGCAGCGAAGAACAGGTGATCTGCTGTTTGCCAGAAGTCCGGCCCCCGGAAGAAGTTAAAGAGCGGCTACGATCTCCGATTTTCGTGAAAGGCTGAATCGAGTCACGCCGGCTCGTTGTTCAACTCCGTAAAAGGGTTTTACAGGGTGGTATCTGAAGGCAGATCGATCCAGCCTGTGCCACCGAGGAGATTTGTTTTCAGTGATGAAGATTCGGCGAATGATATTCTGGATACACCTAACGTCCGGTTGTTTGACTGGAGCCGTAATTCTTTTCCTATCCGTGACGGGCTGTATTTTAGCCTTTGAGAAGCAGATTATCGCCTGGCAAGAGCGGGGCTATCGGTCAGCGACGCCGGATGCTCAAGCTTCTTCATTGCCACTGGATCGACTAGTGGCGATAGCCAACTCGGCTACAGGAAAGCGACCGTCCGCCGCCATTGTGCGAGCAGACGCACGAGCTCCGACCGAGATAGACTTCGGACGCGACCAGCGGTTGTTCCTGAACCGCTATACCGGCGCAGTCCTCGGAGGCGGTGCAATTCGTACACGACTGTTCTTCGACACCGTGACTGGATTGCATCGCTGGTTTGGAGCCTCGCCGAAAAACCGGCCGGCCTCGCGGGCTGTCCAGGGAACAGTTGACTTGATGCTGCTCCTCTTGATCATAAGCGGAGGAATTCTCTGGTTGCCCGGAAGGTTTCATTGGCAAACGCTGAGAACCGGCATTTTTCTTCGACCCGGACTTGTCGGCCGAGCCCGCGAATGGAATCAACATCGAGTCGTGGGCCTCTGGTTGGTGTTCCCGATAGCAGTCATCACGATGACCGGCGCGATTATGGCGTTTGGATGGGCCACAAATCTACTCTTTTTTGTCACGAGCAGCCCACTGCCCGAACCAGCGCGCACGGCAACCATAACCCAGCATCGGTCGCGCCCGATTTCGGAGCTAAAGCAACCCGTTTCATTTGTAAACATGCAGCAGGTTGTCGACAGCGCTGAGCGCCAGGCGGTGGGGTGGCGAATTCTCCGGATCGCAGTGCCCGATCACGAGGATCGCACGATGACGGTCTCGATCGACTTCCTCGACAACGGACGGCCCGACCAAACCGTCGAGATGGTCGCCGACAGACGGACGGGAGCAATCTTGAAGTCGAATACGTTCTCGTCGCACAGTCTCGGTTCGAAACTCCGCCTCTTTACACGTTCGATTCATACAGGGAGCGCGGGCGGCCTGGCTGGGCAGACTGCGGTAGGCATAACAAGCCTTGGTTGCTGCTTGCTTGTGTGGACCGGGCTCTCGATGTTCATGAGACGCCTTCACCGGCCAGAAATGCTTACAAGGCGAACATTACGGTCTGAGACAGTCAAAGTTCAGGCCCAAGGCACGCCGGAGAGATCAATCGGTAGCGCGGATATCCAGCTTGAGTGATCCGGGCGAATGTCAGAGGGTGCGATTCAGAACAAGAACTTGATCTGCAATTCAAGGCGGCGATTATTTGCATTCTCCAGAAAGCCTTCCATGTTCGGATTCCCTGCAACCTGATTCGCATGTCCGAAAAGCGGTGAGGTAATGTCGCCGATAATCGGGCCTGGGTTGTTGTGGTTCAGCAGGTTTCTGGCCGACATGCCAATCGACAGGCCGAAGCGCCGATCCGACGACGGTGCACCGAAGAGTCCTCGCAGGCCGCCAGGCGCCGACATATTCGCTGCGTTGATCTGCGGTCCGCTGTCGCTCTTTGTTGCGCCCCCGCCTTTTAGAGGGCCGATGCCGATGGTCTTTCCTATTCGCATATTTACTGTCATCTGTCCAGGACCCCGACCGAAGTTGCGCGGAAGAATTGTCTCGTTGTCCGCCGGGTTAGGATCAAGCAATCCGTAGGATGTCGCAATAATTCCGGGCGCAGGATTTTCGACAACCCCGGGCCTGCAATTGAAAAGCGTGGTTCCGAACTGATCCTCACCAGTCGTAATGTTGAAAGGCGCGCCCGATTGCAAAATCACGTACGGGCTGATTCGTATGTTCCCACGCATCTGCAAGGAACCGCCTACCAGAAAGCGCTGGTGGATGTCCGCCGCCGCTGGGCCGTACTCCCCTGTATTGTCGTTCGGATTTGCAGGAAACGTTCCCAGGCCGTCAGTATTGCTGTTGGCGTGGTTAAACACGTAGTAGCCGAAAAGAGACACTTGAGATGATGGTTTTGTCCGGAAGTTGGCGATTATTTGGTTCTGATTGTACAGTCCTGAGGAGGTCATTATAAACACCGGCGCCAAAGTGCCAGCGTTCGCCACGATCGAACGCAGTTGATGAAGCCCATGAGAATTTGTATAAGTCAGTGCCAAAGATGTTGTTCGGGTTGCCTGTTGCTCAAGCGAGAAGGCGGATTGAAGAACATATGGCGCGCGCATCCCAATCTCCTGTCGCCACACAACTTGCGGAGAACCGGAATTCGCCAAAGCCGCGAGATCAGGCACGGCAGGAAAGAAGGCAGGAGACGAAACAACATATTGCGACTGGATAGTGCCATCGAAACGGTGAGCCGTCAGCACATCGGAGAGCGGGAAGCGATCATAGAAGACGCCGAATCCGGCACGTAACACCGTGGTCTTGCCGTTACCTGGACTCCGAGGCGCCCAAGCGAAGCCTACGCGTGGCGCAAAGGCCCTTCGGTCATCGATGTTGGTCTGCAACTCGTAGCGAAGTCCATAATTGATCGTCAGATTGGGACGTGCCTTCCATTCATCGCTCCAGAAGATGCCTGCGTCGAACTGTCGTACCGCCAGTTGCGCCTGGCCGGCGGTGAGTGAGAACTGCGAAGGGCCATACCCGGAAGTACCGAGGAGGGTTTGTCTGTAGGTGTCGATCGATGCGAAGGTGAAGGTCCCGTTGAAGTTGTTCCGCGCGATGCTGTTATCCTGAGCTTCCCGCAGGCGAGCCCCGAAGCGCCACGAGTGTACGCCGCGTATCACCGAGATGTAGTTCTGAAACTCGAAGTTATTCTGCGTGTCGGCGCCCTGTCCTACAGTCGCTCCGCCGCTGTTGAATGCACCCAGCACCTGGATCATCGCAGTGGTGCTAGCTGGGGCTGTGGTGTTCGCCCAGCGAAAATAATGGAATCGCGTCTCATTGATCCAAAGCTTGCTGGCGAAGGTGTTGGAAACCTGCGCAGTTTGGAAGCCGTTATTCAGTTCGTAGCCGCGCGATGGATCGTCGAATCCTCCAACGCCGGCGCCATCGACGCTGGCGTGCGTAAAGTTGTAGCGCAGAATGAGCGCGTCGGCCGAGGTAAGCTGGTAGTCGACGCGCGGGCTGACAAGCGTATGCCGCTGCGGAGTTACCTGCACTGTATTGAATGGTTCGGGCTCCAGCGTGTCAGGATTCAATTCGATACCGTTCGAAATGTACCCGTTGTCCACCGCGTGGCGCTCCAGGTCCATCGTGAACGATGACTTGTTGCTCAGCGGTCCGCCAAAGGAGTTTTCATACTCTTGCAGGCGCAAGGGAGCCTTTTTCGTCGAGTATGGATTTCGTGAGTTCCAGATATCGTTGGCGTAGTTAAAGCCTAGAGTGCCTTTCCATTTGTCAGCGCCTGGCTTGGTGAATATCTCAATGCGACCATATCCCAGCTTGTCATACTCCGGCGCAAAGGGATTCTGGTTGATTCGAACCTCGCGAATGGACTCCTTGGCGGGCATCTGGCCGCCGCTAAATCCGTCAATATAGATTGCCCCGCCGTTGGGCCCTGCTGCCGGCCCTGCCAATGCCTGTAGGTCTGCTTGGAGGTCCTGCGCGTCGTCGCCCAGCGCATCTAGGTCATTGCCCCTGATAATCACGGATCCGGCGGTACCTGAGCTATCGGTGGTGACAGAGGGCGCGTCGGCGTCTCCCACCTTTACCTCTTGCTGTACGGCAACGATACGAAGCCTGAGGTCGAGAGTCACCGAGTTTCCAGTGATTGTAATGCGCACTGCCTGCGGAGTGGCCAGTTGAGGCGAGGAGGCAGAAACCTCGTAAGTGCCTGGAACCAGTGAAGTGAATTCATACGATCCGTCCATCGCCGTGATGGCGCTGACGGTAATCGCTTGAGGACCTTGCAGTGTCACATCTGCGGATGGCACTGCCGCGCCGGTTGGATCTAAAACGCGACCGCGCAGAGAGGCCGTCTGCGCGGCCGCAATGACCGCAAACAAAAGAGAAAACAGAAGAGAATAGACGATTTTCAACGAACAAAACCCCGATCCCGGGAAACCGGGCCGCGATGTTATGCGGCGCCGGGTTCCAATCTGGTCAACAGATTCTATTTTTCCGCCGAAGCTTGCATATTGGATTTTGATGGACCAGCAAGCATATTGGCCAACTCTTCATAGTGGTCCGTAGAGATGAAATCCGCCTTGGCCGTTTTCGCGGCCTTCCAACGTGTTATCGCAGCATCGTGAGATCCCAGGTTGTAGTCCTTGTCCCATCCTTGGTTTTGTTCGGCCGTGTAACCGTCCAGGCAATAGACTCCGACCATGTAGCCCATCTTGTGACCGTAGTCGATAAACGCCTTCAGCCGAGCATCGCTCTCTGCCGTCCATTCGCCGGCCTTGGTTTCGCCGCCCTTTTCGATGAAGGCCCAATCCAGGCCGATCCAGCGGTGAAAGTTGTCCGCCTTGGCGAGGATCAAGTCGTCTGGATTAGCCAGGAATTGATTATCGGTCGCTTCATCTTTGGGCAGTTTGCGGCCTGGGTTCGGATCCAGCTTCGGCACGCTTCCAAAGGCCCGGATCTTTCCGCCGATCGGAACCTGGTCATAGAAAAGAAGCGTCTTGTTGATGTCGTTCTGCTTGTCCTCGAGCAGGACCAGCATCGGCTTGATTTTGAGCGGCGACACCTTGGTAATGTCGTCCGTCTTCACGGCCGTGGTCAGCCAGTCGTTGTAATTGTCGAGCACTTTGGCAATCGCGGCAAGGTGCTCAGGCGGATCGTTCTTGATGTCCAGATAAAGAGTGACGATCGGCCAGTTGCCCTTGTTGCCTTCCTTCAGGGCCTTTTCGATGATGGGTCTTACCTTGGGAAAGAAGTAGGTCTCGAGTGTCGGATCGTCGCCGCCAACATTCTTGGCTCCGTGGATCATGAGCGATTTGCCGTCAATCCATGACAGATCCTCTTCCACCATGAACGGGTGACCGGAAGCAATTGCCTGGTCGATGCGTTCGGTATATTTTCCGTGGTCAGGGTAAGCATTGTGTGCCCACATCAGCGTACGGGTTCCGGGTGTGAGCGGTCCGGATTGGGCAAATGCAACTGTGGCAAGTGCGAAGCCTGCCACTAAGATCATCTTCTTCATACAGATCTCCCAGTGAAATGGTTAAAAACATCGTCATTGCGGTTTAGACAGCACGCCGGACAAAGATTGTCTTTTGTCTCCAGCTGGCTGGCCCGTTAATCTGCGACCGGCACCCGCGTTACAGCCTCAAGACGGCTGCCGGCGATTCACACGTGCTCGTGCTTCCAAAACGGATTGAAGCATTTGCTCCTTAAGAAAACCTGAAAAATGCAAGCCTGTCACAAGATATTCATAAGAGCGTCCTATCATCGCATTAAGAAACAGGAAGGCATCCGATGAGAATCCTGGTGGCTGAAGACAAGCCCGCCATGGCTAATTTGTTGACTCGAACCCTGCGCCGCGAGGGACACTCGGTGCAAGTGGCGTACGACGGTCAAGAGGCGCTCAACCTTGGGCGCTGCGGCGACAACGACGTCATTCTCCTTGACCTTATGCTTCCGCGTCTCGATGGCTTTGCCGTCATTCGGACACTTCGCGCTGAGAGGATGTGCACTCCGACGCTGATCCTCAGTGCTCGCGACGCGATGAGCGACATTGTCCTGGGTCTGGATGCGGGTGCCGACGACTATCTCACAAAGCCGTTCGCCCTTGAAGTGCTGCTCGCGCGCATTCGTGCCCTTTCGCGGCGGATCCCAGTCAGCGTTCCGTCAAACCTCGTTGTTGGGGATATGGTGCTCAACACGAGCACACACACATTGCATCGGAACGGTCGAGCGAGCTCATTAACGCGGACCGAGTTTGCTCTGATGGACCTGCTCATGCGGCGCGCCGGCTCTATAGTTACTCACGATTCGTTGATCGAGGCTGGCTGGGGCTTGGGCGCCGAAGTGAATGAAGGCACGCTCTACGTCTTCATGCGCATGCTTCGCGCCAAAATCGGAGAGACACCGCTTCTGCACACTGTTCGCAGCGTCGGCTATTCCCTGCGCACATGAGAATCAATCTCTCCATCTCACTCCGGCTTACGCTCTGGTTCTCGGCAATCTTTCTCTGCCTATTCGCTGTTTTTGGCGCATACATCTGGTTCGACCTCAGCACATCTCTCAGCAGCGGCCGGGACAGAACTCTGGGACGGCGTGCCGATCGCATGGTCGATCTACTGAATCATATGGAGGGCGATTCAGCCGATCTGCAACAAACGAAGTACCGCGAGTTCGTGGAGGCTACGCCTGAGGGGCGAATGATTCAGGTCTACTCGATTGACGGCGAACGCCTGTTGCCGCCAGTCGCCGCTACAAACGTGGAGTTCCCCTGGCCGAAAGTTCCCTCAACAACCGCTGAGTACCGCTCCGATGTTTGGATCGGCGATCACCCATACCGCATTTTCGTTCGATCGGCATCTTTTAGCAATGCGCCCATTCGCATCTTCGTTGCCGGCTCCCTGTCAGATAATCAGGGGTTGCTGGACCGAACTGCCGAGATTCTTGAGCGCTCCATCCCTCCTATGCTTTTGATCTCCGCGCTGGCAGGTTACTTCATCAGTCGTCGCGCACTCATGCCAGTGGTCCGCATCACAGAGTACGCACGCTCCATCACTATTGGGAACCTAGCGTCGAGGCTTCCTGTGTCGCCCAACGGAGATGAACTCGCCAAGTTGGCTGAAACGTGCAACGAGATGCTGAGCCGCCTGGAGCAGGCGGTGAAGCGCATCACTCAGTTCACCTCCGACGCATCACACGAATTGCGAAGTCCCATCTCGTTTATCCGCACCACCAGCGAGTATGCACTTAGCACACCAGGCTTGGATGCGGAGGCAATCGACGCCTTTAAGAACATCCTCAATGAGGCCGAGCATTCGTCTCGGTTGATCGAAGATATGCTCTTGCTCGCACGGTCCGATGCAGGACGCGAACAAACCGTCTTCGAACCAGTCTACTTAGCGGAGATCGTACTGCAGGTTGTGCCGCTTATGCGCGTGCTGGCGAGAGAAAAGAGGCAGCGGCTCGTCGATCGCGTGTCAGACATCGATCTGCAACTCCCCGGCGATCCCTTGCTGCTCCGCCGTCTCATCTGGATACTTTTGGATAACTCCATCAAGTACACGCCTTGCGACGGCAGCATCGAGATCTCTCTCGTTCGCACCGAGCAGTTCGCGCTGCTCACAGTTTCCGATAACGGCATTGGAATCCCCGAGGCCTCACTGCCTCATATCTTCGATCGCTTCTTTCGCGCGGATGCATCGCGCGGCGAACAGGAGGGAACCGGTCTCGGATTGGCCATCGGAAAATGGATCGCTGAAGCTCACCGCGCAACCATCACAGCTCGCGGGCTTCACCCGACAGGAACCTCATTCGAGGTTGTGTTTCCACTCAATGGAAACCAGCATCCCGTTTAACCGTTTGGTCAGCGCGCTCAGGGATCCTAAAAGGGAGATCGTGCTTAATGGCGACCATAGTTAATTGGTGCCAATTGAGGATATCGCATTCTCGACATCTCCACGCTGCGTCTCCGATAAAATCTCGGTCAATCTGAATCGTTTATGTACGCCATTTTAGCATTCGATGAATTTCATTTAACCTCAATTCATTCTTTAGGTTCCCTTTAGAGTAGCTTGCTCTAATGTGTCTATCTCACTCCGGCGCAGCCTAAAGGTCCTTGGATTCTTTCCTATTAAACCTGCGGGTGCGCTACTCGCTATGCATCGTTCAGCGGCATTCAGACAATTCGATAGAGAGCTTCACTGGCGCAGTCGCCAGGACGCTCCGGTGTACCGGTCAACAGGCGGAAACATCGAGATGAACTCTTGTGTCCAGATAGTCAGATCAACCGGCACACTCCACTTGGTACTCTCAATGGCAACCTAATTGAATCAGGAGGTTATTATGCGTCGACTTATATGTACACTCTCCGTTTTGCTCTTCGTGCTTCCCATGGTTGCGCAGACGGACCGTGCAACTCTTACAGGCGTAGTCATGGACCCCGCCCAGAGGGTCATCTCTGGAGCTCAGGTTAACCTCAAATCGGCGGAGACCGGCATTGAAGGGAACGTCTTGACCAACTCAAGCGGTGTCTACACCTTCAGCGCGTTGCCTTTAGGGCAATACACTTTCGCTGTTACGGCGGCAGGATTCGATAAAGAGGTTTTCGAGAGCTTTGCGCTCGAGGTGGGAGAGACGCGCACTCTCAACGTGACGCTGCGCGTGGGCCCGGTGCATGATGAGGTGACTGTGGTTGCCGCCACGCCGGATCTGAACTTGAGTTCGGCGGTCGTTGGCGGAGTGATCGACGGCAATCAGACAGAAGATCTTCCGGTGAATGGCCGCTACTGGGTCGTGCTGGAATCCCTGATCCCGGGTGCGCTAAGTTCCGGTAGCGGCACCGAGGACACCATTCGCTTCAACGGGCTTTCGCAGGAAGACAATAACTTTCGATTGGATGGGGTGGACGCCACGGGCATCAATCACCAGTTCATGAAACAACCGTTGGTTGTCCAGGTTCCCATGGAGTCCATTGCCGAGTTTCGGGGGAGCAGTTCCCTCTACAGCGCAGACACTGGAGGCATGGCCGGAGGCCAGGTGAGCATGGCCTCCAAGAGCGGCGGCAACGATTTCCACGGGTCTTTTTATGAGTACCTCCGGAATAACTTCTTCGATGCAAGGTATTTTGGGTCGACTAGCCAATCGCCGTTCAAGCTGAATAATTTCGGAGTAAGCTCAGGCGGCCCGATCCTTCGCAACAAGCTGTTCTACTTTGCCAACTATGAGGCCGTGCGCGAGGCATTCGACACAGTGGTAAACGGCTATGTGCCAACCGACGCATACCGGGCTCAGGTAACTAAAAAGTCGCCCGCTCTTGCCCCATTTGTGAACGCCTTTCCAGAAGGAAGCCAGACGACAGGAGACCCCAATGCACTGCTCTGGGTAACCAGCCAGCCTAGTCCTACAAAAGAAGATGGCGGCCTGGCTCGTGTCGACTACGCGCTGAAGGCAAAGACCGCGATCAGTGTCCGCTTCAACACCGACGCCTACACTAACACCGCGCCAGGCCTGGCCGAGAATACAATCACGACCGTTACCAGTCCAAACGCCGTCATCGATGTGTCCTATCATTTTTCGCCGTCGATCTTGAACGATGCCAAGGTTGGCTACAATAACGACGAATACCAGGACGTAGGCGCGGGCGCAACGACCATTTACACGCTCTCAGTTAGTCCGAACTTCAGCTACACGCTGGGAGACCATTCCTACCGTCACGACAATTCCTTCAGCCTTCTCGACGACGCCAGTTTCTATCACGGACGCCACACCTTCAAGGCGGGCATTGAGATTCGCCACTTGCAGGAAAACAAGCTTCACCCGTTTGTGGAACAGAGCCTGAGCTACATAAGCGAGGCAAACTTTATCAACAATGTGCTGGACTCCTACTCCTACAAACCTGCGGGCGTGGAGACGGCGGCGCGCATGACTACTTATTTCGGCTACTTCCTGGACGAGTTCAAACTTCGCCCGAACCTTACGGTAAACGCCGGTCTACGCTACGAATACTACGGCGTGGACTATGAGAAAAACCCTTCGATCGGGCAGGTGTTCGACCCCTTCACTTGCGGCCTGCAGTTCTGCGCTCCCGGCGCGCCATTCTATTATCCTGACACGATCGACTTTGAACCGCGTCTCAGCATTGGGTGGGCACCCAAAGCATTGAAGGGCAAGACCGCCATTCGCGTCGGCTTTGGCTCCGTCTTCGATGACGGACAATACGGCGGCCTGTATGCGTTACAGACCCAGATCGGACAGTCGTACGGCCTGACCCAGGCGAATTCGAAAGGCCTAAGCTTTCCGGTCACTCCTTTTCTCGGAGCTGCCAAATCCAACATCTCCTACTCGGCCTCCGACCAGCATCGCAAGGACATGGGCGTGAACCAGTGGACCCTCTCCATCCAAAACGAACTTATCCACAACACTTATCTCACCGCGGCCTATGTCGGCAGCAAGGGAACTCATCTATTCCGGAAGGGGCTTTCATTAAATGGCGTCAATCCAGCCACCGGAACTAGGCCGTACGCCAGCCTCACTAGCGCGACTATCGGATGGACAACCTGGGACGCCAACAACAACTACAATGCTCTTCAAGTCGGGCTAAAGCGCAATATGTATCGCGGTCTTCTGGTCTCAGCCAACTATCAATACTCGCATGGAATCAGCGACGGTTCCAATGGAGGCGGTGAGTCGGACACGCCTGAGAACAACAACTGTAGAAGCTGTGAGCGCGCGTCGACCGACTTCGATATTCGCCATAATTTCTCAACGAGCGCAATCTGGACCGTGCCTGTCGGTAAAGGCCATATTTTGCTCGGCGACGCGTCGCCGGTTGTGAACGAGATGATCGGCGGATGGGAGTTCAGCGGCATTGGCATGGCGCGCACGGGTGTCCCTCTTAACGTCACCATGAGTCGTTCGGCTTCAGCTCTCCCTGACTTGATCAACAGCAGCCAGCGGCCCGATCGTGTACCCGGCGTATCGTTGTATCCCTCGCATCAGACTCCTAGTCTCTGGCTCAATCCGGCCGCCTTTGCTACTCCGGCGAACGGCGTATGGGGAAATGCCTCCAGAAACGCCGTTCGCGTTCCAGGAATTTGGCAGGGCGACTTGGCTCTCGCCAAGAAATTCCCAGTTCGCGAAAAGATGGACTTCAGTTTTCGGGCGGAGGTGTTCAACGCATTCAATCGGGACATGATCGGCAGTCCGGCCGTCAAGTGGACCGGCAATGGCACGAGCAGCTCTGCCGGAACGTTCGGTCAAATCACATCTGCCTACACGTCGAATTCCGTCGGCACGGGCACTCCGCGTGAGATGCAATTCAGTCTTCGCTTTTCCTACTGATGCAGATGGCGCGGCGAATGAGTACCGCGCTCTGCTTCAGATCTAGCAATCGGGCAGGCCTCCATAGCAGACGGGGGTCTTCACAAGCAACCGGGTGACACCAGAAAAGGATCCATCCTATGAGATTTGCGATTCGTCTCTTGACTGTGCTCTTGGCCCTCACCGTCGTCCTTCAGGCGGCCACTTACAAACTGGATTCCCGATTCCCGATAGCCGGCAATGGAGGATGGGACTTTATCACGGTCGATAGCTCCGCCCGCCGGCTCTACGTATCGCACGGTACACAAGTGGATGTTCTCGATGCGGACACAGGAAAGCCCATCGGTGTCATAGCAGATACTCCAGGGGTTCACGGAATTGCCATAGCTTCGTCCCTCGAGCGTGGTTTCACCACTAATGGCAAAGAGAACAAGGTCTCGGTTTTTAATACCAGAACACTGGCCCCGATCAAAAAGATCGATGTAGGCGAGAAGCCGGATAGCATCTACTTCGATTCCGCAAGTCAAAGAGTCTTCACGGGCAATCACGGCTCTCATAACATCACGGTCATCGATGCCGAAAGCGCTGCGGTGGTTGGGACAATTGACGTCAAGGGAGACGGCGAGGGGTTGGTGACAGGAAATCATGGCACCATATTTGTCGATTTGGAAGATAAGTCGGAGGTCGTGGAGTTTAATCCAAAGAGCCTCGAAGTGCTTCATCGCTTTCCGATCCAGGGCGGAGAGGAGCCAACCGGCATGGCGATCGACCGCGAGAATGACCGACTCTTCATCGGATGCCACAACAAGGTGCTCGTAGTCATGAACGCAACCAATGGTCAAACGGTTGCGACCCTTCCCGTCGGTGCAGGTGTCGACGCAGCCGGTTTTGATAAGCAAGCCGGTCTCATCTTCGTCTCGAACGGTGAAGGCACGCTCAATGTGATCCATGAAAAATCGCCCGACCAGTATGAAGCTGTGGAGACGGTCACGACGCAGAAGGGCGCAAAGACGATGGCATTCGACAGGCAGACAAAGAGGATCTTCCTGCCTGTGGCCGAAGTCGAGGTTACACCCGCCTCCGATCCCTCTCAAAAGCCGTTGCGCACGGTTAAGGATGGAACATTTACTGTTCTCGTGCTCGCGAGGCCGCTAGACCAGGTCGCGGAAAAACCACAACCTCTAAAGGCAGCAGGAACATTCTCGCTTTCGAGTGAAATAAAGGGGCCCTTCGACCATTTTGGCGTCGATCTCGCAAGCAGCCGGCTCTTCGCCACAGCGGAAATGAGCAAGGAGGTTCTCGTTCTCGACTTGAACACGGGCAAAATCATTCACGAAATCAAGAACGTTATGAAGCCGCACGCAGTGCTTTATCGGTCTGACTTGAATCGGATCTATATTACCGACGGAGTAGACGGTGCGCTGAAGGTCTTCGACGGTGCGACCTATGCTTTCCTTCAGAAGATTGATCTCGAGAAGGACGCCGATTCAATTGGATATGATCCTTCCAGGAAACTGCTCTATGTCGTCAGCGGTGGAAAAGACGCAGGTCAGACATCTTCTCTGTTGAGCGTTATCGATACCACAACGAACAAGAAAGTCACAGATATCAAAATCGATGGCGACACCCTGGAAGCAATGGCGCTTGATCTTTTCAGGCCGAGGCTGTACCTAAACAATCCAGCAAAAAACGAGATTGAAGTGATTGATAGGTGGAACAACAAGACGGTCGCCGCGTGGCCGGTCACAATGGGCAAGCGCAATGTGGCGATAGCGCTCGATGAGGCGCACCAACGCCTCTTCGCAGGCTGCCGCAATGGGCAAGCCGTGGTCTTCGATTCGAACACCGGCAAGGAACTCCAGTCTTTTCCCATTACGCCTGGCGTTGACGACCTGACTTACGATGCCGCGAGCAAGCGACTCTATGCTACTGGCGGCGGCTTTGTGGATGTGATAGGCCAAGACGACGCAGACCATTACAAGTCACTTGGCAGGATCGAAGCCGGTTCCCAGGCACGAACTGCTCTGTTAGCACCCGAGCTTAACCGCTACTACGTGGCCGTTCCGCAGAGCGGTTCGACAAGCGCGTCAATTGCAGTCTTCGCCTCGACGGATACACCTTCCGCGAAGCCCACTTCGCCCGAAGTTGCTCAGCCGGTGAACGCCCCGTTCGCCGAGAGCCTGGTGCTTTCCATGCTGTCTGCACACCCTGAGTTGCGCAAAATGGGTCTTCATGCGGTTCCTCCAGGGCAGACCGACAGCCTTATCATTGCAAACGCTAACAGCAGCAGGATCGGATTTAAGTCGACCGGAGGAGATCTGGATGCTGTAAAAGATGGCAAGACCTACTGCAGCAAGAAAGACAACGGCGCATTCTACAATCTCAAGCTTCCACTGCTTGATTCCGCAGGGCAGCGTATTGGAATCCTCGTAATGGAGATGCCCTTCACATCGGCCACCGACAATGTCGATGCAGTGGCAAAGGCAGAGGCCATTCGAGCAGAACTGGCTAAACAGATCCCGGGGTTGAATCGGCTCTTCCAGGGTGAATAGTGACGAAACTATCTCTTCGGCAGCACGGGGCCGAAGAGCAGTACCTGCCGGCTTCTTGCCTTATCGCCGATGTAGCAAGGGAATCAGTGGTGATCTACAGACATTGCAATGAAGGAGATTGGACGTTATGTCAAAGGACAACGAATTCGAAGAAGTCAACTCGCAGGGTGTAAACAGAAGACAGTTTCTTATGACCGCAGCGCTCGGCGCCGGCGCAGTTGCACTCAATGGGACAATCTCTGCCAGTGAAACCGGGCCTGTAGCTCACAAAGCGCCCGCTTCAAAGCAGACTGCGCCGATACATGCATCATCTTCCGCGTGGAAATTCGGGGTGCTCGCTGACACCCAATGGATAACAAAAGACGACGGCGTTGATCCTAACTCCGTCGCGGTGGACATCATTAATCAGATCAATGATGAATTCATTCAGCATAAAGTCAAGTTCGTGGTGCAGGTCGGCGATCTGTGCGACAAGGGCACGACCGCCGGCTTATGCACGCGGGCCCTCTACTCACAGGCTCTCTACAATGCCGGAATCGGCTTTTATCCCCTGCGCGGCAATCACGAATCGAAGCAGGCTAATGCGCAGGATTTTATTCGCATATGGCCGCAGACTCAGAGTGGTATTCACAACACTTCACCATTCGGTGTATTCAACGTCGATGGGTTGGACGCAAAGCCTCCGGCTCCTACCGGTTCTTCCTTTCGCGTGGGTAAGATACTGGGTAGCCCCGATCCGGATGGCACGGGCAATCTGAATGGGTTGAGTTACGCGCTGGACTACAACAATGCGCGGCTTATCCTTCTCGATCAGTTTGATCCCCTCGATGGAGGTGCGGCCTCCTCACCGTACTCGATCGACTTGACGATCGGCAAGCAACAAAGCTGGATCACTTCACAGCTCTCATCGAGACCAGCAGGGACGCACGCTTTTGTCTTTGGCCACAAAGGCCTGATCACCGAAAACCATGTAGATACTCTCTTTGGCGAAGACCCAACCGAAAACGCCCCGCAACAGGACGCTTTCATCAAGAGCCTTTTTGAAAACAAAGCGCGGTATTACATCCATGGCCACGACCATATGCACGACCGCAGCATCGTTACAACAACCGACGGCTCGGCGGCAAAGGTGATGCAGTTATTGTGCTCTTCGGATAGCTCTAAGTTCTACATTCCGTCTGTTCCCTCGAACGATAATCTGTACGACGAACCGGCCACTCCCGGGGGATTCGGAAGGCTCCGGCAAACTCCAATCAGCCAGGAACTTAACACTGTTGGCTTCTACATTTTCACGGTAGACGGTCCTCAAGTATCAGTGGAGTTCTTTTCTGCTGATGTTTATCCAGCGCTGAGAAGGAAGGAATATGTTCTCTCCAGCACTCCTACCCTCAACTTCTTCAAGCGGGAAACTTTCGGTTACAGCCTTAACGGCCAGGAGTTTCTGGTCGCGCCGGGCGAGCCCTATACTACCGTGCAGGACAAATCCCCCGCAGGGACAGTGGCAAAGATTCTTGGAGGAGTCAACGGGAGATCCGAGACCGACGGAAGCAATCGTCTTTGCAGCAACGCGGTTAACACTGGCTGGTCATCCTCGACCAAGCGCACCGCTAGCGATATACTTACGCTTTCGGGTATGGCCAGGAATCTTGGAAGCGATCGGACCGATGTATATACCCTGTCGATGAGCTACATTCCTGGACATGATGTCAGCACTCAACTCAAGAGTGGAACCCTCGGCCTGGTCACTACAGATGTCCACGGCAACTGGATCAAAGCCGGCAACGGCAAGTTTGTCTTGGGCCCATGGAACTCGAAGTATGCGCTGGGCACCTACGGAGTGGACGAAACAAGGAAAACGGCTTGGGCGGTGATTAACTGCAACGGCGTGTTTGCGGTCGCCAATATTTGATCAAGGAGAATCGATCTCAGTTCACGAGTTTTGGAGAGCCTTAAGTCATGTACGGACTCGATCTGAACCTGTCTCTCGCCAAAATACCATCCGGGCCGAATGACGGCTTGGTTTTGAACTGGGCGGTTGTATCAGATGTACCTTTTGGACTTGGGAGCCAAGGGATAGAGACCACGAACCGACATGAAAGGAAGGTTGAATGGGCAGCGATTGCTCGGCTGGCGCAGCTCTCCAGCAGTTCATCTTCACTCTTGAGGAAAGATATTCGCAGTGGCTCAGGCGGCCAGATCGTAGCCATGATGCAGACCGCCGAGCCTCGGCATTGATACAACCCGATTGTTTCCTTCGGGATTGTTCTCTGCTTCGCGGCCCGCAGGCGTTCCCTTCGCCAGCGCAAGATGCGTGCGGTCCTCGTGATAGTAGCAGACGTATGCGCTCGTCAGCCGTTTCAGATGGCGCTCATTGAGGACGATTACATGGTCGAACAGATCCCGATGGCAGTTGCCGACCCAGCGCTCGGCGACGCCGTTCTGCCACGGGCTTCGGAAGCTCGTCCGCTTGGGCTTGATGCCGAAGCTCCTCACCGTCTCGATCACTTCACCATTGAATTGTGTGCCGCGATCGAAGATCAGGTACCGGACACCGAGTCGAATGGGAATGCCTCGCGCAACTGCTGAACGACCCAAGAACTGGTCGGATGCATGGTCACATTGAAGTGAAGGATGCGCCGCCGATCATGCGCAATGACGAAGAAGCAGAAGAGAACGCCGAAGTTGAGCGTCGGCACGGTGAAGAAGTCCATCGCGGCAATTGCTTCACGGTGGTTGCGAAGGAACGCCGCCCAACGCTTTGCCGGTTTGGGCCTTGGCGATCACCTAAAAGCGGCCATACGTTATCACTTCAAAACCGGCCATAGAGAAGCGGCCTGAGACATTCTGTCTGGCGGGGGCAATTAGCCTCTGT
>Ga0182014_10001831_pt1 | contig 27711 bp, 27 predicted proteins | sample 612S2DmetaG_FD_120489 | JGI IMG/M metagenome (GOLD analysis project Ga0182014, IMG submission 120489) | Permafrost microbial communities from Stordalen Mire, Sweden - 612S2D metaG | ecosystem: Environmental > Terrestrial > Soil > Wetlands > Permafrost | place: Sweden: Stordalen | collected... | reverse complement strand
GTGGATGAACCAGGTGGAAATCTGGTTTTCCATCCTGCAGAGTCAATCGCTGACCGGAGCCAGCTTCACCAGTCCCGCCCAGCTCCGCCAACACATGGATGACTTCATCGACGCCTACAACCAGACGGCACACCCGTTCGAGTGGAAGAAGCAGGTGGTATTCCAGAAACACCCTAAAACACTGTACGCTAACTTATGCAACTAGATACTAGGCGAAGTGGTCGAATCAGCCAAAAGCCTCGTTCGCGAGCTATTGAGCAAGCAGTTGGCAAAGATCACGAGTCGGGCCGAATGTCCGTCCGTCGGGCTGTGTACCTTATTTACGAAAAGGAAAAAGTCATATACGTCGGCAAGGCGAACAATCTTTGCAGGCGCGTATATACAGACCACCTATCGGAAGAGATAGCGGACACGATGAGCGCCTTCCGACGAAGCCTGAATGGTCGGGATCAAACGGCATATGGGCCGGGAATGAGAGCTTGGATAGTCAAGAATTGTCGCTTCTCCTATCTGCCAATTCCTGATGCGGACATGCGAGGACTTGTGGAGTCACTTGCCATTGCCTTTTGTAGAACGCCAGTCTTGCTCAACAAACAGTGAGCCGCTGATCGCCTAATCCTAGGATTTGCCACCGAGTAGAGCATGTCAGTTCGCGCCAGCAGGTCCCTCCACTCCGGGTTGCGATTGATAAAGCCAATCGCAACGCTCCGGTCGGGATGGCAGAGTTTTTCTGATATCTCATTGCCTGATCCTCGGGTTCGCCACCGAGTACAGCAAGTCGGTCAGGAAATTTACGGCGATGTAGGTCAAGCCGATCGCGAGGATGCATCCCTGGACCAGATAGTAGTCGCGGTTGCCGATGGCTTGAATGGTCAGGCGGCCGATGCCGGGCCAGGAGAAGATGGTTTCGGTGACGATGGCGCCGGCTAGGAGGGCGCCGAATTGCAATCCCAGCACCGTGATCACCGGGATCATGGCGTTGCGCAGTGCGTGGCGATAGACTACCGTGCGCTCGGGCAATCCTTTGGCGCGGGCGGTGCGGATATAGTCCTGGCCTAACTCTTCCAGCATTGACGTGCGGACCATGCGGGTTAGGATGGCCGCTAGCGCTCCGCCCATGGTGATGGCCGGTAGAACAAGGTGAGCGAGCGACCCCGAGCCTGAGACCGGGAGCAGTCCGAGCTTGATGGCGAAAAATAAGATCAGGATGGGGCCGAGGGCGAAGTTGGGGAACGACAATCCGAATAGGCTCACCACGCTGAGTAGGCGGTCATCCCAGTGATTGCGCCTTTGGGCGGAGCGGACGCCGGCAGGAATCGAGAGCAGCACCGCGACCAGCAAAGCTGCCAGGGTCAACTGCAGCGTGTATGGGTAGCGCTGGGCAATGAGCGTGCCGACGTTCTGATTGAAACGCAGCGACGGGCCAAGATCGCCGTGCAGCACGCCTTTCCAGTAATGCAGGTACTGCTGGCCGAGCGGGACATCGAGGCCGTAAGCGTGCCGGGTGGCCTGAATGTCAGTGGCGGGCGCGCCTTCGCCGAGCATTTGCAGGACGGGATCGCCGGGGACCAAGTGGATGAGAAGGAATACCAGCGAAACCACAAGCCACACCACCGGCAGCGTGTACAGCACGCGGAGGGTGAGGTAGCGGAGCATGAAATTCAGTTCTTAGATTTCAGTTCCCCGTTCTCAGTTTCGAGTTGCTCGATTTCAATGCCAATGTGTTGCAGGTGGTGGATCATGTGTTCGAGGTAATCTTCGAAAACGAATTTGAGGGTGAGAGGCAGGGAGTCCGCGATGGTGCAAGTTCGCGACCAGGCGGTGGCGGGCGTGGCCTCGGCGGCGGCGAGCAGTTGCTCATTCAGCGCTCGCCAGAGTTCGATCATTTCTTTCCAGTTTCGTTTCTGATATCCGTGGAGTTCGACCCAGGCATCGCCGTCATAGTCTGGCATCCTGGGCTCGTCTTCGAGTTGGGTGCGGACGATTCTCTGGTGGTTGTTAGCGGCCGAGTCCAAAAGATGTCCCAGTTCTTGCTTGGGCGACCAATTGGAAAGCGACGGTTTGAGTTCCACTCGGGAAAGCGGAAGTTTGTTTAAGCGAGCTGGGGTTTTATCGATCAGGGCGCGGAGTTGTTTTAGGCTTTGCATTTCTGGATCCTCTTTCACAGCGAGCTGTCAGTTGCCGGTTCTTGGTTCTCAGTCACCTGCCTTGCCTGCTGCAGTGGGCTGAAGCTTCTCGATTTGCACCTTGGCGATGCGGTGGCCTTCCATTTCTTCAACGGTAAAGCGATGGCCCTCGTAGTCGAAGGAGTCGCCGACGCGGGGAATTCTCTGCAGGCGGGCGAGAACAAATCCCGCCAAAGTTTCGAAACCGCCATCGCGGGGCAACGAGAGATCATACTGCGATTCGAGATCGCGAATGCCGAAAGAGCCCTCGAGCAACAACGCGATCTTGCCTTCGAGCACCGGTTGCTCGGGCGAAGGTACGTCGAACTCGTCTTCAATCTCGCCGACTAGTTGTTCCAGAATGTCCTCAACCGTAATCACACCGGCGGTTGAGCCGAATTCGTCCACCACGACTGCCAGGTGGCGTTTGCGATCTTTGAATTCTTCCAGCATTTCGGTGAGCACCTTGGTTTCCGGCACTACGAGGACATCGTGCATGATCTGGCTGATTTTCATTGCCGAGGCCCGGGCCGCCATAGGCTGGGTGAGGCGAAGGCGAGCCCAGCGCATCAGATCCTTGGAATAAAGTACTCCGATGATGTGCTCGGGACCGCGCTGCGAATCGTAGACGGGAATGCGGGAATGCTGTTCTTCGACGACGCGGGCTAGAGCCTCGTCGAGCGAAAGATCGCCGGGCAGCGAGAAAATGTCGGGCCGAGGCACCATAACCTCGCGCACCGAAACGCTCTCCAGTTCCAGGGTGTGATGGATCATCTCTTCCTGGAACGGTGGGATTTGCCCGAACTGGCGGCTGGCGGTCACGATGAGCTTCAGTTCATCCGGAGAATGAATCGGCCCCTGTCGGACTCTGCGCGAGCCGAACATCCGCAGCACGGATCCGGCGGCCTTGCTCATCCCGAAAATAAAGGGCCGGGTCAGGGTGAGGAACACTTCCATGGGAGCGGCGACGGCCAGCGCTACCTGCTCCCCGCGCTGCAACGCCAAAGACTTCGGAACCAGTTCGCCCAGGATTACGTGCAAGCAAGTGATCAGAACGAAAGCGATCCCGATGGCAGTTCCGTGGGCATAGACGTTGGCGTGAGGAATCTGGCCGAGAAGTTCCTCCATCATATTGGCCAGGAGCGGTTCGCCAACCCAACCGAGCGTGAGGCTGACTACCGTGATTCCCAGTTGAACGCCGTTGACTACTTCGTCGAGGTTGCGGTGCAGTTTTTGGACAATGCGGGCGCCCGTGCGGTGGGCTTCGATGAGTTGCTGGATGCGGGTTTCGCGAATGCTTACCAGGGCGAATTCGGCCGCGGCAAAGAACGCGTTGGCTGCGACCAGGAGCAGGATCAAAAACACCCGGATCAGCACAAAGGCGATCATGGATGGGTAATTCTAACATTTCAAAACCGAAATCACATTCCCCGCGGGGCAAATGCGTTGTAAGATGGCTTGTAGCTCCAGGAGTTGTGAGTCGAGGTTTTCTCTGATCTCCGCTTCTTGCGCGCAGCCGTCTGACACCAGATTGTTTGCTTCCATTTCTGAAGTTTCCCGGTCTAATGCAGCGGGTGTGGCGGATAGCGCCAGGTAAGCCGTGTAATCGAGGATACGAGGAACCAAACCACGGCGACCTTCGTAACAACGATAGAGAAACGATAGAGATCTGACGAAAACTGATCGAGCAATGGGAGGTTGATGTGAACGGCAACAGCAATGGTAAGAAAAAGCGGCGCAAACGGATCATCATCATCGGCATCATTGCTGCAGTCCTATTAGTGTTTGCGGGAGCGCTCTATGCATTCACCCGCGGCGGCACCAAGATTGATCCCTCGAAGCTGGCGAAGGTTGAGAAAGGCGATTTGGCCAAGAGCGTAGTGGCGACGGGCAAGGTCACTCCCATCACCAAGGTCGAGGTCAAATCCAAAGCGAGCGGCATTGTGAAGAAGCTGCTGGTGGAGTACGGCGACACAGTGAAGAAGGGGCAACTCCTGGCGCAGTTGGACAAGGTCGAGATCGAAGCGCAAGTGGACCAGTCTCGTGCCGCGTTGCAGGCCGCGCAAGCCAACTATGAGAGTTCCCAAGCCGACTACCAGCGCGCCCAGGTCGATGCCGAAGGTCCCGACGTGCCTTTGCTGAAACGAGCTTACGACCGCGCCATCGGGATGGCGAAAGATGGCGTCGTCTCCGAATCGGCTCTGGACGATGCGCAAAAGAACTACCAGATGGCGTTGAACAAGCAGAACGTTTCCAAGGCGCAAGTCGTCGTCTTGAAGGCGAAGATCGCGCAGGCCCAGGCTGAGATGGCGCGGGATCAGGCGAATCTGAAACAGCTGGACGAGCAGCTTAGCTACACCGATATTGTCTCGCCCATCGACGGCATCGTGCTCTCGCGCGACGTCGAAATGGGCGACGCAGTCAGTTCCATCCTGGTGCTGGGATCGTCGGCTACATTGGTGATGACTTTGGGCGATACCAGCGAAGTTTATGTAAAAGGCAAAGTGGATGAGAGCGACATCGGGAAGGTCTATTTGGGACAGCCCGCGCGAATCAAAGTGGAATCCTTCAAAGACAAGACCTTCAGCGGAAAAGTTACCAAGATCTCGCCCATGGGAGTCGAGAAAGATAACGTGACCACGTTTGAAGTCCGCGTTTCCATCAACAACCCCGGCGGAGAATTGAAGGCCGAGATGACCGCCAACGCCGAGATCATTCTCGAAGAACACAAAAATGTCCTGCAGATTCCCGAAGGCGCGATTATCTACGACAAAGACAAGAAAGCTTCCGTCGAAATCCCTGACCCTAAAGCCAAAGACGGAAAGACGAAGCTTGCGGTCAACATCGGGATTTCCAATGGCGCAAAGACGGAGGTTCTCAGCGGCCTGAAGGAAGGCGATCAGGTCGTATTGCAGTAAGTGGGGGGCTGTCGAAAGCTGCGGTTGGCGCTTGCATTCAAGGCACGTGTCGCGATGGTGTCAATTCAATTGAACTTGACCTTGCGGAAAGCCTTGAGGCTCCACGCATCTGACAAAGGCAATATTGTGCCCTGCCCCCAGGCACCCCCGTTCTGCCCGACATGCCAAGTGACCAACCGGCCCGATTGGGGGTTTTGAGCGCTATCGCGATGTAATAACAGTTCAACCTCGGGCCCTTGCCTTGTGACTCACCGCACAGCACGACGTGGCCTCGGTTACTGACACGACGCGCTCGCCCCGGCACGATTGTCGCGTCAGCCCGCCGGAGAGCAGTTCCCACCGCGGGACGCAGCACCCCGGAGGCGAATGACTCGAACTTCGGAAGCGCAGCTGCGACTCGGCTTTACCGTCGAATTACAGCAGACCCCAGGGAAACCGTCTCTAATTCTATTCCGACATTAAGGAGGTTCCTCCCATGAAGCTCTCAGTGAAGTTGCTTTTGATGGCTTCGCTCGCGACAACGCTCGCGTTCGCCCAAAACTCAAGCACATCATCGTCGTCGTCCAGGAAAACCGCACGCCCGACGACCTGTTTCAAGATCCCAACCTAATAGCCGCCGGCGCCGACATCGTTGCGCCGATGACGGGAGGACTGTGTGGCACGACGCCGATTCCTCGTACACCCCCGGCCGCTGTCCGACTGCGCCGACCCAGACCACACTGACAAGGCTGGCTGGACACCCTCGTATGACAAAGGCAAAATGGACGGGGCCTGCACTACCGTTGTGGGCTATGGCTTCCCTGTCCTCCGTCTGCCGGGCCCTATATGTGTCCGCCAAACAGTGAGAACGCAATCGATTGCTCCGAGTACGCATACGTCAGCGATCCGGCCGTCGCGCCCTACTGGCAGATCGCCGAGGACTACGGCTACGCGAACTATATGTTTCAGACCAATCAGGGACCCAGTTTTCTGGCGCATCAGTTCCTGCTTTCAGGAACCTCCGCGCCCGACTCGACCCAAAGCCCTGACTACACTTACTTCGCCGCCGAGAACCCCTACTACAAGATAAACGGCATCCCGGCTGCGGACGACGCCGGATGTGCCGCCCAGAAGGGCCAACTCGGCCCGCTGGTTTCCCCGACGCAAGACGAATCGACGTTGATCTATCCTTGCTTCGAGCATCCGACCTTGACCGACCTGCTCGATCAAAATAAACCTCTTCCTATCACTTGGAGATACTACGGCGATCTGGACAATTCCATCTGGACAGCCCCGAACGCAATCAGCCATATCTGCAACAACAGCACGCAGAGCGGAGGGGGAAGCTGCGGCTCGTCGAAAGGCGCGGCTTCTGGCAGTCGCCTTCTCAGAGCGATTGAGCGCCACTAGCCGCGAGATTGAACACTTTATCACGGCGGGGCGTCGAGGAAAAAGCGCTCGATCGACACTGCCCAGACCCTGAACTTGCTGTCCTTGAGGAGTGAGAACAGGCGTGGGCCCGCCAACGGTGGGGAGGGAGCCGTAACGCAATCGTGATAAAGAGAGCGGTTGCCAGTTGCCGGTTCTCGGTTCTCAGTTTGTTCCGCGGAAGCGAGCGGACTCGGATTCCCAAGCGTGAAGACGCTCGAGTCTTCCGGATTGGCCGTGCGAAGTTTCCCGTCATCTGCTATCTTCTTGGCTTCATATCGTTGCGTTTCCGAACCTTGTGAGGAGCCTCGATGCCCGAATCCGTGAGACCTGATCCCTCCCGACTCTACCGCTGGATGGTGCTGATTTTCCTGAGCATCGCGATGTTCGGGAACTACTACGTATACGACGCGTTGAGCCCGCTCGCCGACGTGCTCAAGCAACAGCTTGGTTTTTCGGATTCCAATATTGGGCTGCTGCAGGCTATTTATAGTTTCCCCAATATTTTTACCGTGGTGATTGGCGGCGTCCTGATCGACCGGCTGGGGCTGAGAAGATCACTAATGATTTTTGCGGTTCTTTGCCTGATCGGCCCGGCGATCACAGTGGCCTCGGGACATCTCTGGCTGATGGCAACCGGACGCCTCATCTTCGGCATGGGCGCGGAATCGCTCATCGTCGCAGTCACCGCTGCCCTGGCGAGGTGGTTTAAAGGCAAGGAACTGAGCTTCGCTTTTGGCATCAACCTGACCATCTGCCGACTCGGTTCTTTCGCCGCGCTGAACTCGCCCACTTGGGCTCGATCGGCCTATGCGAACTGGCGCTGGCCCTTCCTGATCGCACTCGGCGTCTCTACTCTTTGCGTGGTCGGCGCGGTGATCTACTGGATCATGGAAGTCCATGCGGAAAAGGTTTATCACCTCGGCGAGGTCTCAACCGACAAAGTAGTTTTCGCCGATTTATTCAAGTTCGGAGTGAGCTATTGGTTTATTGTCGCCCTCTGCGTCACCTTCTACTCGGCCATCTTCCCTTTCCAGACTTTCGCGGTGAAGTTCTTCATGGAGGCGCATGGGAAGTCACGTGAGTTTGGGGGCTTCCTATCAAGCACCTTGACCGCGTGTTCCATGATTTTCACGCCCCTGTTTGGACTGATGGTCGATCGCGTGGGCAAGCGGGCGATCCTGATGATGCTCGGTTCCCTGCTGCTGATACCCGTTTATCTCATGATGGGTTACACGCAAATCAATCTCTACATCCCCATGGCAATGATGGGGATGGCGTTCTCGTTGATTCCCGCCGTGATGTGGCCTTCGGTCGCCTATATCGTCGACCAGTCGAAGCTGGGGACGGCATACGGGTTGATGACGATGATTCAGAACATTGGACTGTTTGGCTTTAACCTGCTGATCGGCTGGGCCAACGATTTCGGCCATGCCAGCGCGGAGAATCCCGGCGGATATCATCTGGGAATGTGGATTTTCTCGATTTTAGGCTTCCTGGGAGTGTTCTTCGCGTTCCTGCTGCACGAGCGCGAAACTGGGCCTCACGGGCACGGGTTAGAAACCATCACGACGGCATCGAAGCCGGCCTAAGCGCATCGTCCTGGCAACAATCCGCGGATCTGGTAGTCGGCCTTCGCCCCCGCTCGGAGGCCAGCCTTGGGTACGAAAGTTTGCTATCGAAGCGTCCTCCGTGCAAGTCGAACACCAGCAAGCGGTTCTGGTATTCTGAAAACGCAGCTTAGCCCGCGCTGTTGGCGGTACAGGACACGCAAGCAATACAACGAAAAGACAGTTATGCCGCATCTCACAGACTGCGGCCGGAAAAACCGAATTGACGGACGCGAAAAAACAGCAGGGCGACAGGCTTTCCGAATCAGCGGCAATCGAGCGGGCAAAGCAGGGGGATGCAGAAGCCTTCCAGGCGCTGTACAACCTGCATAAGCGGCGGGTTTATTCATTATGCCTTCGTATGACGGCAAATACAGCAGCCGCAGAGGACCTGACCCAGGAAGCCTTCCTTCAGCTGTTCCGCAAGATCGGGACGTTTCGCGGCGAATCAGCTTTTTCCACCTGGTTGCACCGGATGGCGGTCAACGTCGTCTTGATGCAACTGCGCAAGAAGGGTCTTCCGGTAGTTCCGCTCGAGGAGAACATCGAGACGGAAGAGGAGTCGCCGCGGAAGGAACCGGGGGCGGACGACCCGAGATTGGCCGGCTCCATCGACCGGCTGCAATTGCAGCAGTCGATCTCGGCCCTGCCGCCGGGATACCGAATGATTTTTTTGCTGCATGATGTTGAGGGTTACGAACACAATGAAATTGCGGAAATGGTGGGATGCTCCATCGGCAACAGCAAGTCCCAGTTGCATAAAGCACGAATGAAGTTGCGAGAGCTTCTCAAAACGAGCAGAGCTGAAAAAGCCACTAAGCCGTGAGGAGCGATCAGAGAAACGTTGGGGAGGTAGTATGACCTGTGAAGAGTTTGAACGGGTCCTGCCAGAGCTTGAGGGCGGTTACACGATTGAGCAGGAAACGCACTTGAAGTCCTGCTCCGCATGTTCGGATCTGCTAAGCGATCTGAACGCCATCTCGCAACAAGCTCGGCTGCTCGAAAGTTCCGGGGAACCGAGTCCCTGGGTATGGAACTCGATTGAGCTAGCCTTGCGGCAAGACGGGCTCATCCGTCAATCTAAACCAGAGCCCGCGTCGGTTCTAGCGCCCTTGCTGGGGCGGAGGTTACGCTGGCTGGCGCCGCTGGCAGCCGCACTCCTGGTCACCTTCGGAGTGTTTATGCACCAACGCGGAACCGGCCAGCCGCAAGTCTCGGTTAACTCCGGGACTGCTGTCCTGCAACCGAGCGAGGCTGTCGAGATGGCCAGCGAGGACCAGCAATTGCTGAATACGGTAGCGGCACGAATGCCATCCATGCGCTCGGCATATGAAACTAATCTGCGTTCGGTGAACGCGTACATTCGGGACGCGGAGCAATCCGCGCGAAGCAATCCGAACGACGAAGTCGCACAACAGTACTTGATAAGTGCGTACGAGCAGAAGGCCATGGTCTATGAGATGGCCTTGGACCGTTCTTTGCCATAGTAGAATAGCCGTAGGTCGGGGCCGGTTGGCAATGCCCGCCGGCATTGGGGAGATGTTGATTATGTACCGGAAGCAGAGCGCCACAAGGTTCGCCGTCGTGATGATCCTCCTCCTGGCCGCGTGCTGCGCGGCCGAGACCACTCGCAAGGAATATCGTTTCAAAGTTGGTCGCCGGGCCAGTGTTTCGATCATCAACCAATACGGGCCGGTATCCATCAAACCTGGCCCGAGAAAACAAGTCGTGGTCGTCGGCACTCTATACTCCGACAAAGTTGAGATTGACCAAAGCAAGAGCGGGAAACGAGTGTCTGTTCTCTCTCACCTTCTGCCAGGGGCCGATGCGAACACTGGACGCGTCGACTATGAAGTTCTCGTGCCTGCGGATGCCAACGTAACGCTACGTTCTACCAATGGACCCCTGCACGTCGAAAAACTCCATGGCGACGTAACGCTGGAAGGTAATACCGCCATCGTCGACGTTCGCGACGTGAGCGGCGGGCATATGCGGGTAAAAACCCTCAATGGCGCTGTAACCCTGACCAATATCACTGACGGACATGTAGAAATCACTTCGGTCGGCGGAGATGTCGCGCTGCACGCCGTGAATGGTACCCTCGTCCACGTGAACTCCGGCAGCGGCAAGATCCACTACGATGGGGACTTCGGTGAAGCGGGCGATTACTCCTTGACCAGTCACAGTGGCGACATTGAGGCGATTGCCCCGGCTTACACTTCGATCGAAGTGGTCGCTCGCTCGGTCCAGGGACGAGTGGATAACGATTTCCCTTTGCGGCCCGAGCACACTACTTTTGTTCCCCAGGCTGGGAGTGCCTTCGCAGGTACGATGGGCGAAGCGGCATCTTCCGTCAAGTTGCTTTCCTTCAGTGGTAAAATTCACCTCAAGAAACGCTAACCACAATAAGGCTGAATATTCGGACGGGATGGGTGCCGAAACGTTTCGGCAAATCGGGATCCATGAAGACCAAGCCCGGTTCGCGCGCTGCCCCGAATCTGGAAGCAGGAAAGCGTCTAGCCGGGTCACAGACAGTGTTTCTCGTAGGCTTCATGGGCGCTGGTAAGACAAGTGTAGGCCGGGCGTTGAGCCGCCGGTTGGGTTTGTCGTTCGAAGACTTGGACGATCGGATTCAGAAGCGCCAAGGAAAGACCATCGAGCAGATCTTTGCTGAGTCGGGCGAAGCCGAATTCCGCCGATTGGAGACTGCGGCATTGCGCGAATTACTCGGCGAGTTGGGGCGGTCGCCTTGCGTGGTGGCACTGGGAGGGGGCGCGTTTGTGCAGCCTGATAACGCCGCATTGATTGAAGAAGCCCGGGTCCATTCGGTATTCCTGGATGCACCGGTGGAGGAATTGTTGCGGCGGTGCGAGCAAGAGCAGAAGGAGCGCCCGCTGCGGCAGAACCCAAAGCAATTTCGCGAACTCTACGCACAACGGAGGCAGTCGTACATGAGAGCGGCTTTGCACATTGAAACTGGCGGCAAGGATGTCGACACAGTCGCGGCGGAGGTGGCATGCAGTCTCGGGCTGGAATAAGGGATTGGGCATCAAGGGAGTGGAGTTTCGGGAAGCGGGCGTCCAGGTACGCTGGCTCAATCATCGCAACCACTTTCGCGCTGGGCGGGTTATGCCTGCTGGTGTCGATCGGTGCAGCCGCTTCGGACAAGAAGGATGATAAAGTCCCGGCTGCTCAGATGGTAGACTCCGGATCGTTTGGAATCTTTATGGGCGGACGCCGGGTGGCCACCGAGACCTTTTCCATCCATCAAGACAGCGGCGGCGGCAGTTCGGTCGTGTCCCAGTTCAAGAGCGACCCGGGAGCCGAAAAGGCAGAACAAACATCCGCATGGGAAATGAATGGCAACGGCGAATTGCGAAATTACGAATGGAAGGAAGTCAGCCCCGGACAATCGCAGGCCGTCGTCGTGTCCAATAAGGATTTCCTCACCGAACGATTCAAGAATGGTCCGCAGGATAAAGAGCAAGAACACCCATTCATGCTCCCGCTGTCCACTAGCCTGCTGGATGATTATTTCTTCGTGCAAAGAGAAGTTTTGGCGTGGAAATTCCTGGCTACCAGTTGCAAGCAGGAAAAGGGCGCGCTGCAGTGCCCGTTGAAACAGCCGGTGCAATTCGGCACGTTGAATCCGCACGCGCGTTCGGCGATGTCGGTGGCGGTCCAGTTCGCCGGTCGAGAGAAGGTTACGATCCGGGGTGTGGAACGCGAACTGAATCGCTTGGACCTGAAGGGCGAATCGATCGACTGGTCGCTTTGGCTGGACGACCAGTTTAAAATGCAACGAATTCTGATCGCAGGCGAGAACACGGAAGTGATTCGGGACTAAGCCGGCTTTGGGCCTGATCGACACACGCACGGCACGCGTACTGGTGACAACGCTGTTCTTTGCGCTGGGGCTCGGATTTGTGTACGTCGCCCGGCGAACGCTGATTGCTTTCCTGTTCGCGATTTTCTTTGCTTACCTGGTGGATCCGGCAGTATCCCGCTTACAAAGGTGGACCCGCAGCCGGGGCCGATCCATTGCTGTTATCTATCTCCTGTTTGTCATCCTGCTGGGTATACTTTTCTTTTTGGTGGGGCCGCGGACCGGGCGCGAGGCACGACGACTTGGCGAATCCTGGCCAACGCTGCTGGACCGCGTGACCTCCGGCGACCTGGCCCACGATATTGGCAAACAACGCGGATGGAGCGGTGAAACCACCCAACTGCTGCAGAGAGTTTTGTCTGATCCCCGTCTTGCCCGCGCGGCGCAAGAGGTTGGAATACGCGTCGCGGAAGTCGCACAACAATCCTGGCTTCTGATCGTGGTGCCCGTCCTGGCGATATTTTTCCTGAAAGATGGGCGCTCGTTTAGCGAGAGCGTGCTGTCGATTGTGCAGAGCCGACCCCAGCGAGAGTTTCTGCAGGAGGTGCTGGCAGATCTCAACCAGATGCTGGCCCAGTTCATTCGCGCCCAACTGGAACTCGCCGCCCTGTCCCTGGTAGTTTACATTTCTTTCATGTCGGCGACGGGAGTGCCTTACGCGCTGGTCCTGGGGACGGCGGGCGGCATCATGGAATTCATTCCGGTGGTGGGACCACTGGTGGCCGGGATTGTGATTCTGGCAGTCGCTGTACTCATGAGTTATCCGCACTGGCTGGTGCTGCTCATTTTCCTCATCGCCTGGCGACTGATTCAGGATTATGTGGTTTCGCCACGCATTATGGGGCAGAGCATGGAATTGCATCCTCTGGGGGCAATCTTTGGCGTGTTGGCGGGCGGCGAGATCGCGGGAGTGCTCGGAGTGTATCTTTCCATCCCGGTAATGGCGAGCCTGCGCATCGTCTGGCGGCGCTGGCGCTTGTACGCAGAGAAAAAACGCTTTGGGCCGCTGAACCAGTACTCCTTGGGAACCGAGATCACTCCCAGACCGTAAGCTTTTTGTAGAGACGTAGCTGGCTACGTCTCTCTCCTCATGGCCAGAAAACAAGCAAAGTTTCTCCAAAATTAACTTGCTCCCGCTGCCAATTCGACCTTCACGTTTCGCAGGAACTCCGCCGCCGCTTCTGGCAACACTGTGTTAATGAACATACCCGACCCCAGTTCAAAACCAGCAACCCGGGTTAGACGGGGAATGATGCTGACGTACCAGTGGAAGTGCTTCACCCCAACATACTCCGCCGGGGCGCTGCGAATGGTGAAGTTGAAATCCGGGTTTCCCAGTCCATGATAAATCTTCGCCAAAACCGTTCGTAGGACCCGTGCCAGATCCGCAATCTCCACGGCGCTGATATCCCCGAAGCTGGCCATGTGCCGCCGCGGATAAATCGGAGTGCTGAAGGGCGTGGGCGAGGCATATTGTGCCAAGGCAGCAAAGTGGTCGGTGAGGAGCACTACCCGTTCTTTGTCCTGGATCTCCTCCTCCACTAGTTGGCAGAACATGCATTCGCCGTATTCGTCGTAATGGTTTAAGGCCTGCTGGAACCGCTCCCGCACCTGATGCGAGATCACCGGCGTGGCGATGAGTTGGGAATGAGGATGCTCCAGGCTGGCGCCGGCATCGCTGCCGTGGTTCTTGAAAATCGTGATGTGAGCGATGCGCGGGTCGAGGCTCAATGCGTCATAGCGAGACTTGTAGACCCGCAGCAGATTGGCCACGTGGGTATCGGGCATGGTGGCAATCGAATGCGAGTGGTCTGGCGTGTCGATGATCACGTCATGCACGCCGAAACCACCCATGCTGCGACGGGACCGATGGATGGTGCGGATGGGCTGAGCGTCGGGTGACAACGCGGCGAATTTGTTGGCCACCACCCGAACCTGCCAAGGGCCGCCCCCGTTGGTGGGAACGCGCATCACCTCGGGCGGAGTTTTGTTTTCGTTGCCCGCGCAGAACGGACAAGTTTCTACAAACGGAGGCACGACCTTCGCGGGACGGTGCGTGGCCAAATCCTCTGGACGCTTGGCGCGCTCGGTAGCGATAATGACCCACTCCTTGGTGAAATAGTTCTGGCGTAGCTCAGGCATATTTACTCCTCCGGTTCTTCTATCGGCATCAATCGAGTTCTCTGTAGTGCTCCTCGAAACTCCGCGAGAACGCAGGTTTAGAGCACTTCTGAGACTTGGCGAAGTTGTGATGAGCCATTATGATCGCCTTCTTCGCCAGTATGTAGCCAACAGCCTGTTGTAAAATCCAAATTAACTATGCAGACGAAGACTCCTGTAGGAATCCTGGGCGCAACCGGAATGGTGGGTCAGCGCTTTGTGCAAATGTTGGAACACCATCCGTGGTTCGAGGTCGCCTGGGTGGCCGCATCGGATCGCTCGGAAGGCCGCTGCTACGGCGAAGCGGCGCGCTGGAAGATGAAAACGCCCCTGCCTCGGCGCGTGGCGGAAATGCGCGTATCTCCGGCCACACCAGAAGGCGCTCCCAAGGTCATTTTTGCCGCCCTGGACGCTTCGATTGCCGCCGAAATGGAACCCCGTTTCGCCTGCGCCGGTTGCGCCGTGGTCACAAACTCCAGCGCGCTTCGTATGCAAAGCGACGTGCCGCTGGTGATTCCGGAAGTCAATCCCGATCACATCCAGATGATTGAGTGTCAGAGTTGGCGAAAGAAGTCTGGTGGTTTTGTGGTCACGAACCCCAACTGCTCGGCCATCGGACTGGTGATAGTCTTAAAGCCTTTACAAGACATATTTGATCTCGAAACGGTAATGGCGGTCACCATGCAAGCGGTGAGTGGCGCGGGATATCCCGGCGTGCCTTCCCTCGATATCTTGGGCAACGTGATTCCCTATATTCCGAAGGAAGAAGAAAAAATGGAAGAGGAGACGCGCAAGCTTCTGGGACGGCTTAATGGCTCCAGCGTCGTGCCAGCCCCATTCGCGATGAGCGCGCATTGCAATCGCGTAGCCGTGGAAGACGGACATACTGAATCAGTCTCAGTGAAGCTGAAAAAGAAGGCGCGGACGGAAGAGATTATCAAGGCGTGGAATGAATTTCGCAGCGTCCCTCAGCAACTGCGCCTGCCCAGCGCTCCGGAGCAGCCGGTGCGCTACACAGAATCTGCGGACCGGCCACAGCCCAGGTTTGATGTCGACGCTGGCAACGGAATGACGGCCACGGTCGGGCGTTTGCGGCCGTGCGGGGTTTTAGACTGGAAGTTCACCGTGCTTTCCCACAACACCGTTCGAGGCGCGGCCGGCGCTGCCCTGCTAAATGCCGAGTTGCTCAAAGTACGGGGATACCTGGAGTGAAAAGCCACAGGTGCGGATGCCGCAGAGCTTGTGGGGTTAAGCCACCGAATCCACGTCCGAGGTGCGTCTGCCGATGATCGTGATGAAATTTGGCGGCACCTCCGTGCAGGACGCCAAGGCCATCGAGCGGGCTGCCGCTATTGTCAAAGCGCGGCTGGCACAAAAGCCGGTGGTCGTGGTCAGCGCCATGGCCAAGGTCACGGATCAGTTGCTGGCCATGGCCCGCGCCGCCGGAAGCGGCGACCGAAAGACCGCACTCAACCTATCCCGCGCCCTCCGCGAGCGCCATTACAACACTGCCGGCGAACTGCTGGGCACCGCTCTCTTCACGGAATTCCATGGCGACTTGGGAGTCTATTTCGAAGCCTTGGACGAACTTCTGCGCGGCATCGCAGCCGTGGGCGAGTTGACCCCGCGCACCACCGATCACGTTGCCGCGTTCGGTGAAATTCTCTCCAGCCGGGTTGTTACGGCCGCGTTTTCCGCGCTGGGGATCGATTCCACAATGGTCGATTCGCGAGAGTGCATTGTCACTAACAATGACCACATGCGCGCCGCTCCCTTCATGGAGGAGACCACCGAGCGGCTGCGGGCAAAAGTACAGCCGGTCCTGGACGCAGGCCGGGTGCCGGTGATGGGTGGTTTTATCGGCGCTACCAAGGCGGGAATCACCACCACCATCGGGCGCGGCGGATCCGATTATTCTGCAGCCATTGTCGGGGCCGGGCTGGGCGCCGAGCGCATCGAAATCTGGACCGATGTCGATGGCATGATGACCACCGACCCGAATCTGTGCCCGGAAGCGCGGCGAATCAAGGTCATCAGCTTTGATGAAGCGGCGGAGCTAGCTTACTTTGGCGCCAAGGTGCTGCATCCGGCGACGGTGCTGCCTGCCGTTCAAAAGAACATCCCCGTCTACGTGCTGAATTCCCGTAATCCTGACTGCGAAGGAACACGCATTTCGGCTCGCGTGCCTCACTGCAGGAATTCTTTCAAGGCCATCGCCGCCAAGAAACGCATTACCATCATCGATGTTGCGGCTCCGCGGATGCTGCTGGCCCATGGTTTTCTGCGGGCAATTTTCGAAGCCTTTGACCGGCATCGAATCGCGGTGGATGTAGTCTCCACCTCGGAAGTGAGCGTTTCCCTGACCGTGGATTCCAATGAGTCGATCCCGGCGCTGGCCGCCGATCTGGCAAAGTTAGCGGACGTGAAGTATGAAGGCCGCAAAGCGATCGTTTGTTTGGTGGGAGAAAATCTTAGGGAGACTCCGGGCATTGCTGCCCGCGTGTTTGGGGAGCTCTCCGATGTGAAGATCCGCATGATTTCGCAAGGCGCGTCGGAGATTAACCTCACCTTCGTGATTGAAGAGGACGAGGTACCGCAGGTCGTGCGGCGGTTGCACAAGACATTTTTTTCGGATCTGGATCCGGAAGTGTTCGCGTAAAAACGGTGAATCGTGGAGTCCGCTGAGATTGCCGCAGCGTGCGCCGGGAGATTTTGCCTTCATGAATATTCTGATCTTAGGCCGGGGCAAGACGGGTTCGCTGGTGGCGGAAGCGGCGCGCCACCGCGGCCATCAAGTGAATGTGCTCGGGGCTGGCGAAAATCCTGGAGCCTCAGCCCTGACCTCCGCCAATCTGGCCGCGGTCGACATGGTCATCGATTTCACCACGCCGAGCGCGGTTCTCGGCAATATTGAAGCTTGTGTCCGTGCCGGAAAGAGCATCGTAGTCGGCACCACTGGCTGGTACGGCGAACTGGGGCGAATCCGGCAAATGGCGGAAAAGAGCGAAAGCGGCTTGCTGTATGCGGCGAATTTTTCCATCGGGGTAAACCTGTTTTTCGATATTGCGCGCAGCGCTGCGGTCGCTCTGCAGCACCAGTATTTCGGACAGATTTTCGAACGCCATCACGCACAGAAGAAAGATGCCCCATCGGGAACGGCGGTCGCGCTGCAGAGAATCATTCAGGACGCCTCTGGAACCCAGCTTGAAATCACCTCCTTCCGCGAAGGCGACGTAGTTGGGATGCATGAACTGGTGCTCGACTCGCCCGGCGACACGATCTACGTTTGTCATGATGCCAAGTCGCGCCGCGGATTCGCGGAAGGTGCGGTGCGCGCCGCCGAATGGCTGGTCGGCAAAAAGGGCGTCTTCGATTTCAAGGACGTGTGGCGAAAGCTGTAAAGAAACCCCGATTCGCGGTATCTTATTCACATGCAACTTCGTGGATGCGGTACAGCTATCGTAACTCCCTTCCGTCAGGACGGCTCCATCGACGAGCCTGCCCTACGCAATCTGGTGGCATGGCAGGTCGAGTCCGGGATCGATTTTCTGATTCCCTGCGGCACTACTGGCGAAACCCCCACCCTATCGCACGACGAGTGGCTGCACGTCATCGATGTCACCATCGAGGTCGTAGCGGGCCGCGTGCCCGTTATGGCGGGCGCCACTTCTAACTCGACCCAGGATGCGGTGGAAAAAGCCAAGGAAGTGGCGGCGCGCCCTGGTGTAAACGCGATCCTTACGGCATCGCCCTATTACAACAAGCCGACGCAGGAAGGTCAGTATCGCCATTTCCGCTCGATTGCCGAAGCCATCGACAAGCCGATCATTCTCTACAACGTTCCAGGCCGCAGCGGCGCGAACATTGAACCTGCGACGCTGGCCCGGCTGGCCGAGGTCCCGAACATCGCTGGCGTAAAAGAAGCCAGCGGCAACATCGCGCAAATCGCGGAAGTCTGCGCTTTATTGCCAGAACATTTTCTGGTCTTTTCTGGCGACGATGCGATTACTTTGGCGGTTATTGGAGTGGGCGGCGTGGGCATCATTTCGGTCGCGTCCAATGAAATTCCCCATGAAATGGCGGAGATGACGCGGGCTGCGCTCAACAACGATTGGACTACGGCGCGCCGCATTCAACGAAAATACCTGGCACTTATGCAGGCTAACTTCATCGAGTCCAATCCGATGCCGGTAAAGGCGGTGCTGGCAATGATGGGGAAAATCGAAGAGGTCTATCGGCTGCCTTTGCTGCCCATGCGCCGCGATACCCGCTCCAAGTTGCAAAAGATCGCTACCGACGCGGGCTTGATTGCCAAACCGGCGAGTGCGCCCGCCGACTCGGTTAATTTCTTCATCTATGAAAACTGGCTGGCTGGTCCGCACAAGATCGTTCTCCATCGATCCAGTTGCGGGCAGTGCAACCACGGCAAGGGCCGGCCCGCCGGACACGACGCCAACCATGCGCGCTGGCACGGGCCCTACACTACGCTTGCAGAAGCGCGAGACACCGCTCACAACATGCCTGGAATATTGATCCGGAGCGAGTGTAAGTGCATTTGACGATTTCCAATTGACGATTGGCAATTGACGATTTTAGGCCTGCAGCATCGGCGTAAATCGGCAATTGGCGATGGCAGGCTGAAAATCCCGTATACTTTCCTCGCATGGAATCCCTCAAATCGGCGATCGAACGTCTTGCCTCTCTGGAAGTGGAAAGTAATCCCGATGCACGTCAAATCTTCATGGACTTTCGCGATGAGCTGACCCAGGGCAAGATTCGCGCCGCGGAAAAGATTGACGGGCAATGGGTGGTGAATATCTGGGTAAAACAAGGCATTCTGCTGGGCTTTCGCCTGGGCGAACTCAGCAAGATGGGCGAAGATGTGAGTCTTTCCTTCGTCGATAAAGACACTTATCCCGCCCGCCGATTCACCGTGCGGGATCGCGTCCGCATCGTGCCCGGAGGGTCGTCGGTGCGCACTGGTTCGTATGTGGCGCCCACCGTGATCTGCATGCCTCCCATGTTTATTAATGTAGGCGCCTACGTGGACGAAGGCACGATGGTGGATTCCCACGCTCTGGTCGGTTCTTGCGCTCAGATTGGCAAGCGCGTGCATTTAAGCGCCGCAGCGCAGATCGGCGGAGTCTTGGAGCCGATCAATGCGTCCCCAGTCATCGTTGAGGACGACGTGCTCGTGGGCGGCAACTGCGGCGTCTATGAAGGCACGCTGGTGCGAACGCGGGCGGTCCTGGGAGCGGGCACGATCCTGACTCGCTCCACTCCTCTCTATGACATTGTCCGCGGGCAGGTGTACCGGGCCACGGACGATAAGCCGCTCGAGGTGCCCGAAAATGCGGTAGTCGTTCCCGGGTCCCGAGCGGTAACAAAAGGTCAGGCGGCGGAATGGCATCTGTCGCTCTACACTCCCGTCATTGTGAAATATCGCGACGAGAAGACCGACCAGCGAATCGAACTGGAGGACTTGCTGCGATAAGTCAATAGGACGTCCGGGCAGGATTCGCGACTAAGGACGACTCCGCACTCAATCGGTGGCGTTGCTCCAGATGCTTCTGGCGGAAGTGAGACTTGGCGCGTTCGCCCCAGGCACGGACAAAATAATAATTCAGCCCGGCGCCAATGGCTGAACTGGCGATTGGAATCACGCGTCCCGCCCACTTCTCGACAGCTTCCTTGCTGGCCTGCACCGCAATCCGCTGGATCACCTTGGGCACGAAACGATTGACCACCTCTTTTTCCAGCAACTCGCGGCTAATGTCCACACCCGCGGCGCTGGCTGCGGCAATCCAGAGTTCGGCAGTCTCGTCGTCCGTGTTGTATTCAAAACCGTAGATCAGACTAAGCTTCTGAATGGTTCGCAAGGTGATGCCAGCGAGGATGCTAAGGTCGGGGACCATGGTCAGAACCCCGCCGAGGCCAAACCCCGCGCCTTCGGCCGCAGCCAGCTTCATTCCGCTGTGGATGATGCGGTTCGCCAAGTCGTCAAGAAGGTTGACGTCGACGGAATAAATGCCCTGAAAGCTGTTGATGGGCATGCCATACGCGGCCCGAAGTTGCAGCAGAAACTTGTTCGGGTCGACCTTCACCGTTTCATAGGCATGCTGGAAGCCGCGCCGCAGAGCATTTTCGACCCGGCCTCGCAACCATGATTTGCGTTGCTGTATCGCCATCTGACTTGACGTTAACCCAAGCCGGTTAGAAAAACCAGCTCTTGGTTTAGCGGTAGCGTCCTAATTTGACGCGATCTGCCTGGGCGAGGAGTGGTAACATACTTATATTTATGAACACTGTCAATCTTGACCTGCATTTTGCATCGATTGAGGGTGCAGACGCTTCCCGTGGCAAAGTTGCTCAGATTTACGTGAAGGGCACGTTTGGGGATGGAATCAGTCATCCCTGTGTAAGCTTCAGTGAGCTGGATATCGAAATCACTAGGCTACAAGAGGAGTTGGAGGCACTTCGGGCCAAGGGAAGAAAACGCTTCACAAAGCTGCAAGCTGCTTAGGAATTATGAAGTCCGGAGGCCGGTCTGGGCCTCTCGAATGTTGGCTTCGACAATTGCAAGCGCATAAAGGGGTATTTTCGACTATCGTTTGCTTTGATCGAAAAACATGCCCGCGCAGCGATAGCCCCGCCGTCCCTAACATTGTCACCGCTTGGTCACGGCTTGAACTATGCACAGTTCGAGAGCAACTCTTGGTTGATCGTCGCAAGGTTACCCGGTTTCTCTTCTTGCGGCACGTCCACCGCCTTCGAGCCTGGCACGAATGCAGGCCGCCGTCCGAACGGGTTTAGCTTTGGGAATACCCTTTCCGTAGAGTTGCACACTGGGCAGACGGCCAAGTCTGCGGGGTAATAAGCCCGGCACCGCGCACAGGGCAATCCGTATAGCACTTTTCCATGACCGGTCTGCGCTGCAGCTTTTGGAGTTTCCCGCACCACACACCGTGGCAATCCGTACGGCCTTGTTTGCGTGGCCAGTCGACCCTGCAACGCTTGGATTCTTCCTGGCACGTAATCGGTTTTGCCCTCACAAGGTGTGCGCATGATCCGTTTCACCTCCGAGACTTACCCGAACGGGGCGGTAAGGAACACCGCCCCGGTCGAGTTCGCTTGCTCTGCCTATGTTTGAACCCGGGCCAGCGAAGTCAATGTGCGCGCCGAACCCGACCGTTCCGGGAGAGGCCGGATTAGGATTAGAAGCTTCCCTGTAGCACGACTTGCCCTGCGAGGTTCTCTTGATGCTCGATGACGGTTACTGTGGTGCCCTTTACCACCAAGGGCACTTTGGCGCCGATCAGAACCATGGCTCCAAACCCACCCTGGACGTTGATCGTACCCGCTAACTTGCCGTATGGTTCGTTCAAGTTTGTCGAAGGGCCGATGAACACATCCATATTGGTTCCGTCTATCAGACTCGGGGTTATCGTCTTCACGGTAAACGTGCTAACCGTCTTGTTGTTGACGCTAGTGGGGGGGGCAAGGCTAGTTCTGTCGATCCCGTACACCGCCGCACCAGAATTACGAACGTTCGGACCATAGAGGCCAATCCGCCACTGGATGCCAACACCCGTGCCGCCCAAATTTTGGGCTACCGCCGGGATCGTAAGAGCCAGCGCAACGATTGCGAGTACAGCCGTGCTTATCAGCGTTCTTGTTTTCATAGCAACCTCCTTAAAGGTTGTGGTCCGCTAAGGGGAGAAGAATTCAGATTACCTGACTTAGTTCAGTTAACCAAAGCTAGAAATCAGAATTAATTTCTACTTAACTTTGTACGTTAATTAACTTTACTTGTCAAGTTAAATCTTGTATTCTTTTTTTGGTGTCGTCGCCATTAGCGGTTAAGGCGTTGCCACCATTAGCAGTTAATTAAGAGGAGAGCAATCGTGGATTTTGCCTTGTTCGTCCGTCGTCGGCTGAAAAAGCTGGGACTTGAACAGAGAGATCTAGCCATCGCTGGTCATGTCACGCAGTCCTATATTTCTCAGTTACTGACTGGGAAGAAGGCGCCACCAACTCGTCAGCGTGAAGATCTCTATGCCCGAATGGAAACATTCTTAAAGCTCTCGAAGGGGGAGCTTTCCAACCTGGCTGCCCTGCAGCGCAGGGACCAACTAACCCGCATGGTGGGAGGGCCTCCCGAGCCCTTATTTAAGGACGTGCGACAGTTAATTCTCCGCAAATGCACTCCCCCCAAGAAGAGACAGATAAGCGCCATTTTTGAGCGCCACCATTTTGGCGAACTCGAACGCCTGGTCACACAAAAACACATAGATGTGGCCAAGGACGTTGCCAGAACACAATTGCAGAATGCAGAGTGGCTCCGCCAGGTGGCTCGCCTGAGCAAGCAAAGCCAGGAGAAGATGCGGAGGATCATCCAAGAGTTTCTGGCTGCGGATGCGTTCAGCAGTTCGATTGAAAACTGCGTTCCCTTCCTGGATCCGTTACTGGAGTCGTGGGACATCGACCTGGCGACCTTTGGAATGGAAATTGTCTTAAACCGCCGGCTGGTTCCAGATCACCTCAAGAGGTTTGAGTTTGTTGAACAGGAAAAGGAGTCAGCTTTGGGCGAAGAGTCTGGCCTGACAGAGTTTCTGCGTGATCCTTCCCTGAGCAACGGTGCTACCGAGCAAGAAATCGAGTTTCTGAAGAACCTGAGATTCCAAGGCAAACGGCCTACTTCACTCTATTATTATCGCGAGCTGCAGAACCTCAGAGATCCTCTCAATTTCCGCATCGTGTAGCCAAGGAGCAGGAAATTTGCGTCTGCTTTCCTTTGTTGAAATGTTGAAAACTCTCGGCAGCTTTGCTTTCTTCTTAAGATTCACAGTGTGTGGAAATTCAAGTGAGGGCATTCCCGTTTACTGGCCATCAATTCGCAAAGCGTTGCTTAAGCCGCAGCCCGCCCACCCTTCCTGTGCTACGATCAAGCGACACCTAAAATGCCAACTGGAAAACTGCATATCGTGCCTCTCGGCGGGCTGGGCGAGTTCGGAATGAACTGCATGGCTGTGCGCTGGGGCGATGACATCATCGTGATCGACGCCGGCCTGATGTTCCCCGAGGCCGAATTATTGGGCGTGGACATCGTGGTTCCGGACATTTCCTATCTGATCGAAAACCGGCAGCGCGTGCGCGCCATCATCCTCACCCATGGTCATGAAGACCACATCGGCGCTCTGCCCTGGATTCTTTCCGAACTCAATGTGCCGGTGTGGGGCACGGAGTTCACCCTGGCTTTGCTGGAAGACAAACTGGAAGAGCACGGCCTGCTGGAAAATGCCGATCTGCATGAGATCCGCGCCGGAGAGCGCTTCAAGGCAGGACCGTTCACCATTCATCCCATTCACGTCACCCATAGCCTTGTCGATTGCGTGGCGTTGGCCATTCATACCCCATTGGGTGTGCTCATTCACACCGGTGATTTCAAAGTCGACCCGACTCCGACCGACAACAAAATGTTTGATCTGCACGCCTTCGCGGAGTACGGCAAGGAAGGCGTGCTGGCTCTGTTTCAGGATTCGACCAACGTCGAGCGCAAGGGATACACGCCGAGCGAACGGGCGGTGCGCCGCAAGTTTGACGAAGTCTTCGCGCGCACCGAGCGGCGGCTGTTCATCTCCTGTTTCTCTTCGTCCATCCATCGCATCAAGCTGGCTGTGGACTTGGCGTTTGAGCATGGCCGCAAAGTGGCGTTTATCGGACGTTCGATGACCAGTTCGTCCGAGATTGCCGAAGACCTGGGCTACATTGAAATTCCCGAGGGCCTGCTGATTCACCCGGGAGAGATGAAAAATTACCCGCCCGAGAAAGTCTGCGTGATGATCAGCGGCACGCAGGGCGAGCCCATGTCCGCCCTTTCCCGTGCGGCGGTGGACAATCACAAGCACGCCAAAATCGAGAAGGGCGACACCGTCGTACTTTCGTCACGAATCATTCCCGGCAATGAGAAGGCGATCTACCGCATGATCGACCATCTGTTCCGGCGTCAGGCGCACGTAATTTACGAAGACGGATCCTCCCCGCCCATCCATGTGAGTGGACACGCGAGCCAGGAAGAACTCAAACTCATCATCAACCTGGTGAAGCCGAAATACTTCATTCCGATTCACGGCGAGTACCGGCAACTGAAGCTGCACGCGGAGATGGCAGGCGCGATGCGCAGTTCCGTTGGAAAGGTAATGCTGATTGAAAGCGGCGATATTCTGGAATTTGACGAACTGGGTGCCCGCAAGGCGGGCCGCGTAAATGTTGGCCGAGTGTGTATCGATTCCGGCTCGCGAACCGATGTGGTCGAGGACTTGATCATCAAGGATCGCCGCCACTTGAGCGAAGACGGTATCGTGCTGCCGATCATTGCCATCAACAAGCTTTCGGGCCGGGTGGAAAGTGCGCCGGAAATTGTAACCCGGGGATTTGCCGCGGGCGAAGACGGCTTCGTCGAAGGCGCGCGGCAACTGGTGATGCAAACGCTGGAGTGTTCGAGCGCGGAGGAAAAGGCCGACTACGGCGTGATCAAAGAAAAAATTCGCGCCGACTTAAAACGCTACATCTCCAAGCAAACGCAAAAGCGACCGCTGATCATGCCGGTGATCCTGGAGATATGAGAATTCCTATACCGCCGAGGCGGTGAGAGCATGCATGATCCGGAGAAAAAGCAAGAACTAAGTCAATGCGAGATAACACTTCGTGTCTACGAACTGGCGCAACAGTCAGCCGAGCACCACGATACCCTTCTCTGGGAAGTAACCTACATCATTTGGGGTTCCACTACACTTCTTCTCGGATTCGTGCTTGAAGCAATAAAGCAGGAACCGTTCCTCGCATTGATGACCGCCCTTTTGTCGCTATTCCTTAGCGTCATGGTGCTGCATTTTGCCATGCTTTATCGACAGGTCAGAAATGCGAAATATAAGATCTGCCAGGAAATCGAAGATGCGCTAGAGATGAAAGAGAGATGGAAACAGCACACGGTGACAAAGGACTACGGCCCGGGCGTACAGACTAAGTGGTACCGGTTTGCGACTGGCGTCTTCATTTTCATATGGGTGTGCGTAGCCGTCCGGAGTATTTATCTGCTCTGCCTCTATCACTGCCCGGTGCCTCATCCCTGACGCTTTGTGTCAAGGGCTTCCTCACTGTCGACGGCTCCGCCCAGCCCCTTACTGCGCAGCTTCCACCGTGAGCTTCAATCCCACCGCCTTAGTCACCGCGACCAAGGTCGAAAGCCGAGGGTTTCCGCGAGCCGATAAGGCGCGGTACAGGCTCTCGCGCTCAATGCCAGCGGCTTTGGCTACCTTGGCAATGCCGCCTCGCGCCTCCGCAATGCGACGCAGGGCGATCAGGAGTACGCTCGGCTCATCATCATCCTCCAAGGCGGCCCGAAGGTACTCGGCGGCAAACTCCGGATTATCGCGAAGCTCACGAACTGTGGCTTCCTCGTGAGATATGCTTGCCTTGCGTTTCATAGTGTCCTTTCCCTGTAGTCTTCGAGGTATTCCAGCGCACGCTTGATGTCGGATGACTGTCCGCGTTTTTCTCCGCCACAGAGCAGCAAGACACAAGCCCTGCCCACTATCGCGTAATAGACCCGATAGCCCGGCCCCCAATCAATCCTGAGTTCAAACAAACCCCCGCGCAGTGCCTTGGCGTCGCCGAAGTTCCCCGCCGAGAGGCGATCAACTCGGGCCACAATCTTCGCCTTGGTTCGAGCGTCTCGTAATCGTGACAGCCACTCGCCGAAAACATCTCTGCCCGCTGCGGTCAGATAGCGGCGAAGTTCCATCCTTTGGCCATTGTAACTTATAGATTACAGATACGCAAGAGCAGGTAAGCTTGATTCACGAATATCTGCGTTGCCCTACGCCAGCGGGTTTGTCCACCGAAGGCCCGGAAAGCGCGCGAAGCCGCGGTCTGTGGCGTGGAGCACGCCGCCGTATTCGATCGTCAACGCGGCCAGTTGTGCGTCGCCTATCAGCGCGCCGGAAGCCTGCCCCTCGACAATCATGCGCCGCAATAAAATCCAGTGTTCATCGCTGGGCGAAAGAACTCGTACGTTAGGCTGCTCCAGCCACTCATCTACCAGCCGCGCCGCTTGCTCCAGGCTCAACCGGGGTCCCGGCAATCGAGTATTGGTCATGACCCGCAGGAATGCAGACACGGTTTGCCACGATAGTCCGACGGATTCGAGACCTGAGAAGGTTTTTTCTACCCAGGCCCGCGCCTTTGTATGCTGAGATGAGCCACTATCGTACGCGTAGATAAGAATGTTGGCGTCGAGTACTATCACCGGTACTCCGGTCCCTCAAGGAATTCGAGCAACTTCTCGACATTGTCATAGCTCAATCCTGCAGGAAGTCCCAAATTTATGGGTCTTACTACGAATGGCTTTCTGAGTGGTTGTTTTGAAGCCATTAATCCCAAGCGCAAAAAGTGATTGACCACCTGCTTGAACGACGCGCCGGACCGCCGGCTCTCTTTGCTCAAGAGGCGGGCAACATCGTCATCCAAAGACAAAGTGGTTCTCACATCATGATGCTACTATATTAGGCATCATGATGTCAATGCGGCCTATCGCAGGTTGTGGCCAGCCCGTATGCTAGCATCTAGAAGCATCGCAGGTGGAACCGATCCCTTCGGCTGTGAGCGCACCGGGATAAAAAGCATGATCACCCTCAACGACATTCACGAAGCCCAAGCTCGCCTGCGAGGCGTGGCGGTGCGCACGCAGCTGATCCAGGCGTCGTTGGGTGAGGGGGCTGACGGAACGGACACCCGCGCACTTTTTCTCAAGCCCGAAAACCTGCAGCCCATCGGCGCCTTCAAATTGCGTGGGGCATACAACAAAATCGCATCTCTTTCTCCCGAGGAACGGAGCCGCGGCGTGATTACTTATTCCAGCGGCAATCATGGACAGGGTGTGGCGTATGCGGCACGGGCCTTGCGCACAAAAGCGGTCATCGTGATGCCGAACAATGCGCCCGCCGTTAAACGCGAAGCGGTGGAGGCCTTAGGCGCCGAAATCGTACTGGTCGGTCCCGGCAGCCTGGAGCGCCAGACTAAAGCTGAGGAACTGGCCGCGCAGCATGGTTATGTGATTGTGCCTCCATTTAACGACGAGAAAATCATCGCCGGCCAGGGCACCATGGGGCTGGAGATTCTCGAAGATCTGCCTCAAGTCGAGACTGTACTCGTGCCGGTTGGTGGAGGTGGAATGCTCAGCGGCGTGGCTACGGCTATCAAGCTGAGCAAGCCGAGCGCAAAGGTGATCGGGGTTGAACCCGAACTGGCGGCCGACGCGCAGGCCAGCTTGCGATCCGGAAAGATTGTCCAGTCCACAGCCGAGCAGACCTCGCGCACCATTGCCGACGGATTGCGAACCCAGAGCGTTGGCGCAATCACCTTCGAACATATCCAACAGTACGTCGACGATATTTTAACGGTTAGTGAAGATGAGATCCGGCAAGCCGTGCGCTGGCTGGCGCCGAACCCTAAGACACTAGCCGAACCCAGTGGCGCCGTGGCCGTGGCAGGGTTCTTATTCCATC